>ERZ791903.167-NODE-167-length-106602-cov-9.486142_pt1 | contig 106602 bp, 77 predicted proteins | sample MGYA00510148_ERZ791903 | MGnify/ENA primary metagenome ERZ791903 (study PRJEB30046, sample SAMN00792080) | human gut metagenome | study: EMG produced TPA metagenomics assembly of the A metagenome-wide association study of gut microbiota in type 2...
CGTCGTCCGCGTATCCATTCTTCCACCGCTAAATTATTATTTATCCTTTCCTCTTTCTTTGAACTTTCCATAGCCCTAATTGTTTTCTCTTGCACTATTTCAAACTCTATAAATATATATGTGTATATGAAAATCAATACCGGCCGTGGAACCATTCCTCTTATTACATTGATCGGCATCTGGTCTATCTCTGCATTGACCTCTTTGCCTGGACTGGCTGTTTCTCCTATTCTGGGACAGCTTTCCACTACTTTTCCTGATGCTTCGGAACTGGATATTCAGATGCTTAGTTCTTTGCCGTCGTTATTGATTATACCTTTTATTTTGTTGGCGGGCAAGTTGGCCGAGAAACGCGACTTTGTCCGTCTGTTACGCGCGGGGCTCTGGATGTTCGCCGCGAGCGGGGTGCTGTACCTGTTTTCCACAAAAATGTGGCAATTGATAGCCGTCAGCGCCCTGCTGGGAATTGGTGCGGGACTGATTATTCCGCTTTCTACCGGATTGATATCCCGTTATTTCACGGGAACCTATCGGGTGAAGCAGTTTGGATACAGTTCCGCCATTACAAATGTTACGCTGGTGGTGGCAACCGCTGTTACCGGCTATCTGGCAGAAGTGAACTGGCATCTGCCTTTCCTGGTCTATTTACTACCTTTGGTAGCCATCATACTCACCATCCATCTGAAAGACGAAAATGCGGATGGCGAAGCACAAATCACGTCATCGGATAAATCTCTTGCCAATACTTCTTCATCGGTAGAAGAGGCTGTTCCCGCTATCCCCGGTAAGTATGGTATTCATGTCCGTCATCTGCTGCAACTGATGCTTTTCTACGGGCTTACTACTTATATCGTATTGATCGTGACGTTCAACCTTCCGTTCCTGATGGAGGCACATCACTTTTCCAGTGGAAACTCGGGAATGATGATTTCCCTTTTCTTCCTTGCTATTATGGCACCCGGTTTCTTTTTGGGACATGTTGTAAAGTATCTGAAGGAGAAGACAAAATTCTACAGCCTGCTGTGTATTGCACTGGGATTGGCACTGATATGGATTTCTCCCAAGGAATGGCTGATCATACCGGGCTGCATACTGGTGGGATTGGGCTATGGGGTTATTCAACCGTTGATTTATGATAAAACGGTGGATACGGCTGTTCCCCAGAAAACCACGCTGGCACTGGCTTTTGTGATGGCAATGAATTATCTGGCTGTGTTGCTTTGCCCGTTTATCGTAGATTTTTTCCAATCATTGTTTCATGTACGTTCGCAGGAGTTTCCGTTTATCTTTAACCTTTGCATTACGATACTTGCATTGATATGGGCTTATAGGAGGAAGAAAGATTTTCTGTTCGGGGATAAGTTGTAAGTCGGTAGTTTCACTTCAATGATTGATATTGACGGTTGAATTACTAAAATAGTCGGTTCAGCACACAGGCATTCTGTGTCTAATGCGGATAGCTTACTTTTGTGTAAAAACCAAAAGTATAAAACATGTTCGACGCTATCCTTCGATTCTCAGTAAAAAAGAAGCTTTTTGTGGGGCTTACCACTTTGTTTCTTTTGATTGGTGGAATTTATTCCATGTTGACACTTCCTATAGATGCCGTTCCGGATATTACAAACAATCAGGTACAGATTGTTACCGTGTCACCAACCTTGGCGCCACAGGAAGTGGAGCAACTTATCACAATGCCCGTGGAAATTGCCATGAGCAACATTATGAATGTCACTGAAATACGTTCCGTCTCCCGCTTCGGGCTGTCGGTGGTGACAGTAGTCTTTAAAGAGAGTGTACCTACTCTGGATGCCCGCCAGTTAGTGAACGAGCAAATACAGAGTGTGGCCGGTGAGATACCTTCCGAGTTGGGTATGCCCGAGATGATGCCTATCACCACCGGACTGGGCGAGATATATCAATATGTGCTGAAAGTGGAGCCGGGGTATGAGGATAAATATGATGCCATGGAACTTCGTACCATTCAGGACTGGATTGTGAAGCGGCAATTGTCCGGCATCCCGGGAATTGTTGAGATTAACAGCTTCGGAGGCTATCTGAAACAATATGAAGTAGCCGTTGATCCGGATGTGCTTTTCTCCCTCAATATCACTATCGGAGAAGTTTTCGAAGCCTTGAATAAGAATAACCAGAATACAGGCGGCAGCTATATCGAGAAGGTAAACCGTGCTTATTATATCCGTTCCGAAGGAATGATAAGCCGTACTAAAGATGTGGAGCAGATAGTGGTAGCCAATCGCAATGGCATTCCTATCCGTATCAGTGACATTGGTGCGGTACGCTTCGGAGCTCCCAAACGTTTCGGAGCCATGACAATGGATGGCAAGGGCGAATGTGTAGGTGGCATTGCCATGATGCTGAAAGGAGCCAATGCCAATGTCGTCACCGGAGAATTGGAGAAAAGGGTAGAAAAAATACAGAAGATTTTGCCGGAGGGTGTCACTATCGAACCTTATCTGAACCGCTCGGAGCTGGTAAATCGTAACATTTCTACCGTCATTCACAATTTGATAGAAGGTGCGATAATTGTGTTTCTGGTACTGATTATTTTCCTGGGCAATGTACGTGCCGGACTGATCGTGGCTTCCGTCATTCCATTGGCGATGCTGTTCGCGTTCATTCTGATGCGTATCTTCAATGTTTCTGCAAACCTTATGAGTTTGGGGGCGATAGACTTCGGTATTGTTGTAGATGGTTCCATTGTCATATTGGAGGGTATACTGGCGCATATCTACAGTAAGAAGTTCAGAGGCCGTACCCTGTCGGCAGAAGAAATGGATGTGGAAGTAGAGAAAGGTGCTTCAGGAGTGGTACGCTCCGCCACATTTGCCGTATTCATCATTCTGATTGTATTCTTCCCCATACTGACATTGACGGGAATTGAAGGAAAGTATTTCACGCCGATGGCTAAGACGCTGGTATTTTGTATTATCGGTGCCCTGTTTTTGTCGCTGACCTACGTCCCGATGATGGCTTCTCTGTTCCTGAAACATCACATTGTGACGAAGCCGACCATTGCTGATAAATTCTTTGAAAGATTAAATAAGATATATGCCCGTGCTTTGACATTCTGCCTGCGTTTTAAGTGGCAAACTGTTGCAACGGCGTTTGCGGCTCTGATTATTTCTCTGTTTCTTTTCACCCGTCTGGGCGCAGAGTTCATCCCTACACTCGATGAAGGAGATTTTGCTATGCAGATGACACTTCCCGCCGGCAGTTCATTGAGCGAAAGTATTGAAGTGTCTAATGAGGCAGAGAAGCTCTTGATGAATAAACTCCCGGAAATAAAACATGTGGTAGCGAAGATAGGTACGGCGGAAGTTCCGACAGACCCGATGGCTGTAGAAGATGCCGACGTAATGATCATCATGAAACCTTTCAAGGAGTGGACCAATGCTACCAGTCGTGCCGAAATGGTAGAGAAGATGAAAGAAGCTCTTGAACCTCTGGCGAGTCGTGCAGAATTTAATTTCTCTCAACCCATCCAGCTTCGTTTTAACGAGCTGATGACAGGAGCCAAAGCAGATATTGCCGTAAAACTTTATGGAGAAGACACACACGAACTCTATCAGAAGGCAAAAGAAGCTGCTGTTTTTGTAGAAAAAGTGCCCGGTGCATCGGATGTAATTGTGGAACAGACAATGGGGCTGCCCCAATTGGTGGTGAAGTATAACCGTGGAAAGATTGCCCGCTATGGCATTAATATAGAAGAACTGAATACCATTATCCGTACGGCTTATGCCGGAGAGGTAAGTGGAGTGGTCTTTGAGAATGAGCGTCGCTTTGACTTGGTGGTTCGTCTGGATCAGGATAAAGTGGCCGATTTGAATCTGGATAAACTCTTTGTCCGTTCCAATGAAGGCATTCAGATACCTGTGAGTGAGGTGTCCACCATTGATTTGGTGAATGGTCCGTTACAGATTAACCGGGATGCGACCAAGCGTCGTATCGTAATTGGGGTTAATGTGCGTGGAGCGGATATTCAGCAGGTAGTGCAGGATATACAAAAGACACTGGACCAGAATATTAAATTGAAGCCCGGATACTATTTTGAATATGGCGGACAATTTGAGAATTTGCAGAATGCCATCAATACTTTGCTGGTTGTCGTGCCGGTAGCCCTGATGCTGATTCTGTTATTATTGTTTTTCGCTTTCAAAAATGTTACTTACACATTGGTGGTGTTCTCCACCGTACCTCTTTCATTGATTGGCGGAATCTTGGCACTATGGCTACGTGGTCTTCCGTTTAGTATCTCGGCGGGGGTAGGTTTCATAGCCCTCTTCGGTGTGGCGGTTCTCAATGGTATTTTAATGATTAATCACTTTAACGATATAAGAAAAGAAACTATGTATGCTCTTTCTACCAGACGGGTGATTGCCCGCGGAACCGCTCATTTGTTGCGGCCTGTCTTCTTGACGGGATTAGTTGCTTCGCTGGGATTTGTTCCTATGGCCATTGCCACCTCAGCCGGTGCCGAAGTACAGCGTCCGTTGGCTACCGTAGTTATTGGCGGACTGATTGTGTCTACTGTATTGACACTGCTTATTATTCCTGTTTTCTATCAGATTGTAAGCTATACAGTGGTATGGAAACGCCGTTTCTCTGCGAAAAAGTTCTTGTTCTTCTTTCTGTTGTTGGCTGTTATGCTGCCCTTTACGGCGAAAGCTCAGGAGAAAGTGACAATGGATCAGGCCATAGAACTGGCAAAGCAGAATCACCCCCGGTTGAAAATAGCTTCTGCGGCAATCCGCCAAGTAAAGGCGGGCAGGGGAGAAGTACTGGAATTGTCTTCTACCGAGATGAACTATTCGTGGGGACAATTGAATGGTGAGCTTAGAAAAGACAAGCAGTGGGAAGTAACCCAGGGATTGGGCTCTTTATTGACTCCTTTTTATAAGAATGCCTTGGTGAACAGGCAGGTTGAAACGGGGACCTTCTACCGGCAAATCGTTGAAAAAGAAGTGGTGGCGGAAGTGAAGCGTGCATGGGCATATTATCTGTATGCTTGCAATCTTTGTGCTTTATACAATGACCAGAACAAATTGGCTGAGCAATTGCAGCGTATGGGTGAGTTGCGTTATCACCAGGGAGAAATAACTCTGCTGGAGAAAAACATGGCCACCAGTATGGCGGCGGATATGAAGAATCGCCTTTTTCAGGCACAGGAAGAAGAAAAACTGGCTTTGTCACGGCTGAATTGGGTTTGTTATGCAGACCATCCATTAGTTCCGGTGGATACGGCATTGGTGCAATTTCCGGTAGATTATCGGAAACCGTCTTTTTCGGAAGTTCACCTGAATTATTTTCAGAGTCAGGCCAATGAGGCCAAAGCACAACTAAATGTGGAGCGAAGCCGATTTTTTCCTGAGCTGTCCTTCGGTTACGTACGCCAGGATATCCTTCCGCTGAAAGGATTGAATTCGTGGATGGTTGGAGTTTCCTTTCCGGTTTATTTCGTGCCGCGGCATAGTAAGATAAAACAGGCAAAAGTGGCGGCTGTTATAGCAAGAACCGAAGCGGAGACAAATACACATAATCTATATAATAAGGTGTCGGAAGCTATTGCCGGTTTACGCCGCCAGTCTGAAAGTTTACGCTACTATACAACATCGGCGTTGAAAGAAGCAGATGAACTGATGAAGGTAGCCAACCTGCAGTTGCAACATAGCGAAACTAATATAACTGAATTTATACAAGCTGTTAATGTGGCGCGTGACATCCGTCGCGGATACCTTGAAACGGTATATCAATACAATATAGCAGCCCTTGAATACGAACTTTTTAAATAGAATGATGACGATGAAAAAGATAATTTTCCCCTTAATTCTGCTGATACTGACAGCATGCAGCGAGAACAAAGAAGCACAACCGGCAGAAGAAGCTACTGCCGTTGCCATAGCAGAAAACGTTACGGATAGCATTCAAGTAGATGCCATCACTTCAGCTACTTCAAAACCTAATCAGGTATCATTTAACGGTACAATGGTTATTCCCCCACAACGAATGGCGACCGTTTCGCTTACGATGGGTGGGGTAATTAAAAGTACTTCTTTGCTGCCCGGCGAACCTGTTCGGCAAGGGAGTGTATTGGCAACTCTGGAAAATCCCGATTTTATAACTTTACAACAGACTTATCTGGACAGTCATGCGCAGACTGAGTTTCTGGAAGCGGAATTCCTTCGCCAGCAAGCTCTCTCTGCCGAACAAGCTGCCTCCCAAAAGAAACTTCAGCAAAGTAAGGCAGATTACCTTTCAATGAAAAGTCGTGTAGAGGCGGCAGCTGCACAGTTGAAATTACTGGAAGTTGAACCTGAAGTTTTGCTGAAGGAGGGCATTCAACCTTTTTTGCAGATTAAAGCTCCGATCAGTGGTTATGTGGCAGATGTGAAAATGAATGTCGGTAAATATATGAATGTAGGAGATGCTCTTTGTGAAATAGTAGATAAAAGCCGGACTTTACTCAGATTGACAACCTATGAGAAGGATCTGGCAGATATGAAAGTGGGAAATCCGGTGCAATTTCGTGTAAACGGAATGGGCAAAACTGTATTTAAGGCTACTTTGATATCTATCGGGCAGAAAGTGGATGAAGATACACGTTCTGTTGAAGTCTATGCCAGGGTAGATACTGTGGACAGCCAATTCCGTCCAGGCATGTACGTCACAGCGAGGATTATGAAAGAGCAGGCTTCTGCTGGAAAGAAAGATTCCTTATCTTTGAAAAAATAAGGTCGCGATAGAATAAAATGTATCTTTGTGTGCAAAATACAGCAAGCATGAAAAATCGGTATACTCTGTTCATACTCATCGTTTCCATTTCCGTGGCAACATTAATTCATTTCCCGGAACTGGTTTCTCTCTTTGATGTCTTCGAGAGCCAGACACTGTTTCCAGGCATGAGACCTGCTGATGTGGCAAGCGAAGTGTTTTTCACTTTCATTTCTCTTATGATTCTGTTTGAGGTGAACATTTTGTTATTCCACTTTAATCAACCGGCTGTAAAAATCACCTGGCAGAAGATGATATTGTCATTGATACTGACTTGGATTTTAAGCAGTTTGTTAGGGAAATGTTTTGTATTCCTGCACCACACTTTCGATATTCCGGCCATTGATGCTATGGTGCATCATTATTTGCATCCTTTGCGTGATTTTATAATAACCTGTACCGTATCGGGAAGTTGTTATATATCCTACCTTATCCGGCGTCAGCAGGAAGTCGTTGTAGAAAACCAGCAATTGCAGGCCGAGAACATCCTGAACCAGTATGAGGCTTTGAAGAATCAGCTGAATCCGCACATGCTTTTTAACTCTCTGAACACTCTCCGGTCATTGGTACGTGAAGATCAGGATAAGGCGCAGGAATACATTCAGGAACTCTCCCGTGTTTTGCGTTACACCTTGCAGGGAAATGATTCGAAAAGTGTGTTTCTGAAGGATGAGATAGAATTTGTGTCAGCCTATATCTTTTTGTTGAAGATGCGTTTTGAGGATAATCTCTCTTTTGACATTTGTATCGATAATCAATATGCCAATTATTATCTGCCTCCTATGGCGGTTCAGATGCTGATAGAAAATGCAGTGAAGCACAATGAAATAAGCGACAGACATCCACTGAATATCCGTATTTATACCGAAGGAGAAGAATTGATCGTTACCAATCCTGTGCAACCCAAACTGACTGCTACTACGGGAACTGGTATCGGTTTGGCAAATCTTGCAAAGCGCTATCATTTGCTTTACAAACGGGAGATACAAATCAGCGAGAACGAGCAGTTTACTATACGTATTCCCCTAATATCGAATGTTTCATGAAAGTTATTATCATAGAAGATGAGAAAGCGGCAGTCCGCAACCTGAAAGCTTTGTTACAGGAAGTGAAACCGGAAGTGGAATTGGAGGCCACTCTGGATAGTATTGCAGCCGTACTGGATTGGTTTGCCATACACTCTATGCCGGATATGCTCTTTATGGATATCCATTTGGCGGACGGATCGGCTTTTGAAATCTTCGGTCATGTGGATATCACCTGTCCCATTATTTTCACTACTGCTTATGATGAGTATGCCCTTCGTGCGTTCAAAGTGAACAGTGTGGACTATCTATTGAAGCCTATTGGCAAAAGTGACATCAAAAAAGCTTTCCATAAGTTGGAACAACTACATGGTTCGGAACAAATGCAGTCTCCTGACAATACCCTGTTGCAGTTAATCCATTCACTGAAAAAGCAGGAAAACTATAAAGCGCATTTTCTTATTCCGGTGAAAGGGGATAAACTACTGCCGGTTTCGGTAGATATGATTCTGTTGTTTTATATTCAGGATTGTAAAGTAAAGGTTGTTCTTGTCGATGGCAAGGAATACACATTTCCACAAACACTGGATGAGATAACAGAGTGTATAGATCCTTCTCTGTTCTTCCGTGTCAACCGGCAATTCCTGATTTCCCGCGAGGCAATTAAGGATATTGATTTATGGTTTAACAATCGCCTGTCTATTAATCTTCGTTGCAAGGTATCAGATGAAAAAGTACTGGTGAGCAAGGCACGTGTGCAGGAGTTTAAGGATTGGTTTTCCAAGACACATTGAACATGTCGTGAAGAATCACAGAGAGAAAAAGGAACATAAAATAACGTGCCGATCAATTCAACCTGCACGTTATAAATAGATTATTATCTTACTAAACTCCTGAATGAAGCTCTTTTATTACAAGGCAATCGGTTCATATTCCAGTCCGAATACATCCGCTACAGCTTTATAAGTAACTTTACCTTCCACTACATTCAGTCCCAGTGCCAGAGCGGGATCGTCTTTACATGCTTTTCGCCAGCCTTTGTCTGCCAAAGCCACAGTATAGGGTAGTGTGGAGTTCGTCAGTGCCATAGTTGAAGTGAATGGTACTGCTCCCGGAATATTAGCTACCGCATAGTGCACGATACCATCCACTACATACGTCGGTTCGCTGTGGGTGGTAGGATGAGAGGTTTCAAAGCATCCGCCCTGATCTATGGCAACATCCACGAGAACGGTTCCGGGTTTCATCATCTTCAGCATATCTTTGGTAATCAGATGTGGCGCTTTATCTCCCGGAATCAGTACGGAACCAATCACGAGGTCTATGTTGGGCAATTCCATCCTGATGTTATGCATAGAAGAATATAGAGTTTTTACATTTTTTGGTAACACTTCACTGAGGTAGCGCAGGCGCGTCAGATTAATATCGGTAATCAGTACTTCCGCACCCATTCCGGCAGCCATCTGTGCAGCATTGGTTCCTACTACACCGCCCCCCAGAATTAATACACGTGCAGGACGAACGCCGGGTACACCACCCAGTAATTTCCCTTTTCCGCCTTGCGGCTTTTCCAGGAAACGTGCACCTTCCTGTGTAGCCATACGTCCGGCCACTTCACTCATGGGAGTGAGCAATGGGAGAGAGTGGTCCTCTTTCTCTACGGTTTCGTAAGCGATGCAGATGCCACCGCTTTCTATCATGGCTTCGGTAAGTATTTTATCGGCGGCGAAGTGGAAATAGGTAAATACCACTTGACCCTTTTTAATCAGTTTGTACTCGGGGGCGATAGGTTCTTTCACCTTCACAATCATTTCAGCTGCGGCATATGTAGCTTCGATGGTTGGCAGCATTTTCGCACCCACTGCAGTGTACTCTTCATCAGGAAAACCGCTGTTTGCACCGGCAGATGCCTGCACATACACTGTATGACCTCTTTTCACCAACTCGGCTACTCCGGCAGGGGTCATTCCTACACGGTTCTCGTTGTTTTTGATTTCCTTAGGTACTCCGATAATCATAACCTTACAATTTTAATTGGGGGTTAAACATGTCGCAATGTAGCGATTTCCGTGTTTCGATGTACTTTGGGAGTAGGTGTTTTACAACAGTATTTTTATACAGGTTTTAATCTGAAATAATAGGATGCCCACTGAGTTTCAATATTTTGCTCAGGAGGTTGTTCATGTATGAATATGAAATGATTAGTGCCTGTACCAGTCATATCTTTTTTCCTGGTCATCTGTTTTGTTTTCTTTTTGCAGTTGCTTTTGTGCCTTGCGTAAACGACGTATGGTGATAATCATTATTATAAAGCCTATGGCAATAAGTATTGCTAAAACAAGGCATGTGTAGGTGAAAGTTGTATGGCTCATAGGTGTTTGTATAAGTGTTTATTATATAGTTTGCGTTGCAAAGATATGTCTTTTGGGGAATTATGCAAGTACAATTATGATATTTATTGCGGCAAAGATGGGGATATTTTTTATCTTTGCCTGCGTTTAAAAACAAAGATTACACCTATGAATAGATATACCAAATCTACTATATATTTATCTTTTTTATTATTGTTCGGTGGAGTGCAGATTCCTGCTGCTGTTCATGCACAGGATGCTACCTTTACTCCGCCTTTTGATTTCCCCATTACTTTTTCCGGGAACTTCGGCGAAATACGTGCCAATCACTTTCATGGCGGACTGGATTTCAAAACAGGAGGTACTATCGGTAAACCGGTGCATGCCTTGGGCGAAGGATATATTTCGCGTATCCGTGTCACACATGGTTCGGGTTATGTGCTCGATGTAGCCTATAATAATGGATATAAAACCATCAACCGACACCTTAGTGCCTTTGTGGGCGATGTAGCCCGTAGGGTAGAAGACTTGCAATATGAAAAGGAGTCATGGGAAGTGGAGATTACACCCGAACCGGGTGAATATCCTGTAAAGGCAGGGCAAGTTATCGCTCTGAGTGGTAACACCGGTTATTCTTTCGGTCCGCACCTGCACTTGGATATGTTTGAGGCGGATACGGACGATTATATCGACCCGTTACCCTTCTTTAAGAAGAAAGTGAAAGACAATACAGCTCCCCGTGCCGAAGGTATTATGCTCTTTCCACAGCCGGGCAGGGGAGTGGTGGGAGGAAACCAGAAGCATCGGGCCTTTCCTCTTAATCCCAAACAGCCGATTACCGCCTGGGGACTGATAGGTTCAGCTATTCGTGCCTATGATTATATGGACGGAGTGAGCAATCGTTACGGAGTACATACTGTCATTCTGGAAGTAGATAGTGTGGAAGTATTCCGTAGTGTGGTAGACCGTTTCTCGGAAAACGAAAACCGGATGATAAATTCGTGGACGTATGGGCAGTATATGAAGTCTTTCATCGAGCCTGGAAATACATTGCGTATGCTGCATGCTTCCAATGGTAACCGGGGATTGATTGAGATCAATGAAGAACGCCCCTATCACTTTGTATATACACTGAAAGATGCATTGGGAAACACCTCAAAGGTGCGTTTTACCGTACATGGAAAGCGTACGGAAATGAAACCTGTGGAACATCGGGAGAAATATATTTTCCATTGGGATAAGGTGAACATCCTGCAAGAACCTGGCCTGAATCTGGTTATCCCCCGGGGAATGCTCTATGACGACGCATACCTGAACTATACCGTACGGGCTGATAGTGGGGATATCGCTTTCACCTATCAGTTGAATGATACACGCATACCTTTGCATGGTCGTTGCGAATTAAGTATCGGATTGCGCCGCCGTCCGTTAGAAGATATGACGAAATATTATGTGGCAGGTGTGGCTAGCCGTGGTAAGAAGTATAGTATCGGTGGTAAATATGAAGATGGTTTCATGAAAACCACTATCCGTGAATTGGGTACTTACACTGTTGCCATTGATACCGTACCGCCTAAAATTACTCCGCTTAATCCGAAACAATGGGGAAGTACAGGGCGCATCGTATTCAAAGCAAAAGATGAAGAGACCGGTATCAGCAGTTACCGCGGAACCATAGACGGCAAGTATGCCTTGTTTGGCAAACCCAATTCCATCAGTGGGAATCTGGTGTGCGAACTCGACTCGAATCATGTAAAAAAGGGAGGCAAACATGTTGTGGAAATGACTGTAACGGATGGATGTGGGAATCAGACAACAGAAAAGTTTGAGTTTGTCTGGTAAATACCCCCGTGTCTGAACCCTGTCATCTCCGTACCATCTCCGTATCTATAACTACGGACTTGACACGGACTTGGTACGGAGTTGATACGGACTTGGTAGGTAGCGGCTTATGTGCGACATTTGATTTAATAATTAATATAACTGAAGTATGAAAAGTAAAAGACTGACTCTTTCCGTCTTAGGTATGGTGGTAGCCGTGGCAAATGCATTGGCTTGTACCAATCTTATTGTAGGTAAAAATGCCTCTACAGACGGTTCTACCATCGTTTCTTATTCTGCCGACTCCTACGGGTTGTTCGGTGAGTTATATCATTACCCTGCCGGTGTACATAAGAAAGGCACTCTGATGGATGTACATGAGTGGGATACCGGCAAATATCTGGGCCGGATAGAGCAAGCCCGCCAGACTTACAATGTTATTGGGAACATCAACGAATTCCAGCTTACTATTGCCGAGACTACTTTCGGCGGTCGTCCGGAGTTGGTGGATACCACCGGTATTATTGATTACGGCAGTCTGATTTACTTGGGATTGCAACGTGCCCGTACTGCCCGTGAAGCCATTAAGGTGATGACCGATCTTGTACAGGAATACGGCTATTACAGCAGTGGTGAGTCTTTCACTATTGCCGATCCTAATGAGATCTGGATTATGGAAATGATAGGTAAAGGTCCCGGTGTGCGTGGTGCTGTATGGGTAGCTGTACGTATTCCGGATGATTGCATCTCTGCTCATGCCAACCAATCCCGTATCCACCAGTTCGATATGAACGACAAGAATAATTGTCTTTATTCTTCCGATGTGATTTCTTTTGCCCGCGAAAAAGGTTACTTTACCGGCGTGAATAAGGATTTCAGTTTTGCAGATGCATATGCTCCTCTGGATTTCGGTGCACGCCGCTACTGTGAAGCCCGTGTATGGAGCTATTTCAATATGTTTACCGATCGCGGAGAAGAATTCCTTCCGTATATAGAAGGTAAAACAGATCAGCCAATGCCGCTTTATCTGAAAGCAAACCGCAAAATCTCCGTACAGGATGTGAAGAATGCCATGCGCGACCATTATGAAGGTACTCCGCTGGATATCAGCAAGGATTTCGGTGCAGGCCCTTACCACACACCTTATCGTCTTTCTCCGCTTTCTTTCAAGGTGAACGACCAGGAATATTTTAATGAACGTCCTATTTCTACTCAGCAGTCCGGCTTTGTTTTTGTATCTCAGATGCGTTCTTCTATGCCTGACGCTATCGGTGGTGTACTTTGGTTCGGTACGGATGATGCCAATATGACGGTGTTCACACCTGTATATTGCTGCACGGATAAAGTGCCTGTATGCTACTCACGCGTAGATGGTGCCGACTATATCACTTTCTCCTGGAATTCTTCTTTCTGGATTTTCAATTGGGTGGCGAATATGGTTTATCCTCGCTATGATCTGATGATTGAGGATGTACGTGCAAGCCAGTCGGAAATGGAAACTACTTTCAATGATGCGCAGGAAGGTATTGAATCTGCTGCATCCAAACTGTATGCCAAAGATCCTGCCCAGGCTAAAGCATTCCTGACTAACTATACCAATATGACTGCACAAAGCACACTCGATACTTGGAAACGTCTGGGTGAATTCCTTATCGTAAAATACAACGATGGTGTAGTGAAGCGTATGAAAGATGGTAAGTTCGAACGTAATTCCATCGGTCAGCCGGCTGGTGTGATACGTCCCGGATACCCGAAAGAATTCCTGGAAGAGTATGTAAAACAAACCGGTGACCGCTATAAAATGCCGGAATAATGCCCTGTTGCAGATTTCACAGGAACTTCATTTCTCCTGTGAAATCTGTACAATACAGTGTAAATCTTTCATGAAAATGTAGGATATTTGAACTTATTCGCCTACATTTGTGTCTTACAAATAACAGATATATTTTAACCTCTAAAATAACAATAATTATATGGAGAATCAGGAACTTATCAAACAGGTAACTGAGAAAGCCCAGAGATGGCTCACCCCGGCTTATGATGCCGAAACTCAGGCGGAAGTGAAACGCATGTTGGAGAACGAAGATAAAACCGAGCTGATAGATTGCTTTTATAAGGATTTGGAATTCGGAACAGGTGGTTTGCGCGGTATCATGGGTGCAGGAACCAATCGTATGAATATTTACACGGTAGGTGCTGCTACACAGGGACTTTCCAACTATCTGAACAAATGCTTCAAGGATAAAGAACAGATTTCTGTAGTGGTAGGTTATGACTGCCGTAACAACAGCGATAAGTTTGCTCAGATTTCTGCAGATATTTTCTCTGCAAACGGTATTAAAGTATATCTCTTCGATGATTTGCGTCCTACACCGGAAGTTTCTTTTGCTATCCGTCACTTCGGTTGCCAAAGTGGTATCAATATCACTGCAAGCCATAATCCGAGAGAATACAACGGTTATAAGGCTTATTGGGATGATGGTGCACAGGTACTTGCTCCGCACGATACCGCTATCATTGATGAAGTAAATAAGGTGACAGTAGCTGACATTAAGTTTAAGGGTAATAAAGACCTGATTCAGATTATCGGTGCTGATGTGGATAAGATCTATCTGGATATGGTTCATTCTATTTCTATCGATCCGGAAGTGATCAAACGTCAGAAAGATCTCAGCATTGTTTATACTCCTCTGCATGGTGCAGGCCGTGTATTGATTCCTGCTTCTCTGAAAGAATGGGGATTTGAAAATGTAAATTGTGTACCCGAGCAGATGGTGAAGGATGGTAATTTCCCGACAGTGGTATCTCCTAATCCGGAAAATGCTGAGGCACTTTCTATGGCTATCGCTTTGGCGAAGAAGATCGATGCTGATATCGTAATGGCCAGCGACCCCGATGCTGACCGTGTAGGTATGGCTTGTAAAGATGATAAGGGTGAGTGGGTACTTATCAATGGTAACCAGACTTGTCTGATCTTCCTGTATTATATCATCAAGAACCGTATTGCAATGGGTAAGATGCAGCCGAATGACTTCATTGTGAAGACCATTGTAACTACTGAACTTATTAAGGCTGTAGCTGATAAGAATAAGATTGAAATGCGTGATTGCTACACTGGTTTTAAGTGGATCGCACGTGAAATCCGTTTGAGCGAAGGTAAGCAGCAATACATCGGTGGTGGTGAAGAGAGCTATGGTTTCTTGGCAGAAGACTTTGTTCGTGATAAAGATGCCGTTTCTGCTTGTTCACTGCTGGCTGAGATCTGTGCATGGGCTAAGGATCAGGGCAAGACACTGTATGACGTGCTGATGGATATCTACGTAGAATATAGTTTCTCTAAAGAAACGACTGTAAACGTAGTGAAACCCGGTAAGAGCGGTGCAGATGAAATCAAAGCCATGATGGATAATTTCCGTGCTAACCCGCCGAAGGAAATCGGAGGTTCACCTGTTAAACTGATCAAGGATTATAAGACGTTGAAGATTACTGATGCCCAGGGAAAGGTTAGTGAACTGGATATGCCGGAAGCTTCAAATGTGCTTCAATACTTCACAGAAGACGGTACAAAGATTTCTGTTCGTCCGTCAGGTACTGAACCGAAAATTAAGTTCTACATTGAGGTGAAGGGTGAAATGGGTTGTCCGAAATGTTATGCCAGTGCTGATGCGGAAGCAGAAGAGAAAGTGGTAGCAGTACGCAAGTCACTCGGTATTTGAGAAAGATAAACTGCTGATAGGCAGAAGGGAAGGTGTAATCCTGCGAAGGGTTGCACCTTTTCTGTTTTTTATCCGTTAGCGTGGACATTCTTTCCGCTTTAAGGTTCTTTTGCTTTCTTTAAGTCAACTCTGAAATCATTCTCTGTTAAATGCCGTTTTATATGCAACGTATAAACCTAACCTAAACCTTAGTTAATATCCATCAGGATGGTAGAAGGGGATTTTGGCAATTAGTGGCGTAAGAACGTTTTCAATAGTGAAAGCACCAGTTGATATAAATTGCCATTATCCTCTTTTGTTTCTGATGGATATATTTAGAATGATTTGATGAAGGTCGGATGACCGGGAGATGAGAAGATATACAGATTGCGGTTGCATGCTAATTGGTTGATGTGAATGAGAGTCGTTTCATTCGTAGTTGTTCGTTTGTTGAATGCATGTCCTCCGCAATCTGTTTTTATTTGAATGTTTTTTGTCTTTTAATTATTGCTTAGCCACCAGTCTATCATCTTTCGTGCTATGCTCAATTTCCGTGGAATTTCCGGCATATTTTCTTTCGAATAGAATGCTCCGGCACTGAGTTCGTCTTTTTGCAACTTGATTTCTCCACTTTCATAATCGGCAATAAAACCTACCATTAATCCGCTGGGATAGGGCCAGGGTTGGTTGCCGAAATAAGTGATATTCTTCACTCGCAATCCGGTTTCTTCCATTACTTCACGTTGTACACATTGTTCCAGAGTTTCCCCTACCTCAAGAAAACCGGCTACCAGGCCATAGAATGTTCCGCGGAAGTTATGGGCATGTACCAGTAAGATTTCTTCTCCACGACGTATCAACACGATGATAGCTGTGGAGATGGGAGGATATATTTCGTAGGCACACGAAGGACACTTTTTCATGATAGGTGTCTTGTGTTCCGTAGGCATGCCACATGCAGGACAAAAACGGCTGTGTTGATCCCAATACAATATTTGATATGCTTTACCGGCAGCTTTATATTCATCCAAGGTGATATATTCATAGGAGCCCCGGAGATTGACCATAACCCATTCTTCCGTTTCCACAACGAGTTGTTCGATGGCGAATGTGTGTACCATTTCATCCGTAGGTAGAAATACTTCGTGAATCGTACTACCTGCACCGGGATTCAACGGTAGTTCTGTACCATAAGGTACACTGTATTTTATTTCTCCTTTTTCTGTTTTCTCTTTTTTCAGCAGCAGTTGGTCTTTAAAAAAGACGAACCACTGCGTAGGGTTTTGGTTTTTACTATTCTCCATTCCTTATAAAATATCTGTTTAAAAGATTATATATTAGCTATATTTTTTCAATACAGCTATTAATTTTGCTCTATCTATGGGTTTAACAAGATACTCGTTGCATCCTGCATCCATGGCAGTCAGGCGGTCATTTTCAAAAACATGTGCCGTTAGGGCTATAATAGGTAGTTCTGCATTGAATTTACGAATTTCAGCTGTAGCTGTCAATCCGTCCATGACGGGCATTTTCATGTCCATGAGTAGCAGGTCTATGTGACGTTTATGCAGTATCTCTATAGCTTCCTGACCATTGGCTGCATGCACCAGATTAAAACGTTTCCGCAACAAAGCTGATACTAACTGGTAGTTACTTTGAATGTCCTCAGCAACCAAAATCGTTTTACGTCCTGGAGTATTACTTAGTGAGGTTCCCGTAGCAACATCCTTTTTATCTGATGAGGTTGCTTCTTCTGCTCTTTGCAGGGTAATTTCAGATGGTATTTCCACTTCGCAGGGTAACAGTGCCCAGAATAATGATCCTTTGCCATACTCAGATTCAAATCCTACATTGCCTCCCATTGCTTCCGCTATTGCTTTACAAATGGATAACCCCAAACCTGTACCTTGTGCGAATTCGTCTAATTTTTCAAACCGGTGGAATACCTTGTTTTTCTTTTCGTCCGGTATACCGATTCCCGAATCTTTTACATAAAAATAGATTCCTTCTTCTCTGTATTCATAGCCCATCTCGATAGTTCCTTCCGGGGTATATTTGATGGCATTGGTTACATAGTTGGTAATGATTTGTGCAACACGGTTGCGGTCGAGAGTAACCAAACAGTGCTGGTAAGGATTGACTGCTACTATTTGTATTTTGGGGTTTGTAGCCCGCTGTCTCATGGAAGCAAACATGGAGTTGAAATAATCCGTCAGGTCGAATTCCTCATATTTCAATTCTACAGAGCCGGCTTCCAACTTGGACAAATCGAGGATGTCACTGATTAGTTTCAGTAACATCTCATTGTTGTTATTGATAATCTGCATGTAATCCTCTTTCTCTTCATCGCTTGCATACATCATCAGTCCGGAGAAACCGACAATGGCATTCAATGGCGTACGGATTTCATGACTCATATTGGCTAAGAAAGCAGATTTAAGTTTGTCTGATTGCTCGGCATGCATTTTGGCTATCTGTAATTCCTTAATCATCTCTTCACGTTCGGTTACATCATCTACGCGGATGACTATACCATCGGCTGTACCATCTTCAAGAAAAACAGGAGTTCCATATACTTCGACAACGTGTGCATTGTCAAGCTTGAATTTGATGAGCTCTGTCTGACGGGATTGGAAAGCACGTGTTAATATGCACTCCTCACACGGTGAGGTCCTGTTGTGAGCACTTTTATAACAGAATTCACCTTGTTTGTAGGCCTCGAAAGATAAGCTTTTTGAACAGGAAGAGATATTTTCCCATTGCACGCGATAGTCACGACTGATATATGCTAATCCGGAATTGGTATTGTTGAGTACTAATTCATTCAGAGTGACTAATTTCTTCAGTTCCTCTTTATTCTTCAGTAATGTTAGCTCTGCTTGTTTATGTGCATCTATGCAGATGGTCATACCAAACATATATTTATAGGGAGCATCATTCAGGGTGCTTGTTTCGAGCATACCACGGGTTTGCCACCATTGATAAACTCCGTCACCGTTTAAATCGAGCTGGTATTCCACTTCCCAAATGCCATTTTCCTGTTCGACGATGGCTTGCAGGGAATCATTGAACTTTTGTTTATCGTCAGGATGCACGCAGTTCAGGAATTTCTCTACTGAGCAGATATCTGGAGCCTTTTTGGTAACTTCATTGAACCCTTCGCCAAAACTTATCCTGTTTTTGTCCGGTTCAAAGAACCAGGTAAAGGCGTTCATGGCTCCCAAAGTAATTGACAGAATCTGTGCGCGGCGTTTAAGTTCGTTTTGCAGACTTTGATCCCAGCGGGTATTCAGCAATAGGCGTTTTCCGTCATCCTCGATAACGCTCTTACGCACGATTGTATCATAGCTGCGCCCATCTTTCAGGTTTACCCGTTCCAGACCCAGATAAGGAGTACCGGTATTGAATACCTCAAGATCCGTTTTCTGAATACGTGCCACTTGTTCTTCGTCCATAACATCGTAAGTTGTCGTATCTTCGCTTGTACCGAACATACGTTTACTTTCTTCATTACAGAATACATAACGGAAGTTGTCTTCTATATCTTTGATATGGATGGAGAGGGGGAGATTATTCAATATCTTATCCAGAAGTTGTTTCTTTTTATGGATATCTGTGTTGTTTTTACGGGTACCTACATATTTTAGTACCTGTCCGTTTTCGCTATAAGAGTATGGTGAACCATTGACGAAGCAATATTGCCATTCGGAAGAGCCGAATAACTTGATACGTCCTTCGAATGAAAATGTGAAGTCTTCACCTGCACTCATTCTTTGCATTATGCCGACCATTTCTTTACGCTCGTCAGGATGAATCGTCTCCAGATAGAGAGCCATTGATACCGGACGAGACTTGTCATATCCGTTCAGAGGCTCGTTGTCACTGAAAAACAGCTGGGAATTAACATCAAACTCCCAAAGCATAATATCTGCTGTTTTTATGGCTATTTCTGTTTTTAGGCGGCTTTGACGAAGCATTTCCTCTTTCTCCAAAGACTCTGTGATATCTTCCATGATGATGACATAACTTGCCAGTTCTCCATTTGAGTTATGGATGGGTTGTCCATTACATTCCAGGTGACGAATACCGGTATAGACGGTAGTGATGTATCCATCTACTTTTCCAAAATCATACGGGAAAGAAGTGAATATGGGTAATCCTGCTTTTATTGCATTTTTTATTTCATCGGTCACCACCGGACTGTCGTATATGTTTGGATGACTTTCTGCCATCTCTTCCATATCTGTCCCGAATATCCGGCAGAAACGTTCGTTGAAATACAGGATTTTTCCTTCAGCGTTGTAGACTGCTACTGCTACCGGAAGTGAGTTGAGGATAGTCATACTCTGGTTATAAAGACTATCATATTGCTGCTGTAGTTTAACATGTTCGGCAATATCGTTTGCAAGTGAGTGTTTCTGTTCTTTTTCCATGCGTTTGAGCTGTTATTTATCTAAGTTCATAAATACACACATAAAGATGCATTTATACAAGTGAAAAAAATACTGGCTAAGGATTGCTAATTGAGAAATGTTGTGCGTGCCGCTGTGTTTGTTGCATGAATCATCCTACAACGAATACATTCGTCTTGTATAAACAAATGCTGCATGATGACATGCTGCATAGCTGAGTTAGAAAGCTGGCTGAGACGATTTTCTATCATACTCTGTTGCTATTACTTGAAATTACTTATTTCAAGGCGCAAACATAGATAAAAAAAATCATTTTCTATCTTCCTACTGGCAGAAAAATTTCGAAGATTATCGGGATATTTTTTGGTATGCAATTCTGGGTGTCCCATTTGAGACATAAACCGTCCCACAACGGATAAATCCGTTGCGCACAAGGAGGTTTTGCATGATAATATTGTCTTTATGCGTATCTGCACGCAAGCTTGGATATTGCTTGGCGCACCAGTTTAAACAGATATCTCCGATGCCTTTGTAACTTCCGTCGGAGGCGATGCGGTGAATCACATAATAGGGATCATCATTCAACCAGGCTCCGTCTTCGATGATGGCATAAAAAGGATCGGGACTCGGAACAAAACAGAATGTTCCGACGATTTTGCCATGTTCATCTTCGCATACATAGCAATGTCCGGCGGTGATTTCCCGGGCAATCAGTTCACGCTGTGGGTAGCCATTGATCCACTGGTTTCCGTTTCCTACAGATGCCATAAATTTGCGGGCATGATCGAATATCTCCATCAGGCGGTCTAAGTCTGAAAGCTGGCTGGGACGAATTTGTATCATATCTATAAACCTGTTAATTTGCTTATTTCGGAATACAAATGTACATCATTATTTTTATATTATCCTTTTCTTTTTCCTTTCATTAGAAATTCTTCAAAGAATGTATCACGGTAGCTATTGCCTATGGCAATCTCATAGTTACCTATATAAATGTCATTGTTATCGAATGAATCGATGTGACGGGTATTAACGATATACGACTTGTTTACCCGAAGGAACATATCTTGGGGCAGGAGCTCGGAGATGCCTTTCATATTCATGCGGGTAATGATGCGCTGCTCCGGGAGTTGAAGAATTACATAGTCTTTCAATCCTTCGATGAAGAGAATATCAGTGTAGTTTACTTTGAAGTATTTTCGTTCGGACTTCACGAAGAAATACTCGGAAGAAACATTGGTTTCAATAGCCTCTTTCTCTTCTTTCATCAATAATGAATGATAGGAGAGGGCTTTCTGTACTGCCTTTTGGAAACGTTCCGGTTCTATGGGCTTCACCAGATAATCGATAGCATCGACTTCATAGCTGTCCAGTGCATATTCCGTATAGGCGGTAGTAAAGATGATAAGTGTCCGTTTGGAGACGGTATGCGCGAATTCTATGCCGGTGATACCCGGCATCTGAATATCCAGAAAGATAAGGTCGACAGAATGTTCTTCCATAAACCGTGTGGCGGATACGGTATTATTGAACATGCCCAGTAGGCAAAGCTCTTTATTTTCTTGCACCAGCATTTCCATGGCCTCGCGTGCCAGTGGTTCATCATCTATTATAATACAATTCATAAATCCAGTTTTAAAATTACTACATACTTGTTTTCCGTCTCGGCTACTTCCAGCAAATAGCGACCGAGGTATAGGAGTTCAAGCCGGCGTCGGATATTAGTTAGTCCGATTCCACCCACATGGCTTTTGCCTGTTGCTACGGCAGGTTTGGAGTTCTCACATCGGAATTCCAGTTGATCGTCTTCAACCTTAAAGAAGAGGTGAACGTATGACGGATGTTCACTGTCGAAATTATGTTTCACGGCATTCTCAACAAAAGGAATGAACAGTAAAGCCGGTAATTGTATGGCATCGATACTACCTTCCTCAGTGATATTGTAATCAAAGTGATCACGCCGTACTTTTTCCAGATTCAGATAATCGTTCAGGAAGCGGATATCAGAGCGGAGAGGCACATGTTCGCGGAAGTTGTCATTCATCTGGTAACGCAATAAATCTTCAAGTTTAAATAATACTTTGGATGCCTCTGCGGGATTCTTCCGGATAAGAACATTGGCATTATTCAGCATATTGAACAGGAAGTGAGGATTTATCTGATTCTTGAGAAACTTCAATTCGGAATGCAGGGTGGCAGATTGGAGCTCATCTACCCGCTGGTTATAGAGTATCCAGTGGCGAAGAAGGAGTATGGCAGACATTCCGGCTACGGTAAATCCCATGGCCAATACTCCCGATATGGCATTTACCACGATAGGAAATAGGCTGTTATCGGATGCGGGAACCGAAATGTCGATAGTGAAAACTTGGAATATGGCTACAGCTACAATAACTGTCAGACTGACTCCGAATACACCGAGCACATACATCAACAGGCGATTTTTCAGCAGAAAGCGAGGGAATAGCCAAAAAAGATTGATATAGAAAACAGTATCAATGGAAATAAAATAGATGGCCCATCCCAACAACCTTTGAGGGAGACTGAGTGGGCGCATGGGGACATTCCAGAGTATGTTTACAGTAATCATGAATACTACGAATTGCAGAAACAAGTGCCTTGCCATCCGGTAGCGTGGGGCAAGCAGGAAACTGGTAAAACGGTTATTGATCATTTTCCACCTCCTTTCAATTCAAGCAGAATGCTCTGATTATTTAATTCCAACCGATAGTTCTCTCCGTATTGTAAATCGAGGCGTTGCCGGATTTTATTCAATTCCTGCTCCGGTTCCAGACAAGATATGGATACCTGACAGTTGAACAGAATGGTCTCATCTTTCGCTTGTAAATGAATTTCAATGGATGCGGATTGTTCTTCCTGTATTTCTATTTGTTTTACTGTGTATTGGATAAAAGGTATAAAGAGCAATGGGAATACAAATGTACGTCCTGTCTCTCCCGAGGCACTCATGTGGAAATCAAATTTATCCGAAACAAGTTGTTCCAGTTCCAGATAATTAGAAAGGAATTTAATTTCCGTATTTAGCAGCACTTTCTCCCGGTTACAGTCATACAACTGATAACGGAGTATCTGGCTCAGTTTCATTAGCATTTCCGAAGCTTTTCCCGGGTTCACCAATGCCTGCTCTCCTGAATGGTGGAGTACTCGGAATAACATGGAGGGACTAATTTGTTCTTTCAGATGTTCTATTTCGGACTGTAACCTGATTTTCTCCAGTTGCATCACCCGTTGGTTTTCCAGTATCCAGAGCCGCAACAGGACAGTCATACCGCCGCCCATGATGCTGAGAAGCGTCAATGGGAAAGAGGAAAGATAATCCATCACAAATGCCACCTTAGAATATCCCACGTAAATATTAGGTACAGAGAAGATATCGGATACAATATACTCCTGTGTAGCTTGAAAGATAAAAACTATAACTAAAGCACCTGACAGGGAAAGAATATACGTCAGATATCTTTGTTTGAGCAAGTAACGGGGTACCAGATAGAGCAAATTGAAATAAAAAATGCCACCGTAGAGCAGAAACATGTTGAAGATGAGAAGATAGGTCCACTTTCCCAATATCTCTATATAACCCTGACAGCTGAATAATACCAGATTACAAGCTATGACAAACAGTGCCACGACGACAGTAGTATGTCTGGCTACCCGGAAGCGTGAACTGACGAGGAAGCGATATAGAAAAGAATTATCATCGCCTATAATAGGTATTACTTTCATGGGAATATCTTTCATTTGAGGTGACGAAGATAGAATAAATTCATATAAAACACAGGATTATCCTAAATTAAAACTCTATTTTGTAGCTGATATTGGTCAGACCTGTTTTCTGTTCACTTGCCTCTATCTTTCCTGTTTTTATATTATAGAGGTGCTGAATGAACTCTTTGCTACCTGTAAAGTTGAGGCCTTTCACGGAGAATTCATGAGATACACGTCGTTTATTGATGCGGTAGCTTACCGTATAATTACCAATCAGCATCGGAGAGCGTTGAATGGAATATGCCCGCGTTTCGTCATATTGCACTTCTTTGTCGGGGTGGGCCATTGTTGCTTCCACATCTATCGGAGCATAGCGTTCTCCACCTTGTAGGGTAAGCTTCATGTTGACACTGAGAATGTTTTGTTTGTTGCGTCCCAGCATCCATTCTTTGCCGATCAGTCCGTTCAATACATATTTCCGGTTGAAACGTGTGTTGTTCCAGATACCATCGCCACCGCAATAACGGGAGTCGAACAGAGAGGCGGTTATCATATAATAAAGTCCTTTGTTTAGTGTCCGTTCCCAAGTGAAGTCTACACCGAAGTTGCGTCCTCGTCCTTTGTTCACTAAAGCGTTTTCCACGAAGAATTCATCTCGGTTAAGTACCGAAAAGGAGCTGTCGCGCATGACGGGTACATCGTATAGAAACTGAATGTAAGGTTCCACTTTCAAGCTTGTATTTTCTGAAACCTTATAGGCGAATGAAAGCATCAGATGGTGTGCTTTGGTGAAATCTAGGTTTTTGTTTACTGACTGGTCACCGGTGCTTTGCGTCTTTACGAAGTAAACATCCATCTTTTCCATACGGCTGTACATGCCATAAGCCAAAGCAAAGGAAGTTCGGGTATTGGTTTGCCATTTCAGGCTGGTACGCGGTTCAAGGGTCCAGTGGTTATTTAGTGTAAGCAGTTGGCCGTGCAGTCCGAAGTTCAGGTTTAGTTTGTCGTTTATTCCCCATGCAGAGCTGTTGTAGGCTGAAATCAGGCTGGTGTTTCCATCTCCTTTTGAGATTGTTTCCAACGGCTGATCGATGAATGGAGCAAGCTCGAAATTCATATTGTAGAACATTTGCGTGAAGGTGAATCCGGTTTTGTTGGTAAAACGGTTGCTTACTTTCCGATTCAGTGATGAAGTCAGTATCAGGTTCGTGCTTCTGCTGTTCTGATCGATGTAAGGTGAAGGATTAAATTCTCTGTCGTAAGTGGTTTGAATAGCCTCTTGGTCGGAATAAGTTCCGGCAAGTGTGGTTTTCAGCAAGGTGTTTTCATTGAAGAAGTAGCGATGAGTAACACCTCCGGCTGCCATGTACTGGGTGGAGCGCCCTTGTCCGGCATCTTCCAGATAATCCCATTTATCAGGATTCTTTTCGAGTGAACTTTTATATTTGTCAAGCAATGCAGTACCCCATACGGCAAAAGTACCTGCGTGTCGGGTAGGGAAGTTTAGTTTGAAGTTCAGGTCTTGATAGTCCATCTTTCCACCTAAGTCTACGTTCAGTAATCCGGTAGTAGAGTAGCGATAATTAAAGATATACGAAGCCTTACGCTTCTTACTTAACGGACCTTCGGAAGCGAAATCTATTCCCATGATGCCTACCTGGAATGTATTCTCATTTCGTTGGTTGTTTCCGTTGCGTAGTTTCATGTCGAAGACGCCGGAAACGGCATTACCGTATTCTGCCGGAAAAGCACCCGTGAAAAAATCTGAGTTTCCTAAAACCTGTGCACTGAGTGAGGAAAGAATTCCACCTCCTAAAGTGGCGATATCTGCGAAATGGTTTGGGTTTGGAATTTCCACATCTTCCAGTCGCCATTGTAATAAATGCGGGGCATTACCGTGGATGGATATACCATTATTGGAAACGCTTGGCGTTACTCCGGCAAATGAGGCAACCAATCGGGCCGGATCATCAAATCCGCCTGCATAGCGGCTTGCTTCCTCCACGCTGAGCATACGTGCTCCTGCGACAGCCATTTTATTCATTGCTTCGTTCCGGTTGTGTGCATGCACCACTACTTCGCTCAGTTCGTTTACGCTTTCCAGCAAAGCTATTTCCAGATAGACTTCTTTAGCGGAAGTCACCAAAATCTCCCGCACAGTTGTCGGTTCGTATCCCATAAACGAAGCTTGCACGGAATGGCGGCCTACCGGAACTTTGGGAAGTGCGAAACGTCCGAGACTATCGCACATCATCCCTAAACCCGGAATGTCCGTCAACTGTATCGTTGCATAGGGTATAGGGTGCCCCGACGCTCGGTCATTAACCACTCCTCGTAGTGTTTGTATAGGACGCCCACTACTTTGTGGGATATTCTCATCATCGACTGATGCTTGTCCGGGGATATTAGAAACTTCTTTTCCGAAAGAGCAAATTGAAATTAGTAATGCGATTATTACTAATACTTTAGTTTTATCCATCTTTATCGTTTTGAGTTTAATGCGACAAAGATAGGTCTCTGCTATAGGCTACTCTTTTATTTGAGACGAACCGGATGGGTTTGTAGACGAAACTCGGAAATAGCGGCTAAAGCTTGCTCTGCTTTTTCTTCAGGTACAAAAATGTGATCATGATAGTATGCAGCAACCACATTGGCACTAATATTCTTTTCTGCCAGTTTTGCTGAAAATGCAGCCGTTAGCCCAACAGCATCTAAGCTTGAATGGACATTCAGGGAAATGAGTTTATAAACGGATTCATAATCTATATTTTTATCGATAGCCTCTTGTTGGGTGATGATAAGCGTCAGTCCCTCTTTTTCATGGAAGAAGCCGATGGGGTTCAGTTGATGTATGTCATCCCTATGGAATTCGGGAAAAGTACAAAAAACAAAATTGCGTTCATCCAGAACAGGATCGATACTGGATAATAATGTCTCTAAATCTTTGATACCTGCCATAATATATTGATTTATAATCTTTTTCTTCTTGCTGCTGAAGTGATTCTTAATATGACTTCAAGTGCAAAAATAGTACTTTTTTTATGATTTAACGGAAGAACCTTTATACTTGCGGCTTCTTCCTGTTTTGTCTACTACGAAGATTTTACCAGTTGTACAACTCGTATGTGTCAAGTTGTATAACTCAGGCTGCATGAGTTGTACAACTGGTAGGTCTTTCGTAGTAAGTAAGAGAAAGAAAGGTAGTAAGCTATTTGCTTTCTAACTTAACCCATGATTTACAGTTTATTTCTTTCAGGAATTCCTTATCATGTGATATGGCGATTACCGTTCCTGTATAGTCCCGGATGGTTGCCGTAATAATCTCGATGCTTTCAATATCCAGGTTATTGGTCGGTTCGTCCAGTATGAAGACATCCGGGGTATTATCTGCAATCATCAGACAACAAAAAGAGAGACGCATCTTTTCTCCACCACTAAGCAATTTGCAAGGCTTGTTCCATGTAGCTACTGGAAAAAGGTAACGGTTCAAAATAGTTTTCAATTCATGCTCCGGTAGATGACGATGGTTGAAATGATCAACCTGTTTCAGAATACTATATTCATTATGGATAAGAGAGTATTCCTGATCCAGATAAACAGTGCTGAAATCAATACGGTCAAGTGTTCCGCTGACGGCAGCAAGTTCGCCGCAAATCAGCTTTAGCAATGTAGTTTTACCACTGCCGTTATTGCCTTCAATATAGAAGCGGTTGCCACTCCGTAACTGAAAGCTTAACGGTGTTATCCACATGGGTTGGGGAGCATCCGGATATTGAAAGTTCATTTCTTTTGCAGTAGCCAATATCTTACCTTCATGCAGAGTGGAGGCATTGAAATTTGTTTTTAATTTCTCTGCAAAGGGAAGAGTACTTTTTATATTTTGCATGTCCTGCTGTAACTTTTCAGCTTTCTCGGTCTGTACACTTTTTAGTTTATTAGTACTTACTTCCGCCCTGTTTTTCATAGCACCCATCATAATGCGGGGAATGCCTTTCTTGATGGCAGCCTTTTCACCCCGTACATTCTGTTTTGCCTTTTGTTCCGCTAATTCACGGGCAGTTTTCCGGGCAAGCCGCAGGGCTTTTTGCTTTTCTTCCAGTTGCTCTTGTAGGGCATTCAGTTGGATTCCTTTTTGTTCCTTAAAGAAATCGTAATTGCCGCCATAGAAAGTTAGTCCGTTAGAGGCTAATTCACAAATGGCAGGTAATTGGTTTAGTAAGGTACGGTCATGGCTGATAACAAGTACAATGGCCGGAGTGCGCCGTACGAAATCATATAACCGTTGCCGTCCTGTTGCATCCAGATGGTTTGTTGGCTCATCCAGTAGAATAGCGACAGGTGAGTGCAATTCCATGCCGGCAAGAAAGATACGTGTTTTTTCTCCCCCGCTTAATCCGTCCATCAGACGGGAGAGGGGAATACCATCCATTCCCCATGCCGACAAGGCAGCTTGGGCACGTTCTTCAATGTTCCAGTCATCATTCAGTGTGGTGAAATGTTTTTCAGATACATCTCCGTTCAGGATGGCATGTAAGGCTTCCAGTTTGCCATCTATCCTTAAAGCCTGTGCAATGGTCCGGTCATCATATTGCCCGAAATGTTGAGGCACATAATAGAGATGTTCCGGGTGGCTGACCGTCCCGGTTGTAGCAGATAAATCACCTGCAATAATCCGCATTAAAGTGGATTTTCCGCAACCGTTGTTTCCGGTCAGTGCCATTTTGTCTCCCGGGTTGATAACAAGGTTCAAATGTTGGAATAAGATTTCTTTGTCGGAATGGATATAGCTAAGATCTCTGATAATAATACTCATGGTAAATACTGTGTTTAAAGAGGTGAATACACTGTATCAAAAAGTGTTTTGGATACAATAAAATCTCGATTGTGGAGGGGATAGACAAACACAGTATTGGCTAAACATTCACGTTTGTGATGCTCAGCGTTCTGAATTATAAAGCATGTAAAAAGTGATGTTTACCGAAATGTTTGTCTTTACTTGGAAATTCTCATCGTAGTAATTATTAGTTAGTGGGCGCAAAGATAGGTATTTCTTTTGGATATTGCAATATTACTATCAAAAGGTGGATGTTCTGAGTATTTCGATAAGCCTTCGATTATTAGACTTTTAGGTAAAATACCGTTTTTAAGAAGATTTTCTTAAATTGTAGAATAAAACCATATATTTGCTAAATAAAACCATATATTTGCAAAATATAGGGTGTATCTCGTCAGAGAACAATTAATCATTATACTTAATTTATCTCAATAAATCTCGTATGAAATCTACTGATTCCGAACAAGAAGGAGTCGGCATGGAACTGAAACAGTACCGTAACCGGCTCGAACAAATGGTCGAAGAAAAATCTAAGGACCTGATTGCCATTCAAGAAAATCTGGAAGCAACCAACCGGCGGCAGGCATTATTCATAAAAGTGTTGCAAATATTACAACTGGAACCGGACATACCTACAGCCATGAATATGGCACTTGCTGAAATAGGTCGCTATACCGGTGTTGACCGGTTGGCAACATGGGAAAACCATCTTGACGGGGTCACGTACGGATGCACCAACGAATGGTGCAACGATGGTATCGAGCCGGCCATAGATTATCTGCGGAGTATGACCATTGAAGCGGGAAAGCCATGGTTTGACATGCTCGAAAAGAATCATATCATCTGTACGTCCGATATCTATTCGCTCGACCCCTTTATTACCCAGATGCTTGAGGTGCAAGGCGTAAAAGCCATTGCTGTTTTTCCTCTGTCGCAGTTAGGGGTACATTTCGGTTTCCTGTCATTTAACTTTTGCTGGAATAAGCAGTGGGATGAAAAGGATGTGGAATTAATGAGCCAGATATCGCAAATTGTATCTACCGCTACGAAACGTTGGCAGGTAGAAACGTCCCTGCAATTGTCTCAACGAACTATGCAAAAGGTATTGGATAACATCAATGCCAATATTTTTGTTTGCGATTATGATACACAGAAGGTACTCTTTGCAAACAAACCTTTCAGGGAAGAAGCCGGGCAGGTTTCGGAAAATGCAGAATGTTGGAAAATGCTGAATGCAGGATTGAACGGTTTGTGTGCGCATTGCCCGAAACCGCAGTTGCTCGATGCCAACCGTAAGTTCACAGGTGTTCATTTCTGGGAAGACTACAATCCCGTTACCGAACGCTGGTATACCATTCAGAGTATGGCGATAAAGTGGCTTGACGGACGATGGGCAATCATGGAATTGGCTACTGATATCACTACCCGTAAGCAGGTAGAATTGGAGTTGATTCAGGCCAAGGAAAAAGCAGAAGAGTCAGATAGACTAAAATCGGCATTCCTTGCTAATATGAGCCACGAAATACGTACTCCTCTGAATGCTATTGTGGGGTTCTCGAGCTTGCTTGCCGAAGCCGATGATGATGAGCGTGAATCGTATATGTCTTTGGTAGAGGAGAACAACGAACTGTTGCTCAACCTTATTTCTGACATTCTGGATATTTCTAAAATAGAGGCCGGTACAGTGGAGCTGACTATAACAAGGGTGGATTTGCCCCGACTTTGCCGTGAGGTAATTTCCACTTGTTCACACAAAAAACATGAGGAAGCGGTTGTACTGCGTTTTGACGAAAGCTCGCCACAGATAATGGTTGATGCCGACAAGAACCGAATCATGCAGGTGCTTTCTAATTTCGTAACGAATGCCTTGAAATTTACGATCAAGGGATCGGTTACTCTTTCCTATAGATTGGAAAATGACACTCAGGTGCGTTTCTGTGTGACGGATACTGGTAAGGGTATTCCTGCTGAACAGCAGCATGAAATTTTCAGTCGCTTTGTGAAACTCGACTCGTTCTCTCAGGGGGCCGGTCTTGGATTGTCTATATGCCAGAGTTTGGTAGAGCGAATGGGAGGAGAGATTGGAGTAGACTCCCGCGAGGGAAAAGGTTCGTGTTTCTGGTTCACACATCCATATACGCTTGATGCCTCATTGGACTCGGATGCTGTAACAAAGGGTGGTGACCAGGTTATAAAGATCATCTCAAGAAATTATAAACCTCTGATTCTGGTGGCCGAGGATATAGACAGCAACTATTTACTGATCGAGGCACTTCTCAGGAAGGATTATCGTCTGCTGAGAGCACATGATGGTAATGAGGCTATAGAGCTTTTCAATACTCAATCTCCTGATCTTATATTTATGGATATGAAGATGCCGGGTATGAACGGAATAGATACAGTCGTTATGTTAAGGGAGGGCGGTGCCCGGGTGCCCATCATTGCACTTACGGCATTTGCTTACGACGATGATAGGGCATTGGCACTCAATGTGGGTTGCAATGACTTTTTGACCAAACCTGTTTCGCCACTTGAGTTACGCAGGATGGTCAGTAAATGGATAGAGAAAGAAACTAAATAAATCAGAAGGATTACTCCATAGAAGATGCGTCGAATGATAGAGGTAACAAAGCACCTACATTCTTCATTTCATAGATACCTTTTTTCCCGAAAAGTAAAATGCGCATGGGTTGCCTGAAGCGTTTTTCCGTTTCAAGCATTACCTGGCGGCATGCACCACAGGGAGGAATCGGATCATCCAGGAAATCCCGTTCATTGCGTGCGGCAATGGCAAGAGTTTCTACTGCCTGGTCGGGATATTGGGAGTTTGCATAAAATAAAGTGGTACGTTCGGCACAAAGTCCCGACGGGTAAGCTGCATTCTCCTGATTGGTACCTGTGACAACTGTACCGTCTGCCAATCGTGCAGCGGCGCCTACTGAAAAGTGTGAATAGGGGGCATAGCTACGTTGGGTAGCCTCACGCGCTGAATCTATGAGTTGGCGGTCGGCATCACTTAATTCACTATAATCGTATATTTTAATGTCAATTTGTAAGGTCAAATCTTTCATAAGGCAGTAAGGTATATTGTAATTAATGTTACAAAGTTAGGAAAGAGATTGGTAATTCCAATTCTTTTTAAGATTTTTGTACCTCAACTTATATTGCTATGAATAGAATGAACGCTATCAGACTCACTGCAATCCTGGCACTTCTGGTTTGTACCGTTTCCGCCCAGGCGCAGCGCAAGAATGCCCGTTACGTGGAATATATAGAGAAGTATGCTCCGCTTGCCGTACAACAAATGAAGGAACACAAGATACCTGCCAGTATTACTCTGGCTCAGGGACTTCTTGAAAGTGGTGCCGGACAAAGTGCATTGGCACGCAAAAGTAATAACCATTTCGGTATTAAGTGCGGTAATAACTGGCGTGGGCGCACAGTGCGTCACGATGACGATGCCCGCAATGAATGTTTTCGGGCTTACAGTAATCCCAGAGATTCTTATGAAGATCATTCTGCTTTTCTGAAGCGGGGTGCGCGTTATGCATTCCTGTTCGATTTGAAGGTTACGGACTATAAAGGTTGGGCACGTGGTTTGAAGAAAGCCGGATATGCTACTGATCCCTCTTATGCGAACCGTTTGATAACGATTATAGAGGATTATGAACTTTATAAGTATGACAGTCGCGGTATGAGTAATCGTGAAAACCGTAATTGGGAGAAAGAACTGAAGAAGAAACCTTGGCTGGCTAATCCGCATCAGGTATATATAGCTAATGATATAGCCTATGTCGTAGCTCGTGACGGCGATACTTTCCGTTTATTGGGCAAGGAGTTCGATATCAGTTGGAAGAAGCTTGTGAAGTATAATGACCTGCATAAGGATTATACATTGGAAGCGGGTGATATCATCTATTTGAAAAGTAAGAAAAAGAAAGCCTCTAAGCCGCATACGGTTTACATCGTGAGAGATGGCGATTCCATGCATACCATTTCGCAAAAGTACGGTATACGGCTGAAGAACCTGTATAAGATGAACCGGAAAGATGATGAATATATACCGGAAGTAGGCGACAGGTTAAGATTAAGATAAATAGATTGCATATACTAAAAATGACTGCTTATAGGCAGTCATTTTTAGTATATGGCAGACAATTGTAACAGAGATATAATTTGCTTGTAACCGGAAAGTCCTTCTCATGGGCATACTTTTGCACTTTCTTTTAAAATATTCCGGTTATGGCAACAAGCGACCCTTTTTATGAGGACGAGTACTTGCTTTCCTTGCTAAGGCAAGGCAGTCAGGATGCATTTACGCAGATATACAATAAGTATTACTCTATGCTATACTCCTTATCTTGCAGGTACTTGCAAGACAGGGAACTTGCTGAAGACGTGGTTCAGCAGGTCTATTTGCGTTTATGGGAATCCCGTTCTTCTGTTTGCATTACAGCGAGTCTGAAAAATTACCTTTATACAATGGCGAAGAATCATGTTCTGAATATGATTCGTGATAAGAATGAATGGATAGTCAGGCAATATGAAAACATTCAGCAGGAAAATGATATTGCAGACGACGGTTTGCAGGAAAAGCTGGAGGAAGAAAGAAAACTGAGTTGCTTCTACCGGGCTGTAAAGCAACTGCCGGGAGCTAAACGGGAGATATGTCTGCTGAAAATATATGAAGGGTTGAATAATCAAGAGATAGCTCATAAACTGAATATGCCGGTGGGGACAGTGAAGAACTATTATACGCAATCCATACAGTTATTGAAATACTACCTCAAAGAATTATATTGATGAATACAGTAGAAGATGCAATGATGAACAAGGTACTTGCCGGTGAAGCCGGTAAGGAAAAGGCACGAGAGTGGGGGCGTTGGCTTGCTACGGATGAAGGGCAGGCGTATCTTGCTGTGCAAATGGATGCCGATTTCTTTGAGGAAAGAGAAGATATGGATGACAGTATCTGTGAAGAATCTCGTAAAAGGGTATTCTGCAATCTGCAAAAGAAGATTTCGGGAAAACGTTTTGCTGTACTAACTTTAAAAGTGGTGGCGGCGATGACACCTGTTGCAGCAGTTGTAGCTATATTACTCTATCTTAATACGCAGGTTTCTCTTTTTGAACATCCGTTTTATCAGGATATCCATGTGGCGAAGGGAGAACGGATGCAAATTGCTTTTCAAGATGGTACCCGTGTTTATTTGTATCCCGGTTCCCATCTTCGTTATCCGGATAAATTCGGTTTGACGGACAGGAGGGTGACTTTGGATGGAGAGGCTTATTTTAAAGTGAGCAAGAATTCTCACAGACCCTTCATTGTCGATTTGGATAAGGCTTCTATTCGGGTGACAGGAACTTCTTTTCATGTACAGGCCTATGCTTGTGAGCCGGACATCACAGTTGAACTGGATGAGGGGCAGGTAGATCTACTTTATGGTGACCGGAAAGAATATTCTTTGCGTCCGGGTGAATCACTTATATATGATAAAGTGAAAAATGCTTGTATGCTTCAATTACAGGAAGGAGGAAACGGGCTTATTCGTTGGAAAGAACAAGAGATCGATTTTCGGAATACTTCGATGAAGGAAGTGCTGAAAGAATTGGATTTGCATTATGGGATTCCTTTCTGCATTGAAGATACGGCTGTTTATCAGTATTCTTATACTTTATGTGTGAAGAAGGCTTCTCTGGAAGAAGTGATGAAGACACTTGAAATAATCTCCCCAGTCCGTTTTCAGAAGGGAGATACCGTCCGGGTACGGATGAAATAGTATTGACATGTAAAAGACATGTTCCCGTTATACACTTTAGTTCCCCCTTTGTGTCAATAGTACGTATAAAGATCATATTGAATTAATTTCATTAATCATTTAACGTATAAAAATGAAACGAGGTATTTTGATTGTTTTAATGTTTTTTCTGAGCTTGGCTTCTGTTATGGCTGCTCAGAAAGTAACTCTGAAGTGTAGGGAAGTTGCCTTAAAGGAAATCTTCGCCAGAATTACGAAACAGACAGGGCTGACGGTAGCCTATAGTTCGCAGGTGCTTAATGCAGATACAAAAATCAGTATTGAGACAGAGAATGCGGAAATAACAGAAGTCTTGGAGAAATTGCTACCCGCTACAATAGGGTATAAGATTGAAAATAATTCGATTCTGATATTCAAAAAGGAAGTTTCCAGAAAAGCTTCTACAGTCAGGATGAAGGGAGTTGTTTTTGATAAGAAGACGCGGGAACGGTTGGCAGGTGTAACGTTGGTTCTGAATGATAATCCGTCTGTAGGTACCATTACTGATATGGATGGAGTGTTTCAGATAACTGCTGCCCAGGGTAGCAAGTTGAAGGTGTCTTATATAGGATACGAAACGCAGATGGTTGCTATGAGTCCGGTTGAGGAATTGAAAGTGGAACTTGATCAGGACAACTTCAAGCTGGATGAGGTTGTGGTGACCGGTCAAGGAGCTGAAGTGCAGAAACGCCGGTTATCATCGAATGTAACTACTGTCAGCAGTAAAGAACTGGAACGCATGAAACAGGGGCGTATAGATCAGGTATTGCAAAATGCTCTCCCCAATGTGCAGATAACGATGTCCAGCGGCCAGGCGGGTGCAACTTCATTGGTAAAGTCAAGGGGGTTGTCTTCCGCTTTCTCTAACTCTACTCCCGTGATTTATGTAGACGGAGTGCGTGTGGACAATATGAATACAGGTGCAACTTTGAATAACTCATTAAGCGGAAACAGCGCAGTGACCGGTTCTATCGGTGATATTCCGATGGAGAATATCGATCACATTGAGTATGTGACGGGTGGTGCGGCTACTACTCTCTACGGTTCGGATGCAGCCAATGGCGTTATTCAGATTTTCACAAAGAAAGGAGCAGAGCAGAAGACCACGTTCTTTGCCGAAACTCAATTGGAGGCGGATATTGCTTCTTCCCAGTTTTATCATTTTAAACGTACCAAAGAACTGTTGCATCAGACAGGCTTTACGCAGAAGTACCGCATTGGTTTTGACGGTGGAACAGAAAAGTTCGGTTATAGTTTTGGCGGTAGCATGAGTAATGGTACGGGAACTCTGATAAAGAACGGTAACGAGGATCGCAAATATGACTTGCGTTTCGGTTCGAGAATGAAGTTCAATGAGCAATTTGAATATCAGAATTCATTTGGTATGGTGATACAGGACTTCGCGAGAAGTCGCAACGGTAATCAGGGAGGATATACCGGATTGTGGTTTACAGAAGGTGCTGCGGCTACCAACTTCAGATATACGGATGCAGCGGGCGAACTGGTGAATTATGGCGCTGATTTGGATGCATTGGATGATTATACTTTTGCTCAGATGAAGGCTTTTGTTACGAAAGCGGAAGCGTTGCAAAACAACCGTGAGTCCGTAAAGCGTTTTCAGACTTCTCAATCTCTGAGTTATGCTCCCCTGACTAATCTGACTTTCAAAGGGGTATTAGGAGTTGATTATCGATTGAACACCAATAAGAACATCATAACTAATGAATATCTGATTCACACCCAACAGAAACCGGAAGGAACGTCAGATGCAGGAAGCATTTCCAACTTCGACCGCAACTATTTTGGTCTGACTCTGGATTTGAACGGACAGCATAAATATCGCTATAAAGATGTTTTTAGTCTGATTTCTACAGCAGGCTTCCAGTTCTTTAGCACTTATGACCACCAGTCGGTATATAATGGAACAAACGTACGCGATGGTGCCCAGATAATAGAGGGTGCAGGAACATTAACTTCTAATGAATGGTTGAGCTATCTGTATAATTACGGTTACTTTATTCAGGAAAATATCGGTTTCCTGGACCGCTATTACATTGATCTGGGATTGCGCTCGGACTATAATACTGCTTTTGGTGACAATGTAGGCTGGCAGTATTATCCCAAAGTGGGACTTTCTTATGTTCTCTCCGAAGAACTTTTTATGCAGAGACTGAAAGAGAATAATCTTGTAAGCAGTTTCCGTATTCTGGCCAACTATGGTATTGCCGGTAGTTATCCTCCTGCTTTTGAATATCAACGCACTGTGGCGTTCAATTCTTTCCAGGGAGGGCAAGCCGCTTCTTTTGGTAAATATGGAAATCCGGACCTGGCACCCGAAAAGAAACATTCGTATGAAGCCGGTTTTAATGCTGTGCTCTTTAACCGTGTGTTGAATCTGGGATTTACTTATTATTATGCTCTGACCAAAGACGCTCTTTTCAGTATCCCGTCCCTTCCTTCATCCGGTCAGTCTGCCAATTATTTATCTAATGTCGGTGAAATAGAGAATAAAGGTATTGAATTGAGCATAGGGCTGCAAATAGTGGATACAAAGGATTGGAATGTTCGCCTGAATGCATCTTATAATACGAATCATAATAAAGTACTGAGTATTGGTAATGCAGTGCCTTTTGCTATTGGCGGTTTCTCTTCGCGAACGGTTCAAACGGTGGTAGCTGAAGGAGAACCGGTAGGTTTCATCCGTGGTTATAAGGCCGTACTGAATCCGGATAACTCACTGAAGGAAATTCTGCCTTTACAGAACCTGGGTTCTACACTTCCTACAGCTTATGGTAACTTCTCTTTGTCGGCAAGTTATAAGAATCTTTCGTTCATGCTCAGTGGTGATTATCAATATGGAGCTTATGTACATTCGTTCGACCGCCAGTTCCGTTTCTCAAAGGGTCTGAAAGACGATGCTATTCCAGAGAAAGCATTGGAAGGACTTGACCAGGGTGCTAACTGGCTTAACTTCACTAACTTTTTCGTAGAGAAATCAGATTTCTTGAAAATCAGGAATATCGGAATAGTTTATGATTATAAGCCGAAAAAATATCTGAAATCAGTCAATCTGGCTTTCAATGTTTATAATCCGTTTGCCTTTACAGCCTCATCGGTAGACCCGGAAGTTGCCTTGGCAGGTGCCCGTTCGCAAGGTGCAGTAGCAGTAGGTGGATTGAACTACTCTTCTTATTCCACTCCCCGCCAGTATGTAGGAACGATACGTGTCTCTTTTTAATCATTAGTTTAACTCGTAAATAAATATAGATATGAAATTAAAAAAATATATGTTGATAGCTTCTCTGGCTTGTGTTTGTTCGTCTTGTGAACTTTTGCAACCGAATGAGATCATCAATCCGAATGTAGATGAAGATACATTTCTGAAAACTCCTAATGCTATGAGTACCTGGGTAAACGGAGCCAACCGCTCGTTTGCCACGATTATCGGTTCGTATGTGGAACTGACTGAAATACTCTCCGATAATTATTTTAATAACTATAGTCAGAGTAGTAAGGTTTTCGATTTTCCCACGATTCTGTATACGGATATAGATGTAACCAATTTGCAACGCCATGTAGGTACGTTGCGGGAAACGGCGATCCAGGGATTAGAGGTGGTGGCTAAGGCCGATGCAACTACTACAGATGAACAACGCTATAATCTCTATTATATCAAGGGATATTCTTATCTTCTGGCAGGAGAATATTTCCGGGCGCTCCCTATTGAAAATGGGGGAGAGGTGAAAGGCTGGAAAGAGAACCTAAATCTGGCTATCTCTACATTTACGGAAGCTTTGAAATTTACAAGTGATACGGATGAAACGGCATTTATCAACACCTTGATAGCCCGTGCTTATTATCGGCTGGGAGATAAAGTAAATGCAGTGAAGTACGCCGATAATGCCTTGGCATTATCAACAGATTTCACAAAACAAGTAACATTTGATGGGGAGAATGGTGTGATAAGCTCTATTCAGGGATATATTTATGGCACCAATTTCCAGCCATTGCCTCGCCTGGATTTCCTTGACCCGAAATATTTTCAGACTAAAGCAAGAGAGGCACGTCCTATCTGTATTGCTAAAGCGGAAGAGCCCTATTTGATTTTGGCTGAGGCAGCTTTAGCTGACAATGATTTAAACGGAGCAAAGAGTCTTTTGAAAACATTGCTGACACTCGTCAGAAATCGTCCGATGGCGACAGATATAAGTGATCAGTTGGAAGGCCGTTATAACGGGGGGTATAAAGAATATCCTAACAGTTCGGAATACCGGGTGGCTGCATCTTCGGAGGATGAATTCAGAGGCGGACTTGTGCTCGACCGTCAGGCACCTCATTTGATTTCTGTTCTTTATATTTCCGGTACTTCCGTTACAGAAGCAATGATTGATACTCCGACCACAGTCGATGGGCTTTTAGAAGTACTCTACCTGATGCGACAGGAAATTTTTATGGCGGAAGGCAGACGTGCTGCCGATCTGGGTATTCGTTTTCCGGTATGTGAAACGGAAGCTGCCAATACACCTTCGGCAGCAGAATATACTATTGCGCAGATTCCTTCTTTCATTCCTTTGAATCAGGATATGGATGCTTTTGAAATGAATAAGGAAACAAAAACGGTTGTGATTAAATACAATATGAACCGAATTATTGTACAGAATAAATCTTCGGAATATGTAGCGCCTTTCTTCAATTAAAGTTCTTCATGAAATCTTTTCCATTATTCATTCGCTTTGTATCAGGGGAGTGTTTTGTTCGCGACTAATGAATATTGTACTTATCCTTAGGAATAATTGGATGTCAACCTTGGTCAACAGCCCTGTCAACCTTGGTCAACAGGCCCGTTAACCAAGGTTGACAGAGCTGTTGACCAAGGTTGACACCTGATAATACTTATTATAGAGTTACCAAACAAGCCGGGCAAAAGCAGACGATTACTTGTCTGTTATAAATTGATCGCTGAAGCTTTTGATGCAAAATGCATGGGATGAACCTTTTAAAGTGTTATATACCTATCCGAAAATGTACAGGGTGTTCGATATCGGACACCCTGCTTTTCTCTTTTTTTACTTGTTATCAGCTACTTACATTTTTGGCACGCATTTAGTATATATAAATAATGTGAATAATATGCCTGTTCGTTTTTAAAAGCGGAACAGGCTGAAATCTGATAAAATAATAAATAACTCAATATTCAACATGGACAGAGAAATTCCGAAAGAAGTGCGTAATAAAGAACGCAATAAGAAAATTATCCGTTACGGCGGCATCGGCGTGGTAAGTATAATAGTTATCAGCGTACTCATCTCATTTTTGCGTACGGGAGTGAAAACGAAAGACTTGGTGTTTTCTACAGTAGATAAAGGCACGATTGAAGTTAGTGTCAGTGCATCGGGAAAAGTGGTGCCGGCTTTTGAGGAAATTATCAATTCACCTATCAATACCCGTATTGTAGAGATATATAAGAAAGGTGGAGATAGTGTAGATGTAGGCACGCCGATTTTGAAGCTCGACTTGCAGAGCGTGGAGACAGACTACAAGAAATTGCTGGATGAAGAGCAAATGCGCAGCTATAAGCTGAACCAACTCAAAGTGAATAATCAGACCAAACTGAATGATCTGGCAATGAAGATTAAAGTATCGGCCATGCAGTTGAACCGTAAGAAAGTGGAATTGCGCAATGAGCAATATCTTGACAGCTTGGGTTCGGGAACTACGGATAAAGTGCGTCAGGCGGAACTCAGCTATAATGTAGCACAGTTGGAATATGAGCAGCTGAAACAGCAGTATGACAATGAAAAGGAAGTACTTGCTGCCGAATATAAAGTTCAGGAGCTGGATTTCAGTATTTTCCGTAAAGGTCTTGCCGAGATGAAGCGTACATTGGATGATGCACAAGTTCGCTCTCCGCGCAAAGCTATCCTTACCTATATTAATAACCAAATTGGTGCGCAGGTGTCTCAAGGAAGCCAGCTTGCTGTAATCTCCGATCTTAGCCATTTCAAGGTGGAAGGTGAAATTGCAGATACGTATGGTGACCGTGTGGCTGCCGGTGGCAAAGCGATTGTAAAGATTGGCAGTGAGAAATTGGAAGGTACGGTCAGCAGTGTGACTCCTTTGTCAAAAAATGGAGTGATCTCTTTCACAGTACAACTGAATGAGGATAATAACCGCCGCTTACGTTCGGGCTTGAAGACGGATGTGTATGTGATGAATGCCGTGAAAGAAGACGTGATGCGGATTGCCAATGCTTCTTATTATGTAGGACGTGGTGAATATGACCTCTTTGTGCGTGACTCTGATAAAGAAATAGTGAAGCGTAAAGTGCAATTGGGCGATAGCAATTTCGAGTTTGTAGAGGTTATCAGTGGTTTGCAGCCGGGCGATCAAGTGGTAGTGAGCGACATGAGCCAGTATAAAAATAAGAATAAGCTGAAGTTGAATTAGCCTAAATAACGCAGGATATGTTAAGAATATATTTAAAGCAAGCGTGGAGCCTGCTGAAAGAAAATCCGTTGGTCAGCGGACTTTCTATTGCAGGAACGGCACTGGCCATTACCGCTGTAATGATGATTATTCTTGTGATACAAGTGCGTTTGGCCGAATATGCACCAGAGACAGAGCGCAGTCGTATGTTGCACATTGTTGCAACCCGTTCTTTCCTAAAAAGTAATGATGGAAACTGGAATAATGGGGGAATGGGAAAACGTGTGGTACGTGAGCTTTTCTATAATCTGAAAACCCCGCAGGAGGTGAGTGGCTATGCCCGTAGCACGGTATCCGTTAGTTCCGTTGCCAAGCGTACCTTTACAAAATACCGGGCTACCTATACAGACGAACGTTTTTGGAAAATATTCGATTACACATTTCTGAATGGCGCTCCTTTTACGTACGAAGATAATGAAAGTGGCATCCGTAAGGCAGTTATCAGTGAAAAACTGGCACGCCGCCTCTTCGGTAAGACGGAGGTGAAAGGACAGAGATTATTTATTAATCGGACAGAATACACGGTATGTGGTGTGGTGAAAGATGTACCTCGTACTGCCCGTTACGCCTATTCAGATGTATGGTTGCCCTATAATTCGAGTGCCGCTATGGAGACGGCTGCCAATGTGTATGAGGGGCTGGTAGGTCCTTTCAATGTTGTGATGCTGGCACATGGCACCGATAATTTTACTGCTATCCGTGCAGAAGTGGAAAAGGTTACTAAACAACTGAATACGAATACATCGGAATATGCTGTCAGCTTCTTTAACGGGCCGATGACTAATCTGGATCTGTTGGTAACCGATAATAATGGTTTTGTTAATGAAATTCCCTATGGCAATTGGTTTTTGCAACAAGGCGGTTTCGTATTTTTACTATTATTGCTTCCGGCGCTCAATATGATTGGCATTACGCTGACCAACTTTCGTAAACGGCGTGCAGAGATAGGTGTTCGTAAAGCGTTCGGAGCGACAGCAGGTAACGTTTTCCGCCAGGTCCTCGATGAGAATCTCATAATTACTTTTATTGGCGGCATATTCGGACTGATGCTCTCCATAGGTGTCTTGCTGCTGACACGTGACATCTTCTTCCCATCGGGTACGGAATTCAATGCGGAGATGCTGATACGTCCGGAAACATTTCTGGTGACTTTGCTTTTTATCTTCCTGCTGAACCTGCTGTGTGCCGGCATTCCTGCCTGGCGTGCTGGAAAGTATAACATTGTCAAATCGTTGAATAATCAAGAATAAACCATGATACGTCATCTCATCACTCTGATATGGAACCAGCGCAAACAAAATGGCTGGATATTTGCCGAAATGGCATTGGTTTTACTGGCTGTCTTTATGATTACGGATGGCGGTTATAGTAAATACACTCTTTATAATGAGCCTTTAGGTTATGATATCAATCGTTGCTGGCGGCTTCATCTGGAGGAAACGGAACCTGGTAACGAAGGTTATACAGGCGAGGACGAACGTGGAGCCAAATGTTGGGAACGTATCACGGAATTGACTCGACGCCTGATGAATACCGGTGAGGTGGAAGCTGTGGGATGCAGCTTTTACAGTTGCCCCTACAGTCAGGGCAATTCGTGGACGAGCGTTGAACCGGCAGGTGCGGATAGTGTCAATGCTTATTCGGAATCTTTGCACCGCCAACTGGGTGATGCCGGTTTCTTTGAAGTTTTCGGCATTCATGACGTGAATGGAAAACAGATACGCGAACTGGAAAATCCGGCAAAAGATGAGGTTATCCTGACGGAGAAGGTAGCGCAGAAGTTTTTCGGTGGGAAGGAACCGCGCGGCCGGTTGGTAAATACCGGCGAACTGGACGGGACGCCTGTGCTGGCTGTTGCCCCTACTATTCGTGAGAATGATTTTGAACCGGCTACTCCCACGTTCTATATTAAAGCTTCTGGTTCTACGATGGAAGAGCTTTTCGAGTGGTATCGTCCTTCTTCATTGGAATATTCGCTACGCATGAAACGTGATATGACACAGACTGAGATGGAAGAATGGCTTGCTTCTTTGGGTGAACGGTTGACGTCCGGCAATATCTATGTAAATGCCGTAACAGGTTTTAAAGAGATGCGTGCCGACCGTATAGATTATGCTATAACGGATTGGCAAATGATACAACTCGTTGTCGCTTTCTTGTTGCTGAATGTGTTTTTTGGTGTTACCGGGACTTTCTGGATGCGTACACAGGCACGCCGTTCGGAAACAGGATTGCGTATGGCTGTCGGTGCGTCGAAGGGGCGGATTGTATTCTGGCTCAATGCGGAGGGATTATTAATTCTGTTGCTGGCGTTGATTCCTATCATTATTATTGTGCTCAATTTCCACCACATGGATTTATTGAGTGCTAAAGTTCCTTATACGGCAGGTCGTTGGATTGTAGATTTTGCTATTTCATTGGGAGCTCTCGCAATGATGATTGTATTGGGCATTGCGGTGCCGGCACGCTGGATTATGAAAGAGCAACCGGCTGAAGCGTTGCATCACGAATAAATAAACTACTTAATATATTCAGGGATGGTAAAAATCTATTTGAAGCAAGCATGGGTCTTGTTGAAGCAGAATCCGCTTTTCAGTACTCTTTACATAGTCGGTACAGGGCTGGCTATTGCTATGACTATGATTGTAGCCGTGATTTACTACGTCAAGGTAGCCCCGGTTTATCCAGAGTTGAATCGCATGCAAACGCTTTATCTGACTTCTGCAAGATTTCAAAAAGGAACGGAGCAGAATAAACAGACTTTTCAATGGGCCGTTTCCTATCAGGCATTACAAGAGTGGTTTTATCCGTTGAAGAATGCTGAGGTTGTTTCGGGGGTTATGAATAACAGGTCAGATGACAATTATATTCAACCGGCCGACCGTAGCGGGGATTTTACAGTAAGTTTAAAGTTGGTTGACCCGAATTTCTTTTGCATCTATCCATTTTATTTTTCGGAAGGTAAGGCTTTTACTACATCTGACCTTGAAAGCGGTATCTGTACGGCTGTCATAACAGAAGAACTGGCCCGTCGCCTGTTTGGCATGACCGAAGGTGTGGTGGGACGCTCGTTTAGTTTGGATTATGTCAATTATCGAGTTTGTGGTGTTGTGCGTAGTGCAAGTTATCTGACTTCGGATTCTTATGCGCAGGTCTATATCCCTTATAGTGTAATTCCTAAATATCGTGACTCCAATTATGGAATACCTTATCTAGGTGCATTTGGCGTTACTTTTCTTGTAAAGGACGATGCGCAAGCTGAAGCGTTGCGTGCCGAAATTCAGGAAATTGTCCGTAAGGAAAATCTGTTGCATGCGGATGAGTGGCAGGTGAATCTTTGGGAACAACCTACATCCCATTTGCAGCGATTGTTTAAACCTTATCCTAGTATGACTACCGGTGTATGGGCACAGATACGCTATCTTCTTTTAATATTGCTGGTGCTCCTGCTGGTTCCTGCCTTGAATCTGAGTGGGATGATAGCGAGTCGTATGGAAAGCCGCTTGTCGGAAATGGGAGTGCGTAAGTCATTCGGTGCCGGCCGTGGCGGATTGCTTTCACAAGTGATGTGGGAGAATCTCTTATTGACATTGTTGGGTGGTATATTGGGATTATTGTTGGCGTGGTTTGCTCTGTATACTTGTCGTGAGTGGGTATTTATGATATTGGAAGACTGGGCCGAACCGGTTCCGGAAGGAGTGAATGTGCTGGTTTCCGGGGAGGTGCTGTTTGCCCCGGTGGTATTTGCTGTTGCTCTTTTGTTCTGTATCTTGCTGAATTTATTATCAGCGTTGATTCCGGCATGGTATGCGTTACGGAAGCCGATTGTGTATTCACTGAATGAAAAAAGATAAAGACTATGCTGAAACTTATATTAAAGAACCTGTGGGCACGCCGTCGCCGTAATGGCTGGTTACTGGCGGAATTGATTCTGGTCAGTATTGTTACGTGGATTATCCTTGACCCGGTTATCGTGATGACGTATGACCGTAGTATTCCTTTAGGTTATGATACTGACCGCCTTTGTTTTGTTACTCTCAGTACCTTGCAGCCACAAGCGCCCGGTTATAATGAAGAGGCTGAGGATTCGGCTATGATTATGAAATCTTACTTTAATATGACACGATTGGTAAAGGACTATCCCGGCATAGAATCAGCTGCTCCGGTATTGGGTTTCGCTTATCCCAATTCGACGGGGAATAGCAATACAGCCATCCGTGCGGAAGGTGATACCTTGGATTTGCCGGTAATGATTATGGAGTTTATACCTCATACGAATTTCTTCGAAACTTATGGCTTTCGCTCCGAACGAGGCAGAACCCCAGCAGAATTATCGGATTATGACTATACGGAAAATGACATCGTATTGACAGAAAATACGGCTGAACATTTGTTCCACACTAAAAATGCGGGTAATAAGCGTTGTTGGTCTAAAGAGGGGAACGATACAATTTATTCACCGGTTATCGGTGTAGTGGGAAACTTTAAAGCAACCAGCGATTCCCGTCCGGCTCCTGTCATTTTTCGTCCTTTGATATCTATTGATATGGAAGATGCTTACGATGATATGCGGATATTGCTTCGTTTGAAAGAGAATGTGAGTATGAAGCGTTTCTTGCATGATTTTCAACCGTGGATGGTGAAAGAGTTGCGGGTCGGTAATCTTTTTGCCCGTAACGTTCGGTCTTATGAAGCATTGATAACGAAAAATGAGTCTTATGATGTTACCCCGCTGTATCGGCGTAATCTGGCAATGGCGGCATTTTTTTTAATTAATCTTTGCTTGGGTGTTATCGGTACTTTCTGGTTACAGACACGTACTCGTCGCGAAGAAGTGGGGGTTATGCTTTCCTTTGGCGGTACGCCGGGATATATTGTCCGCTTGTTGATGGGTGAAGGAACAGTGCTGACGTTTGTAGCTGTATTGACAGGCTGCTTGCTTTATTTGCAATATGCTGTTAAAGAAGGACTGGAGAGAGGTAACAACTGGAGGCAAATTATTGATGAATGTTGGATCACGGATTTCGCGCAGCATTTCCTCATCGTATCATTCATTGTTTTCTTTATTCTGTTGGCGGTGGTATTGATCGGGATCTATATTCCTGCCCGTAAGATTAGTCGTATCCCACCGACAGAGGCATTACGTGACGAATAATAAAAATATGACTATACTATGATTAAACTTTATCTGAAACAGGCCTGGACGCTGATAAAGCAGCATCGTCTCTTTACTGGTATCTATGTGGTGGGTACAGGGCTTTCAATAGCTCTTTCCATGACAATGTTTATCATCTTCTACGTAAAGTTTGCAGCTATATATCCGGAGTATAACCGCGACCGGATGATAGTGCTGAAAATGATGAAATCTTATCCCAAGAATGATGACAAGAGTTGGAACTGTTCCGGTGTCAGTTATGATGTCGTGAAGATGTTGCAGGACTTGCCACACCTGAATGCTATTGGTGCCACATCAAGTAACTATCGCGAAAATTATGTGGAGGTTCCGGATAATAATGAGCCTATAGGTATTGCTCCGCTTTATACGGATACAGGATTTTGGCAGGTCTTTACATTTCATTTCCTGTACGGCAAGCCTTTTACACAAGCAGATGTCGATGCAAAACGCAGGGAAGTGGTTGTTCCGGTAAGTTTGGCGAGGCGATTGTTTGCTGTGGATGATGTTGTAGGCAGATATTTTAAAATGGATGCGCAGGAATACCGGATTTGCGGTGTGGTTGACGATGTTTCTGCTGCTACACCTTCTTCCGTTGGAGATATATGGATGCCGATAACGCTTAATTCCTGGATTGTATCGGACAATACAGGAAAATTGGTAGGCAATGCGCAAATATACATGACGGCACCTACGGCTGCGGATAAAGAAGTTTTGAAGGAAGAAGTGCGTGAGGTTTTCCGAAAATTCAATCTTGCAGCTCCTAAATATATGAATGACCTTATGGGGCAACCTGATGATTACTGGACCAGTACATTCCGGGTGAATTCATGCGGAGCTCCCGATCTGGCATCCGAGTTGAGAGTATATCTTTATATGTTGCTTGCTCTGCTTTTCATCCCTGCTATGAACCTGAGCGGTATGATGTCTTCGCGTATGGACGAACGACTTGCTGAGTTGGGTGTACGCAAAACCTATGGCGCGACTAACGGAAGCCTTATCGGACAAGTGCTGTGGGAAAATCTTCTGCTTACCTGCATCGGCGGTTTGCTCGGCCTGCTGATTTCTTATCTGATTGTGCTGACGGCGAGTGATTGGATACTGACCCTTTTTGACAGTTATACGGATGTTGAGAAGACTCCTTTCCTTTCATTTGAGATGCTTTTCAATCCGATGGTTTTCTGTACGGCATTCGGACTTTGTGTGTTGCTTAATCTCATATCCGCACTTATTCCTGCGGTATGGGCATTGCGCCGTACTATTACTCAGTCGTTGAACTCTAAACGTTAATATGCTATGATGAAGATAATAAGACATCAGTTATGGAATCAATGTCGGCAGAATGGATGGATATTTGTAGAACTGGTTGTCGTGAGCTTTTTCCTTTGGACGGTAATTGATCCTATTTATGTGTTGACGTCTAATCTCGCTATTGCTCCCGGCTATGATGAGGAACGGGCATACGCTCTTTATATGGACTACTATGACGAACAGCATGGCAACTATGACAAGTCGCAGGACAGTACTGCCATCAAACAGGAAAACCTGTATCGCATCACCCGTCTGGTGAAGAACTGTCCCGAAGTGGAAAGTTTTGCCTTGGTGACTAATGCAAGTTTTCCAAATTGTAATTCGTGGAATGGCGGAGAGTACTTTAATGATACTATAAAGGTACATTCTCAATACTACCAATTCATACAGACAGAAGGTGGTGATGTATTTCGTACATTCGGTATGAAGGATGCCAAAAGTGGTGAAATAATGTCCCTGCCGGAAGACTGTGCCGCCCGTGAGGGAGTCTTTGTTTCAGAACGTATGGCAAACGACCTCTTCGGTACTACGGATGCGGTAGGTAAGAAAGTGAGGTATTATGACAGTACCTATCACGAGGTAATGGGAGTGTTGCAGGACTATAAACACCGGATTAATGAACAGCCGGGTAACTTGCTGATAGAGGTAGATGGCAAGATTCCGGGCTATAAATGGATTCAGCGGATGTATATGGTGACTTTCCGGTTAAAGCCGAATGTGGATGTTGCTGCTTTTGAGAAACGTTTCAAAGCGGAAGTAGTTCCACAACTCAACGTTGGTAATTTCTATTTTACGAAGTTAGGACGTTTTACAGATATCCGTCGCAAATATGAAAATGAGAGTGGAGTGACGAATACCTTGCGTCTGCAATATTCACTGGCGGGGTTTGCCTTGTTGTGTGTATTCCTCGGTATGGTGGGCACATTCTGGATACGTTGTAATGCGCGGAGACAGGACATCGGATTGATGCGGAGTATGGGGGCTACCCAAAAAGGTATCTGTAATCAGTTCCTTATGGAAGCATGGTTGTTGGTGACGATAGCATTTATCGTTTCTCTGCCGTTAACAATACATCGTGTCTATATGTCCGGCTTTGCTAATCCTACTGAGAATGGAAATCCCGATTACTGGCAAAATCAGCCGTATACGCACTTCTCTATAGTCAGCATATTGACTTATGTGATATTACTTGTTATTGCTTTATTGGGTACTTATGCACCCGTCACTCGGGCAGCGAAGATATTGCCTGCTGAGGCTTTGCGTGACGAATAGGATAGAAGCGGACAACTGAAAACGAACAGGGTGTTCATTTTCGGACACATGCTTGTGAACTTAATTAGCTGATAATGAGTATATGTCTTTTTTGGCATATCATTTGATTAATATATGTGAAGAACAAATAAATTACGAATTGAATCAATTAATAACAATTAAATACTTACCATTATGATTAAATTGACTGAGATAAACAAGATTTATCGTACGAATGAGATTGAAACCGTGGCATTGGAAAATGTGAACCTTGAAGTTGAAAAAGGAGAATTCCTCAGTATCATGGGACCTTCCGGTTGCGGAAAATCCACATTGCTGAATATTGTAGGGCTTTTGGATGCTCCGACGAGCGGGATAATTGAGATCGACGGTACTCGTACGGATGGTATGAAGGATAAGCAATTGGCTGCTTTCCGTAATAAGAAGCTGGGTTTTGTGTTTCAGTCTTTCCATTTGATTAACTCATTGAATGTGCTTGATAATGTAGAACTTCCTTTATTGTATAGAAAGGTTTCTGCAAAGGAACGCCGCCATTTGGCAGAAGAGGTGCTGGCGAAGGTTGGTTTGAGTCATCGTATGCGTCACATGCCTACACAACTCTCCGGTGGTCAGTGTCAGCGTGTAGCTATTGCCCGTGCTATTATTGGTAATCCTGAGATCATCCTTGCCGATGAGCCGACCGGTAACCTGGACTCTAAGATGGGTGCTGAGGTAATGGAACTGTTGCATCAGTTGAATAAGGAAGACGGGCGTACAATCGTAATGGTAACCCATAATGAGGAGCAGGCTAAACAGACCAGTCGTACGGTACGCTTCTTCGACGGACGCCAGGTAGAATAAATAAATTGTAATTTGTAACTCGTAATTATTATGATGCAAACTATTCGTCAAGCCTTTACGATTCTGAGGCAGAATCCGTTGCTGAGCACTATATCCATATTGGGTACGGCTTTTGCCATTACCATGATTATGGCTATCGTGATTACCTGGCAGACGAAGTATGCTGACTTGGAACCGGAGGTGAACCGCAGTCGATGTCTGTATTTCTCTGCCATGCATATGCAGGGAAAGGAGAATAAGGATTGGAACAATTATAATGCCCCTTCAGCTGCTTTCATGAAAGAGTGTATACAGCCGCTTTCTGAAGTGGAAGCTTGCACTGCATTCACTAAGACAAATGTAGCACTGGTGTCTCTGGCCGATGGAAGCAATCGCTTGAAGGTGGATGCAGTGAATACTGATCCTGACTTCTGGAAAGTATTCAGTATGCAGTTTCTTGCTGGAAGGGCGCTTACTGAGGCTGATCGGGGAGGAGACATGCGATCGGTTGTGATCTGCGCTTCTGTGGCCCGAAAACTCTTTGGAACTACGGAGGTTACGGGGCAACAAATATTGCTGAACAGAGAACTGTCGCGTATCATCGGAGTTGTAAAGGATGTTTCCGTCACCGCTAAGGATGCTTATGCCCAAGTGTGGGGGCTATACCATATTGATGAACTGAAAGTAACCGGCTATTGGAGTTATAGTGGCGGAAAGACTATTGCAGTAATGGCACGTACTCCTGATGATTTTCCCGCCATAAAGCAAGGAGTAGAGAAACGGGTGAAGGATATCAATGCCGGTATGGAAGAAATGCAGATAGACATTATGGAGCAGCCTGACAATATTGTGGCGCATGTGAACCATGTTTGGGCTAATGTAGGACCGGATCTGCCGATGCTTTATTTGCAATATGCCATTGCCCTCTTCATCATTCTGCTGGTACCCTCTCTGAATCTTTGCGGACTGAGCAATAGTCGTATGCAACAACGTGTCAGCGAGTTAGGCGTGCGCAAAGCTTTCGGGGCAACGAATAGCACACTTATCCGCCAGATATTAAATGAAAATCTGGTACTGACATTGATAGGAGGCATCGTAGGATTAATATTCAGTTACCTTGCTGTCTACGCTATGCGTACGTGGCTATTCACTAATAGCCAAAATATTGGTACGGCAGGTGATTTTAGTCTGAGCATGGACGCATTGTTTAGTCCACTGGTATTTGTGTTGGCTTTTGTCTTCTGTCTGGTGATTAATTTGCTGAGTGCGGGACTACCTGCTTGGCTTGCTGCCCGTCGTACGATTGTGGATTCATTGAATGATAAATAGAAGGAGAAGAACTTTATGAAATTCATACTACATAATCTACGCATGATTTGGTCTCGCCTACGTAGCAATGGCTGGGTATTGGCTGAGTTATTTCTGGTGTTCATCGTGATGTGGTTCCTTTGTGACTCACTGGGTTGCCTCAAATATACTTTTTACCGTCCCCTTGGTTTCAACATTGACCACGTTTACACGCTCACCACGGTTATAGGTGGTCCAACCAATGACACGACGCTGACAAATGCCGACAGATATCTGCGTGCATTGCAGAAACTGGAGCAAGAACCCAGCGTTGAAGCAGCTACCCTGTGCTACTGGAGTTTGCCGATGAATGGAAGCAACAGTTACAATTCACTGGCTGCGCAAGATACTATAGGAGTAAATGCACGTATCATCAACGCTACCGGCGGATACATTAACGTCTTCCGCATGAGCGATGATCCGCAACGTCCCTTTGCGAAGACCCCTTCGGGATGGGACAATGTGATGCTGAGCCAGGCTGCTTTCGACCGTTTTCAGAAAAGGATGCCAACGTTCTCGCTGGATACACCATTGAGTAAATACGGTGACTCTACATCAGTCGTCACGCAGGGTGGAAAGATAGAAGCTTTCAGAACTTATCGCTACGGAAGTGATGCCGTCTGTTTCTTCTATCGCATAGATGAGAATCTGATAAAAACACAGTTTACCGATGATTGGGCGCAAATCGTTTTTCGTGTGAAGCCTGTTGCCGATGGCCCCGACTATCGTACAAATTTCATTCGTGAGATTGCACCCAGACTGGATGTAGACGATCTGTTTGTAGCCGATGCGGTGCCTTATACTGAGCAACAACTGCAATTTGAAGTCATGAACGGCGATACGGATAAAGTGAACAGTCAGGCTATCGTTGTGCTCTTCTTACTTGTGAATGTATTTTTGGGGTTAATAGGTACTTTCTGGTTCCGCACGCGCCGCCGTCGCAGTGAGATCGCCTTACGACTGGCAATGGGGAGTACAAAGAATCAGGTGTTCAGATTACTGGCGGGCGAAGGATTATTGTTGCTGGCATTAGTAACACTGCCTGCCATGATTATCTGCTATAATATAGGTATTGCAGAGTTTACCATCGGACGAACGGAACTTATTTCTACCTGGCCGGTAGAGTGGAATTTTGTACGTTTCCTGCTTGGTTCCTTAGGGGCTTGGTTCCTGATAGCGCTTATGGTGATGGTGGGTATTTGGTTTCCGGCGCGACAGGCGATGAAAATACAGCCGGCTGAAGCTTTACATGAAGAATAGAAAAGAGAAATAGTAGAAACAATTTTAAATAGCAAAACTTATGAAGACTTTATTTATAACTTTGAGTTTATTATTTGCCGCAGTAGCCGGCACAGTATATGCAGCTAATGAAAAGGACCCGCAGGTAAGCGAAGTTCGTAAGGTGGAAGCTTTTTCTTCTGTAAAGGTAACGTCTGTAGCGACGGTGTATTTTACGCAGAGTAATTCTTATTCTTTGAAAATAGAAGGTAGAGAAGAGTATGTAACCACTACTACTACGGAGGTAAAAGGAGATTGCCTGATTATTGGTTTTAAAAATAAGAAAGATGGTGATAATAATCGTAACAAAGGTGTGACTATTTATCTGAGTGCACCCGATCTGAAAGATGTAGAGTTTACTGGTGTAGGTTCTTTCAACTGTGAAGGTGCACTGAAGCTGAATGATGTCAATTTCGAGATCGAAGGCGTAGGTAAAGTGAATGTGAAAGACCTGACCTGTAAATCTCTCGTTGTAAAGATGGAAGGTGTGGGTAAAGCTGATATCCATGTGGATTGTGATCGTTTGCGTGCCAGCATGGAAGGTGTAGGTAGCGTTACTCTAAGTGGGCAGGCACGTCAGGCAGATATTTCTAAGGGTGGTATTGGTGGAGTGAATACACGTAATCTGAAGATTGGAGAATAATGATAAAGCAATATTTTACTCAGGCTTGGGCACAGCTTCGGCAACAACCGCTGATAAGTGCTGTCAGCATAGCCGGTACGGCACTTGCCATTTTCCTCATTATGCTGGTGGTGATGATGCAGCAGGTGAAGGTGGCGCCTTTTGCTCCGGAGAGCAACCGTGACCGCTTTCTGCATGTCCACTTCATGAGTATTACGAATAAGAATTGGGGTGGTGGAAGCAGTAACGGACCGATGAGTGTCAAGACAGCACGCGAGTGTTTTCAATCTTTAAAAATACCCGAAGCAGTGACTATCTACACTTGCATGGTTGTTTCCACACCTGTCAATTTGCCGGGACAACCGGCTGTGGGCATTGACTTGTTGCAGACGGATGATGTTTTCTGGCATGTATTTGATTATTCTTTCACTGCCGGAAAACCTTATGATAAAGCAACGTTCGATGCCGGATTACCCGTAGCAGTGATTACGGAGAGCGTAGCGCGCCGACTGTTTCAAACTACAGATGCTGTGGGGCGTGAATTTCTGTTGAACCATGCACCCTATAAAGTAGAAGGCGTGGTGAAAGATGTTTCTACACTGGCCAATGTTGCTTACGGGCAAGTATGGGTACCTTATACTTCGACGGAAATAACTAAGGACACTTGGAGTGATGCCCATATGGGTATGATGAGTTGCACTATGCTGGCCCGGAGTCGTGATGACTTTGATGCCATTCGTACAGAAGCGGAACGTCGCAGACAAGAGTACAATAGTATTATTGGTGAGGATGGCTATGAGTTGATATACCGTAATCGCCCTTATGACCAGGAGAAAAGTTCCATCGCTTTCAGTGCCAATCAGGAGCCTGACTTGGATCAGCATCGTCGCCAGCGTATGATTATTTTCATAATCCTGCTGATCGTGCCTGCTATAAACCTGAGTAGTATGACGCAGAGCCGACTCCGCCAACGTGTGGCAGAGATAGGTGTACGCCGTGCATTCGGTTCAACAAAGTTGGAATTGATGGGACAGATTATAGCTGAAAATCTGGTTGTGACACTGCTGGCCGGTGCTTTGGGATTGCTGTTGAGCGTAGCGTTTGCTTACTTGGGCAACACACTATTGTTTGCACAGGAATTCAGTCAGACATTGAGCCCTCCCACTGTGGATGCCAGCATATTACTGCATGCATCGACTTTTGGTTGGGCGTTGCTGTTCTGCTTTCTGCTGAACTTATTGAGTAGCGGTTTTCCGGCATGGCGTGCTTCGAGAGTGGGAATTGTAAATGCGTTGGGCGGTCGCCTGCACTAATCACTAATCACTAAACATTAAAGAAAATGACCAAGAAACTTCTTGTACAGATAAAGAACGAATGGCTCAGCAACCTCTGGCTGGCGTTAGAGCTGCTTGTGGTGAGCGTAGTGATGTGGTATGTGGTGGACTACCTATACACCCGTGCGGCTACCTATCTGGAACCCCGCGGATTCAACATTGAACACTGTTACCTGATAGAGTTGGGCGAACTGACGCCAAAGAGTCCGGATTACATTGTCGACCGGAAATCAGAAGATACTCACAATGATATTGCTGAACTGGTAGAAAGGTTGCGTCGCCGCCCAGAAGTGGAAGCTGTCAGCCTTTCACAGAACTCCTATCCCTATAATGGAAGTAACAGTAGTGGAGAGGTGAAAATCGACACGTTGAACTCTCCCGGTTGGACTATCCGTCGCATGGTGACCCCCGACTTTGTCCGTGTCTTCCGTTATCAGGGTGCACAAGGTGAGACGCCCGAACAAATGGCTGAAATGCTGGAGCGCGGTGAAATTCTTACTTCTAACAATCTTTATAATAAATATAATCGTAAGATGACTGAATTCATAGGTCAACGCTTTCAACTTTTTGGTGACACGACAAGAACCTATCGTTTGGGGGCTGCATTACAAGATGTGCGTTATCATGACTATGACCAGGCGCGTTATTCGTACTGCTTCTTATGCAAACAGTCATTCTATTATGTAGGCCTGGAACTTTGTGTCCGTGTTCGTGAGGGGCAGGATCATGATTTCATTCAACGTTTGAAGGCAGACAGTGAATCCCAGTTTCGGATAGGTAATATTTTTATTTCAGAAATTCGTTCTTTCCATGATATACGCCGTAACTTCCAGCAAGCATGGACCAATGATATCCGTAACTATGTAATGGGTATGGGATTCCTGCTTTTGAATATTTTCCTCGGATTGCTTGGCACATTCTGGTTCCGTACCCAGCAACGTCGTTCAGAGATTGCATTGCACAAAGCCCATGGGGCGACGGACCGTGCTATCTTCAGCCGATTGCTGAGTGAAGGTTTGCTGTTGCTGGCAGTTGTTACGCCTGTAGCATTGGTTATAGACTGGAATCTGGCACACATGGAATTGAATTCATGGAGAAACGGTACTACATTGGAGTGGGACAGATTATTGTTCTGTGCACTTATCAGTTTCGTGTTGATTGCTCTGATGATTGCCATCGGCATTGGTATTCCGGCACGTAAGGCGATGAAGGTACAACCGGCTGAGGCTTTACATGACGATTAAATGACTTTAAAATATGATACGACTTTATTTCCTTCAAGCCCTCTACCACTTGCGCGAGAACCCTATCATTACTTGGGTGTCCGTGTTAGGTACGGCAATGGCCATCTGTATGATTATGGTGCTTGTCATTACTTTCCAGGTGCGTCTCGTAGATTGTGAGCCTGAAGTGAATCGTTCACGTACACTCTACGTACCTTATATGTCCGTTAAGCTGAAAGGGAAATCGGACAATGAATCGGCTAATGCTTCTATGTCAGTGCGTACTGGACGTGAATGTTTCCGTGCGTTGACTACGCCCGAAGCCGTGACTTTAGTCAGTAGTGCTGGCAAAGTGCGTGCATCTGTGCCTGCCGGATCGAAAGCTACTGCTGATATGGTACAGACTGATGAAGCTTTCTGGAGCGTTTTTAGTTTCCGTTTTCTCAGTGGTGCAGGATTTACCCGTGCTGATTGTGATGCCGGATTACCGCGTGCCGTGCTGAGTGCTACGATTGCCCGCCAACTCTTTGGTACTACCGATGTTGTCGGGCATACGGTGCAATTAAACTATGTAGATTACACAGTTGCAGGTGTTGTGGCAGACGTGTCTATGCTTGCTACGTCCGCTTATGCACAGATATGGGTACCTTACACTGCAGCCGATGCGGAATCCCTCTCTTGGCGGGATGACACGATGGGGCCTATGCATGCGGTTATCCTTGCCCACTCATCGGCGGACTTTGATGCGATCCGAAAGGAAACAGAACTCTTACGCCAAAAGTATAATGACGGATTACGGGATGTAGAGATTTTCTATCGCGGGCAACCCGATACACAACTGGCTTATCTCTATCGTCGTTGGTACGCTGAACCTGATGTTCCCGGAGTTATGTTACGTTATGGTATCGTTATCGCTATCTTATTATTGGTTCCGGCAGTGAACTTATCCGGCATGACTCTTTCACGTATGCGTCGCCGTATGGCGGAGATAGGTGTGCGTAAGGCTTTCGGTGCTACTGGCGGTGAACTGATGCGGCAAGTTTTCTTTGAGAATTTAGTGCTGACGTTGCTGGCCGGTGTTGTCGGATTAGCATTGAGTTATGCAGCCACATTCCTACTGAATGATTTTCTTTTCAGTAATTCGACGAATGCCTACCTCAGTGGAGAGACAGCACTGACTCCCGGTATGTTATTATCACCGTGGGCTTTTATAGCAGCTTTCGCATTCTGCCTCCTGATGAATGTACTTTCTGCAGGTATTCCTGCATGGCGTGCGTCGCGGATGAATATTACTGATGCAATAAACCAAAGATAGCTATGAAGAATCTACTTACACAAATTAAAAATGAATGGCGAAGTAACCTCTTTCTGCTCGTGGAGTTACTGCTGGTTTTTGCTGTACTTTGGTACATTGTAGACTGGGTTACTGTCACTGCGCGTGTTTATCGCGCTCCGATGGGCTTTGATACGGAACATTGCTATAACTTGTCTTTCAGTACCTTGACATCCAAGTCGGCGCTTTATAATCCGGAACTCACAGTTGAGGATAATATAGATGCTTTGCTTGAGGTAACCGAGCGTTTACGGCATCGTCCGGGTGTGGAGGCTGTCTCCATTTCACAGAACTGTTACCCTTATAATGAGGGAAGTAACAGCGCTCAGTTTTATTTGCAGGATAGTATTCATGTGGGTGCTTATCTGGTTTGGTCTGATCCGGATTTCTATCGTGTTTTCCGTTATCAGGCAGTTGATGGAGGCTCTTCCGAGCAACTGGCTGCTGCTATTTCCGACCAAACCATGATTATCACGTCCAATGTCACTGAGGATTATCCAGTACTTGATTTACCCGATGCACGTCCGCTATTGAATCGTGAAGTGGCTCTGACTTATCCCGATCGTGGGTATCATCGTCGTATTGCTGCCATTGCCGTTCCTGTACGCCGTTCTCATTTTGAAACATCGCACGAATGGGGTGGGGCGTTTATCGGGCATAATCTGAATAGAGATGAGCTGATTAATGAGCTGGGTAACGTGCGCTATGTTCAGGTGAGTCTCCGTGTCTCTCCTAATGAGGACAACGACTTTGTAGATGCACTTATGGCAGATGCCGACCGTTTATATAGGGTAGGTAATATCTTTCTGTTGGAGGCATCTTCTTTCAGCGATATTCGTCACATCAGCGAACTTGAAGATGTGAACGAAGTGAAGACACAGCTTTGCATCCTTTTCTTCCTGATGCTGAATATCTTCTTGGGAGTGATTGGTACGTTCTGGTTCCGTACGCAACATCGTCGCCGTGAAGTGGCGTTACGTATGGCAATGGGATCCAGTCGTCGCGGTATCTTTCTGCGCTTGATGGGAGAAGGCATATTACTCTTGACGGTAGCTGCCATTCCTGCTTTGATTATTGCTTTTAATGTGGGTATTGCCGAGTTGGTGGATATCAGTAAAATGCAATTTACAGTCGACCGGTTCCTGATTGCAGCTATACTTACGTGGTTGCTTATGGCGTTGATGATTGTAGTCGGCATCTGGTATCCTGCTTATAAAGCCATGCAGTTACAACCTGCTGAGGCACTTCATGACGAATAGTGTTGTTTTCTTAGAAAAAATATACCTAATGATAATCAGACAATCATTTACACTTTTGCGACAAAATCCGTTTTTCAGCGTCGTTTCCATCATCGGTACGGCGGTGAGTATTGCTTTTGCCATGGTAGTCTACATGGTTTATGACATTCAGACTGCCAATATTCGTCCCGAATCGCATCGTGATCGGATGGTTTATTCGTCTTATGGTTATAGCTATCGTAAGGCAGACCATAGTAATGCAAACACTGGCATGTCTTACCAGGCTGCCAGTCGTGTTTTCGAGGACCTACCCGGTGCGGAACTTGTTACTTATACCAGCTATGTTTTCATGGAGTATTGCGGTGCTTCACCCGAGAAAGGTAACCGTTATCAGAAGCGTCGTGTCGATCTGAACTTCTGGCGTCTTTATGACATTCGTTTCGTAGCCGGTCGTCCTTTCGATCAACAAGAATTTGATGCTTGTTCGGATGTTGTTGTCATTGCCGAGCGGTTGGCACGCGAAGCTTTCGGTTCTGCTGAAGAAGCTATTGGCAAGAGCTATTTTGTCGGTTTCCGTCCCAAACGTGTAGTAGGGGTTACGGAAGATGTAAGTTCCCTTTTCACCTTCGCTTATGGCGAGGTGTGGGTGCCTTACTATACTAAAGACCCGGCTTGGGGGAGTGAAGGTTTGCGTGGTGGCTTTGAAGCGATGGTGTTGTGTAAACCTGATGTCAGTTTGGATGAAATGAAACAACAGATAGAAAGTTCATTGGATCGCTTGAATGCGTCACTTACTGAATATGAGTTGGCACTTCCCGACCTGAGTACTTATGCTGAGCGCCAGTTCTTCCGTGATGATTTTCTTAACCCTATGGCTACTTGCATCTTTCTGGGACTTATTTTACTTATTGTGCCTGCAATCAATGTCAGTGGACTTATCTCTTCCCAGATGTCACGTCGTCTGTCGGAACTTGCGGTGCGCAAAGCTTATGGTGCCAGTCGTCTGACCTTGATGTCACAGTTACTGATTGAGAACTTGCTGATGGCGTTTATCGGTGCATTACTGGGATTCCTGCTCTCATGCCTGTTGTTATGGTTGGGTAAAGATTGGATGTTGGCAGGCGGATATACCAGTGGAAACTTTGAGGTTAGCATTTGGCTTTTCCTACGGCCTGCTGTATTCCTGATGGTATTGGGCGTATGTCTGCTTTTCAATTTGCTATCCGTATTTATTCCGGCATGGAATGCCACTCGCCGTCCGATAGCAGAAGTTATCTGCGGAGAATGATTGTTTAAAAACTAAAGATAACCCATTATGATAAAGTCCATTCTGACCCAAATTTGGAACCAACGCCGCTTGAACGGTTGGATCTTCGCAGAACTGCTGATTGTTTTCGTGTTGTTATGGTATTGTCTTGACATGCTCTATGCCTTTGCTTATGCAGAACGTCAGCCTAAAGGGTATGATCTGGAGCATGTATATAAAGTCCGTATTTCCACGAATCCCACTCAGTTGGTGCTTTGTTCTTCCGAAGATAGTTTGCAAAATTTCTGGTTCAAGCCTATGGAGGAAGTATTTCGTCGTATCAAACAAAATCCGGATGTAGAGAGTGCCAGTATTTGGCTTGGTTCTGATGCTTATACTCGAAACACTGTATTCCAAGGATACACTACAGACAGTATAAGTGTGAAGGATGCTAATATTCGTTATGTATCTCCTGAATACTTTGATGTAATGCGGATTCCGATACAAGAAGGTACAGGAATGTTTTCTACAGATATGAATGCTTTTGAAAGTACCTCCGGTTCTTCGCTGTCATTTGCTTCAGTCGAGTGGAATCCTGCTGTCACTCCATTGCCCGCTGTCATCACATTAGAGCTGGCTGACAGTCTTTTTCACGCTCATAACGGAGTATTAGGGAAGGAATTTTTCGACTACTATACAGGTAGCAGTCTCCGATACCGGGTGACTGCCGTATGCGACCATCAGAAAACAGATGATTATGCCCGCTATGAATCTTTCATTCTGACCCCTCTTCCTGATTGGTTTTATAGCATGCAGGCTGTTCCTTTTATTTCCATTCGCGTGCGTCCCGAAGCTGATACGAATGATTTTGCGACCCGCTTCTTTCGTGATATGACGCCTCAGTTGCAGGTTGCTCCGTTCTATTTGTTTGAGGTTCGTAGCTATGATGAACAGAAAGCGGAGCGTGATGCATCCGAGGGGATTACTCCGTATATCCGTAGTGCACGGCTTATCGCTATATTCTTTAGCTTCAATGTTTTTATCGGGTTGATGGGTACTTTCTGGTTCCGTACTCGTCACCGCCGTAGTGAAATAGCTTTGCGTATGGCGATGGGAAGCAGTCGTTCCCGGATACGTTCCCGGTTGTTGGGAGAAGGGTTGCTGTTGTTGGTGCTGGCTGCTATTCCGGCTCTGATTATTTGCGGTAATCTGGTTATGGCGGAAGCTATAATGACAGAACAGGCTGATGCTACCGGACTTCGTTTTGTTGTAGTCTCATTATTCACTTTCTTTCTTATGACTTTGATGGTAATTGCCGGTATCTGCTTCCCTGCTGCACAGGCGATGCGAGTTAAACCGGCGGATGCCTTACACGACGAATAGTCAGGTTTTCTTCTATATGTGCACCTTTTCTTTTGCATAGGGTAAAAGAAAAGGTGCATTCTGTTCTGTTTTTCAATATAATCCGTATATTTGCGAGGAAAAGTCATAGCACATTTATCCAAACAGAAGAAAATTCAGATATGAAGAGACGCTTACTCCTCATTATGTTCATCGGATTGTTTCCCTGCATTGTATTTGCCGGACACTTCTCCGCTGCAGAACGTACATACAACGTGCTTTTCATCCAGTCATATAATCATCGTACTCCCTGGAATGACCGGTTGACGGAAGGAGTGCGTGATGGTCTGTCACGTGGAGGTATAAAAGCGAAAGTTACAACAGAATATCTGGATGCCGATTACTGGGCTTTTTCATCAGAGTGTGTCATCATGCGGCGTATTTGTGAACGGGCGCGCCAGCGAAATACAGATCTTATTATTACTGCCAGTGATGAGGCTTTCTATACCTTGATGCATTGTGGGGATTCCTTACCCTATAAGTTACCTGTTGTTGTATCGGGTATTAAGTATCCCAATGAAAAACTGATGTCGAAGTTGCCCAATGTTTGTGGGTATACATCCAAGATTGATTTTGTACACCTGCTCGAAAATGCACGTCATATATTTCCCAATCGTACAGAAGTTGTTTGTGTTTCGGACAGTAGTCTTTTAGGGCTTAGAGGGGTTGCTGAATTAGAGCGTGCATGGCCTGATTACCAAAAGTTTCATCCTGAATGTAAGTTGAAAGTAATGAATGTGCAGGCACAAGCTCCCAATCCTGTTATCTCTTCCATCTGCTATGATTATAATGCTTATAATCGTATTGTCATTGCTCCCAAATGGACACCTTTCCTTTCTTTCATTGGAAAGAATTCTAAAGCTCCGGTGTTTGCCGGGCAAAGTCTTGCATTGACAAATGGAGTATTCTGTGTGCATGATATGGAACCTTATGAAGGGGCCAGTGCGGCGGGCAAGTGTGCGGCTCAGGTTTTGCAAGGTGCTTTACCCTCTGTGATAGGAGTTGTGGATCTTCCAGGTAGGCTGCTTTATGACTTCAAGCAGTTGGATTTTTTTAGAGTAAACGCTGATAAAGTGAGTGATAGTGGCATTATCATGAATGCGCCTTTGATGGAGCGTTATCGTATTTGGTTTGTGCTGTTATACTCTATTGTTGTTGGATCATTGGTCTTCCTTGTAATCTGGCTCTATCGCTTGAACCGTCATGAATCCCGTCGTCGTATGCACGCCCAGACACGTCTGTTGATACAGAATCGTCTGGTTGAACAACGTGATGAATTTGATAATATCTTCTGTTCTATTCGTGACGGACTGATTACCTATGATACGGATTTCCGTATACATTTTGTCAACCGTGCTTTGATGTTGATGCTCGAACTGGACCCTGACACTCATACGGCACGTTCTTACGAAGGGCAGATGGCGGGTTCCATCTTTCACATTTATTCAAACGGAGAGGACATTCTGCAATCTTTACTGAAACAGGTGAGGACAGAGCGTCGTGTAATTCCTATTCCGGAAAAGGCTTTCATGCAGGAAATTCATAAAGGAACCTATTTCCCTGTTTCCGGTGAGATTGTACCGATCTATTCCAAGAACAAGATGACAGGTATGGCTATTTGTTGCCGCAATATTTCGGAGGAAGAAATGCATAAACGCTTCTTCAATCTGGCTGTGGACGCAAGTTCTGTATATCCTTGGCAATATGACATACGCACACATAGTTTCCATTTTTCAGGTGCATTGCTTGATTACTTCGGGCTTCCCGGTAAGCAGACTATCTTGCGGAAAGAGTTGGAGTTTTTTATCCATCCGGATGATTTGGAAGAGGCTCATCAACATTTCACTGCCATTTTCAAAGGTGAGGAAATGGATACCCGGATGAGTTTCCGTATGCGTAGCGGAGAGGGTAAATATGAATGGTGGGAATTTCGTAGTGCTTCTTACAACGGCTTGGATTCCGAGGCACCGTATATGGTACTGGGTGTTTGTCAAAGTATCCAGCGTTATAAGGCTACCGAAGAAGAGCTGATAGCAGCCCGTGACAAAGCTTTGCAGGCTGATACTCTGAAGTCGGCTTTCCTTGCCAATATGAGTCATGAAATCCGTACCCCGCTGAATTCTATTGTCGGCTTCTCCGACTTGCTGAAGGACATCGAGGCATTCAGTCCTGAAGAAGTGAAACAGTTTGTGGATACGATCAATACGAACTGTACCTTATTGCTGGCATTGATTAATGATATTCTCGATTTGTCCCGTATCGAGTCCGGTTCGATGGATTTCCGTTTTGCCGGATACAACCTCACGTTTGTGATGCAGCAGATCTATGACTCTCAGCGCCTGAGTATGCCTCGGGGTGTGGAACTGGTAATGAAGTTGCCCGAAGGTGAGAGTAAATCGATAATAACGGATTCTGTCCGTCTGAAACAGGTGATTAACAACTTCATCAACAATGCCAAGAAGTTCACTACTCAAGGCTCTATCACTTTCGGTTTCCAGACAGAAGACCCGGGCTACACCGTTTTCTTTGTGGAAGATACCGGAAGTGGCATTTCGGAAGAGAATCAGCGACGCATATTCGAGCGTTTCTATAAAGTGGATAGCTTTACGCAGGGTGCCGGTCTGGGACTGAGTATTTGCCAGACTATTGTAGAGCGTTTCAGAGGTGAAATAAACGTATCTTCTGAATTAGGAAAAGGTACACGCTTTACAGTACGTGTACCCGATTTTAATGAATAGTATTATTCAACTCTTTTGCATCCGTTTGCTTGCAGGAATTCATCTAGTAGTATTTCGTAATTCCCCTGTATCAGGATATGGTGGTTTCCCAATGGATTTTTGAGGAAATACTCTGCTGGTGTATCCAGCTTTATGCGTACCTGTGTGCGGCACATATTGATGTAGTTCGTATTTTCGGTCAGGGTGCCTGTACTCAGGTAATATTCGTCCAGACATTCTCCGCCACATTTTACCAGAGTTACGTGTCCTGTAGGAAGGATTCCCTGAATACCGATACCCATTTCTGTTTCAAAGTGGCTGCGGATAATGTATTGCTCCGTTTGTGCAATACCCACGGTGCAGTGTGCAAGTACGATTTCGTTGGTGCGTGCATTGATCATGGAAGGGTTTGCCATGAAAGAAGCCTTGCCGGTCAGTACTTTTACGGCAAGTTGGGTAAAGATAGATTGCAGGTCACCTTCGCATCCGGCAATGATGCCATCATCGTTCAATAGGGAGAGAGCGAGGCATCCGGTGGTTCCGGTTTGCTCTATCAGTTTGAAACAGCTCAGGGTGAGTGCGCTCAGTTTTTCTTCCTCCACAATCCGTTTAATGGCGCGATACAGGCGCATTGCTTTTATCAGATCCTCCGGTGTTGCTTCGCGGCAGGCAAGTGCTTTACCGGCAAAAGTGGCGCAGGCTTCGCCTACTTCATCATCAGTTATCTGATTATAATACTCATAAACGCGTTCCAGTGGTATGTCCGTATATTCAATTCCCCAGCGCCGTTTGGAGAGAAGGTAATCTACATTGCTGGCAACAAGCCAGGAAGAGGGGGAGCCTATAACACCGATACGCGATCCGGAGAGTGCCCGTTGGGCTTTGAAGTTGTTGTGGAGTACGAAGATACGTTTGATGATTTCGGGCAGTTCTCCGTGGAGGATTTCATTTTTCATTCCCCGGCCACGTAGCCAGGATGAGATTTCGAGAGCGGCAGCGAGTGAGTTTTGCATGCCATCGGCCAGTAAGATTGCAGGGCGGGGCAGAGACTCGAAGTGCTGGATAACCAACCGTTCTACACCGCCGGTAGCAATGAAAAGCAGGCTGAAATCATCTTTAGTAAGTTTGTTTATGTTTTGATATTCTACGATATTTACAGTGAAATATTTCTCCAGTTCGTTTAGGATAAGTTCGTGAGAGCTGAGAACGGATGCTTGTTTATGAAGCAACGATGCAAATGTTATCAAGTTTAATACCATGGCATTGTATATGATTTACGATTTGATATCCAAAGGTACAATTTCTTTTGAATTCATCACTATCTTTTAAGTCATAGCTAGTGTTTTTAAACTTTTTTGCCAATGCTCTCCCGTCATTTCAAATAAAGTGTTACTTTTGCACCTTTGATTGCGTATAATGAAAGTGTATCGTCAATCATTAACATTTATTTGTCAACTTGTAAATACTTAGACATGCCAGCAATATCTATTCGCGGAACGGAGATGCCTGCGTCTCCTATTAGAAAACTGGCTCCTCTGGCTGACGCAGCCAAGCAAAGGGGAGTGCATGTATTCCACTTGAACATCGGACAGCCCGACTTGCCCACACCGCAAGTCGCGATTGATGCAATACGCAATATCGACCGGAAAGTTCTGGAATATAGTCCCAGTGCAGGATATCGTAGTTACCGTGAAAAATTGGTGGGCTATTATGATAAGTTCAACATCAAACTGACGGCAGATGATATCATCATTACGTCCGGTGGTTCGGAGGCGGTATTGTTCTCCTTCCTGGCGTGCCTCAATCCGGGTGACGAGATTATTGTTCCCGAACCGGCTTACGCTAACTATATGGCGTTTGCCATCTCTGCCGGTGCCAAGATACGCACCATTGCCACTACGATAGAAGAAGGTTTTTCGCTTCCTAAAGTAGAAAAGTTTGAAGAACTGATTAACGAGCGCACCAGAGCTATCCTGATCTGTAATCCTAATAATCCGACAGGTTACCTTTATACCCGTCGCGAAATGAACCAGATACGTGACCTTGTGAAGAAGTACGATTTGTTCCTCTTCTCCGATGAAGTGTATCGTGAGTTTATTTATACGGGTTCTCCTTATATCTCTGCCTGCCATCTGGAAGGCATTGAAGACAATGTGGTACTGATTGACTCCGTATCCAAACGTTACTCTGAGTGTGGTATCCGTATCGGTGCTTTGATTACGAAGAATGCGGAAATCCGTAATGCTGTAATGAAGTTCTGCCAGGCACGTCTCAGTCCTCCGTTGATTGGCCAGATTGCTGCCGAAGCCTCTCTGGATGCCGATGAAGATTATCTGCGTGATACGTATGATGAATATGTAGAACGCCGTAAGTGTCTGATAGACGGACTGAACCGTATTCCCGGCGTATATTCGCCTATTCCTATGGGAGCATTCTATACTGTGGCAAAACTTCCGGTGGATGATTCCGATAAGTTCTGTGCCTGGTGTCTTTCCGACTTCGAGTATGAAGGACAAACTGTATTCATGGCACCTGCTTCCGGATTCTACACTACTCCCGGTTCCGGTAGGAATGAAGTGCGTATAGCCTATGTGCTGAAGAAGGAAGATCTGACCCGTGCGCTCTTTGTGCTTTCAAAGGCTTTAGAGGAGTATCCGGGACGAGTTGAATAAATACGTAAGAAGAACACAAATTACGCAAATTGCACAATTCATAGATTTTAGATTAAAGAACTTGTGTTATTTGCGTAATTTGTGTTCTATCTCTATAATTATTATGACATGAGTTTAGCCCTGTTTTTGGCCCGACGTATTTACCGTGACAGCGATGCCGGAAAGCAAATTTCCCGTCCTGCCGTGCTCATTGCTCTGATAGGTGTTGCTATCGGTCTGGCAGTGATGATTATCACGGTGTCGGTGATTGTGGGGTTCAAGAACGAAGTGCGTGGTAAAGTAGTTGGCTTTGGTTCGGACATTCAGATTACGAATTCGGATGCTGCACGTTCCTATGAAACGCGTCCTGTGGTGGTGAATGACAGTGTCATCTCCATTCTATCCGAATATACTGAGGTGAAGCATGTGCAGCGCTATTCTACCAAACCGGGCATGGTAAAGACAGCCGGAGATTTTCAAGGTATGGTCCTGAAAGGGATAGGACCTGAGTTTGATCCTGCGTTTTTCCGTGAACATCTGGTGGAAGGAGAGTTACCACAGTTCAGTGATACAGCGTCTTCCAATCGGGTAGTTATTTCTAAGGCGCTTGCTACGAAGTTGAGATTGAAACTCGGAGATAAGATAGATACTTATTATATACAGGATGATATCCGTGCTCGCCGGTTGCAGATTGTGGGAATCTATCAGACTAATTTCTCGGAATACGATAACCTTTTTCTCCTTACTGATTTATATCTTGTAAATCGTCTTAATAACTGGGAACCGGGACAAGTGAGCGGTGTAGAACTGCAGGTACGCAATTATGATCGCCTTGAAGAAACTACCTATCAGATTGCTGCAGACCTGGACGGAGTAGAGGATAAGTACGGCGAAGACTATTGCGTGCGCAACGTAGAGCAACTGAATCCACAGATATTTGCCTGGCTCAGTATCCTGGATGTGAATATCTGGGTAATATTGATACTGATGGCAGGTGTCGCAGGTTTTACTATGGTGTCCGGCTTATTGATTATCATCATCGAACGTACTTCCATGATCGGCATACTGAAGTCGCTTGGTGCTAATAATACCACCATACGTAAGGTATTCCTTTGGTTCTCAGTCTTTCTTATCGGAAAAGGTATGTTATGGGGCAATGCCATCGGACTGGCGTTCTACTTCCTGCAAAAATGGTTTGGTATCTTCAAACTTGATCCGGAGACGTATTATATGGATACGGTTCCCTTATCTTTCAATATTCTGCTGTTCTTATTGCTGAATATAGGTACTCTGCTGGTATCTGTCCTAATGCTTTTAGGACCTTCTTTCCTGATTACACGCATCCATCCTGCCAATTCTATGAGATACGAATAGAAATGCCACATTTTATCGTCCTAAATGCCACACCTCAACAAGTGAAATGCCACACTTTGTGGGTGATAAAGTGTGGCATTTGTTCTATTGAGATGTGGCATTTGAAATGCTAACTTGCGGCATTGGAAAATAGTCATCTTCTTAGGAAATCACTTCTCTTTCTGAACTGGCAATAAAGCTTCCAGCGAAGTGATTGCATTGGTTGTAAAATATCGAATACCGGAAGGGTAAAGAAGTAACGCCGTTTTTCTCCGAGGTCTTTTGCTGTCTTATTGATAATCAAAGCTTGCATAGTATATCGTAAGGCGAATATCAGAAATACAATACCAGCCACTAACCAGTGAAAGTTTAGTATCCCAATTACCAGAGCAGCTATCCATGCTGCATGAAACAGTAAACGTGTAGTTGTTTCAAAGCCGGATAAATTACGCTGTATTCCCCGATAAAAATGTGCTGTGGCCATATAACTGATTTTCTCCTCCCGCCAGTCTTTAGCACGGAAAACGGGTTGCACGCGAACCACTGCATTTGCATCTGTTTCTACTCGTGTATTCTCTGAGGTAGCCGTTTTATTGATAAATAAATCATCATCCCCGCGTTGCAGGTTCAGGTGTGCTGAAAAGCCTTTCTGGGAATAGAATAACTCTTTCCGGTAAGCCATGTTACGACCGATACCCATATAAGGTTTGCCGGCTAATGCATAGCCTAGGTAACGCATGGAAGTGAACAGATTGTCGAAAGATACCCGTTTGTGCAGCCAACCTTTTCCACGTTCATATCCGCTGTATCCCAATACGATTTGTGCACGTGAAGTAAAATTACGTGCCATGGTACGCAACCATTGGTTACTTTCGGGAAGACAGTTTGCTTCGGTAAACACAAGCCAGTCGTATTTACTTGCTTTTATTCCAAGAGTGATGGCCAGTTTCTTGCGACTGATATAGCGTGAAGAGCTTGGAACAAAACTATGGTACAGGTTCGGATACTTTTCTCCTTGCAGCGTCAGGTAATCTTCGCTTTCATCCGTATTGCCATCGTTGATGACGATAACTTCAAATTGCGGATAATCCTGTTCTAGTACTGCGGTCAGATTCCGGCGCAGATTTTCCACTTCTTCACGAGCATAAATGATGACCGATAAGGGTGGTAATTCCTGTGAAAAATGTATATCACTTCGCTTTACGGCACGGCTACGGATATGTATACGATTATAAAGACAAAAGTAATAAAGGAGTTGAATCAGAAAAAGGATACCGACAGCGGCAAGTAATGCTTGTTCTGTAGTATTGAATGTTAATGTTTCCATGTGGTCGTATGACGTTTTTTGTGTTGCAAATGTACACAAAAAATATGATTATACGCGTAAGTTCGGGAAATAAGAAGCTACAAGTTACACAAGCTACGAGCTACAAGTTGCTACGTTACATTAAGCTAACCTACCGAAAGGCACTTGTAGCTTGTAGCTCGTAGCTTGTAACTATATTACGGGCACCACTATAAACTTGCTTCCCGGAAAGTACTTATCCAGATACCGGCGGATATATTGCATCGTATCTTCCTGTATCGTAGTATCTTCCACGGTAGGATAGAGATTGTACAACACCATGTCCAGTTGTATCCCTCTGTTGCGGATTGCTTCAAAGCTCAGCAATGTATGATTGATACTTCCCAGTTTCCCGGAAGTCACGAATACCAGCGGATATTGCTTTTCTGCAATGTAATCAATTGTCAGATAATCCTCGGTCAGTGGTACCATTAGTCCGCCTGCACCTTCTACAAGTACCACATCATAACGTCGGGCAAGTTCTTGCGTGGCACATTCTATCTTCCCGAAATCAATAGGACGGTTGTCAATACGTGCCGCCAGATGGGGAGAACAAGGATAAGAGAAGATTTCAGGCATGGTCAATCCTTCACGGTCTTCTTCTGTCATGCCAATTCCCATGAGACGGCGATGCAGGTCTATATCTTCAGAATGACCGCTATTGCCTGTTTGGATGAATTTCTGTGTGATAACACGTTTACCGCTGCGAATCAATTCACAGGCATAATAAGCTGTACAATAAGATTTTCCGGCATCTGTGTCGATACCACTGATAAAATAGACATTGTTTTCCATTGCTTTATTTGTTTTTCTTTCGTGTGACAATATAAATAGGGTGGTACGTCAGAGTGACATTTCCATCTTCCCGACTGAATTGCTCTGTGTATCCGTTGCAGAAGGTCTGTAACCGTCCTCGTGTCCATACTTTCTTTTCCGTTCCTGTTACTCCGGTTTCTTTCAGATGTTGCAATACCTGGAGTGGAGTATTAAAGGGGAGAGAAACTATTTCCTCTTCCGCGTATACAGTCTCAAAATGAGGAGCAAGCAGTTCTTTCAACGTTTCTATCGGCAGATACTCAAGCCCATGTCCGGTGAGTGTACGGATTTCGCGCATATTCTCAGTGCCAAAAGTACTGAAAGCTAAATAACCGTCTTCTGACAGGAAACGATGACAACGTGCGAAGAACGTTTCTGGATCATTGAACCATTGCAGTGTAGAACAGGAAGTAATTAAATCCGTTCCTTCGGGAAAGTCCAAGGCTTCGGCATCTCCGGGAATGAATTGCACCATATTTTGTGGAAGCAAATCAGCAAGACATTCTTTCATCTCCGAACATAGATCATTCAGCAGCAAACTTTCCGGTTCTAGCTTGTCCAACAATAACCTGGAATAACTGCCTGTACCACATCCAAATTCCACAATACGATGAAAGAGGAAAGTATGCTCTGTCAGTAGCCGTAACATTTTCTCGGCTACTTGTTGCTGTACCCGTGCTTCGCGTGAGTAGGTATCCCGTGCACGGGCAAATCGTTCTGCAATCAATCTTTTGTCCATATATCCTGCAAATAGTATCGGAACAGTTCAACTTGATAATGAGCATCTTCCGTATAATGTACCCGTATCTTTTTCCGGTTATTCTCTTCTTCTTTACGCCAGGCATTCAGTTGATTGTCGGGTGGAATGATACGGTCGTTACTTCCCACTACTGCTTGTTGCCAATGGAACGAGATGGCAGGTTGTGCGAGATACATGCGTTCTATTTCTGCCAGTTCTTCTTTCAGTTCTTCCAATGGTCGTTTGGGAGTAATATTCAGAAACTCTTTGAATGCCTCTCCGTTGAAGCACATCCTTCTTAGAAACTTATTCAGGGAAGGACCTGTCAACCCTTCCAGGGTTCCGTGATAAATAACGGATGGAATGCCACACATATCATCAATAGGATAGGGAGTACCGTTAATGGCTATACTATTTTTGATTATGAGATCTGCTTCCTGTAATTTATCCATTACCCGAGATGCAGCCCATACACCCATTGACCAACCGATGACATTGATCTCCTTATATCCTTTCAGTAATGAAGCATCAAAATCCAGTGTCCGGTAATCGTAACAGAGCATATAATCACTGTCCGCAGGTTGATAATCTTTGAATGGCGTTTTATCGGCTCCCCAACCGGCAAAAAATAGCAATAGCCGGGGATGCCTGTCTTTTATTATATAAACTTGTTTCATAATCCTGTATGCTTTTTAAGGTACGCGGACGATGCGGATGAAAAATAAAAATCCGTGTTCGTCCGTTTCATTCGCGTATCTATATAATTATTTTTATCAATTCCCTGATTTCTTCTTCCCTTATCTCCGCCGTCAACGAAAAACGAATGCGTGATGTCCCCTCCGGAACTGTAGGAGGCCGTACCGGCAAGGCATAAAAACCATGCCGTTGTAACTCTTCCGCCTTTAGAATCGTGTCTGAGCTTTTCCCTACAATCATCGGTACTATATAACTGTCACTCGGACAAGTATATCCTTTTTCTTTTAAAGCTTTGCGAAGGATATTGCTGATGTTTTTTAAATGTATTCTTCGCTCCCTGAATCCGGCCAATCGCCGCACAACAAACAAAGTCCATGCGATATTTACCGGAGGAAGAGCTGTTGTAAAAATAAGTGTCCGCATCCTGTTTACCAGATACTCCCGAATGGTGCGCCGGCAAACGATATATGCTCCGGCTGATGCGGCTGCTTTGCCAAAAGTCCCTACCAGAAAATCAATCTCCCGAATACATCTGGCTTCTTCAGCGCAACCCAGTCCTTGTTCACCTCGCGCTCCGAAAGCGTGTGCTTCATCCACGTAGAGTAACACATTCTCATACATATGTTTCAGTCGTACCAGTTCTTTCAGATCGGCTATATCTCCGTCCATGCTGAAAATGCTTTCGGTGACGATAATCACCTGTCTGTATGCTGCATGATTTTCAGCCAGTAATCGTTCCAGTTGTTTCAGGTCATTATGCCGGTAACGGATATATTTTGCTGTTGAAAGTCGAATACCGTCAATCAGGCTTGCGTGTACCAGTTTATCTGCCAGTATCAGGGTCTGTGCGTCGCTTACGGCAGGCAGAATACCTGCATTAGCGTGATAACCACTGTTGAATACCAGTGCTGTTTCAGTTCCGAAGAGTTCTGCGAGCGTCTGTTCCAGTTTCTCATAGATGGTGAAGTTACCTGTCAATAGACGTGATGAGGAGGATGTTGGCAAAAAACTGTCGGCTGTCAGTTCTTTCAGAAACTCTTCCCGTAAGGTCCGGTCTGTAGCCAGTCCCAGATAATCATTAGAGGAAAGATTTAGCATTCGCTGTCCGTTTGCGATGACATCCTGTCCTTCATGGATCAGGTTGGGCAATGTCCGCAGATTACTGCTTTCTTTCAGTTCTTGCAGCTCCTGCTGCATTTGCTCTATTATACTCATTCCATTTCTCCTATAATCTTCAACAATCCGCTTGTCAGCTTTGTCAATTGCTCCGGTTCTATGATAAACGGTGGCATGATGTATACCAGTTTTCCAAAGGGGCGTACCCAAATGCCTTCTTCCACAAATCGTTTCTGCATCCAGGCCATGTCTACTGGGTCTTGTACTTCAATCACTCCGATGGCACCCAATACACGGACATCTGCTACCTGCGGAAGTAGTAGTGCTGGTTCCAGTTCACGCCACAACTGTTCTTCAATGCGGCTCACTTTTCCCTGCCAGTCATATTTGGGTGAAGTCAGCAAGCGTATGGAGGCGCATGCCACTGCACATGCCAGTGGGTTTCCCATAAATGTGGGGCCATGCATGAAAGCTCCCGGTGCGTGATTGGAAATCGCATCCGCTACTTCATTTGTGGTCAGTACTGCAGATAGAGTCATGTATCCACCCGTCAGTGCTTTTCCTATGCACATAATATCCGGTTCCACGCCTGCATATTCCCAAGCAAACATCTTACCTGTACGTCCGAATCCAGTGGCTATTTCATCAAAGATCAGTAATATATTATATTCCTTGCATATTCTGGCCGCTTCCCGCAAGAATTGCGGATGATAGAACCACATGCCGCCTGCACCCTGAACGATGGGTTCCAGAATCAGTGCTGCCAGTTCCTCATGATGTTTTTCTATAATATCCAGCAGTTCCAGTGCATCATCCGCATCCCAGTCGCCATCGAACCGTGATTGCGGACGGGAAGAAAAGTACCGTATCGGTAATGCCGAACCGAACAGGGAATGCATTCCAGTCACGGGATCGCATACGGACATTGCATTCCAGGTATCTCCGTGATAACCGCGCCGGATGGTTACAAAATTACTTTTTTTAGCCAGATGTGCTCGATTCGGAGCTGACTGACTTATGGCATACCAATACTGTACAGCCATTTTCATAGCTACCTCCACAGCTACCGAACCTGAGTCTGCATAAAATATCTTTTGCATGGATGGCGGTACAAGTGGCAACAGTAATTTACCCAGTTCTATGGCCGGGTCATGTGTCAGTCCACCGAACATGACGTGCGACATTTTTTCCGTTTGCTCCCGGAGAGCCTGATTCAGTACCGGGTTATTGTATCCGTGCACCATGCACCACCAGGAAGACATGCCTTCTATGAGTACCTGTCCGTTTTCCAGTGTAATGGTTGCCCCGTCTCCGCGTTTCACTTTATATACAGGGAGTGGGTTGGTGGCCGATGTATAAGGATGCCATAAATGTTCCCTGTCGAATTGTGAGTCGCTGAAACGATATCCCGCATCTTCTATCAGCGCTTTGTCTTCCGAAACTTTAGATCCGAGAGTAGTCAGCAAATCTCCCACGATGGCAGAGTTCACACCTATGTACAAGGATTTTTTCACAGCTTCTTTTGTCAGCTGAGAACGCCCTCCTGCAAATCGCAGATAAGCTGTCGGATTGATGAAACGGAACAAAGCAATGGTGGTCAGCACTTCTTCTTCTGTCAGTTGAGTTTGGTTTTCCAGCGGTGTTCCCGGGATGGGTTGCAACAGATTCAGGGGAATGGAAGGTACTTCCAAATCTCTCAATGTAAAGGCAAATTCAATTCGTTGTTCAGCTGTCTCTCCCATACCGATGATACCGCCACAACAGATGTCCATTCCTACGCGGCGGGCGGCTGCCAGTGTCTGTAGTTTTTCTTCCTGCGTATGTGTGCTGCACAGGGTAGGGAAGTGGCTTGGGGCAGTTTCCAAATTACAGTGGTAGCGCGTCACGCCTGCTGTATGCAAGGCACGTAGTTCGTTTTCGTTCAGTAATCCCAGTGAAGCACAGAGTTGAATGGAACTTTTTTGCCTCATATAGCGTGCTGCTTCACACAGTTTTTCCATATTCTTTCCTGAAGGTTTCCGTCCACTGGTTACCAATGAGAAGCGTGCCACGCCTTGTGATTCGTTGTGTAGTGCATGACGCAGGCATTCCTCCTTATCTACCAGATCGTAAACATCCGCTTTCGTCTTGTAGTGTGATGATTGTGCGCACCATTTGCAATTCTCAGGGCAGCGGCCGGATTTTGCATTGATGATGGAACACATATCAAATTCCTGTGATGCCCGTGCGGTCGTAATTTCGTGTGCCGCTTCATAAAGGCTTTTCTTATCCGGCTGTGTAGCCAGCCATTCAGCTTCTGCCTGTGTGATGGGTACATCTTGCAGTACTTTGTTTTTCAATTCTTCTACTGTCATATTCTTACGTTGTTTTTAGGAGAATACAAAACACAAATGACGCGGGTCGTGCAAATCTGAAAACAGCATTTGCATGATCCGCGTCATTTGTGTTCCACTCTTATTTATAATAGTGTTTATATCTTTCTTCTCTTCAGGACCGATGGTAGTCGGACACAATACAGGCAGCAATCCTTTGAAACCGAAGATTTCAAGCATTGTCCTCAATCCGTTTTCACATCCCAATGGTATGCCTATATCCGTTTCCTGTCCTTTACTGTTATCTGTATCTTCCAGGTTTTGTCCGCCGCTTTTGTAGCCGGCCGATGTTCCGGAATTTTGTTTGGAAAGAGAACAATCTGCTACATTTTTGGGCAGACAACCAATAGTGACACAACGGCCCAGGCTGGCAAATGCAGCATAGGCTTTCCGGCTCCATTTCCGGAAGCGTATAGTCGTTCTATAAAGTCGTCTTTTCCTCATGATATTGGGCTATCGGTATTGAACCGATAGCCGGTATTATTTTTGTTAATCGGCTGCAAATGTAACAAAAATATTTTCGTTTGTGCGACTTCTCGCAGATTACTCTGTTTTATTTAGTCATCGATATCAATTACCCGCATCTTCGAATCGAACTTGATTTCCCAACGGTTAGACAGCTTCACTTCATATTCTTTCTTATCTTTCTCTATCTGTACGATCTTAGCATCCGGATAATTAGTCTTTATATAGGTGCGGATAGCTTCCGGGATGATTTGTGCAGGAACTTCACTCTGCTGGCATTTAACTTCTGTCCATTCTCCCGCCTTATCGAATTCAACTTTTTCTCCATTGGTGAAGACTACATCGTAACTCTTATAGAACAATTCCGTTTCCTGTTTCGCCAATGCTACTTTGTGATCTTTAAAATAAGTGTTGAGGAAAGTCTGAGCCTTTGCTGGAAGTTGATTGACTTGAATGGGTTTATCATTATCCGCCATAACCATTGTGTGCATCGTGAACATACATACTAATAACAAAACTAACTTTTTCATATTCTTCTATTTTTAATAATTAATACTTTGGTTTATTATGATATTGCAAATATAGAAGGAGAATCTGGAAAGAAACTGGAATAAATTTCTTTTTTAAAGTTTAAAATCAGGAACGAATTCACTTAGTTTCCCATTGTAAGTTAGTGTCAATTTATGCATTGCCCTTGTTACGGCCACATAGAGCATACTTTTATCAATAGTTGAGTTATAGTTTTTGTCATTGACATGAGGAATGATTACTTCATCAAATTCCAATCCTTTTGCCATGTGAGATGAGGTAACGATGATACCCTTCACAAAAGCAGAGCTTTGATTGGATAGAAAATAAACTTCGGCAGTATATATCTGTAGGCTTTCTGCCAGGTCTTTCGCTTGTGCTTCAGTTTTACATACTATTCCGAGTGAATTATAACCGGATTTCTTGAAGGTTGAAATCAGGTCAATAATACCGGAGCTTTCCTTTTCTGTATTCTCAAATCGTAGGACTGAAGGGAATTCACCATGTCGCATGACGGGCTCCAATTCATTATTCGTTTGAATTTTTTGTGCAAAATCCGTAATCTCAAATGTAGAACGGTAACTTTTGCACAGCTTCATTACTTCGCCCATAGTGAATGCTTTTCTGATTATCTCGGCAGTTGACGAAACATAGGGATTGACAGACTGGGAGGCATCTCCAAGAATTGTTTTCCGGCAGGGATAAAGTTTCTGGATAACTTTGTACTGAATCGGAGAGTAATCCTGCATCTCGTCTATTAAAAGATGCTTGACACGGCATTGGGTAATATTTCCATCTAAAGCCAGATGTAAATATGCTAAAGGGGCCAGGTCAGTGTATTCCAGTATTCTGTTTTTCCGTAATTTGAATAGTTTGGGTTTATCAGTCCATTCAAAGAACTCTTTATAAACTTGAAGATCATTGTTACCTGCAAACATTTTCTTTATTTCTTTCTTCAACAAATTTCTATCGGCGGTGGTAACCGTAAAGTAGTATTGTATCTTCATCATTTCCAGGATATAATCCGTCATTGCTTCGAATCGTTGACGCATGGGATAGCGATTGAAGCGTCTGAATTGCTCTTCAATATATTCAGAAGGAATAGTGATGTGCCTGGTGAGTTTTACATCTATAGCTTTGAAATAGTTATTCTCCATATAGAGAATAAACTTATCAAGCTGCGAAATGAAATCAAAGGAGGATTTATATTTTATCCGTTCTATAAAACTCTGAGTCGTTTTTCCAAGTAATTCCGTTACCTGTTCAAAAAAGCTCTGGTATTTGTATTTATTTTCAAGAACTCCCGACAGAATCTGTTCCATACAGGTTTCAGGTACACTTTCTTCTCCTAACTCGGGAAGGACATTCGAGATGTAATCGCCAAAAACTTTATTAGGTGAGATTATCAGTATGTCTTTTGAAGATATATCCCCTTTCAGTGTATAGAGCAGGTAAGCGATGCGATGTAAGGCAATGGACGTTTTACCCGATCCGGCAACTCCCTGGATAATTAATATATGGGCTTCCTCATTGCGAATAATCCGGTTCTGCTCCCGCTGGATGGTAGTAACGATATTCCTCATTTTATCGTCTGCATTACTGCTGAGTTCTTTCTGGAGAATTTCATCGTGAACCGTCAGCGAACTTTCTATCATGTATTCCATTTTGCCTTTGCGGATGCGATACTGACGTTTGAGGGAAACATCTCCACTGATTTCACCGACAGGAGAGATGTAAGTTGCTTCTCCCAATTCATAATCGTAGAACATACTGGAAATAGGAGCGCGCCAGTCATATATCAGATTCATCTTGCTTTGAGAATCATAAAATGTGTGTATACCTATATAAATAGGTAGAATGTTGGCACCGTTTTTTTTTTCTTTGAAATCTATCCTTCCGAAATAAGGAATGTCCAGTATCCTGCCCAGCCGCTTGCGTTTATCAATCACACTTTCACCCAGTGCAAAATGATTGAGGATACTCTCGCGCATGGAACGGATTTCATGAGGATCGATATCTTTGTTCGACCAGATATAATTTTTATATTCCTGTAAGGTTTCTACATGTTCTTTGACTGAAGTATTGGTGTTGTGAATTGTATCATTTATGATATCGATAACTTGTTGCAAGTGTACTTTTTCCTGTTGCTTTGTTTGATAAAATGTCATAGTTCTTTTAATTTTTTAGCTGAAAAGTTTAGAAAGAGTGGCAAAGTTAGTCCAAATTGTCAGATTATTAAATAGCTATTTATAGCTATATATCCATCCTTTTTTCTACATTTGCAAGTCATTTCAAAAGAAAAAATATGGATATCCTTGATCTTGCCAGGCGGAATCAGCAGAAAGCCTGGAAAATAATAGAAGACACAAAAATCATCCCGACTTGGGAAAGTGTGGGTGCCAGAGTAAATCTCGTAGGCTCTTTGAATACGGGGTTATTGATGAAACACCTGGATATTGATTTTCATATTTATACCCCACAGTTTTGTTTGTCTGACAGTTTTCAAGCAATGGTAAAATTGACAGAGAATAAATCTTTTATGAAGATGGAACATAAGAATTTGTTGGATACTGAGGCGGAATGTGTGGAGTGGCATGCCTGGTATCGGGATGCAGATAATGAGCTTTGGCAGATTGATATGATTCATATTCTGGAAGGTTCCCGGTATGACGGCTACTTTGAAAAGTTCGCCGAACGACTTTCTGCTGTTCTGACTGAAGAAACAAAGTATGCTATTTTAAAACTGAAATATGAGACTCCTGAGTCGGAAAAGATTATGGGAGTGGAATACTACGTGGCTGTTATCCGCGATGGCATACGCAGTTATGAGGAATTTATGGAATGGAGAATCCAACATCCGGCAACAGGCGTTATAACGTGGATGCCGTAAATAATGTATTTTTACGGGTTAGCTTAGTAGCCCCAACTCCAATCCTGCATTGATAGCCTCTATCGAATTTTGTACTCCTAATTTATGCAACAGATTTTGCCGGTGGATATGAACCGTGTGAATACTGATGCAGAGATTATGAGCTATTTCTTTACTCAACAACCCCTTTTGGATAAGCTGTAAAATCTCCAGTTCACGCTGTGTCAAATGGATTTGTGGAGTAGTAAGTAAGGTAGGGGAGAAAGTCTGTCCATTCTTTAGGTTTAATACAGTACAATCTACTTGATCCGAATCTTTTTGATTCGGTGCGATATCCATACTCCCGAGTATGAGCCATGCTTTCCCGGTACTGTCTTTTTCTAAAACTTGTTGCCTGCTGATAACCCGTACATACTGCTGCTTGGCATTTCGTACCCGGTAACTGTAGATATTGGAATAATCATTCCTCTGCTCCGGAGGCAGACTATAAATGAATTGACTTAACCGAACTTGCAAAGTTTGCAATTGTTGTTGGTCATCGGGGTGGATACGAGATTCCAGATAATCTCCCTGTCTCTCCAATGTAGCTATCTTATGGCTGTCATACCCCAGTAAATCCACAAAGTTGGAGGAGGCAAAGGCATATCTGAACTTATATACATCCACCACAAAGGTACAGCTCTGGTTAAGATGAGACATCTGGTGGAGCATTAATTTATCACGCTCCCAGATGCTATAGTCAATATCGGCAGCAGATAAATTCTGTCTGGCCCACATTTCCTCTCTTGTAATGTCGGTTGGTTTCATACAGGATAGTTCTTTATTGCAAAAGTATAACAAGTAACTGTTTATCCTTGTATGTCTATCCTGCTTTTTTGTTATTTTCTTTATATTTTAAAGTTATGCGTTATTCATTACTTTGATATTCAAAGAAGTCAAAGTAGGCTTTATTGGATGATTTTTCTCCGTTGCTGCTGGCATACATCCCGATGAAAGGTCCTATAAAACCACCTGCTTTGTTGGAACTATTGAGACTTGCGTCTTGTTTGCTGCCCAATGCCTGCATGTTTTCTTCAGAATCGCCTATATAAAATTGATAATCCAATCCCTGTGCCACAAGTTTGATGAAACACTTCTTTGTTTTCCATTGAATGTTAGCTACAGTTTCTTCTTTTCCCCCTTCTCTTTTCACTAATTTGATTACATTGCGGTTTGAGTCTTTGCAAAGAACAACTTTATAATGATGGCTTCCATTTTGTAAAACAATCATGCCGGCTTCCTCTTGCTTGCGTGGATTAAACTCCATACTTAGTTGTGCCGTGAAATTGAAGTGCTCAATGCGGCGTGCTATCAGAGAAGGGTTGGTGTCCTCACTAACGGAATTAGGACGTACATTAATAATCAGCTTGCCATTTTCCAGTTGATACCATTTTTCAAAAGGTGTTCGTAGAAAGTTCCAACAGAAACGCAATGAATCTTCATCAAATTCGTCTCTTACCGGTTCTTTCTTAAATACTACAGGGGGCAATCCGGTAGCCTTTTCAGTAGCAAGTACACGTCCTACTCCCGGATTGAAAACAGGCCATCCATCCTGAAAGCTTACAGGAGTAAGGAAAGTTTCACGTCCCAACATGGTATAATCTTTGAGTGGGCGAACCCCCAACATAACTGCCCACCAATCTCCCTGAGGAGTCTGTACCAAATCGGCATGCCCTATGGTTGTGATATCGATGTTCTTTCCTAAGTGCCTATGTGTTAATACCGGATTGGCATATCCCGGTGTGTAAGGTCCGGTTATTTTATCAGCAGTAAATACACTTACAGCATGATTTTCCCAAGTACCCCCTTCGGCAACTACCAGATAATACTTATGGTTGATTTTATAGATGTGTGGAGCTTCGCAGTAAGGAGCATTGATAGCATGTCCGTTGGTCAGAATGTATCGCTCACCGATAAGTTTACCTTGTTTTAAATCCAGTTGTTGCAGGTAGATGCGGTCTTCGTTCAGGTATTTGTCCTGTTCCGGTGTGTCATTGATGGAGCCCGTATACCAACAAGTGCCATCTTCATCAAAAAAGAGAGATGGGTCGATACCCGGAGCATCGGTTAGAAAGACAGGTTCTGAATAAGGGCCTTCCGGTTTGTCGGCAGTGACATAGAAATTACCGCCGGCTTGCTGAGCCGTACAAATGACATAGAACTTACCCTGATGATAGCGAATGGTAGGAGCCCATAGTCCGTTTGAATGCCTCAATCCGTCTTTCATTTGTAGTTGCGAAGGACGATTCAGTACATATCCTATTTGCTGCCAATGCATCAGGTCTTTACTGTGAAAGACAGGAATTCCGGGAAACCATTCGAAACTGGAAGTTACCAGGTAATAGTCGTTTCCTACCCGGCAAATACTGGGATCGGGATGAAATCCGGAGATGATAGGATTCTTAAAAGTGGATGTTTCATGATTCTGGCCTTTCATCGACATTGGCCATCCGGTAAGATATCCGATAAAAAATAAGAAGAGAAAGATTTTTTTCATATTGTCATTTGTATTATTTAGTCTGAAAGCAAATGTAGGGGAAAACAGGGAAACGGAATAGTAGTCATCTGTCTAAAAATAGCTCTATTTGATTATTTTTCCTATATTTGCTGTGCGAAATTCAAATAAAACGATTGTTCAACTTATGAAATACCAACTCTGTATATAGCTACGCTCCACGAATAGCATCTTCCAATAAAAACTATTCGGCTATTTGACGGATTTCTGTAGTTCGTCACAGAGTTTCCATATCTGATTTATTTATATCGAATGACATGCAGCTATGTATATAGTTGTATGACATACGTTTATTTTAGTTGAACAATGAATTATACCTATAAACAAATATGGCTCATCAACTTTCCTGTAATGATGAGCATTCTGATGGAGCAATTAATCAATATTACTGATGCGGTTTTTCTGGGGCATGTGGGCGAAGTGGAGTTAGGAGCTTCTGCACTTGCAAGTGTTTATTATCTGGCCATTTATATGCTGGGTTTTGGTTTTAGTCTGGGTTTGCAAGTTCTGATTGCCCGCAGGAACGGAGAACAAAGATACAAAGAAACGGGAAAAACCTTTTTCCAAGGTTTATTCTTTCTGAGCGGGCTGGCTGTTTTTTTGAGTCTCACTTCCTATGTGTTGTCACCTGTTATCCTGAAGTATTTTATCCGTTCACCAGAGATTTACGAAGCTGCGGTCGATTATCTGGAATGGAGATGTTTCGGCCTGTTATTCTCTTTTCCATTTCTCGCATTTCGCGCTTTCTTTGTTGGAATCACGAAAACGAGAGTATTATCATGGGCAGCTATTATGGCAGTTCTTATCAATATCCCTTGTAATTACTTGTTTATTTTCAGTTTTGATCTGGGGATCTCAGGAGCGGCAATGGCTTCTTCACTGGCTGAAGCCGGTTCGCTATTGATGCTGGCTATCTATACTTACTTGCAAATGAATAAGGAGAGTTTGGGATTAAAACCTGTTTACGACGGAAAACTATTAAAGTCACTTTCTCATTTATCTGTATGGAGCATGATGCATGCTTTCATTAGTGTTGCTCCCTGGTTTCTCTTCTTTGTGGCTATTGAGCGATTGGGTGAAGTACAATTGGCTGTATCCAATATAATCAGGAGTATCTCTACTGTTTTCTTTGTGATAGTCAATTCTTTTGCAGCTACTACCGGTTCATTGGTCAGTAATCTGATTGGTGCGGGAGAGGGGAAAAGTATGTTCCGGCTTTGTGGTAAAATTCTCAGATTAGGATATGCAGTTGGCTTTCCCCTGATAATTATTGCTATGTTTTTAAATAAGCAGATTGTCGGATTTTATACGGATAATGCAGTATTAATCGAGCTTGCCTATTATCCGTTTATCGTAATGTTATTGAATTATACATTTGCCCTGCCCGGCTATGTCTTTATGAATGTAGTTACAGGTACAGGCAATACCCGGATTGCATTTATTTTTCAGATTTCCACTATTGCTTTCTATCTGGTTTACCTGTATCTGCTGAGTTATAGTTTCACAGTTACCCTTCCGGTATACCTGACGGCTGAGTATCTGTTTGTGATTCTCTTGGGTGTACAATCTTACATATACCTGAAAATGAAGTAGCATCGATAAGGATCAGTATCTCTATTTGATGGGTAGAGTAACAATCATTCGTGTACCTTCCTTATATGCAGGATCTATTTTTATCTCTCCGGCAAGTCGTTCTGTGATGAGCCGGCAGAGATACAATCCCAGTCCGTTGCCGGGCATAAAAGTGTCAAGCTTGGAGAAGCGATTGAATACTTCCTCATGCTTCTCTTGCGGGATTCCGTAACCGGTATCGCTGACATATATTGAGATTTCCTTTTTTGATTGATTCACTCTATATCCCAAGGTGATTTGGCCTTTTTCTGTGAATTTATTGGCATTATTCAACAAATGTTCAATTACCTGTGTCAGGTATTGAGCATTGCTTTGAATAATCATGCTTTCTTCCGTAATCTCCAATTTATATTCTATACCTTCCTTTTTCTTAAGTTGCTCCATTTCATGTACACAGATATTCTTAATATCTATGGGTTGACATGGAAGCTTCTCTTTGGAAACATCCAGATTTGCAACTTCCAACATGCTGTTAATGAGACTTGTCAACAACACTGTGTTTTTTTGAATTTCCTGAGGAAACTCTTTTCGCATTTCCGTATCTATCTCTTCATTCATGATCAGATCTGAGAATCCGACAATAGCGTTGAGCGGAGTACGTATTTCGTGGCAAATGGAGTTGATAAACGATTGCTTCATCTTTTCGCTTTCCTGCGCTTTGAGATGTAATGTTTTCAATTCCATCTTCATCTTTTTCTCTTTTTTCCAGGAGAAATATAAATAGGTACAAATGACAACTACAATTATCAATAAAATGCTGAGAGAAATAAGCATGGTCTTCTTATTTTTAATTTCCAGCATAGTCTTCTCATTATTGAGCGCATTCATATCATACTTTACTTGCAATTCATTGAGTTGCTTGTGTGTAGCTTCTGTACTTAGTGAGTCTTGAATCTGATGTGAAATTTTCAGATATTTCAGCGCGTTCTGATAATCTTTGATTTCTTCATAAGTCATAGAATTGATGTTGTATAATCCCGGTAAATTCTGTGGAGCCAATATTGTCGCAAATTTAATGAGGCTGTCATTGGCTGATATTGCTTTGCGGTAATCTCTTTCTGTGCGATTATTGGAGTAATAGTTATTGACACAAAGGTAGTAATTGTATTTATCCAGGTCATTGGTCAGACTCTTGCCGATTTCCTGAATGCGTTTCCAGTAAGATTTCTCCTGTTCCAGTGTCAGATCAGGCAGGCTACTAATCATAAATGAATAATACTGAAGAAGATATAAGTCAATATTATAGAATGGGCGTTGTTTTTGGTAGTCAGTTTTATATTTGTATTCTACCATATTAATGAGCTGTTCCATGATTTTCACAGCCTCTTTACCCTTTCCGGTCTGTGCATATGTAAAACATACTCTCCAAATAATGAATTTCTTATAGATATATTTATCTTTTTCGGGGAGTGATTCTGCAAGTTGCATAGCCTTATCCAAATAAGGAGTTGCCTTTACGAATTGATTGTTCATATAGAAACTTGTACCCATATTATAAGCCGATGCTATCTGGCTGTAGATATCTTCTTTGGCATTTTTCTTTGAATTTTGGAAACTTATTTCTTCTTTGATAGCTTCGTCTCTTTCTCCTGAGTAGCACCGTGAGTCGAAAGTACGCATATGATAGAAAGGCAATAAACTTCTCAGTTCTTCCTCGGTTGCCATCTTTTCAAAAAGTTCAGTATATTTGGCTACCGTATCCTTATTGTAATCGTTGATTCCGGCAATAAGAATATCATCAAGTGCATTCATCATACTCTTTCTGTCTTTGATTGTTGATGCTTCCTGATACATCTTCAATAGGTAAGCTTTAGCTTCAGGGTTCTCTATATATATGTCCGCCAGGTTTCTATATACTTGAATTCTTTGTTCAGGGGATTGGGAGTTTTTTAAAACACCTAGAAGACTATCTGCTGCCTGGGTCAGATTGGTGGCAAGCGCTGTCGAGCTAATAAGTATAAATATAGCAGTTAGTAAATGTCGCATAATATGTTGCTACTTTGTAATGGCGCAAATCTACTGCTTTTTTTCGTGATTTTCCATTGTTTGAGAAAAATAATTTTAGAGGATTAACTTTGATATTTTTACTTTGTGATTTGCCTTCTGAATTTGTCGGGTTTTACAATAAAATTCTGTCTTACTGCATTTTGGAGTATATCGTTCTTGTGAATCAGAGAGAAATCTTTATATTTGTAAAATGATGATGAATGTTGTATAAACTTTTATAGACTTGATACTTAAAAACGTAATTAAATGTCAAAATCAAGGCTGTGTCTTATGGTAGCAGTTAAGGATATGAACTCAGGTTGCTGTAAAATAGTAACAGAAGTGAATCGGTAGAATAAGAAAAAGCGTTGTAAATTATTAATTTACAACGCTTTTTCTTTAAAGTGGTGCCACCAGGAATCGAACCGGGGACACAAGGATTTTCAGTCCTTTGCTCTACCAACTGAGCTATGGCACCATTGTTTCTCTTTTGCGGTTGCAAAGGTAGTGAAACTTTTGGATTGTGCAAGGGCTTTGGAGATAAAAAACGCTGATAATTGCCTATGTGACTAAGTATCAGCGTTTATAATTTAATAAAAAAAGTGTTTTTTTTATTTTTCTCCCTTTTCAGCTTCTGCATTTTCGGTCGTTTCGTCTTTCAGCGGGTTCCAGCCTTGGGCTTTCAGCTCAAATTCCTGACCATCGCGGGTAATTAACGCACAACCCAGTTCCGGTTTCGTGATATGACCGATCAGCTTCACACCCTCCATTTCAGAGATCTTTTCGTGGTCAGAGATGGGGACGGTGAATAGCAATTCATAATCTTCGCCACCGTTCAGTGCACATGTAGTCAGGTTCATGTTGAACTCCTCTGCCATGACAGCTGTCTGGTAGTCGATAGGAATATGTTCTTCGTAAACGCGGCAACCTACTTTACTTTGCGTACAGATATGTAGCAATTCAGAAGATAAACCGTCCGAGATATCCATCATGGAAGTGGGTTGAATCCCTTCTTCCGCTAATTTCTCGATGATATCGCGACGTGCCTCCGGTTTTAGCTGACGTTCCAGAAGATACTCTTTTCCAGAGAAATCAGGCTGCACATCAGTCTTCCCTTTTAAAGCCACCTTCTCGCGTTCCAATAGCTGTAAACCCATATATGCCGCACCCAAGTCACCGGTCACACAAATCAGATCAGTCTCTTTGGCACCATTCCGGTAGACAACCTTATCCTTATCTGCCTCACCAATACAAGTGATGCTGATTGCCAGTCCTGTAAGCGAGGAAGAAGTGTCACCACCTATGATATCCACATCGTATTCCTCACATGCCAGGCGGATACCTGCATATAGCTCCTCCATATCTTCTACGGAGAAGCGCTTGGAGAGAGCCAGGGAAACCGTTATCTGCTTCGGGGTACCGTTCATGGCATAGATGTCGGAGAAGTTCACGACAGCCGCCTTATAGCCTAAATGTTTCAGTGGGACATAAATCAAATCGAAATGTACACCTTCCATCAGCAAGTCAGTAGTAATCAAAACCTGCTTTTCGGTAGGATAGGAGAGTACGGCGGCATCGTCGCCTACACCGTACTTACTCGATTCATTCTTCAGTTCAATGCCTTCGGTAAGGCGGCGGATAAGACCGAACTCACCGAGGCTTGATATTTCTGTTCTCATGATTATGCTCTGTTTATCAATTCTCTCATAATTTCCGTCATCTTCGGTTGTGCAGCATCGGCAGCTTTCTGCACTTCCTCGTGCGTTACTTCCACAATCTTGCCTTCCACACCGAGGTCGGTAATCACGGAGATACCGAACACTTTGATGCCACAATGATTGGCAACAATCACTTCCGGCACTGTAGACATACCTACTGCATCTGCACCGAGGATATGGAACAATTTATATTCGGACGGTGTCTCAAACGTCGGGCCTTGCGTACCGATATATACGCCATGTTGCACCTTAATTCCTTTTTCTGCTGCAATAGCATTTGCCTTACGGATCAGCTCTTTGTCATACGCCTCACTCATATCCGGGAAACGCGGGCCATACGGAATATTCTTGCCACGTAACGGATGTTCCGGGAAATAATTGATATGATCCGTAATAATCATCAGGTCGCCGATTTCAAAATCAGGATTCGTACCACCACTGGCATTTGAAACGAACAGGGTTTTGATTCCCAGTTCACGCATCACACGTACGGGGAATGTTACTTCTTTCATTGAGTAACCCTCGTAGTAATGGAAGCGTCCCTGCATTGCCATGATATCTTTGTTGCCTAACTTTCCGAATATAAGTTTCCCGCTGTGTCCTTCTACCGTCGATACGGGGAAGTTCGGGATTTCCTCATATTTTATTTCATACTTCTCAGTGATTTCGGTGGCGAGACTGCCTAAACCGGTTCCGAGGATAATTGCTGTCTCTGGTTGTGTGTGCATTTTACCTTTTAGGTAAGCTGCTGTTTCTTGAATGAGCTCTAACATAGCCAATAATATTTTGGTTAAATATATGTTGTTGATTTTGTAAAAATTCTATCTCAATAGGCAAAACGTATAGATACGGTTTCAATGCTTCGGCCAATGCCGGATGATGTTGCAGCCTTGTTGCATCCTTTTCTGTTGTGATTATCAGTTTTTTATTTCCTTCCAGGTGTTCGAAGCGTTCCTTGATCATTTGCAGATCCTTGTTATTGAAATCATGGTGATCGTCAAACTGGCATATGTTCACATGCGGCGTATATGCTTCCAGTTTTTCCACCAAGGGTGCGGGTGAAGCGATTCCTGTAACCAGCAACACCTGTTCGTCTTTTTCCAGCGATGTGAGAGTTCTCCGCTTCTTGCCGAAAAGCGGTGTCAGTGCTCCGTATCGGAATGAGGAGAAATAAAGTTGTTGGTATGGATACAGTTTCAGCCTTTTCGTGATGATATTGAAATCTATTGGTTTGATATCCTCCGGACATTTGGTTACGATCACGATATGCGCCCGGTTTTTGCCGTCTTCCGGTTCACGCAATCGTCCTGCCGGAAGCAGGGTGTCATCCGAGAACAACCTGTGAAAATCAGTCAGCAGTATATTCAGTCCGGCCTTTACATGTCGGTGCTGGTAGGCATCGTCCAGTAACACTACATCCACTTTGGGATTGTCCAACTTCATCAGTTGTTCGATGCCATGACAACGATTCTCATCTACAGCTACCCGAATATCCGGGAATTTGGTTTTTATCTGATACGGTTCGTCGCCGATGCGCTTCACGTCTGTTTTCTCCGTAGCCAGCACATATCCCTTGCTTTTCCGTTTATAACCGCGGCTCAGCATGGCAACGTTTGCTCCTGTCTGTTGCAACAGCTTGATAAGATACTCCGTGTGTGGCGTCTTGCCAGTTCCGCCTACAGCGAGGTTTCCGACGCATACCACAGGTACATCAAAACTCTTTGACTGGTAATATCCCCAATCAAAGAGTTTATTTCTCAAGTATACTCCCATCCCGTAAATCCACGAGATGGGGTATAGCCAATAGTGTATCTTAACCAGCGGTTCTTCCATCCACTCCTTTCTTTAATTGATGTTCAACTCGAACGGAACGCGTGCCTGAATCTTATCGTAATTCTCAAAGTTATTCAGCCAGTCGAACTGATTGTAAAGTTCACCTACTTTGCCTTTCAACATACGAGATTGGATATATCCACCCGGATTCGTATCCATCAGCGTTTCGAAGAAACTCTTCTTGCCTGGGTAAGACATTACGGTGTAAGCATCCAGTCCGGCTTTTCCGATAGCCATTTCCAATGCTTTGTCCAGTCCGCCCAGTTCGTCTACCAAGCCCAGTTCTTTGGCTTTGGCACCTGTCCACACACGACCTTCGGCAATCTTTTTGATTTCGTCCGTAGTCATGCCGCGGCCTTCTGCGCAACGTTTCACGAACAGTTCATAACCCTCGTTCACCATATTTTGCATCAAAGCCTTTTCACCATCATTCAGTGCACGTCCCATCATTCCGAAGTCAGAATATGTATTTGTCTTCACAACGTCAAATGAAAGGCCTATCTTGTCTGTCAGTCCCTTCACGTTGGGGAACATACCGAAGATACCGATGGAACCCGTCAGTGTGGTCGGGTCAGCTACGATGCTGTCTGCGTTACAAGAAATATAGTATCCACCTGATGCAGCATAGTCACCCATAGATACAATTACCGGTTTTTCTTTCTTCAACTCGGTCACTGCATACCATATTTGTTCCGAACCGAAAGCGCTACCACCCGGAGAGTTCACACGCAGCACTACCGCTTTCACGTCTTCGTCTTCTTTCAGTCTGCGCAAGTCGCGGATCACCTTTTCAGAGTTGATTCCATTTTCGCTATCAGCATATGAACTTCCGCTATCAATGGCACCATACGCATAGTACACGGCAACAATGTTTCCACTCTTATCTTTCGGAACGTTTTTCTTTACGTTTACCATATCTTTCAGAGTCAGTACCGGCATACGGTCATCTTTATCTATGCCTATCAGAGTTTTCAGATAGTTGCGTACATCATTCTTATATATTAAGGTGTCTGCAAGTCCATATTCCACGCAGTCTTCTGCAGGGTAGAACATCAGCATCTTGTCGGCAGCTTCGTTCAACTTCTCCTTGCTTACGCGTCTTGATTCGGAGATGTCGCCCAACATTTGTCCCCAGATGCCATCCAGAAATACAGTTACCTGTTCGCGGTTGGCCGGGCTCATTTCGGTAGAGATAAACGGTTCTACAGCCGATTTGTAAGTACCTACTTTGAATACCTGCATTTCCACACCAATCTTAGACAACAAATCCTTGTAGAAAACCGGAGTAGAAGCCAGACCGTACCAGCCGATTGAACCTTGTGGATTCAGCATCACCTTGTCGGCTACACTTGCCAGGTAATACAGACGCTGTGAATATTGGTCGCCGTAAGCTATTACGAATTTACCGCTGGTCTTGAAGTCAGCCAGTGCTTTGCGTATTTCTTCTATGGAAGCAAAACCTGCGCCCATTGAACCGGCCTGCAGATAAATACCTTTGATGTTTTCGTTATCCTTAGCCTTCTGGATAGACGACAGAATGTCATCCAAACCATAAGTGGTTTCATCTTCACTCAGGAACATGTCGAACGGATTGTCCTGACTGCGTTCAGAGAGCATACCTCTCATGTCGAGCATCATCACAGAGTTCTTGCGTACTTGTGTTTCAGACTCCGACGAAGACAGCATACTAAACAGTATCAGGATGCTGACGAAAAACAACACAACGCATGACACGATAATACCTGTGATGGTGGCAAGCGTAAATTTAAAAAATTCTTTCATTGTAGTTATTGTTTTTTGTATGCTAACTTATAAAAGCTAACAAAGATAAATAATTGAATTGATATTTACCCTATCTGTCGCAAGGTTTTTCATTTTGTCACACTGTCTATCACAAAACATTATTATCTTTGTGTCGTTTAACGTTAAAAGGAGAACAAATCATGGGTAATAAAATCTATCCGATCGGCATACAAAGTTTTGAGAAGATTCGTAAAAACGGTTACTTTTATGTTGATAAGACGGCACTGATCTACAGATTAGTGCAGACTGGTAGCTATTACTTTTTGAGTCGGCCGCGGCGTTTTGGCAAGAGTCTGCTTTTGTCTACTTTAGAGGCTTACTTCTCGGGTGCACGCGAACTTTTTGAAGGACTTGCTTTGGAACAGTTGGAGAAAGAATGGAAAAAACATCCGATTTTGCATCTGGACCTCAATATCGGGAAATATGATGCGCCCCACAGCCTTGACGATATTCTGAATAAGGCATTGTTAGAGTGGGAAGCCATTTATGGTACCGGTGCGGGTGAGGTAACTCTTGCTCTGCGCTTTGCAGGTGTAGTGGAGCGGGCTTACAAGCAAACCGGCGAAGGTGTTGTTATCCTTGTTGACGAGTATGACAAGCCTATGTTGCAGGCTATTGGAGACAAAGAGCTTCAGACCGAATTTCGTAATACCCTGAAACCTTTTTATGGTGTACTCAAGACGATGGACAGATGTATCCGGTTTGCTCTGCTGACGGGAGTAACTAAATTTGGTAAAATCAGTGTCTTTAGTGACTTGAATAACCTGAATGACATCTCTATGGATGAGCCGTTCGTCTCTATTTGTGGATTAACGGAGAAAGAAGTGCATGATAATCTGGAAGAAGATTTGCATGAACTGGCAACGGTACAAAAGATGACGTATGAACAAGTTTGTGTCGAGTTGAAGAAGTGTTACGATGGCTACCATTTTGTAGAAGATTCTGAAGGGATCTACAATCCTTTCAGTGTACTGAATACCTTTTATAAAATGAAGTTTGGTAGTTATTGGTTTGAGACTGGGACACCTACTTATCTCGTAGAATTGCTGAAGCATAATCATTATGATCTGGAGCAGATGACTCACGAAGAAACCAGTGTGGATGTCTTGAATAGTATCTATGATGATGATAGTCCCATACCTGTGATTTATCAAAGCGGATATTTGACAATTAAGGGATACAATTCTCGTTTCGGCACCTACAGTTTGGGGTTCCCGAATAGAGAAGTCGAAGAAGGGTTTATAAGGTTTTTAATGCCATTCTATGCAAGGGTTAACAAAGCGGAAGCTCCGTTTGAGATACAAAAGTTTGTTCGTGAAGTAGAGAGTGGGCAACCCGATGCTTTCTTCCGTCGTTTGCAAAGTTTCTTTGCCGATACTCCTTATGAGCTTGTCAGTGACCTGGAACTTCATTATCAGAATGTGCTGTTTATAATCTTCAAGTTGGTAGGCTTCTATACGGAAGCAGAGTATCATACATCTGAGGGACGTATAGACTTGGTGCTGAAAACAGATAAGTATATCTATGTTATGGAATTCAAGCTCGAAGGTACTGCCGAAGAAGCATTGCGGCAAATAGAAGAAAAACAATATGCTCTACCTTTTGAATCCGATTCCCGTAAGTTATTTAAAATTGGGGTGAACTTTAGTAATCGTACCAGGAACATAGAACAATGGATCATAAAATAACATTTTAAGAGAAAATCATAAGAATCGACAGATAAATCCTATCATTTTAAACATAGCACTGCACGACATTGTTCGTGTGGTGCTTTTTATTTTTAATACAATTGATTATGAAACAAAACAGTTTAACCGGCTTCATGAATGAAGTCATTGTAGAGTTGCAGGAGGAGGGGCGTTTCGCCACTGCTAATATCTACAAGTATGCCCTACGGGCATTTACCCAATCCGTGGGAGGTGGTGAAATCTTCTGGGGAGGTCTGAACAGGGGAGCTTTGCATCGCTTCCAGACTTATCTGGAAGATTTGCAGAAGAGTTACAACACTATCTCTACTTATATCCGTGCGCTGCGTGCGGTTTACAATAGGGCAGTGGACCGTGGATTGGTGGCGGGTGAATTCCGTCTGTTTGCAAACCTGAAGACAGGAGTAGTTTCGGAAAAAAAGCTGGCAGTTACAGCTTCACAGATGCAGAAGTTGGTGCATACGCCCCGAAGCCGACAGTTACCGCCGAAGGTTCGTCAAGCGCAAGACATTCTCTCATTGATGGTGCTGTTGCAAGGGATGCCTTATACTGACCTGGCGCATCTGCATAAAGCGGACCTGAATGATACTTTGCTGACTTGCCATCGCCAGAAGACGGGTACGGAACTATGCGTGAAGGTGCTTCCCGAAGCTATGAGACTGATTGAACGCTACCGTAACCATAAAGCAGATTCTCCTTATCTTCTTAATATCCTGAGTGGCACCTGTTCGGAAAAAGAAGCTTTCGAAGAATATCAGGGGAAACTTCGCGATTTAAACCTGCAACTGTCCAAACTTCCCGGACTGTGTGGGGTAGAAGGGGTGAAAGTCAGCTCATACACCGCACGCCATACATGGGCTACACTCGCCAAGTACTGCCAAGTGCCGGAAGAAATCATTTCCGAAGGATTGGGACACTCCTCACTGGAAGTTACTCGTACCTATCTGAAAAGTTTTGGAGGAGATGAACTTGAAAAAGCAAACCGGATGATAATTGATTACATTTCTACTGGAAGAAAAAAAGTGTGGAGTGGAGCTTGAATTTGCTGTTACTTCGTAAGTAACGGATGTATAATCTTGCTGCAAAGATATTAAATTTTTAATAAAAACAAATTATAAATAATAATTTTGACTGATATTTAACTGAAAACACGACTCAAACAACCAAGACAAATTATAAATCGACATATTACCGGCTTATCGGCTATGAGAAAACACATAAATTCTCCTTTCCACGTTTCACTTTCAACATGGACCTGTGATATTCTACGCTTTATTTTTGCGTATTCTGCTCTTTAGACGCCCGCCGTATTCCTATAACACCTTATATTTTCCGTATTTGCGTGCTTCCGTTACTTACGAAGTAACGGTTAAAGACAATAATTATGCTAACACAACTGACACAAACAGCTATCGCCGTATTATACGACATTTATGCTGGTGGCATACCATATCGCACAGCACAATTGACTATTGCGCCGCAAGATTTGATCGACATCCTCACTAAGTTTGAGAGGGCCGGTTTGATTCATCGTAAAGGAGTTCCATCATCCGGGCTTCTTTCTTCCTATGAACTAACTCGCGACTATAAGGATATATCCCTGCTGAATATTCTGGAAGCTCTTGATGAACATTTGAATTGCAATCAACCCACCAAGGAGAAGATGTATCTGCAATACCGTGCTGCTGCCCATCGGTTGGGAGTCATTAACCAGATGACCCGACTTTATTTATCTGAAATCAAGCTGATCGATCTATAATGAAAAGGAATTTACCCATAATTCTCGGCAACCTTTGTGGCATGCTGCTTCCGCTACTTCTTGTTGCGACCACCTTTACCGGTTGTGCTAAACACTCGTCCGAAGATACTCCCGATCCTGTGGCTATCCGCCTCTATACTGGTATTCATACCCGTGCGGCGGTCGATGCTTTCGATGCTACCCCTGTATGCATTGCCTGCGGCACCTCTTCCGGGCTTTATACCACTACTTGGGACGGTATCGCCACGGCAAACGAGATTACTCTCACCCCTGTACGCTATTATCCCGAAGATGGTACTTCGCTCTATCTGCGTGGTTACTATCCTCCTGTACCGATGGCTGCCGATGGCACATTGACTTTTACCCTTACCGGAGACGAAGACCTCCTGCTCAGTGGTGAACAAAATGGTTCCCTCTCTTCACCTTTTACTTCCGACAGTAAAGGGACGTTGATTTACAATCATCTGTTGACGAAATTAAGTTTTGCCATTCATTTGGAGGGCGATGATATACCTTCCCTTCGTGTCCGTTCTCTGCAACTCAATGGATTGGCGGGACAAGTCACACTGGCTTTACAAACCGGTGCATTATCCTATGGCGATGCCACGGTTCCTGTGCCTATCTATTCGGCCGCAGCCGATGCCGAAGGGCTTCCATTTACAGGCGGAGTATTGCAGCTTCCTGGTTATGCCTTGGTGCAACCTCAGTCCGACTTCACACTCGATATGGTGATTGCCGTTGACGATGACCGTTCCCACGATCTTGAATACCATGACCTGGCTATCAGCTTCGAGGGTGGCGAGGGCGAAGGCGGCATAGCCTATACGGTGAAAGTGGAATTGCCGACTCCCACATTTCCCGATCCTGTATCTGTCAGAGTTACCGCTACCATTGTACCTTGGGAAGCAGGTGATTCCGGTAGCGGAGATATTCCCGGCTGGGAGTGAAGTATTGATAGTAACTACTATATAAACAAACGAATAAATTATTAATCATTTAATTAAGACGTAGAATATGAAAACAAAATTGAGTTTAGCTCTGCTGACCTTGTTGATTGCGGCAGGATGCAGTGAAAGTGACCAGAGTAATTTGCCGGATTCTCCTGTAAATGCAGTGCCCATCCGTATTGGTCAGAGCGTGAGTGCAGTGTCACGCGCAGTAGCCGAAAATGGCACCAGTGTGACCGCCACTATTTTGAGATGCGACGGTGATACCCCTTCGGACTGGAGTGGATTTACTAAAGTGGATAAAAATGTGATTGATGGCTCTAAACAATTGACTGCCCGTGCCAGTGTTTCGGCAGCCTCTTTCGTTGTAGGCACTACCAAAGAGATTTCATTGAATCAGGTACTTTATTATCATACAGATAACAGTACGAATTCATTTGTTGCCGGTGTATCTCCTGCCGGTCAGGTTGCCAATACCGGAACTGTTGTTGCTTTTAGCCAGAAAGATGGTACGCAGGACGTCATGTATGCTCCGGCAATAACTGTAGGTAATGGAGGCGCAGCAGCACTTTCCTGTGATTTGAAATTTACCCATCAAACTACTCAATTGAATTTTGAGATTAAACTGGATAAAGTAGCCGGTGGCGGTGAATGGAATGGTAAACGTATTGCTTTGAAGAGCATTGCTGTACAAGAAGTTGCTGTACCCCAATCAGTAGATGCTGCAAACGGTAATGTTACTTGGAGTTCTGCGACAACTTTGGCTGTTCCGGGTATCACCGAAACTGTTATTGCTGAAACAGCCACTGCAGTGGGAAATCCGTTTATGATAAAAGAGTCTACTCAAGTACTGCTGGATGTGACTATTACAGTAGACGGTGCTGAAAAGCTTTTCAATAATATCCGTGTTGTCAACGGAGATTCCGATTTGGCTACCACAACAGGTAAGTCTCATAAAATCACCCTTACCATGAAGGAACCGGCCACTGCAGCAGATGCTGTTAACATTACTACTACTGCTACCGTGACTCCGTGGGTTGTAGGCGATTCCGGTACTGCTGAATTATAAAATATTTAAAGAATTACTCATGAGACGTTTTCACCTTTTGTTTCATTTCGTGCTGTCAGTTTCCCTGTGTTTTCTCGCAGCTTGTTCGGCCGACGTTTCTCTTCCTGTAGAAGAGGCTGTTCCGTTGGATTTGTGTGCCGGCGGGGATGCCCTGATTCAGACTTCCGTCACTCGTGCCGACAACCTGCCGGAAAAGGCTTTCGATGCCACCGTAATGCTTACCACGAGGCAAGGAGGCTATTCCGGGCTTACAGCGAAGTATGAGGGAAGTCATGGCGTAACAGTCGGTACGAATGGTAGCGTCTCCTGGAAATTGCAGAGCGGTGTGCAGCCGGTCTATCCCGAAACGGGTAGCTGGCTGTATGCTGTGGCAATTTCTCCGACAGGTGTTTCCGATAGTAGTGGCAATGTATCTTATACACTCACAGGCAAGGAAGATTTGCTGTATGCACCGGAAATACGTGGAAACAAGTGGGACGGTGACCGCTTTGCCGGGAATACTAACGGCAGCTATGACAAGCCGTTGGAATTCTCACATCTGCTGACCCGCTTGCAGTTGAAGGCTTGCAAGAAGCAGACCGGTGGCTTGGCAGTGAAGATTACTCGTGTGAAGGTAAACGAAGCGGAAAGTGCCGTGACATTGCCATTGGCAACGGGTGTTCCTGCATTCAGTGGCACGAAAGGTCTTTCGTTACTTCCCGGTGAGGGCGGTGCGGGCATAGATGTTCCGGCTAATGGCACTACCATTGCGTTGGGTGATCTGTTACTTCCTCCATTGACTACGGGCCATGTCTATACATTGGATGTGGAAACATCGACGGGGACTTACCAGAATATTCCGATCACTTTCTCCGGTGCCTCTAAGGATGGAATGTTTCAGGCGGGAGTTTCCCATGAAGTCACATTGAAGCTATCTGACAATGAGTTGGGTATCTTGTCTGTGAAAGTAACTCCTTGGGAACTGGTATCGGTAGATAATGATCTGGACTTAGTTCCATAATAGCATGAATAAACGAACTATTATGAATGATAAAAAGAAAATAATAATGAAAACCAAACAACTGATGAATCTCGCCCTTATTTCCGGTCTGTTGCTGACTGCCGGATGTGGCGATGATCAAAACACCGGAACTGCTGAAAACAACGACCCGGTGGAATTACGGATTTCTCCAAGAGTGACACTGACACGCGGGGTAGTAGATGGTGCTGCGTTCAGTAGTGGTGCTACTGTGGCGGTATATGCTACGGGAGATGATTATACGAGTGATAAAGGTAATAATTACGCAGTATATACGTATGGTAGCGGTTGGAGCAATAGCGATACTAATAATAAAATATACCTGACGAATAAAGCGGCTACTATTTATGCTTATTATCCTACTGCTACTAAATATGATAATACAGGTTTGACTATTCCTGTTACCCTCTTGGAAACCAGTGCGGAAATCGTTGCTACTGATAATGCAACAGATGGTACTCCCATAGCAGCCGCCACTGGTGAAGTGGATTGTATGTATGCAACGTCAGTTACAGGTGTTACAAATAAATCAAATCAAACTAAAGGTGTGGAACTGGTCATGAAGCATGCTCTTTCTATGGTAAGTTTTCGTGTTTACAAAGCTGCCGATTATGAAGGTGTAGGTAAGTTAACAAAGATTGTGCTGAAAGATGTAAATGCGACCGGTACTACTTTGAGCAAAGGTACTAATCCCAAAATGAATATTACGACTGGTGTAATTACAGAAGGTACTGCACAAGATGCAACCTATACGCGTACTATTAAAGATGGTTATACATTAGGAACTGCTGATAGCGGTGCCAGAAGATTCAGTATCATGGTGCTACCCATTTCTACTTCCATCGGTACTGGTAACATTCAAGCCGTCTTCACCATTGATGGAGCTGATTATTCTGTGAATCTGACACCACCTTCCGATAATAGCGGTGCATGGCTTGCCGGAAAAAATCATCTCTATACAGTGAAATTAAGTGGTACGGAACTTTCCATAAGTACTATTACAGTAACGCAATGGGTTGATGTAGTCGGTGGCACTTTGGATATTAAGTAATTTATTAGTTCTATTTCATATATGAATAAACTCTCAATCTTTTACCTGTTCGTCTTTTGCACCCTCCTGCTTGCAGGCGGGTGTACCGACGATGGTTGCCTGTCCGACACGGATACTCCTGTCTTTCTGCAACCCTCTTTCAGTACAGCCTCCAATGTCTCCGCCCGCTCCATCGTGAATGAAACGGGTACAACAACCGGACAGGTAAATAAAATAGGCGTTTACCTTACCCGTACCGACGGTCATACCGCCTATGCCGATCCTGCTATGGTTTATACTACTTTTACCACCACAAATGGTACCACTTGGACCGGAGCAAAGAAACTCAACCTCCGTACCGAACAGGCACGCCTCTATGCCTGGTATCCGGTTATTGGAACTGATGTTCCCACAGAATCCGGAACCACCCGGATCATACCTTTACTCTTACCTGCCGCGCAAACTTTCGACGGCACAAGCGCCACTGCCTGTTCACAAATCGATTACCTCTACGGTTCAGCAAGCAATACTGCAGGCGATGCCACTGCCATCACTGTAAGTGCAAATAATGCCTCCCCAACCGTCTATCTGCAACACGCCTTAGCACAACTTGTATTCACCATCGAATACAAAGCCGGACGCGTGCCCGATAGCGAGTACGACTATGTGAAAAGTATCAGTCTTACCACCGGTACGGGCACAGCCGTTTTCCGTGCTGCAAATGCAGCCGGCACCTTGGCACTGAATGACGGTACGATCACTCTTGCCACAACAGCCACCATCACTTTTACCGCAATTGCAGGAACTTCCCAACTTCCGGGTAATATCGGTGCCCCGAAACCGGTAGCTTACGGATTGGTTGCCCCGAAAGCTAAAGACGAAACCAGTACCAACCCGATATCCCTGAACCTCGTATTAGGGCAAAAGTCTGCGTCAACCAACGACCGCACCCTGACCGCCGCCAACGCCGCCCTGTTCAACGGTGAGTGGAAGAAAGGACATCGCTACACCTACAACTTGCAACTCGACAAGAATGACATCACCCTGAAAAGTGTTGAAATAAAAGCTTGGACAGAAAAGGACGGAGGCTCGCAGGACGTGCCGCCCGTTATAGAATAAACCGACGAAAGGAGAAACGAACCAATGAAGAAACAGATTTTAAATATACTGCCCTATATCGCTTCCGGCTTCCTGTTACTGGCATCCGGTTGCACCGACGAGCAATCGGGTATTCCGGTAGCGTCAGGCACTCCGCTCACCATTACTGCCGAGATCGGGACTTCCGCTTCCCCTTCATCTACAGATAGGTTGGGGGATGCTGCACCTGCCAATGACTACGATCTGAGTAAATTCAGAACCGATGACCAGATCAATGTAACCTGTACACGTAACACTGCCCTGCTGGCATCCTCCGGATATACCCTGAATGCAGCCGGTAGTTGGAAAGCACCCGCAGGTAGTGAATTGGGTTTTCTTCCTGCCGTGACGTATCGTGCTTCTTTCCCGGTCGGTTATGATGGCATCCAGGCAAGCCAGGAGAAGAAAGCGGATTTCCTGAAAAGTAACTACCTCCGTACGCCCGAAGTTCCTGTTTCGGGTGCTGAAGTGAAATTTACAGGCACGAATGCCTTCAATCATGAAAATGCGAAACTGACACTGAAGTTTACCGGTGTGAATACATTGCCTGTTTTCAGCCGGATGACCGTACAGGCAACCGGATTGCGGACAGGCAGCAGTACGGCTGCTGAAAGTATCAATATGCTGCGCCCTGTCGATTCCGAGTACATCTGGTGTGCAGTGATCTATCCGCAAGCCACGAATACGGACATTTCAATAACAATAACAGATACGTATGGTCTCACCTATAAGGCTACTGTACAATGTGTCATGGCAAAGGGAACCAGCTATACATATACACTGAAACTGCAGAATAATATTCTTGTCCCGGTAGGTCAGGCCGAAATAAAGGACTGGACGGTATCAAGCAGACATAATGGGGACTTTGACTAATTAAAAGTAAGCATGATGAATAAGACTCATATATATACTAACTACACGGGTGTCCGGTCACAATTCCGGTTACTGCTGTTATTGATGGCGGGTATATTCGCATCGTGTACACAGGACGGTGCAGGCGTCGCTACGCCGTTGGAAGTATCTGCCGAAATCGGTAATCCCCAAACACGTGCGGACGACCCGCATCTATCGGATTATGATAAAAAGAAATTTGTGACCGATGATGTGATTAAAATATCAAAAGGAGCAACCGACGTCAATTATAAACGGACGGCAGCCGGAGGTTGGACCCCGTCTGTGTCCACTACTCCGATGACTACAACGGGTAATGGGGAGACTTTTACAGCCACTTTTCCCAATGATTTTTCAAGTATACTGGCAGATCAAAGCACGCCTACTAAATTCTGGAAAAGCAATCGGCTGACTGCTACAGCCGCTGCCACCGGAAACCGTGTCAGTTTCAGTTTTGCACCGGCTGCCTGTAAAATTACGATTATTGTAAGTTTTCAGGTTGATAATAGTAGTGGAAGTGCTAAGGTTACCGGAAAGGGACTCTGTAGTGGAAATAAAACTACCGAGGAAACCATCACATTACTGAAAACCTCCGAAGCCGTGAGACGCCATACCTATTCAGGTATCTTTTCACCCGATGCTGCCACGTCCTATCTCATTTCGGTGACGGCAAGCCCCTTTGGGACCCGTACTTATCAGGAGAAAGGCAGTGGCTTGACCTTTCAGGCGGGATACGAATATCAATACACGTTTACCGGAACGAATGAGTTGAACCTTACCAGCGTAGTCGTGACGGAATTTCTTCCGGGTTTCAGTACTACTGATGGTGAAGAAGATGCCGGCAATGCAACCTGACCGGTGTAACAAAGTAGAACGAGAAAAAATGATGAAAATGAAATATACAGATATCTTGTTGGCTTCCGTAGCAGCTCTCGTATTCTTGGGCTGTGACGGAGATGGTGTACCGGAACCGGGCACTGAGGGAAATGCTTTGCAATTACGTTCGGTGGAGTTGTCCGATCCTTCGGTCACTCGTGCGCTGGGAGCTGCCCAGTTGACTAAAATCGGTGTGTATGTCACCGATAATGGGCATGCAGCACTGTCAACGAATGCCCAATCCGTGTACGAATTGGCGAATGGAACATGGAGTTCAACTACTCCTCCCGATATAACAGTGACGAATACAGCTCCCCCCAATCGTTTATATGCCTTTGCTCCGTCGGATCTATCGGTCACAAATTCTTCCGTCGGCAATCATTCCGTACCTGTTCAGGTGGTAGCGGACAATTTCAATGCTTCCCAACAGGTAGATTACCTTTGTGCCACCCCGCTGACGGCTACGTTTGCTTCCCGTGCGGTTACCTTTACCATGAATCATGCTCTGGCAAAGGTTAGTTTCCGGGTGTCGAAGTCTGCCAATGTACAGGAAACGCTGACTTTGAAGAAAATAGAACTGCTAAGTAGCACCAGCCGTTTGCAAATGGGTTCGAGTGGTACTATGAATCTGAGTTCTGGAACCCTGAACGGTCTGGCATCTACCAATTCCATCGCTTTGGAAGGATCGGTAGTGCTGAGTACCTTGCAAAAAGACCCTAATGTCAGTTCTTTGGTAGCTCCTATGAGTGCTGCTGAAACGCGCCTTTCATTCCGCCTTACGGTGGATGTCACCGAAGCTGACGGCAGTGTCACTCCCCGTTCTTTTGAAACGGCAGTTGTGAGTGCGGTGCAATGGAAAGCAGGCTATCATTATGTCTACGCCATTACGGTGGATAAGATGGGCGGCAGTCTGACCAATGTAAAGATTGACGCATGGAAGAGTGATGCAAATCAGAATACGGGAATTGGAATATAAGTTACTTATGAGATATAAATTTTTAAATTTAGCTTCCCACTTTCCGGTATTTTCCGGCTTTGTTTTGGGAATATTGCTGGCAGGATGCAATGCCGGTGATGCAGTGCTTCCGGATACTGCTCCCGATCCGGAGCCGGGGGAACCTGTGACATTGACATTCGATATGTATAGTGCCTCGGTGACACGTGCCGATGCTGCTTCTACATCAGAAGATATGGCAATCGGTAAGATATTCCGTATCTATGCCTTTCCGGCAGGAAGTACGAATCTGGGAACTCCGCTGGATAGTAAAAACTACACTGTCCAACCCAGTGAAGCAGATGCTTCAAAACCCGGCAAGGCTACAGGCAGTCTGACCCTGTATCGTGGAACGTACGATCTTTATCTGGTATCTTACAATTCTTCTACCGAAGTGCCGGAGTTGGATAGCAGCGGAGCATTCACCGTAAGCAACGGAAAGGACTTCATGTACACGAAGTTGGAAGGCATTGTGGTGCAACCGGATAAAACGGGAGACAATACCATGCTGGTGTCTCTGCCCAAACCTTTTACTCGCATGGGGGCACAGGTGATAACCACTGTGAAGGCAAGAAACTCCATGCAACCGGTGACTCCTACGGCGTTGGTTGTGAATTACATCAAGGTGAGCGGCCTGTACGGAAGTTATATCTATAAACTGAATAATACTTCCTGGGAGACGCCGACTGCTACTACTGTTGCCGATGCATCCTATTCTTTTGAAAAGTTCGATTCAAATAATACTTTGGATTATGATGTTACCAAGGAACGCACCAGCGATCCCGGTGTACTATTGCCTGTAGGTGGAACGCAAAAGATGAAGTTTGATGTGAATCTGACAGTGAAATATAAAGATGGCAGTCTGACGAAAACCTCTACCGATTCCTATTTTGCCACTATTGAAAAAGCCTTGTTGCCGGGAATGACGTATCAGTTTGATTTCTCACTGACATTTTACGGTGCAATTGTTCCTTCCGATCTTACGCTTGCCATTCGTGAATGGACAACGTCCAATCTGACCGGTGAGGATTTGGGAAAAGATTGATCAAAATACAGTGTATGCTTATGAATAAGATAATAACCCTTCTTTGTGTTGCTGCCATCTTCCTGTTTGTGGCTTGCGAATCTTCGGAACCAGTTGAGAATGAGAGTGGAGGACTCAGTATTTATTTGAGTCTGCCTCCGGCTTTGTCGGTAGATACCCGTGCCGGATCTATCGGTGGCGTTAGTATTAACGATGTATGGGTGGTGCAGTTCGATGCAGATGGAAAGATGTTGCATGCTGTATGTTATGACAGTACTAAGATTAGTAATTTTGGAACCAGCGGAGCACTTGTACAGGTAGAAACGGGTAATTTTTCGGATGTAAGCGGAACTTTCCGTATTATTGCAAATTTCGGTGAAAGCCAAAGTCAGTTGGTGGCTTTTTCCAAAAATACTAATGCTCAAAAAGTAGATTTGGAAGGCATCGTAATCAGCTATTCGAATTATAAAAGCCAGCAGAATTATCTGGTTTCGGATGACATAGAATTTAAAGGAACTGATACAAGTGGTAAAGCGGTTCTTCTGGCCGGTTTGAGCTATGCTTATAGCTGGATTGATGTAAAGTGGACGAATAAAGTGGCTTCTCCCGCACGATTCACCCTTCAATCTATAACGGCTTATAATCTACCTGAATCATTCGCTCTTGAAAGCCGTGCCGGAACAACTGTCGGTGCTTATCCGGCAGCAGATCAAATAACCAATACTTATCCGGTTGATACTGACGCCACCGATAATGGTCTTAGTGTAAATGGTACCTATACTTTCTATATGCCCGAAAATCTTCGCGGAGTAGGTTGCGGCAAATCTTTCCAAGAGAAAAACCTCAATGCCTACGGTCCTAAAACCGATGGTAAGGCGCCTACATTGGGTAGTGACGGCAAACCGGAGGCGGGTGGTGACTTGTCGAAATGCACCTATATTGATCTGCTCGGGTCGTACTGGTACAGTTATAATAGTGCTGATCCGACTGCCACAAGCCCTATCTCTGTCCGTTATCGTTTGTATCTGGGCGGCAATCTGGTGAATGATTACAATGTTCGCCGCGGCTACCACTATACAATTACTGTGCAGATCAGCGGCGCCAACAGTGGTGATGTGCGGGTAACCATTACGAATGGTAATGTGGTGGTGTTCGATAAGGTGGAGACGATTGATAAAGTGGTGGATTTTTAAAACCTGAATGATATGATTGGGATAAAGAAGAAGATCATGGGACCTATGGCAGGTCTCATATTACTCATAGGAATTACAGCTTGTGAAAACGAACTGGGATTCTCGTCACCACAACAGGAAGAAAAACAGGTAACTGTTTCTCTTTCGTTAGGTTTTGCTGACGAAGAGGATGGTTATACACCTTCCGGGACGACACGTAGCAATGGCATGGCGCAGGACGGTGCTTTCAGTGCTGAACCGGTGCCAATGGTACATACAAGAGCTGATGCAGGGATGAAACCTGACAAGTTGTATGAACTTCGCATCATGCAATATGATAGTAATGGAATATTGAAGAAAAGCCAGAGCTTTTCGGGGGCTACGGATTTGAATAAGAAACTGACCCTCTCATTGACGGCATTGGATGATTGCCAATTGGTGATTGTGGCTTGTGGAAAGGACAATGGTTCTCTCAATTTTGGCAATAGCATATCAGAACTCCAGAAGTTGACTCTGGATAAAAGTTACTTCGATGCTATCCCTACCGATGGCAGTACAAGTGCAAGTGGCATCAATATCAACAAAATGCCTTATCTCCTCCATTTACCTCATGTTAAAGTAACGAACGAGGGCATTCAGAGTGTGGAGGGTGCATACGATGCCCGTTTATTACTCAAACGCCTGGCTGCCAAGATGACGGTGGCATGGAATAATAAGTTGACGGATAATGCGTATGCTGTCAAAGAGGTCCGCCTCTGCCAGATACCTGCAGCCTTCCGGCTTCTTCCGGCCGCTACACAAACAGAATGGGGAATGACGTATCCATCTGCAATCGTAGAATTTGTTGACTATTTCCGTTTGACCGATCCCGGTGACTTGGCGGCAGGTTCAAAAACCTTGTGGATACCTGCCAATGCACGCGGAACTTCAGCCGCCGCTTCTTCTTCCTACTATCGTACGAAAGAGAATGCCCCCGATGCCGCTTCGTATGCAGAAGTGGTGGTAGATAATTCTACTAAGAATGAACGTCTTTATTATCGGGCTTATCTGGGTGGTGATGCCTCTACGGACTTTAATTTGCTGGAAAATACGGATTATACCTGGACACTGAATATCAACTCCACTGACTATCGTGGGGATGGCCGTATCCAATTGCTGGATCAGACTCCGGTAATCAGTACCAATATTGTGCCCACCAGCAACTGCCTGATGATGCTGCCGGGTACGAATATCTGCTTTAACCCTTATAAGCACGAGGCAGGAACGAATGGGTGGAATACTTATCTGACGGATGGTGCTACATTGTCTGCTGATAAGGCTATCGATCATGTCCGGGTATTGTGGCAGACGAAAGATACCGGAACCTCTGGTGATTTGGTATTGGGATATGTTGTAGACAAGGATAATCATGCCAATTTGGTAAATACTACTGATATCGGAGATTTAAATAAAGCACTGGTACACGTAAAAGTACCTGTTACCAAGGGAGGAAATGCAGTGATAGAAGCTGTAAATCAGTCAGGTGTCACTGTATGGAGCTGGCATATCTGGATTAGCGACTATGCACCGGCTGGGCTGGATGCAAGTAAAATAACGGATGGAGCTACTCGCGAGGCTGCTATCAACGATGCCCGGAATGCGACTCAAGGTGGTGCGGTACAGGTATATCAGGGTATTTCGTGGACGGATGCTGCCGGAGCTTTCTATAAATGTGTCATTATGGATCGCAATCTGGGAGCTACCAAGGCAGGCATGCAAGATAACCAGATTGACGGACGGCGTACTCTCGGCTTGCTTTATCAGGGAGGGCGCAAAGATCCGTTCTTTGCTGCAGCAGACGGCACAACAAAAGAGACAAAGACTATTTTTGATGAAGTGGGTGAACCGTTGGATGTAAAAAAACAAAAACTGACTTCGGTAGAACAGCTAATACAAAATCCATTGACGTATAGTACAGGTACGAATAATGAATATCCTGCCATATCTTATAATTGGAATGGGGATGGTCCTAAAACTATTTATGATCCTTGTCCTAAAGGATGGAGGGTTCCTTCCAATGGTATTACGCAATCGGCTCTCTTGTCATACAATTCTTCTATCTTTAGCGATGATGGTACATTCAAGTATTGTATGTGGATAGGATTCGGAGCCAATGATGGTACTACCGGAGCACTGGAATCGATTAAACCGAAGTTCAACAACATAATGTTCTACAATGGCTCTACCATATCTTCCATTACCGGTGCGGTACAAGAACCGGATTTTGTGGGTTCAGGATTTATTTACTATGGAACTTCAGAAGGTCCGGATGGCGATAAATCCATATTCTTTCCTGCCGTTTCGCTTCGTGAAATGAATGGCACTTACCGGGATAAAAAGAATAGTACAGTTTATCAGTGGACTTCTGAACATGGAACGAAGACTACGAGTGGTATGTTGATTTATCAGATTCAGGATAATGCCATTGCAGTTACACATCCTATCGACTGGAAATTCGGCTTTTCAGTGAGGTGTGTGCAGGATAATATTCGGAAGAAGCCTTGATGGTTTCTTTTATGATGCGCTCTTTGATATGTTGGAATAACGGAAAACAAATGTATTTAGTCTTCTATCTTGTACTATGTATGTTGTGCTGAAATTTTGTATATAAAGAGATTTTCTCCACACTGTGTAGAGAATTCATTCCCTTTATTTAACCAGTGGGAGGAGAGTAAAATAGTTTGTTGAAAGTTTACTTATCAATAGGAAACTGACTATTTTTATACGGATCTATTTGATAATAGTCAAATTGGTGATTATGAAGATTTTATTTATTTTGATGAAGAGACCACTTCGGCATTATATCCCCAAGCATTAGAGTTAGTGGAGACTATAGAAAGAATGCTGTTTAAGTAATTTTTTTAATAAAATATTGTTTTCCGTCCCGCCCCGTGCACAGAAGTGCATGAGGCGGGACGGCTTGTTTTCTGCTATTCCTATGCTAAAATTGATAATTTAAAACAAGAATATATGAAACGGATATTTAAAAGAAATATTTATTTGCTTTTGGGGCTTACAGCCCTATGTAGTGGTACTATCGGATGTGATGACCGGATAGATGATCCGGTGCTTCCGGTGTCAGGGCAAGAACTGGTCACAGTACCTTTGAGTTTCGGCTTTGCCGAAGAATCCATTGGTGAACTGTACCGCAACGGCTCGCCGCAACGGCTCGCCGCAACGGCTCGCCGCAACGGCTCGCCGCAACGGCTCGCC
>ERZ791903.168-NODE-168-length-105528-cov-12.964171_pt1 | contig 105528 bp, 85 predicted proteins | sample MGYA00510148_ERZ791903 | MGnify/ENA primary metagenome ERZ791903 (study PRJEB30046, sample SAMN00792080) | human gut metagenome | study: EMG produced TPA metagenomics assembly of the A metagenome-wide association study of gut microbiota in type 2...
TAGAGCACCTGACTCTTAATCAGGGTGTCTAGGGTTCGAGTCCCTAATGGTGTACAGTTGCATGACCCTGCTTGCAGGGCCTATGCACCATTAGCTCAGTTGGTAGAGCACCTGACTCTTAATCAGGGTGTCTAGGGTTCGAGTCCCTAATGGTGTACCACATGCCGAATCGCAATCGCGGTTCGGTATTTTTGTGTCCGGAAAACGGCACGCGCGACAAATTTTCTTCCCCAAAGGTGCGGAAAACCCTTGTCGGACAGGGCGAAAATATGGTATAATACACTGGTTGTGTCTGTAAAGGACGCTTCATTCGGTATGCCTGTCTTTTTCGGGCATATGAAGGAGGAAATGCCTTTGACCCTGCGCGAAGAAGCGCCGATGACCAAAGATGATGCACGCCGCCTGAATCCACTCCAGCTGGCGTATATCGGGGATACGGTCTATGATTTGCTGACCCGGTCGCGCCTGCTGTACCGGGGGTATAATCTGCATCACTGCCATCAGGCGGCGGTAATGGTCGTCAATGCACACGCGCAGGCGGAGGCTTTGACACGCATCGAGGGAGCGCTGACCGAGGAAGAAAACGCCATTGTCCGCCGCGGGCGCAATACTCACGCGCACCACGCTGCGCCCCGAAATCAGACCGCCATGGACTATCAGGCAGCAACGGCGCTGGAAGCCCTCGTCGGGTATTTGTACCTGACTGGGCAGGAGACGCGGTTGCTTGAACTGTTCCGAAAAAGTCAGGAGGTTGCATCATGCCCCGCTCAACCATGAAAGTCGCCTTGATTCGCCATACGCTTTCGCCGGAGGAGGTCGTGGCGCTCGGCGCTCGGCTGTGCTATTCCCGCGCGACAGTGGACAGCTTGCAGCAGCGCGTCAGCCGTGACGACCAGAGCGAGTTCGTCAGCCGGATTTTGTCGATGGGGCATGAATCCGTGCTGGAACATGCCAGCTTCACCTTTGCGATGGAGGGCGTTTCGCGCGTCCTGCTGGCGCAGATCACCCGCCACCGGCTTGCCAGCTTCTCCGTGCAGAGCCAGCGCTACGTCAGCTACGAGAAGGGATTTGGCTACATCGTTCCGCCGAAAATCGAGGCGCTGGGCGAAGACGCTGTCGCGGAGTTTGAGCGGCAGATGGACACCATGCACCAGTGGTATACTGGGTGGCAGGAGAAGCTCGGCGCGGGCGAGGGCGGCAATGAGGATGCCCGGTTCGTGCTGCCCGGCGCTTGCGAAACGCGCATGATGGTGACGATGAACGTGCGCGAGCTGCGGCACTTCTTCAGCCTGCGCATGTGCAGCCGCGCGCAGTGGGAAATCCGTGCGCTGGCGACGGAAATGCACCGCCTGTGCATGGAAATTGCCCCGGCGCTGTTTGCGGACGCGGGGCCCGGATGCCTGCGCGGCGCGTGTCCGGAAGGGGAAAAATCCTGCGGCAAGGCAGGGGAGATTCGCCGGACAAGGCGCGAATGGCTCGATTCGCTGGCAGACGAACAGAAAAAGCAGAATCAATCAACCGACAATGAATAAGAATAGAGGAATTTGAAATATGGCATACTATGACAATGCACCGTCCCACAAGCCGCAGGGCAAGAAGTCCTTTGGGCGCGAAAAGTGGGTGGAAGAAGGCTCGGAGTACCGCGGGGCGCGCCACGGCGGCCGTCCCAGCGGCAAGCGCGACGACAACCGTGCGTATGGCGAAAAGAAGTCGTTCGGCGACCGCAAGCCTTACGGCGAGAAGAAGTCGTTCGGCGACCGCAAGCCCTATGGCGAGAAGAAGTCGTTCGGCGACCGCAAGCCTTACGGCGAGAAGAAGTCCTATGACGACCGCAAGCCCTACGGCGAGAAGAAGTCCTATGGCGACCGCAAGCCCTACGAGCGCCGCGACCGCTATGATCGCCGCCCGGAAATGGCCGACGAGCGTCCGGCACCGTCCTATCGCGATTCGGAGTATCGCCCGGTGGCTGTTGCGCCCGTGATGGCGCAGCCCGTGGCGGAAGAAGCAGTGCAGGAGAACCTGCTGGCAGGGCGCAACCCGATTCGCGAGGCGCTCAAGGCTGGTCGTGATATCGAAAAGCTGCTGGTGCAGAAGGGCGAGCTGACCGGCTCTGCGCGCGAAATCGTGCAGATGGCGAAGGAAGCGCACATCCCGGTGCAGGAAGTGGAACATCAGCGCCTGAACGAGCTGGCGAAGAACCATCAGGGCATGGTGGCGTTCGCGTCGGCGTACCAGTACAGCACGGTCGAGGCGATGCTGGCGGAAGCGGAGGAAAAGGGCGAAGAACCGTTCCTGATTCTGCTGGACGGCATCACCGACCCGCACAATCTGGGCGCGATTATCCGCAGTGCCGAGTGTGTTGGCGCGCACGGCGTCATTGTGCCGGAACGCCGCGCAGTCGGGCTGACCCCGGCAGCAGTCAAGGCATCCGCGGGCGCGATTGAGCACATCAAGGTTGCGCGCGTTGTGAACATGACCCGTGTGATTGAAATGCTCAAGGCGCGCAACATCTGGACATACGCGCTGACGATGGACGGCACGGACTACGAGAAGGTCAACTTCAAGGGCGGCGTGGCGCTGGTTGTCGGCAGCGAGGGCGAGGGCATCAGCCATCTCGTGCTGGAAAACTGCGACCAGAAGGTCTCCCTGCCGATGGCGGGGCATCTGGACAGCTTGAATGCGTCCGTTGCGGCGGGCGTGGTGATGTACCGCGTGCTGTCCAGCCGCCGGGCATGAAACCGCTGCTAATTGTCGATGGCTACAACGTCATTGGCGCGTGGAGCGAGGCGGAGAAAAAGGGCTGGTCGCTGGACGAATCGCGCGACCGGCTGATGCGCCAATTGGAGGACTACGCTGGATTTTCGGGCGAGGAAATCCTGCTGGTGTTCGACGGCTACCAGTCTGAGCGCACGACGACGACGGAAGAGAAACACGGTGACTTGACGCTGATTTTCACCCGCCATGGCGAAACGGCGGACAGCTACATCGAGCGCGCCGCGGCACAGACCCCGCGCTATCGGGAACTGCGCGTCGCTACGTCGGACGGGCTGGAACAATCGCAGGTGCTGTCCAGCGGCGCGAGCCGCATGACCAGCCGGGAACTGCTGCGCGAGCTGCGAGAAATGCGCAAAAGCGGCATGTCGGCGCACCAGAATCAGCCCTACATGAACCGAAACACGATTTTTTCCCGAATGCCGGAGGACATCCGCGCACGGCTGGAAAAGCTGCGGCGCGGAGAGTGAAGCGGGAGACGCGCCCTGCGCCGCCCGAAAAGCAGGTGAACAGTTTGTCAGACGATCGAATGAATGCAATGAATCAGGACAATGACCCGATGGAGCAGGAAGAGCCGATGCTGCCGGAAGACGATGCATTTTTGCTGGATTTTCCGTTGAGACAGGCTGTGCCCGGCGAACCGGAACAGCCTGCTTCCGTGCCGCTGCTGAGCAGCAGTGCCGCCCATTCGGTCTATGAGGGCATGACGGACGAGGACGTGGTGGCGCTGTGCCGCACGGGGGACTCGGTGGCGGTGGAATATCTGCTGAACAAGTACAAGAACTTCGTCCGTTCCAAGGCGCGCAGCTACTTTCTCATCGGTGCGGATCACGAGGACATCGTGCAGGAAGGCATGATTGGACTCTACAAAGCGATTCGCGACTTCCGGCCGGAGAAACTTGCGTCCTTCCGTGCCTTTGCCGAACTGTGCATCACGCGCCAAATTATCACTGCCATCAAAACCGCGACGCGCCAGAAGCATATTCCGCTGAACAGCTATGTGTCGCTCAACAAACCGCTGTACGACGAGGAAAGTGACCGCACGCTGCTGGATGTCTGCGCGGAAGGGCATTCGTCGAACCCGGAAGAGCTGATAATCAGTCAGGAGGATTTGCGCGGTATCCATCAGCGCATTGACGAGGTGCTGTCGGATTTAGAACAGGAAGTGCTGGCAGCGTATCTGGATGGGAAAAGCTATCAGGAAATCGCGGACAACCTGGGTCGCCACGTCAAGAGCATCGACAACGCCCTCCAGCGCGTCAAGCGCAAACTCGAACGTTATCTGGAGGACATGGAAGCGCAGAACAACGACTAATACTATTTCCTGCATTCGCCTGCGCCATCTGCTCGCGCCTTGGCGCATTCTCATTTGGAAATAGTATGAATCCACATAAAAATATGCAGAAAAGCAGGAGAGAAACAATTTTCCTCTTGCTTTTTTGCGCTTTTTGCGCTATGATAGATGCCAAGAACAGACGAAGGGAGCAGAAACGCCATGATGAACCGTTTCGCGGTTGGTTATTATTACGCGCTGCATCAAAAAAGCAGGGCGTGATTTGGCGTATTCTCCCGGAGATGAGAAAAGCGCCCTGCTGGCCAGAACATTGGCGGCGGGGCGCTTTCGCTGTTTTATACTAATTCTCATCTAAAGCATGTCATTCGCACAGCATCTTTTCCGCCCCGGCTTTGCTTCGTTCCGCTCGCGCGTACCTCCAGTACGCCTCACTTCACTCAGCGTTGCCGGAACGAAAAATCTGCTATGCTCGATGCCATGTTTTAGAATCGAATTAGAGTGTGTTTCTAAATTCGCCCGGCAGCATTTTCGGCATCTTTTCTTGCACTTCTGCGTCTTCAAACCTCGATTTACCGCCAGTAAACCTTCGGTTTTCATCCTTGAATTGCAAGAAAATCTGCTCGAAACTGCACCGGTCTCATTTTAGAAACACACTCTAGTATCAAATTGTAGTGGACAATGATGTCCGGAAGTATGGAGGAAACACCATGATTGTCATCTTGAAGCACGAAGCACGGCAGGAACAGATTGACCGACTGAAACAATTTCTCCTTGGCATGGGGCTGCGCATCGACGAATCGAAAGGCGAAAACAGCACCATTCTGGGGCTGGTGGGCGACACGACGCGCGTGGACGCTGACCTCATTTCCTCGCTGGATGCAGTGGAGGCTGTCCGCCGCGTTCAGGAACCCTACAAGAAAGCAAACCGCAAGTTCCATCCGCAGGATACGATGGTGGATTGCGGCGGCGTGACCATCGGACACGGCTTGTTCCAGATTATCGCCGGCCCCTGCTCCGTGGAGAGCGAAGAGCAGATGGTCACGGTTGCCAAGGCGGTCAAGGCGGCGGGTGCAACGCTGCTGCGCGGCGGCGCGTTTAAGCCGCGCACCAGCCCGTATGCGTTTCAGGGCCTGCATGAGGACGGTTTGAAGCTGCTGCTGAAAGCGAAGGAAGCAACGGGACTGCCCGTTGTGACGGAAATCATGGATGCCTCGCATCTGCCGCTGTTCGACGATGTGGACGTTATTCAGGTTGGCGCGCGCAACATGCAGAACTTTGAGCTGCTGAAGGTGCTGGGCAAGACGCATAAGCCGATTCTGCTCAAGCGCGGGCTGGCGAACACGATTCAGGAGTGGCTGATGAGCGCTGAGTACATCATGGCAGGCGGCAACGACCAAGTCATCCTGTGCGAACGCGGCATCCGCACTTATGAGACGGCGACGCGCAACACGCTGGATTTGTCCTGCATCCCTGTGCTGCGCGAAAAGACGCATCTGCCGATTCTGGTTGACCCCAGCCACGCGACGGGCGTTGCGCGCCTGGTGAAGCCGATGGCGATGGCAGCGACGGCGGCGGGTGCGGACGGCTTGATGATTGAGGTGCACAATGACCCGAAATACGCGCTGTGCGACGGTGCGCAGTCGCTGACGCCGGATGAATTTGCGGACGTGGTGCGCCGCGTGAAGGGGATTCGCGCGGTGGTGGAGGAGTAAGAAATGTACGAACTGCGACTGGCAATCCCGGACGAATCACTGCTTGACGAGATTGCCGCATATCGGCAGGCAATGCTGGACGCGGGCAGCGAGATGGACGGCTGCGGGCCGCTATTGCGCATGGCAGATCCGGCGGAATGGATCGCGTTTTGCAAAACGCTGGATGAAGGAACGAACGTGCCGGAACGCTGGGTACCGGCGACGCAGTTTGTCTGCCTTCGCGGGGAGAAAATCGTCGGCATGATTCAGGTGCGGCGCGAGCTGAACGACTATCTGCGCAATTACGCGGGGCATATCGGCTATTCGGTGCGCCCGGATGAGCGGCAGCAGGGTATCGCGACGTGGATGCTGCACAACGTGCTGACGTACTGCCGCGAAATCGGCTTAAAGCGGGTGATGGTCGCCTGTGAACCGTGGAACGTGGGCAGCCGCAAGACGATTCTGCGAAACGGCGGCGTCTACGAGAAAACGGTGCATGAAGACGGCGAGAATATCGACTTGGAGCATTACTGGATTTCACTGACATGAACGAAGCGCGTCTGGCAGAAACGTCAGGCGCGCTTTTTCGATGCGAGCAGTTGAAGTTCATCTTGCAATGCCGCACGGAACTCCTCCGCCAATGGGCGAATGTCGCCGCTGGCATCGCAGCGCAGGACAATTCGCCGGACGCAGCGCGGGTCGTCAATGGGCAGCAGCTTGATGCCGTCGCCCGGCGCGCCCCATGTGTATTCCGGCCAGAACCCAACGCCGCAGCCGAGCGAAATCAGGTTGCGGACGGTCGACGGCCCGGTGCACTCGTAGGCATACTGCGGCATGAATCCACTCTGCTGGCAAAGCTGGCTGCACTGCTCCCGGAAACGGCGGTTGCCCATCACGCTGATGAACTCCTGCCCGCGCAGGTCATTTAGGCACAGGGAGGTTCGCGCTGCGAGCGGGGAGGACTGCGGCACGGCGAGCAGAATCCGCTCATGGAACCCGTCGTCGCCGTTCGTCCCGTCCGAATCCACCAGCAGGTCATACGGTGGATGCGCCGCGTCGCTGATGCGGGGGAGCAGTGTCATTGCAAAATGCACGTCCGGGTGTGTCTGGCGGAAGCGAACGGCGGCGTCCGTCACCAAATCCGACGCAGCAAGCACACACACATGCAGTGTTCGCGCCTGCTGATTCGCCATCTGCCGCATCACTTCCGGAATGTGCGAAAGTTGATTCAGCGGCTGCTGCAATTCGTCTGCCAGCCGTTGACCGTAGGGCGTGAGCGCAATGCCGCGCCCCTTGCGCGCAATCAGCGGCACACCCAATTCGCTCTCCAGCCGCTGCACCGATTTCGTCAGCGCGGGCTGCGCAATGTGCAGCGCTTCGGCGGCGCGCGTCATGTGCTGCATCTGCGCGACGGTCAGGAAGTACGTCAGCTGGGTCAGTTCCATCAATCATTCCTCCAAAATATGAATGCCATAGCAATTATATATTTTACATCATGGCTTGTCAAGCGTAAAATGAGCGATGGATTACGCACAGAAAGAAGGCATTCCTCATGAAGGATTTGACCGTCGGCAAGCCCGGCCGGGTGCTGCTCACTTACTCGCTGCCCCTGTTCGGCAGCATCATCTTCCAACAGCTCTATAACATCGCGGACAGCTTCGTTGCGGGGCATTTCATCAGCACCGAGGCGCTTGCCGCTGTCGGCAACAGTTCCGAAATCACGCTGATTTTCATCGCCATCGCGTTCGGCTGCAACATCGGCACATCCGTTGTGACGGCGAACTTGTTCGGGCAGAAGGAAATGAAGCAGGTGCATACCTGCGTGACGACCGCGCTCATCTTCTGCGGCATTCTCGGCGTGGTACTGAGTGCTGTCGGAATGCTGACGTCCGAATGGATGCTGACACTGCTTGACACGCCTGTGGAGACGATGAAAGACTCCGTGGCGTACATCCAAATTTACCTCATGAGTTATGTTTTCCTGATGCTCTATCAGGTCGCGACGGGCATTTTCTCCGCCTTGGGGGATTCCAAAACGCCGTTCTACTTCCTCGCCGTGTCCTCGATTGCGAATATTTTTGTGGATATCCTCTTCGTCCGTGACTTCCACATGGGCGTGCCCGGCGTGGCATGGGCGACGTTCCTGTGCCAGTCCATCAGCGGCATTGTCGCCGTGATTTTCGTACTGAAGAAGGTGCATGAGGTCGTCGGAGGCGAGAAATGCCCGCTTTTCTCCGGAGTGCTGCTGAAGAAGATGTTGATTATCGCCATCCCCAGCGCGATTCAGCAAAGCTTCATCAGCGTCGGCAACATCCTTGTGCAGCGCGTCATTAACGGCTTCGGCACGGCGTGCATGGGTGGCTACACGGCGGCAATCAAGCTCAACAACATGTTCGTCACGTCAGTGACGGCGCTGGGCAACGGCATGAGCAACTACACCAGCCAGAACCTCGGCGCGGGCAAGAACGAGCGTGTGCGCCACGGCTGCCGCAGCGGCGTCGCCATCGGCATGACGATGGGCGCGATTTTCGCGGTTGTGTTCTATGCCTTTGCGAAACCGCTGGTTTATGCGTTTATCAGCGACGGCAACTTGGAAGCGGTCGATGTCGGCGTGGATTTCCTGCATATTGTCACGCCGTTCTATATGTTCCTGTCGATTAAGCTGATGGTGGACGGTGTGCAGCGCGGTGCGGCGCGGATGCTGCAATTCATGATCGCGACGCTGTCGGACTTGTTCCTGCGGGTGGTGCTGTCGTTTATGCTGTCGCCGATTTTCGGGATTCGCGGCGTGTGGTATTCGTGGCCGGTCGGCTGGATTGTTGGGATTGTGCTGTCGGCAACGCTGTACTTGGTTTGGGCGCGTAAATTAACGGCAGGGGAAGAAAAAACGCCGGTAAAGGCAGAGTAAGGGAAGTACGCTCAAGCCGGGACGCCGAAAAAGGGTCAAGGGACAATGTCCCTTGCGGGGTCAAGGGGCGGAGCTCCCTTGTGGGGTTTGGGGCAACGCCCCAACTGCTCCACGGGCGACCAATTCCAAGAAAGTCGCCAACAAAGGCGCAGGCAGCGAAGCGTCCCTGCCACTAACTTCGCGCGTCCGCAGACGCGCCCCCAAGCTGCTCATTCGACCACTTGCACATTGTCGCGCCAAATGGGCGCGACCGACCAGCATCGAGAGACGATTCCGGTGCTGGTCTTTTTCATTGCAGGTGATTTCGCGTCTGCGGACGCGACAAGGGGGCTTTCCGCTCGCCCCCTTGACCCCTTCGGGCTGATACTATTTCCAGATTCACCTGCGCCATCTGCTTGCGCCTTTTCCCTTCTGGCGTCCGCTCATTCCACTTAGCGTAGCGCTGCTACGCTGCGTTTCATTCACGTTAGCCAGAATGAAAAACTCGCGGCACATCTTGGCGCATTCTTATCTGGAAATAGTATGAACACTTCCATACTTGACTTTATCCGCTGCAAGGGAAACGAACTTCCCCAAAAAAGCAAAAAACGCATCCCGACAATCCCCTTGTGCAGGAGAGGATTGCCGGGATGCTTGCATATCATCGAATTACTCGCACGCCGCTTCAAATGCCTCGAAGAATTCCGGGCAAGACCAAGTACCGCACGATGCAATCTTGTCGTTCTTCACCGTGAACTGATAGACCAGCCCGTTGTCCAGTTCAATCAGCAGAGACTGCTTCGCGCTCAGCGATCCGCTGCTTTCGTACGTCGCGTCATTCAGCAGCAGCGAAATCAGGTCGGCGCAGACACTCGTGTCCGTAATCGTGCCGACGCCGCTCAACTCAATGCTCGCGACGTGTCCGCTTAACTGCATCACGTCCGCAAGCGTCTCCGAACCCTTCAGCGCGTTGCCGTTGAAGCTCACGCGCTGGAAGAGCCGCATCTGCCCGTCAACTTCTGCCGCGACGAACGTGCTGCTCATGCCGCTGATGCCATATACCTCCGTGCCAACCGCTGCCTTGTTAGAGAGCATGACATTCGTGCCGGACAAAGACGGTTCGGTCGTGTACTCCGCAATCGTGCCTAAACTTGCGCCTAACAGGCTGGAGGAGACACTGCGCGGCGAGGTCATCATGCGGTAGTAGCTGCCGTTCACGCCAATCAGCGGGAAGGTACTGCCGTCGCTGCTGCTTGACCATAGGTTACGGTAGGATGGTACGGGCTGTTTCTGCCCGATGGATACGTCGCTGCCGGTCAGGTCAGCGCGGAGCGTCCGCTCGGTGGCGGTCGGCTTGTCGCCCAAGGGACTGGATTGAATCAGCGGCGCATTCGCAGGGGAGGACAACAGGGGAGAAAGCCCCACGAACAGCGCTGCTGCCGCGGCGCACACGCCCGCGACCGACACAAAGCGGCGCACCGGGAAAGACTTCTTCTGACGGGATGCACGGGAATCGCGCACCGCCATCTGGATTCGATTGTTCAGCTCTGTCCCGGCGGTCAGACCTGCCAGCGACTGGTTCACCGTGTCGGGCAGATTCCGGAGCTGGGCTTCGAACTGCTCGTTCTGCTCAGGATGCTTCTTCACCGGGCATCGCCTCCTTTCAAAAGAATGGATTCAAGTTTTTTGCGCCCGCGGCTCAGGCGGGATGAAATCGTGCCTTCCGGCAGCTCCAACATTTGGGCAATCTCGGCAATGTTCATGCCCTGATAATAATGCAGGAGGATAACTTCCTTGAAGGTCGCGGGAAGCTGGTTGATGGCGGCCATCATCGCCTGCTGGTCGTCGCGGCGGGAAAACTCATCCGGCGCAGGAATCAGCTCGAACGTCGGCCCGCCCAGAATGACACGCTTGAGCCAAGCACCGCGCCATAAATCGCGGCAGCGGTTCAGCGCTACCTTCAGCAGCCACGATTTTTCACGCCCCGGCTGCAGCAACGGATGCGTCGTCATCAGCCGCACGAACACGTCCTGACAGACATCCTCCGCTTTTTCGCGGTCGGAAAGGTAGAAGTAGCAGACGCGGAGCACATCGGTGGCGTACTGATCATAGAGCCGGGCAAAGTACGCGGGGTCATCCCGCACATCTGGTACCGGTTGATAAGAATCATCCAGCCCCTTTGCGGCGGCGGGTGAATCAAGGGCCTGCTGCACGGCAGATTCCTCCTTGTGCTTTGAGGTGGGTTCACTCATCTAACGATTGACGCCTCCTTTCCATTCCCGGAATTTCAAATTTTTTTGCGGATTTCAGGAAGAATTATACCACGCATCACAGAAAACTGCAAGCACAGGCAGAATGTCCCTCTTGTCAGCGGAAAAGAAATGTGCTATGATTGCGTTTGCCCTGTCAACTAAGGGCAAAAGGAGTCGAAAACATTCATGATTCGCACGGTCATTCACATTAACGAAGAACTCTGTTCCGGCTGCGGACTCTGCGCCTCGGCGTGCAAGGAAGGCGCGATTGCCATGGTGAACGGCAAGGCAAGGCTGATTCGCGACGACTACTGCGACGGGCTGGGCAACTGCCTGCCCGCGTGTCCCGTGGGCGCCATCAGCTTTGTGCAGCGCGAAGCCGCCGCGTTCGACGAGGAAGCGGTCAAGGAACATCTGGCACGCAAGCAGCAGGTGAGCGGCTGCCCCGGCATGAAGGTGCGCACGATGAAGCGCACCGCCGCGAATGAATCTGCCGAAAACGCGGACAATGGGAGCCGCCTCCGCCAGTGGCCAGTGCAGATTCGCCTCGCGCCGGTCAGCGCCGCTTTCTATCAGGGCGCGGATCTGCTGATTGCGGCGGACTGCACCGCGTATGCCTACGGGCGCTTCCATCAGGACTTCATCCGCGACCGAATCGTCCTCATCGGCTGCCCGAAGCTCGACGATACGGATTATTCCCTGAAACTCACCGACATTCTCGCGAAAAACGAAATTCGTTCCGTGACCGTTGTGCGCATGGAAGTGCCCTGCTGCGGCGGTATTTCCTACGCGGCGGAGAAAGCCGTCGCCCGCTGCGGCAAAAAGTTGCCGATGCAAATCATCACCATTGGCACGGACGGGGAGATTTGCAGATAAATCCCATCAAAGTGGTTAATTTATTGAGAAAATGCGCACGGATGTCTTGAAAAGCCCCGGCAAATGTGGTAAAATACACCCTGTGCGTATAGATTCAAGAACGCATGACCGGGTCAGCTGACCCGACGAGAGCGCAGGAGGGAACAAATTCCGATGAGCACCAATTTTGAAAAGATTTCCAGCAACAAGGTGAAGCTGACCTTTGTTGTCCCCGCTGAAGATTTCGACAAGGCCCTGAATCAGGCTTATCTCAAGGATCGCAGCAAGATTAACGTCCCTGGCTTCCGCAAGGGCAAGGCGCCCCGCGCGGTCATCGAGCGTATGTATGGTGAAGGCGTGTTCTATGATGACGCGCTGGACGCGATTTTCCCGGCGCTGTATGCCGAAGCCATCAAGGAACACAACATCGACGTTGTGGATCGTCCGCAGGTGGATGTGCAGGAAATCGGCGCGGGCAAGGAACTGAAGTTTACCGCGGAAGTTTTCGTGCGTCCGGACGTGACGCTGGGCGAATACAAGAACCTGACGGTTGAAGTGGAGCCGAAGGAAGTCGTCACCGAGGACGAAATTCAGGCGCGCATCAGCCAGGATCAGCAGAAGGGCGCGCGTACCATCGACGTGACCGACCGCGGCGTGGATTACACCGACACCGTGAACCTCGACTACGCGGGCACTGTCGACGGCGTTCCGTTCGAAGGCGGCACGGCGCAGGGTCAGACCCTGAAAATCGGCAGCGGCGCGTTCATTCCGGGCTTTGAAGAGCAGATGGTCGGCATGACCGTCGGCGAAGAGAAGGACTTGAATGTCACCTTCCCCGAAAAGTATCATGCGGAGAACCTTGCGGGCAAGAACGCCGTGTTCCATGTCAAGGTGAACAGCATCACCAAGACCGAACTGCCGGAGCTGGATGACGACTTCGCGCAGGATAACGGCTTCGACACCTTCGACGCTTACAAGGCGGATGTCGCCAAGAAGCTGCAGGAGATTGCCGACACCAACTACGATGTCGAAATCGAGAATGCGCTGATTGAAAAGGCGGTTGCCAATGCCCAGATGGACATTCCGGCGGCGATGATTGACGATCAGCTGAACTACGTCATGCGTGACGTGGAATACTCCATGATGCGTCAGGGTCTCCGCATGGAAGACTACCTGAAGTACACGGGTCAGACCCGCGAGCAGATGGCGCAGCAGTACCGCGGCGAAGCGGAAAACCGCGTGAAGATTCAGCTGGTGCTGGAAGCCATCCGCAAGGCGGAGAACATCGAGCCCACCGCCGAGGACATCGACGAGCAGAGCGCGAAGCAGGCCAAGCGCGCTGGTCAGGAAGTGGAAGCCTTCAAGGCGAACCTGACCGACGAGCACAAGGCGTACCTGTCCGATCTGGCTGCCATTCAGAAGGTGTGCGACCTGATGAAGGCTGGCGCGACCGTCGTGGACAAGAAGCCGGAAGAAGCGGCGGAGACTGCGGAAGAAACCAAGACCGAGGAGTAATCCCCTAATTTTACGCTGATGAACGCGGGAGACAGGTCACGCCAGTCGCGACCGCTCCCGCGTCTTTCAGAATATACAGAAAACGGGGCAGGAGCAAAAAATGCGCCGCACGCATAGGTGCGCCCCAAACGGCGTACACTGAGCGGGAAAAATGCGCTGGAAAGCCCCTGCTATCCATGCTGCAAGGACAAATATGCAGCGAGGAGGGATAACGCAATGAATCTGATCCCCTATGTGGTCGAACAGACCAACCGCGGCGAGCGGTCGTATGACATTTATTCCCGCCTGCTCAAGGATCGCATTATCTTCTTGGGTGGCGAAATCAACGACGACGTGGCGAACACCGTCGTGGCGCAGATGCTCTTTCTGGAAATGGAAGACCCGGATGCCGATATCTGCCTGTACATCAACAGCCCCGGCGGTTCGGTGACGGCTGGTATGGCAATTTATGATACCATGCAGTACATCAAGCCGCAGGTACGCACGGTGTGCATCGGCATGGCGGCGTCGATGGGCGCGTTCCTGCTCATGGCGGGTCAGAAGGGCAAGCGCTGCGCTCTGCCGAACAGCGAAGTTATGATTCATCAGCCGCTGGGCGGTGCGCAGGGTCAGGCGACGGACGTGCAGATTCAGGCGGAATGGCTGCTGAAAACGAAGGAAAAGATGATCCGCATGAAGGCTGAAATGACGGGGCAGGATATTGAGCGCATCCGCCGCGACGTGGAACGCGACCACTTCATGTCTGCGCAGGAAGCCCTCGAATACGGGATCATTGATGAAATCTTCGATCCCCGCAAGAAGACAAATTGACAGCTTGAGAGGTAGAAGATGGCAAAAGACGATATGACCCGTACGCCGCTGAAACGGTGCAGCTTCTGTGGCAAGACGGAACGCCAGGTCATGCGGATGGTGGCAGGCGCGAACAACGTTTGCATCTGCAACGAGTGCATCATGCTCTGTCAGGAGATCATCTCCGACGCAATGCCGATGATGCACTCCGGGCATCCGCAGCAGGAGCAGAAGTTCGACCACCTGCCGTCCCCCGCAGAAATGAAGCAGGTACTGGATGATTATGTCATCGGGCAGGAACATGCCAAGCGTGCCCTGTGCGTGGCGGTGTACAACCATTACAAGCGCATCGGCCAGCGCCCCGGCAAGGATGATGTTGAACTGCAGAAGTCGAACATCCTGATGGTGGGGCCGACGGGCTGCGGCAAGACGTTTCTGGCGCAGACACTCGCGCGTATCCTGAATGTGCCGTTCGCGATTGCCGATGCAACGAGCCTGACTGAAGCTGGCTACGTCGGTGAAGACGTGGAGAATATCCTGCTTCGCCTGATTCAGGCAGCGGATTACGACATTGACGCGGCACAGCGCGGCATCATCTACATCGACGAAATCGACAAAATCGCCCGCAAGAGCGAAAATCCGTCGATTACGCGCGATGTCAGCGGCGAGGGCGTGCAGCAGGCGCTGCTGAAAATCCTCGAAGGCACACTTGCCTCCGTTCCGCCGCAGGGTGGCCGCAAGCATCCCCAGCAGGAAATGATTCAGATTGACACGACAAACATCCTCTTTATCTGCGGCGGCGCGTTCGACGGCATTGTGCCGATTATCGAGAGCCGCACGGGCAAGAAGAACCTCGGCTTCGGCGCGGAGCTGACCAGCAAGACGCCGGAGGGCAGCACGGATGCGCTGAAAAAGCTGCGCCCAGAGGATTTGACGAAGTTCGGTCTGATTCCGGAATTTGTCGGTCGTCTGCCGATTACGGTGACGCTTGACGCGCTGGATGAGGACGCGCTGGTGCGAATTCTGACCGAGCCGAAAAACGCGCTGTGCAAGCAGTACCAGAAGCTGCTGGGACTCGACGGTGTGGAGCTGACGTTCGATGACGACGCAGTGCGGGCGATTGCGCACATGGCAATTGAGCGCAAGTGCGGCGCACGCGGTCTGCGCGCGATTATCGAGGATGTCATGCTGGACACGATGTTCGATTTGCCGGGCCGCCGGGAAATCTGCGGCTGCGAAATCACGGCGGATTCCGTGAACGGCAAGTGCGAGCCGAAACTTATTGAGGGCAAGCGGCACAAGCTGGGCAGCCGGACGGCGAAGCGCAAGATGGAAGAAAACGCGCTGGCGGAACAGCCTGACGTGTGCTAATCGAATATTGAACCAATCAAAAAGGGCGAATCTGCGGGAAATGCAGGTTCGTCCCTTTTCGTATGCAATTACTTGTGATACGCCGTCACGTTCAGAATGTCCTCGGCGCGCTTGACCTGCTCATCGGTTGGCGTCGGAACGCCTTCCAGCGGGTAGGGGATGCCGAGCTTCTGCCACTTCGACACACCCAGCGTGTGGTACGGCAGAATTTCCACACGGCTGACCGTCTTGAGGCTTGCGATAAAATCACTCATCTTGCGCAGGTCGTTCTCGTCGTCGGTCACACCCGGCACGAGAACGTGGCGAATCCACATTTCCTTGCCGTTGTCGGACAGATAGCGCGCCATGTCGAGGATGTTCGCGTTATCTTTGCCGGTCAGCTCCACATGCAGCTTGCTGTCGAACTGCTTCAGGTCGAGCATGAACAGGTCGGTCAGGCTCATCAGCTCATTGAAGCGGTCGAGCCACTCCGGGTCGCGGCGGAAGGGCTGACCTGCCGTGTCCACGCAGGTGTGCACGCCTTCTTTCTTCATCAGCCGGAAGAACTCGGTCACGAAGTCCAGCTGCACCAGCGGTTCGCCGCCGGAAACGGTGATGCCGCCGTTGTTCTTCCAGTAAGGCTTGTAGCGAATCGCCTTGTCGAACAGCTCGCGTGCGGTCATTTCCTTCGTTTGGCTGATGGACGACGGGCACCATGTATCGGGGTTATGGCAGAATTTGCAGCGCAGCGCACAGCCGTAGAGGAAAACGGCGCAGCGAACGCCGGGGCCATCCACCAGCGCGAAAGATTCAAACGAATGAATGCGTCCCTTAATATCGGGATTCGGATTGCTCATGTTTCTAAACTCCTTGCGAGGGATTCGGGCGGATAACCCGCCACCTCTATTATACCCGAAAAAGCGCGCCTGTAAACAGGAAAAGCCGCTTTTCTGGGAAAATTCGTGCCTCTGGACAGAAAAAACCCGGCGGAAGTTGCCGTCCGCCGGGTGAGGGTTTCCAACAGGGGATTACATGCGGGTGTGGCAGGTACGGGCGATAACGTCCAGCTGCTGCTCACGGGTCAGGTCGATGAACTTCACGGCATAGCCGGAAACACGGATGGTGAAGTTCGCGTATTCTTCCTTCTCCGGATGCTCCATGGCGTCCAGCAGCTTTTCCTTGCCGAAGACGTTCACGTTCAGGTGATGCGCACCCTGATCGAAGTAGCCGTCCATGACCTGCACGAGGTTGTTCACGCGCTCGCCGGCAGCATGGCCCAGCGCATCGGGGTTGATGGTCTGGGTGTTGGAGATGCCGTCCAGCGCCCAGTGATAGGGCAGCTTCGCGGTGGAGTTCAGGGACGCAACCAGACCGTTCTGCTCCGCGCCGTAGGAGGGGTTCGCACCGGGCGCGAGGGGCGTCCAAGCGCGACGCCCGTCAGGCGTAGAACCGGTGGCCTTGCCGTACACGACGTTGGAGGTGATGGTCAGGATGGAGGTGCTGGGCTCGGAATTGCGGTAGGTGTGATGCTTCTTCACCATGTCGATGAAGGTCTTCAGCAGCCACTTGGCGATATCGTCCGCACGGTCGTCGTCGTTGCCGTACTTCGGGAACTCGCCCTCGGTCTTGTAGTCGTAAACCATGCCGGACTCGTCGCGGATAGCGGTGACCTTGGCATACTTCAAAGCGCTGATGGAGTCAACGCAGTGAGAGAAGCCAGCGATACCGGTCGCGAAGGAGCGCTTCACATGGGTATCGATCAGCGCCATTTCAGCCGCTTCGTAGTAGTACTTGTCGTGCATGTAGTGGATCAGGTTCAGCACGTTGACATACAGGCCAGCCAGCCAGTCGAGCATACGCAGGTAAGCGGGCTTGACGATGTCCCAAGTCAGTTCATCGGTGGTGATGGGCGCGTAGCAGGGACCAACCTGGGTCTTCAGCTTCTCGTCCATGCCGCCGTTGATGGCGTACAGCAGCGCCTTCAGCAGGTTCGCGCGAGCGCCGAAGAACTGCATCTCCTTGCCGGTCTGGGTAGCAGACACGCAGCAGCAGATGGAGTAGTCGTCGCCCCAGACGGGCTTCATCACGTCATCGTTCTCATACTGGATGGAAGAGGAGACGATGGAGATGTGCGCCGCGTACTTCTTGAAAGCTTCCGGCAGACGGGAGGTGTACAGAACGGTCATGTTGGGTTCCGGAGACGGGCCCATGTTTTCCAGCGTGTGCAGGAAACGATAGTCATTCTTGGTGACCATGGAACGGCCGTCCAGACCAGTGCCGCCGACTTCCAGCGTCGCCCAGACGGGGTCGCCGGAGAACAGCTCCTGATAGGAGGTGATGCGGGCGAACTTGACCATACGGAACTTCATGACCATGTGGTCAACCAGCTCCTGCGCCTCGGCCTCGGTGATGACGCCGTTTTCGAGGTCACGCTCGACATAAATGTCGAGGAAGGTGGAGATGCGGCCGACAGACATTGCAGCGCCGTTCTGGGTCTTGATGGCGGCCAGATAGCCGAAGTACAGCCACTGGAACGCTTCGTGCGCGTTGCTGGCGGGCTTGGAGATGTCGTAGCCGTAGGACGCGGCCATGACCTTCATGTCCTTCAGGGCGTTCACCTGCAGGGTGATTTCCTGACGCTGACGGATGACGTCGTCGGTCATCGTGCCGTCGCCGCAGTTGGCGAAATCATGCTGCTTTTCAGCAATCAGCACGTCGATGCCGTACAGCGCAACACGGCGATAGTCGCCCACGATACGGCCGCGGCCATAGGTGTCCGGCAGACCGGTGATGATGTGGGACTTGCGGGCCGCGCGCATTTCAGGCGTGTATGCCATGAAGACCGCGTCGGAGTGCGTCAGGTGATATTCGGTGAAGATCTTGTGCAGTTCGGGAGCGGGGGTGTAGCCGTTCTCGGTGCAGGACTGTTCCGCCATGCGGATGCCGCCGAAGGGCATGAAGGCGCGCTTCAGGGGCTTGTCCGTCTGAAGACCCACGACCTTCTCCAGATCCTTCAGGTCTTCGTCGATGTAGCCGGGCTTATGGGAAGTCAGGGTAGAAACAATCTCGGTGTCCATATCCAGGACGCCGCCCTTGGCGCGTTCTTCCTTCTGCAGCTTCTGCAGAGCGCCCCACAGCTTGTCGGTCGCTTCGGTCGGGCCGACCAGGAAGGATTCGTCACCGTCGTAAGGCTTATAGTTCTTCTGGATGAAGTCGCGAACGTTGACTTCTTCCTTCCAGATGGAACCCTTGAAGCCATTCCACTGCTCAAAATTGTACATGATGGTTGACCTCCTGATGTTGAAATGTGTGCCGGAAACCGGCGAATGAACGCCGCCGTCCCCAAATCATCCGCGTGGATGGGGGTCAGTAGGGAACTGCTTCCGAACCACAGATATTCTATCACAAGATGTTGTATAATGCAATAGGCAAAATCACAAAACGCGCAAAAAATCGACAACTTCATGGAAAGCCTTACAAACCCTTGAAAATGGCGGGTTTTCGCCTGATGTACCAAGAATGCGGGCGAAAGAATGCCGCTTTCGCGGATGAAAGCGGTACACTATATCTTGTGGTGTGGACAGCGTGGACAAACAAGGACTGTATCCACTGCGGAAAGAAAAATTGCAGCAAAAGCGTCATCCGGGCATGGTTTTGCGCCGCTTCGGGCATACTGCGGTCGATGAAATGCAAGGGAGGTTTTGCGCATGTTTGCAACAATGCTGGTCGTCATCCAGCTGGTGGTGTCGGTGGTGGTGGGACTGTACTTTTTCCGGCAGCTGCGCCAGTCGCGGCAGAAAGAGCCGGCGCACGGGCGGGAGAGCAACCGCGAAATGGAGCGGATGCGCCACCTGCGGTCGATTCACCTGTCAGAGCCGCTGGCGGAGAAGGTGCGCCCGACGAAAATGAGCGACGTGATTGGTCAGGAGGACGGCATTCGCAGCCTAAAAGCGATTCTCTGCGGCGCGAATCCGCAGCATGTGCTGATTTACGGCCCGCCCGGCATCGGCAAGACCTGCGCGGCGCGGCTGGTGCTGGAGGCGGCGAAGCAGTCGCAGGGGACGCCCTTCCGCGAGGATGCGCCGTTCATCGAGGTGGATGCGACGTGCGTGCGCTTTGATGAACGCGCGATTGCCGACCCGCTCATCGGCAGCGTTCATGACCCGATTTATCAGGGCGCGGGGCAGCTGGGCGCACAGGGCGTGCCGCAGCCCAAGCCCGGCGCGGTCACCAAAGCGCATGGCGGGGTGCTGTTTCTGGATGAAATCGGCGAACTGCATCCGGTGCAGATGAACAAGCTGCTGAAGGTGCTGGAGGATCGCCGCGTGATGCTGGACAGCGCGTATTATAATCCGGATGACGCGACGATTCCGCGCTATATCCATGACATTTTCCACAATGGGCTTCCGGCGGATTTTCGGCTTGTCGGCGCAACGACGCGCAGCCCGTCAGAAATCAGCCCCGCTCTGCGCTCGCGGTGCATGGAAGTCTTTTTTCGCGCGCTGACACCGGAAGAAATTGCCCTGATTGCTTCCGGCGCGGCGGAACGCGCGGGCTGCGCGATGGCGAAGCAGGAGGCGGAAACCATCGGGCGCTATGCCGCCTGCGGACGCGACGCGGTGAACATTGTGCAGATGTGCGCGGGTCTGGCGCAAATGGATGAGCGTACGATGATTCTGCCAGAGGACGTGGCGTGGGTGGTACAGAGCGGGCATTACACCATCCACGCCCAGCAGAAGGCGGATGTCTCGAACCGCGTTGGCGTGGTGCATGGGCTGGCGGTATATGGCGAAAATCAGGGCGCGCTGCTGGATTTGGAGGCGGTCGCGACGCCGGGACACGGCGAAATCACCGTGACGGGCATTATTGATGAGGAAGAAATCGGGCAGGAGGGGCACAAGATGCGCCGCCGTTCGACGGCACACGGCGCGGCGGAGAATGTCCGCACACTCCTGAAAAGCCTCGGATACACACTGGAAAACACCGATTTGCACATCAATTTTCCCGGTGGAATGCCCGTTGACGGCCCGTCGGCAGGCGTCGCGATGGCAGTCGCGGCGGTCAGCGCGCTGACCGATACGCCAGTGGACGGCACGATGGCGGTCACGGGTGAAATTACCGTGCAGGGGAAAGTGAAGGCGGTCGGCGGCGTACCGCAGAAGGTGGAAGCCGCGTGTCAGGCAGGGCTGCTGCGCGTGCTGATTCCCAAGGAGAACGACGCGGAGACGCTGCATATCGCGGGCGTTGAGGTGCAGGGAATTGACGATGTGCATCAGGCGCTGTCAGCGATGCTCGTAAGTACAAAGACAGCGAAGAAACTGATTCCCAGTCCGCTGCCAATGCCGGAGAAGGTCGCCGCGGCTGCTGCAGAACCCAGTGCGTGACGCAGAACGACGAAAAATTTACATTCTCGCAGAAAAAAATCGTTACATCATATGTTTTTTCGCTTGTCAAACCGTGGCGGAATATGTATACTATATCTTTGCCGGACGGGAAGCGCCGTTCGAGCGTGGACGCGGCATGATACGCTCTGGTTCGCCGCGTCCGATGAGGAGGAACTATGCCCAGAAAGAAAACCAATCTGACGATGCCGGTGCTGGCGCTGCGGGGGCTGATGGTATTCCCGCACATGGTGCTGCACTTTGACGTCGGCCGCCCGAAGTCTGTCGCCGCCCTGCAGGAAGCGATGATGAATGACCAGAAGATTTTCCTCGTGGCGCAGAAGGATGTGGATGACCCAGACCCTACCCCGGAAAATTTGTGTACCGTCGGCACAATCGCCAATATTCGGCAGGTGATGAATCTGCCCGGCGACAGCCTGCGCGTACTGGTGGAGGGCGAAACGCGCGGCGAATTGACCGCTGTGACGCAGGAAGACCCGTTCCTGCTGGGACGTATCCACCTGCCGAAAGTGACCGAGCCGGAGGATGAAATGGAGCTGGCGGCGCTGGTGCGCACGGCGAAGGATTATTTTGATGCCTATGCCCGCGCAAGCCAGCGGGTCAGCCAGGAGACGATTGCGTCCATCCGGGATGTGGATGACGCCGAGCAGATTGCTGACCTGATTGCCGCAAATATCCTGACGAAGCTGGAAGATCGCCAGCAGATTCTGGAAGAATTCGATATTCAGCGCCGTCTGGAACGCCTCTGCACCATTTTGAGCCGCGAAATTGAGCTGACCGGCGTGGAAAAGCAGGTGCAGGAGCGCGTCAAGAAACAGATTGACAAAAATCAGAAGGATTATTATCTGCGCGAGCATATGAAGGCCATCCAGACCGAACTGGGCGATACCGACGCGACGGATGTGGAGGAGCTTCGCGAACGCGCCAAGAATACGCCGCTGAACGACGAAGCACGTCAACGCGTGGACAAGGAGCTGGAGCGCCTGTCCCGGATGACACCCGGTACGCCGGAAGTCGGCATGTCCCGGACGTATATCGAGTGGATTCTCGACCTGCCGTGGGGCAAGCAGACGACCGACAATCTGGATTTGAAGCGCGCGCGGAAGGTGCTGGCGCAGGATCACTACGGGCTGGAGAAGGTCAAGGAGCGCATCGTCGAATATCTGGCGGTGCTCAAGCTCAAGCAGGATATGCGCGGCCCGATTCTGTGCTTCGTCGGCCCGCCCGGCGTGGGCAAAACATCCATCGTTCGCGCAATTGCCAAGGCAGTCGGGCGGCAGTTCGTGCAGGTGTCGCTCGGCGGCGTGCGCGACGAGGCGGAAATCCGCGGCCATCGCCGGACGTATATTGGCGCGATTCCGGGGCGGATTATCTCCGGCATGAAGCAGGCGGGCACGATGAACCCGGTATTCCTGTTCGACGAAATCGACAAGATGAGCCATGATTTCCGCGGCGACCCTGCCAGCGCCATGCTGGAGGTGCTCGACGGCGAGCAGAACGGCGCATTCCGCGACCACTATCTCGAACTGCCCTTCGACCTCAGCCGCGTCATGTTCATCACCACCGCCAACAGCATCGACACCATCCCCACGCCGCTGCTCGACCGCATGGAGGTTATCGAAGTGCCGTCATACACGGAAGAGGAGAAGCTGCAAATCGCCAAGCGCCACCTTTTGCCCAAGCAGGTGAAAGAACACGGTCTTGATGCCGGGACGGTGAAAATCAGCGACCGCGTGATGCGCAGCCTGATTGAGGGCTACACACGCGAAGCCGGCGTCCGCACGCTGGAACGTACGATTGCCAAGGTCATCCGCAAAGCCGCCGTGACGATGCTCGACGAGGGCGAAACCGATGTCACCGTGACCGAAAAGGTGCTGCACCAGTACCTCGGCGCGCCGCGTTTCACCCGCGAACTGCCGGAGAAAGAGCCGCGCGTGGGCATTGTCAACGGTCTTGCGTACACCACCGTCGGCGGCGAAACGCTGGAAGTCGAGTGCCTGACCATGCCCGGCAAGGGCGGTCTGCGACTGACGGGACAGCTTGGCGACGTGATGAAGGAATCCGCCGAAGCCGCGTTCTCCTACGTCCGCGCGCACTGCGCTGATTTGGGCCTGACGGATGACTTCTACAAAGATGTAGATATCCACATCCATGTGCCGGAAGGCGCTGTGCCGAAGGATGGCCCGTCCGCGGGTGTGACGATGGCGACGGCGCTGGTGTCTGTGCTGACGGGGATTCCCGTGCGCAATGATGTGGCGATGACGGGGGAGATTACCCTGCGCGGGCGTGTGCTGCCGATTGGCGGATTGAAGGAAAAGACGCTGGCTGCGTATCGGGCGGGGATTACGACGCTGATTATTCCGAAGGAAAATCAGAAGGATTTAGAAGAGATTCCGCCGCATGTGCTGAGTCAGTTTAAGATTGTGTGCGTGGAGCAGATTGAGCAGGTGCTGGAAAATGCGCTGACGCGGATGCCGGAGCGCCGCGCTTAAAGCCCAAAGAGCAACACGCGGAAGAAGTAGGAAAGTGTGCTCAACTCAATCGCGCGAAGGGGTCAAGGGGGGACTTCGTCCCTTTTTCTCCGCCCCTTGCGGAGTCCATAGGCGGCGCCTCTGGTGGGGTTTGGGGCAACGCCCCAACTGTTCCTCGGACGCTCAACTCCAAGGAAGCCGCCAACAAGGTCGCAGGCAGCGAAGCGTCTCTGCCAGTAACTTCGCGCGTCCTCAGACGCGCCTCCAAGCCGCTCTTTTCACCAACTGTGCAGTGTCGCGCCAAATGGGCGCGACCACAAAGCCGCAATACCCGCGAGTAAATCCCCAAACCCCAAAGGAGATACGAAATTGGAGATCAAAAAAGCAGAATTTATTACCTCTATGGCGCAGTACGGGAAATTCGAGGGCGTCGGACTGCCGCAGATTGCCGTTGCTGGAAAATCCAACGTCGGCAAAAGCAGCCTCATCAATAAGCTCTGCAACCGCCGCTCCCTCGCGCGCACGTCTCAGACGCCCGGAAAAACCCGGCTCATCAACGCCTTCCTGCTCAACGACAGCTTTCATTTGATTGATCTGCCCGGCTACGGCTTCGCCAAGGTCGATAAGCAGGAGAAACTCCGCTGGGGCAAAATGATGCAGGATTACTTCGAGCAGTCCGATGAACTGCGCCACGTCCTGTGCCTCGTGGATATCCGCCACGAGCCGACCGAGGACGATAAGCAGATGAACCTCTTCCTCCGCCAGATGGGCATCCCGTTCACCGTGATTGCCACCAAGGCGGACAAGATCAGCCGCGGCGCGCGCCAGAAGCAGCTTGCGCCTATCTGCCGCGCCCTGCTTGTGCAGCCGTGGGAGGTCATCTGCTGGTCGTCCGAAGACGGCACGGGGCGCGACCAGCTGCTGACGCTTCTGGAAAAGGTACTCGCGCCGGAAGAAGAAGCGCCGGAAGCCTGACACGCATCTTTCATCCGCCGCATACGATGGGAACTGCCCGGAGAATCCGGCTGGATGGAGGAGTGCAGCAATGAAAAAGAAACCCAATGCCCACGCTGATGTGCCGCGCAACCTGATTTTTCCCCGCGCTGAGCTGGTCTACCTGCCCGTAACGCCGGAAGTGGCGCGCGCGGTGGAAAACGCCGTGCAAATGTCGCTGGATGCCCCGCTCAATGCGCCGAATCCGCGCCGAAGCGCCGCCGGACGCGCCATCCTGCACGCACGGGGCGTGTCGCTTCCCGGCGTGGAGGGCATGAACCGCGGCATCCGCTGCCATCGGCCGGTGCAGATGACAAACGGCGTGCCGCTGACGAAGGAAGCGATGTCCGTCACGGCGGAATCATCCGAAACGAGGGAGACGCCGGAAGCGCCGCTGCCCCCTGTTGCGCAGCCGACCATCAGGATTGGTACATGACAAAATGCCCCTTCCGAGATTGGAAGGGGCGAAAAAGGGTCAGCGGACGAAAATCTGCGTCACATAAACGTAACCGTTTGCGTCGTAGACGATACCAAGCCCGACCTTCTGCCAAGCGCTGGAGAGAATGTTGCGGCGGTGTCCGTCCGAGGACATGAACGCGGCGTGCGCCTTTTCCGTGGTGGCATGGTGCGCAATGTTCTCGCCCGCGCCGGAGAAGGAATAGCCGAACGTTTTCAGCATGTCGCTGACATGACCGTAGGTGGGGGACTCATGCGCAAAGTAATGGTTGTCGCGCATGTCGGCGGATTTGATGCGCGCAATGCGGGAAAGCTCCGCGTCGAGCGTCAAAGGCGAAAGTCCCTGCGCAATTCGTTCCTGATTGAGCAAATTCAGCAGAATTTCCTCTTGCACTTGCGACGATGGTGTAGTATAATCATCCCCCGTGGAAGGTGCAGACGTTTTTACCGGCGCACTGGCAGGTGTGGCGGTTGGACGGGGTGTTGCGACGGCATCCTGCGCGGGACAGAACGTTCCGTTCGGGCGATACCATCCATCATAATCGAACTGCGACGTCGGGAAGTTCTCAGCAGCCGATAGACTGGTGAGCAGCAGGACGGACGCAGTGAAAAACGCCGCGTACTTCTTGTTCATTGCAAGCTCCTCCGAAAGTTATTACGATTCCTGACGAGAATCGTAACATGATTGTAACATATAGCTTTTGGAGACGCAAGAAAATCCCCAGCGGCTTTCCAAGGAAATAACTACCACAGAATGTGCCGGACGGAAAAAGCACCCGGCGGTCTGAATTTTAGGAGGGAATCTTCTTATGAAGAAGTATGTTCAATGCCCGCGGTGTGAACTGAACTACATCACAACGCCCGGCGACAAGTACTGCAAGGTGTGTATGCGCGAGATGAAGGGCGAAGGCGGGCAGGACGACGTGGAAATGTGCAGCGTATGCAACGAGAATCCCGCGCTGCCGGGACGCGATATCTGCCTGTTCTGCCTGAAGGAAATGAACGCGCAGGCGGCGGAGAGCGTGGGCGCTGCGTCCGACGATTCCGGCGACGGCGACGGCGAACAGGTGACGCCGCGCAGCCTGACGGACATGGACGACGTCGGCTCGATGGACGAAATTCAGATGCTGCCGGAAGAAACCGACGGCGAATACACGAAGATGGCGGGCGAAATGACTTCTTTGGAAGGAATGCAGGAAGACGAAGCCAACGAGGATGACGACGAGGACGCGGACGACGATATGTGACCTGTCCGCGCCGCGCAAGGAGGACACATGACGCTGTTTGCCATCGGTGATTTGCATTTGCCCGGCGGCGAGGAAAAGCCGATGGATATTTTCGGCGACCACTGGGAGAATCACTTTGCGCATATCGCGGCGGATTGGCGCGCGCGTGTTAAGGACGGGGATGCCGTGCTGATTCCCGGCGATATCTCGTGGGCTATGCAGCTGGAGTGCGCCGTGCCGGATTTGCAGAAGATTGGCGCGCTGCCGGGGCGCAAGGTGCTCATCAAGGGCAATCACGATTACTGGTGGAACAGTGTCTCCAAACTGCGGCGGGTGCTGCCGGAAGGCATGAGCGCCTTGCAGCATGACGCGCTGGATATGGGGGATTTCGTCGTCTGCGGCACGCGCGGGTGGATGTTCCCCACGGGCGACGCGCCGCTTGCGCCGGAGGATGAGCGCATCCTGAACCGTGAACTGCTGCGGCTGGACATGGCGATCAGCGCGGCGGAAAAACTGGCGCAGGGGCAGAAGCCGATTGTCGTCATGCTCCACTATCCGCCGCTGCTGCTGACCGTGCTGGATACGCCGTTCACGCAGGTGCTTGCGCGGCACAGGGTGCATACGGTGGTGTACGGCCATCTGCACGGGGCAGGAATCCGCGCGGGGTTCAACGGCGAGCATGAAGGCATCCATTATCGGCTGACCTCCTGCGACGCGCTGGGCTTCCGGCTGACGGAAGTGCCGCTGATGACCACAATAAGCAATTCTTAAATATTTGTTACATCCCCAAAAGACGGTTTATGCCGTCTTTTTTTGTTTTTGGGCGTAGAAACCACTTTTTCAGCGAAAAATACGCCCGAATGGAGAACTGCTCCCAAAAGTGACGGACAAAATCGCTCGAAAAAGAACGACTGTTTCACGTTTTTGGGCGACGATGACACATCGCACCTGTCGAATATTACGAAAAGATGAAAGAAAACTGGAAACGGGCAAAAATTTCATCGAAAAAAGTGCCTGCAAACACTTGCAATTTCCGAATCGCGGCGGTATGATAAGAGTGCCATTTCGTGTGATTGACGACCTATTTTGTGAATTTGGTGGGGGGTGAACGTGTGGATGAGAACCAAGTTGGGCAAAATGAATGCCTGACCCCCACTAACATGCGCACAAATGTACCCCTTTCTGATGAGCAGATTCTTGAAAAACAGAGAAAGCGTTTCCGTGGTACCTATAATCATTCGCTGGACGGCAAGGGTCGTCTGGTAATTCCGCTGGCGTTCCGGCAGGAGCTGGGCGAACGGTTTGTGATTGCACCGGAATTTGACTTCAAGTCCATTGCAATTTACCCTGAAATGGTCTTTATGCGCCTGTGCGAGCATTATGAGCGGCTGAACCGCAAGAAGAAAAATGCACAGCTGATGAACTACATGCAGTGGTTTAACTCCATGTCCTATACGGATCAGGAGTGCGACGCGCAGGGACGTGTGCTGCTGCCGGCAAAACTGCGCAGCATGATGCTGGGCGAAGAGAAGGATGTTGACATTATGGGCAACGACGACCATCTGCGCGTGGCGGCGACAATCAACAACATGGCGAACTTCGAGTTGTTCAAGGATAACCTGAATGCGACGTGGGCAGCGATTGACGAGCTGGAAGACGGCGAGGACGAGAAAGAATAACGGTTCTATCCGCTGAAACAATGGCATTTTTCAGGCAGAGGAGGCATACAGTATGATGAACGACAGGGCGCGGCTGTGGAGCAAGCGCAAATCCGCCCCCTTCGCAGATCCGCGCGATGAGGAACGCGCTCTCCGCGAAATGCGGAAGAGCATTGACCATAGCTTTAACTTCAACATCGATTTCAAGGGTGAGCAGCCGTATATGGATAACTATCGGGCGACGGTCAGCTTCGGTGCAGGCTGCTGGCAGAACACGGGCACGCGACGCCGGGCGGATGTGCCGCAGCAGCAGGAACGGCAGCACAGTATTCTCGTTTCGCGGCAGGGGCTGCATTCGGGGCTGGCGATGCTGGTAGTGGCGGTGTGCCTGTTCGTGATGGGCTTCTTCTGGCTGAACTTGCAGTCGCAGATTCAGAACGTCAGCACCCAGATTGGTGTCCGGACGACGAACATCAACGCGAAGCAGCAGGAGAATGACACCCTGCAGGCGCAAATCAGCGTCGCGACGAAGGAACAATCGCTTTTGCAGCGGGCGCAGAAACTGGGGATGAAGGAAGGCAAGAACGTGCAGGTGGTGGAGCTGTCCGGCGTGCCGGATGCTATCTGCGGCCTGCAGGAGGGCGCACAGAACACCATGACCACCACGGACGTGGCGCTGCTGATGCACATGCAGTAATCGAATCCGCAATCCACAGCAATAAGCCGCAAAAACGCGAATCAGGAGGACGGACATGCATCCGGAACTGCTGGTACGCAAGCGAATCTGGCTGATGACGCTGGTGCTGACGGGCTTGTTCCTGCTGGCGGCGGCGCGCATTGCCATTCTCACTACCTCCGAGGCTGCCTCGCTGACCGAGCGGGGCATTCGTCAGTGGACGAAAGCAGGCATTGTTACCGCGCGGCGTGGCACGATTACCGACCGAAAGGGACGAACGCTCGCCATCTCCGCGACGGCGTACATCGTCACCGCTGACCCGCGGCTTGTCAGCAACACGGAGAGGTTCCTCGACAGCATCGAGCCGGTGCTGAACATCAACAAAGAGGCGGCACGAAAACGATTGCAGGACAAGACGAAGGGGTCGATTATCTTAAAGCGGCAGGTCAGCCGCGAGATGGTCGATACCCTGCGTCAGCTGCGGTCAGAGACAACGGAGGACAGCGGCTTGAAGGCGCTGTCCTTTGACGAGGATATCTGCCGCTACTACCCATATGGAGCGCTGCTCAGCCAAGTGCTGGGCTTGACGACGGTGGACAGCGAGGGGCAGTCCGGGCTGGAAAGCCGCTACGAGGATGTTCTGCGCGGCACGGAGGGCAGCTATCTGCGGCAGGTGGACGCGCGCAATCGGCAGTTGGACGGCACAGAAGGCTGGTACATCCCGTCGCAGCAGGGGTGCGGTTTGGTGCTGACGATTGACGCGGAAATTCAGGAGATGGTCGAAAAGGCGATGCGCGAGTGCATCGAGGTCAATCAGGCGCAGTCGGTCATCTGCCTTGTCAGCGACGTGAAAACGGGCGCGATTCTGGCGATGTGCATGAACCCTTGCTACGACCCGAACGATCCGCCGCGCAACGACGCGGAGACGCTGACGGAGCTGATGCGCCTGACCGCGATTTCCGACGTTTACGAGCCGGGCAGCACGTTCAAAATTCTCACGGCGGCATCCGCGCTGGACAGCGGGGTGACAACGCCGCAGGATTCTTTCTACTGCTCGGCGAAAATCACCGTCGATGGCGATACCATCCGCTGCTGGGGGCGTCCGCACGGCGCGGAGACGATGGCGGACGGGCTGAAAAACAGCTGCAACCCGGTGTTTGTCGAGCTGGCGCTGCGGATGGGGACGGATACGTTCTACCGCTACCTGACGGCGTTCGGGCTGGGCAAAAAGACGGGCATTGACCTGCCGGGGGAGTCGCCGGGCATCCTCATCACGTCGCGGAACGTCAAACGCGTGGACCTGGCGCGCATCGGCTTCGGACAGTCCGTCGCGCTCACACCGATTCAGATGATGATGGCGGCGAACTCCGTCATCAACGGCGGAAAGCTGATGAAACCCTACATCGTCAGCGAAATTCAAACGCCGGACGGGGAGACGCTGGAGCGCTTTCACCCGACGGTGATGGCAGCGCCAATTCGCCCGGAAACGAGCGACACGATGCGGCTGCTGCTGGAACGTGTCGTCTCAGAAGGCGGCGGCAAGAACGCGGCGATTGCTGGATACCGCATCGGCGGCAAAACCGGCACGGCACAGGTTTACAAGAATGGACGCGTCGTGCGCGACACGCACATCGGGTCGTTCTACGGCTTCGCGCCGGTAAATGATCCGCAGGTGAGCCTCCTTGTCATTGTCAAGGAGGCGGACGTGCCGATTGACTATGGCGGCACGACGGCGGCACCTTTTGCCCGGCAAATCATGCAGGAAATGCTGCCGTACCTCGGAATTGAACCGGAAAATGATGAAAAAGATGAAGAAATTGAAGTTCCTGCGCTGAAAGGCTTGACGATTGGCGATGCAAAGCGTAAACTGTCACAGGTGGGATTGGAAAGCGTGACGGACGGCGCGAACACCGTCGTGCTGGATCAATTGCCGCCGGCGGGCGCGAAGCTCGTCAAAGGCGGGCATGTGATGCTCTACACCGCCGGTTCAGAGGAGCTGACGCCGGAAGAGCTGGTCTGTGTGCCTGACCTGACTGGCTTGGGCGATGTAGACTGCGCGCGCCTTGTGCGCCAGCGGGGACTGACGATGTCCATGACGGGGCAGGGGCTGTGCACAGAGCAAAGCCCCGCAGCGGGAGAATATGTACAGCCCGGCACAACGATTTTTCTGCTGATGGCCGGGGATGACGAATAAAGGAGCTAATTGACGATGGAACTGAGACAGCTTGTCAAGGAAGTGCCGTACTTGCTGGAAACCAGGGGCGATATGTCCGTGGAGATTGCGGCGCTGTGTTCCAACAGCCGGGAAAAGACCGAAAACGGCATCTTCTTCTGCTTTGCCGGCGCACATTTTGATGCGCATCAGTATGCCCAGCAGGCGGTGCAAAATGGCTGCGTGGCACTGGTGGTGGAACGCTTCCTGGACGATGTGAACGTGCCGCAGGTGCTGGTGAGCAACGGCCGCGCGGCAATGGCGAGAATCAGCGAGGCGTTCTTTAATCATCCGGAGCGGAAAATGCGCTTCGTGGGCATCACCGGCACGAAGGGCAAGACGACGACCAGCTACATGGTCAAGTCTATCTGCGAACAGGCGGGCTTCAAGTGCGGGCTGGTCGGCACGACGGGCAACATGATCGGCGAGAAGCACATCCCGTCCAGCAAGACCACGCCCGATCCGATTGACCTCATGCGCGACTTGAACGAGATGGTGCAGGCAGGCGTGCAGGTGGTCGTCATGGAGGTGTCGGCGCACGCGCTGGATATGCACCGGCTGGACGGCATGACGTTCGAGTGCGGCTGCTACACTAACCTCAGCCAAGACCATCTGGACTACTTCGGTACGATGGAGAACTACTTCCAGTGCAAAAAGGCGTTCTTCACCTCCGGCATGGCGAAAAATGCCGCCATTAACGCCGATGACGAGCGGGCGGCGGAGCTGCTGCGCGACGTGACAATTCCGCATATGACCTACGGCATCGCGGCGGAGGCGGATTTGTTCGCGCGCGACATTGAAATCACCGAAAACGGCGTGTCCTTTGAGCTGCGGCTGCGCAACGCGGAATACATCCAAATCAACCTGCGCATGACGGGTATGTTCAATGTCTACAACGCCTTGTCTGCGGCGGCGTGCGCGCTGATTCTGGGCGTGTCGCCGGAGAATGTCCGCGCGGGGCTGGAAAGCATCCACAGTGTGCCGGGGCGCATTGAAATGCTGCCGACGAACACGCCGTACCGCGTGATTCTGGACTATGCCCATGCGCCGGATGCACTGAGCAACATTCTGCGCACTTGCCGCACGTTCACCAAGAAGCGGTTGATTGCGCTCTTCGGCTGCGGCGGCGACCGCGATAAGGGCAAGCGCCCGATCATGGGGCGCATCGGCGGCGAACTGGCGGATTTGTGCATCCTCACCAGTGACAATCCGCGCACGGAAGACCCGATGGAAATCCTGCGCGAAATCGAGGAGGGCATCAAAGAGACGACGGGCGAGTACGTCGTCATCGAGAACCGTCGGGACGCCATCCGCCACGCGCTGGAAATCGGGCGGGAAGGCGACATCATCGTCCTGTGCGGCAAGGGTCACGAGACGTATCAGGAGACAATGGGCGTCAAGCGGCCGTTCGACGAGAAAGTTGTCGTGCAGGAGCTGCTGACGGAACTGCGCGGCGAGTAAGCCGCTGCGCATTGAATACCCGATAATAAGGAAGGATTACCTATGCTGACAAATGTACTGCTTGCGCTGGTGCTGTCTGCGGCGATTGCGCTGGCGACTGGCCCGAAGCTGATTGAATGGCTGCGCGGTCACCAAATGAAAACGAGCGAGAACGAACTCGGCCCGAAGGAGCACCTGAAAAAGCGCGGCACGCCGATTATGGGCGGGCTGATGATTGCGCTGGGCTGCATCGTATCGTTTGTGCTGTGCGCGGCGTATACCGGCGCGTGGGTGACGACGATTCTGCCGCTGCTGCTTGTATCGCTGGGGTCGATGGCAGTCGGTCTGGCGGACGACTGGACGAAGGCAGTCAAGCATCGTTCCGAAGGGCTGACCCCGTGGCAGAAGATCATCGGCTTGTCCGTAGTGTGCCTTGGCTTCTCGGTCTGGTGCTACTTCACGCAGGGGAGCAAGGTGCTGCTGCCGTTTGCGAATACCGAATGGGACTTAGGGCTGTGGTATATTCCGCTGCTGGCGCTGACGGTGCTGTTTATGACCAACAGCGCGAACCTGCAGGACGGCATCGACGGCATCCTGTCCAGCGTGACGAGTGTCGGCTGCATGGGCTGGGCGGTGATTGCGGGCCTCAGCGCCGTGACGGTCTATCAGCACCTGAATGGCGGCTCGTTCGGCATTCCGATGGTGAAAATTCCCGACGACCCTGATGCGGCGCGCGCTTTGCAGGATAATTACAGCGCGATTGCCATCTTCGCGGCGGCACTGTGCGGCGGCTGCCTCGGCTTCCTGCGCTACAACCGCTATCCGGCAAAGGTGTTCATGGGCGACACCGGGTCGATGTTCATCGGCGGCGCGGTGGTCGGCATGGCGATGCTGCTGCGTCAGCCGTTCCTGCTGCTGCTGATTGGCTTCACCTGCTGCATGTCCAGCGTGAGCGTCATTTTGCAGCGCTACTATTATAAGGCGACCCGTAAAATCTACGGGACACCCCGGCGGCTGTTCAAAATGTCGCCGCTGCACCATCATTTTGAGAAGTGCGGCATGAAGGAAACGCAAATCGTGCTGATGTACACCGTGGTGACGCTGGTGCTGACGGCGCTGGCGGTTATTTCGGTCATCGTGTAAGGAGAGCGAAAAATCATGCGCAATACGGAAAAATACGCGGGCAAGCGCGTGCTGGTGGTCGGTATGGCGCGCAGCGGGATTGCGGCGGCACAGCTGCTGTGCAAGGCAGGCGCGCACGTTATCATCAATGACAGCAAGGCGGCGGAACAGCTGGGAGACAGCCTGAAGCCGCTGGAAAATCTGCCGCTGGAACGTCGTCTGGGCTGCCCGGCGATGGAATGCTTGGACGGCATCGACGCAATGGTCATCAGCCCCGTCGTGCCGGACAACGCGCCGTTCGTCTTGAAGGCGAAGAAAATGGGCGTATACGTCACCGGCGAGCTGGAAATGGCGTATCAGCTGTCCTCTGGCGAAATGGTGGCGATTACCGGCACGAACGGCAAGACGACGACCGTCACGCTGCTGGGCGAAATCTTCCGCAACGCCGGACGCACGACGCATGTCGTGGGCAACATCGGCTATCCGTACAGCGCGGCAGGTCTCGACAGTCAGGACGGCGACCTGTTCGTCTGCGAAGTCTCCTCCTTCCAGATGGAGACGGCGGAGACTTTCCACCCGAAGGCGGCGGCGCTGCTCAATATTACCGAAGACCATCTCAATCGCCACGGCACGATGGAAGTCTACACGGCGATGAAGATGCGGCAGTGCCAGAACATGACGGCAGAGGACGTCGCCGTGTTCAACGCGGACGACCCGGCACTTGCACCGCTGATTGGGCAGGTGAAGGCGCAGGTGATGCTGTTCAGCCGCAAGCGGGAAGTGGAGCAAGGCGCGTTCGTCCGGGATGGCGAAATCGTCGTGCGCTTCCACGGTGCGGAAGAGACGATTTGCCCGGCGAAGGACGTGTTCATTCCCGGCCCGCACAACCTCGAAAACGCGCTGGCGGCGTGCTGCATTGCGGTCGCGATGGGCGTGAAGCCGGACGTGATTGCCCACACCCTGCGGACGTTCCAAGGCGTGGAGCACCGCATCGAGTTCGTCCGCGAGCTGGACGGCGTTCGCTACATCAATGACAGCAAGGGCACGAACGTGGACAGCACCATCAAGGCGATTCAGACCATGACGCGCCCGACCGCCATCATCCTCGGCGGCTATGACAAGCATTGCGATTTCACCCCGATGGTGCAGGAAATGCTGGCATCGCCCTACATCAAGGAGGCCGTGCTGATTGGCGCAACCGCCGACCAGATTGAGCGCACCTGCCGCGAAAACGGCTACACGCACCTGCACCGCGCAGGGACGCTCAAAGACGCCATCGACCAGTGCCGCGCGCTTTCTTCCGACGGGTGGAATGTACTGCTGTCCCCGGCGTGCGCGTCGTTTGACATGTTCTCGGACTATGAGAGCCGCGGGCGCATCTTCAAGGAGCTTGTGCGCGAACTGAAATAATCCCATCCCTGTGCGCTGAGAAAGGAGCAGACATGCTTCAGGCAAAAAGCGCACAAAAGCGACAGACCGCAATACCGCTGAAAAGACGCAATCCCGTGGACGGTACGCTGGTGATCATCCTCATCATGCTGCTGCTCGCGGGATTGCTGGTTCTATTTTCCGCGACGTTCTATACCGGCACGTCCACGCGCAGCCCGTACAGCGAGGTGCTCAAGCAATTGCTGGGCATCGGGCTGGGCACGGCGGCGTGCATCGTCACCAGCCGCATTCCGTACCGCTGCTGGCAGCATCCGTATGTCGTGGTGGGCGGATTGGCATTGTCCGCGGTGCTGCTGGTGCTGGTCATCATACCGGGCGTTGGCGTGTACATCAACGGTTCGCGGCGGTGGCTGTCGCTGGGTGGATTGTCCTTCCAGCCGTCAGAAATCGCGAAATTCGCCGTGGTGCTGTATATGGCGACGACGCTGACCTACCGCGGCGAGCGCATCCGCCGTCTCTTCACGGGCATTGTGCCGGTCTTGGTCGTGCCGGGAGTTGTATTCCTGCTGATTCTGGAGCAGCCGAACCTGTCCACCGCGGGGTCAATCCTCATCGTCAGCCTGATTCTCATCATCATGGCGGGCGCGAAGTGGCGGCATATTCTGCTGATGCTCGTCGGCGGGCTGGGCGTGGGCGCATTCTACGCATGGTCGGAGCCGTATCGGCGGCGGCGTCTGCTGTCCTTTCGCAATCCCTTTTCCATGATGAGCGATGAGGGCTATCAGCTCAGCCAGTCGCTGATTGCGTTCGGGTCGGGCGGCATTTTCGGCATGGGGCTGGGCATGGGGCGGCAGAAGTATGCCTATCTGCCGTACCCGGAGAGCGATTTCATCTTTGCCATCGTGGGGGAGGATTTCGGGCTGCTGGGCTGCCTGATTGTGGTGGCGCTGTTCGTGGCGCTGATGCTGCGGGGGATGCGAATCGCCATGCGCTGCCCGGATAAGTTCGGAACGCTGCTGGCGGCAGGAATTACCAGCAGCATCAGCGTGCAGGCGTTCCTCAACATGGGCGTGGTTGTGGGCATTCTGCCAACGACGGGGCTGCCCCTGCCGTTCTTCTCCGCCGGCGGTACGTCGATTTCCATCACGATGGCAGCCATCGGCATCCTGCTCAATATTTCCCGTGAATCAGCTATTTGAACTGTGAAATTGGCACAGCGCCTGTTTTCCGGCATAGGCTGAAGCACAGGAGGTGGACGCGGATGGAAGCGTTTGTTGTGCGGGGCGGAAGAAAGCTGGAGGGTACGATGCGCGTCGATGGCGCGAAGAACGCGGCGCTGCCCATTCTCGCGGCTTCGGTGCTGACGGAGGAAACGGTGGTGCTGCAGGGCGTGCCGATGATTTCCGACGTGCGGAAGATGACGGACATCCTGACGATGCTGGGCTGCCGGATTCGCCGTGACGGACACACGCTGACGCTCGACGCGGGCGGGTTGAACCGCACGGAAATGCCGGATGCGCTGTCCAAGCAGATTCGCTCGTCTATCTTCCTGCTTGGGCCGATTCTCTCGCGCTTCCGGCAGGCGACGGTTACATATCCCGGCGGCTGCGAAATCGGACTGCGCCCCATTGATTTGCACCTGTCAGGCCTGCGCAGTCTGGGCGTGGTGATTCACGAGGAAGGCGGCGTGATTCACTGCGACGGCGGCAATATGCACAGCGGCGAGGTTCATCTGGATTACCCCAGCGTCGGCGCGACGGAGAATATCCTGATGGCGGCGGTGCTGCTGCCGGGAATTTCTGTTATCCACAACGCGGCGCGCGAACCGGAAATCGTCGATTTGGCGAACTTCATCAACGCAATGGGCGGAAGCGTCCGCGGCGCGGGCAGCGCGGTTATGACGATTGAGGGCGTGAAGCACCTGCACAGCACGCGATGGACGCCCATGCCCGACCGCATTGTCGCCGGAACGCTGCTGGCGGCGGGGGCAATTACAGGCGGCATCATTGAGCTGACTCGCGCCCCGGTTCAGGCGCTGCTGGCGGTGAATGCGAAGCTGCGCGAAATGGGCTGCGATGTGCGCGAGGAAGAAAAACGCGTTATTCTGACTGCGCCGGAGCGTTTGACAGCGTTTGCACAGCTGCAGACGCAGCCGTATCCCGGATTTCCAACGGATATGCAGGTGCAGATGCTGGCGCTGCTGTCCGTGTCCGAGGGGACGGGCGTGGTTGTGGAAAACGTGTTTGAGAACCGATTTACCCACGCGGGGGACTTGAACCGCATGGGTGCGCGCATCCTATGCAGCGGACGAACGGCGGTTGTCCGCGGTGTCCCGGAACTGTACGGCGCACGGGTGACAGCGCGCGATCTGCGCGGCGGCGCGGCATTGACGCTGGCGGGACTAAAGGCACAGGGCGAAACGCAGGTGGACAGCGCGGAGCTCATCGACCGCGGCTATGAGCATTTTGAGACACAGCTGACCTGTTTGGGCGCGGATATCCGCCGCGTACATGCGAACGCATAATCAGGGCAGCACGGAAGGAGGAATGACCCCCGTGACACAGGACAACTGGCAGCCGGGCACACCGCCGGGCGGCAGACGGCGCACACAGCATCCGACAGCAGAAAACCCGTTTGAGGAACCGGAACAGTCGCCGGAACTGCGTCAGGAACGCTCGCCGGATCTGTACCGGGCGACAAACCCCTTCTGGAATCAGCCGTTTCGGGACGCAGAATCAGCTTCTGCGCCCCCTGATTTAGGTGAGCCGCCGCAGAGCCCCCCGCCGGAAGCGTCGGTGTGGAGCCATCCGCCTGTGCTGGACACAGACAGCTACTCGGAGGAAACGCAGAAGCGCCATCACCGCACGCGGCGGGTGTGGAAAGCAATCGTGCCGCTTGCGCTTGCCATTCTCTTTGTCGCGTTCCTGTTCGGGGGTGTGCTGACTGTCCGCAACATCAAGGTGACGGGCAACGCGCGCATCAGCGCGGAGGAAATCATCCGCCTGTCCAAACTGAAACTTGGGCAGTCGTCGTTGATTAATGAGAAAGAAATTTCCAATCGTATCGAACAGAATCCGTATCTGATTTGCCGGATGGTGTCTCTGGAATCCTTCGACACGATTTGCATCGAAGTTAAGGAGCGGCAGGAGGTCACGTTCCTGACTACATCGGGCATCGGCGTAATTACCGACGCGCATGGCTACGTCCTGCGCACGGTGCAGAACGCGAACGAATCGCATCCGGAGCTGGTGCGCGTGCAGGGCTTAAGCGTCAAAAAGACGATCATCGGGCAGAAACTGATTGCCAATCAGCAGAAGCAGCTGGACGCTGTGACCGAGGTGCTGCTGCAGCTGACCGTCATGGGCGGACTTGACCAGATTGCCGTATTAGATGTCAGCTCGCTGGACAGAATACGGATGCAGACGATGGACGGCATGGAAATTGTGCTGGGGGCTTCATCGCTGCTGCATGAGAAGCTGCGGGCGTTCCTGATCGTCCGCACGGAGCTTTCGGCAATGGGCAAAACGGGCGGCACACTGACGCTGACGGACGCGGTGAATCCGGTTTATGCGCCGCCGACGGTGTAATACAATCATCATCAGCACCGCAAAACATGAAAATCGGATAAAAATGACGGCGAAAAACATTCAAAACGCCCGAAAGCACTTGCATTCCAGAGAAAAAAGGCTTATAATGAAAAATGGTATATTGGATAGGTGACTGCGCCTGTCTGGCGGGGAAAAGCCGTCTGCTGACAGGCTGGCAGAAACCAAGGTACAGGGGTGTCAGAACCGCAATTTTCCCGGCTTCAGCCGTCCGGCAGAACGGCCAGACCGGGAAACAGGGGGTATGAGAGTTCATGAAGATTACGGTACCGACGATTGACTTTGGAACCAGCAAAATCGTCACGATGGTCGCGCAGAGCAATGGCGAACGCTGTGATATCGTTGGCTCCGGCGCTGTGCCGTACAGCGGATATTTGCAGGATGGCTGGAACAATCCCGATGAGATTCGGGATGTGATTCGCACTGCCATTGATCAGGCGCAGAAAACCGGCAACTGCCGCATTCATGAGCTGAATGTCGGTGTGCCGGGCATGTTTACACGCGTGATTGTCAAGGAAGTGCATGTGTCGCTAACCGGGCCTGATCCGCATGTTACAGCGCAGGATGTCCGCGCTTGCTTCAAGCTGGCGGAAGAATCCGGCGGCGACCGCATCATTCATTCCGCGCCCGCGTGGTTCCGCGTGGATGACGGCAAAAAGACGCTGTCGCCCGTGGGCATCAAGGGTCGCGAACTGTCCGCCATGATTGCGCTGGTGACGGCGGACAAGTATTTCATTGATGATATCACCTACCGCCTGCGCGATATGGATATTGAGCCCCGCGAGTTCTACTCCACCGTCGCCGGGGAAGCAACATATGCCCTGAGCCAAGATGAGCGCGACAAGACGGCAATGCTCATCGATATTGGCTATCTGTGCACCGATGTGATGGTGATGGAGGGCGACGCGCTGATTTTCCACAAGTGCCTCGACATTGGCGGCGGTCATATTTCGGCGGACATTGCGGAGCAGCTGAATATTCCATTCCCGTTCGTGGAGGAAAAAATTAAGCAGACGTACAGCTTCAACAGCACGAATCAGGATGAAACGTATGTCATTCCCGCGACGGAGGATGAACCCGCCCGCACTGTCCGGCGCGACGAAGTGACCCCGATTATCGAAGCGAAAGTGGAGGAAATCGCGGAGACCATCAACAAAGCGCTGGAAGAAGGCGGCGTGAAGCTTGGCAAGTGGTCGAACGTCTATCTGACCGGCGGCGGCTTGATTCTCAACAAGGGAGGCAAGGACTTCCTTGCGGGCAAACTCCACCGAATCATCCGGGAGGCCCAGCGCACCAACAACAAAATGACCAGCCATGTTTTCTCCAGCGCCGTCGGGTTGACCATTCTTGTCGTGACGACGCAGGAAGAGCAGAAAGCACCAGAAGGCGGTGCAAAGGGGCTGTTCAGCCGTGCATTCCGCTGGCTGATGGGCTACTGATTGCAAGAAAACGCGGCATACAGGGCAAGATACCATATGAGCATATGAGTCAGGGGGATGCAACGTGATTGAAATTCAGAATGACCAATTGACCAGCAATTATGCTTCCATCAAGGTCGTGGGATGCGGCGGCGGCGGCGGCAACGCGGTCAACCGCATGGTCGAATCCGGCTTGCGCGGCGTGGAGTTCATCGCCATCAATACCGACATGCAGGCTTTGCAGATGTCCGGCGCGCAGACGAAAATCCAGATTGGTGAGAAAGTCACCAAGGGTCTGGGCGCAGGCGCGGTGCCGGAAGTCGGCCGCCGCAGCGCAGAGGAATCCCGCGAGGAAATCGCGGGTGCACTCAAGGGGGCTGACCTGGTGTTTGTCACCGCGGGCATGGGCGGCGGCACGGGCACGGGCTGCGCGCCGGTCGTGGCGGAAATTGCCCGCGAACAGGGCGCACTGACCATCGCGGTTGTGACCAAGCCTTTCGCCTTTGAGGGCAAGCAGCGGATGCGCAATGCGGAAGCGGGCATCTCTGACCTCAAGCAGCGCGTCGATACGCTCGTTGTCATCCCGAATGACCGGCTCTTGCAGGTCGTCAGCAAGGGAACGAGCATGGTTGAGGCGTTCGGCATTGCGGACGAGGTGCTGCATCAGGGCATCCAGGGTATCAGCGACCTGATTGCTGTGCCTGCGCTGATCAACCTTGACTTCGCGGACGTCAAGACCGTCATGGAATCCGGCGGCATGGCGCATATGGGCATCGGCTACGGCGAAGGCGAGAACAAGATGATTGACGCCGCTAAGAACGCCATTTCCAGCCCGATGCTGGAGACGTCCATCAGCGGTGCGCGCGCGGTGCTGATCAACATCACCGGCGGCAAGGATATTTCCATCATTGATATCAACGAAGCGGCAAACCTCGTCATGGAGGAAGCCGATCCCGATGCGAACATCATCTTCGGCGCGGGCATCGACGAGTCCATGGGCGACAAGGTGCGCATCACCGTGATTGCGACGGGCTTTGAGAAAACGCCGTTCCCGCCGCGTGAGCCGGTCAAGTCGGCACGCGATATCAACCGCGATCGCCTCTATGGCAGCAATTACGGCGCGACCGGTGCGACCGGCAGCTATACGCCCGGCAACTACGGTGCGACGGGCGGGTACACGCCGTCCTACACCAGCAGCGACAGCTACAGCAGCCATCCGACCATGGGCGTTCCGCAAGCGCCGATGACGCAGCAGCCGGCACAACCCGCGTATTATTCGCCCCAGCAGCCCGCGCAGCCGCAGCAGCCGGCGTATGGTCAGCCGCAGCTGTTTGGAAATCAGCCCCAGCAGCTGGATTACGCGCAGCAGGGCTACACTGGCAATATGCAGCCTGTGCAGCAGTACGCGGGCGGTGCAACCGGCCCGATGCCTTCTGTGCAGCCGCAGCAGCCCAAGCGCCCGACGACGGATGCCAACGGCGTACCTTCGTTCATGAAGCGCCGCGGCAACTAATATACACTACCAGCCCTGTTTCCAACATGGAAGCAGGGCTTTTTGCATATTAGGATGAGAATTGCATTAGAAAAGGGCCTGTTCGCTTGACAAAACTTGCGCAAATATGGCAAAATGACGTTGATAGGAAAGAAAAGTTTGAACGGAATAGGAGGCATGATGATGAAACGATGGATTTCTATGCTGCTGGCGCTGATGCTGCTGATGCTGGGCATGGCGACGGCGGAGGATGCGGCGGATGACGCTTGGGAGTACGAGCTGGTCGGGCGCGCAATAGAACTTGTGCGGCAGATGGATGCGCAGGAGCGAGGGCGGCTGTTTGAGGACACGCTCAATATTACAGAGGTGGCATGTACAGAAACGCCGCAGCCGATTGACCGTGGAATGCCCCGGCAGGCGTTCATCAGCGTCAACGGCACGGACAAGTCGGCGTCGGTGCTGTTTTTTGCGCTGATGATGATGGATGCCAGTGCGGACACGGATGCGACGGACGAGACGGAAAACGCCTATCTGCGGATTGTAGAGCGCACGTTCGCGGTATCCCCGGAATTCGGGATGGACGCGCAGGAAACGAGTGCCGCCGCGAACTTGCTTTACGCCGGGAATGCGCCGGAAATGGGACTGCTGCTGCTGTCTTACGGCGAGCATGGCGCAGTACTGGTGCGCTGGTTCGCGGAAAACGGCTGTGTGTGCCTGACGGCGATTCCGGTGGCGCATCAGGCGACCGAGCTGACAACGGACAAGCTGAGCGAATTCTACGCAGGCGAATTTGAGGAAGTTGACATGTCCCGCGCGGTGGCATTGGCGGAATTGGAACCGCATCAGCCGGACGAGGACACCATCCGGCAGCTTGCACTGCAATCGGCGCAGGAGATGCAGCACTGGGCGGCGCTGAGCGGCGAGCAGGAGGGCATTGTCCCGTGGAATACGGCGGAGACGGCGGTGCAAATCAGCATACTCGACTACGATGCGTCGCAGATGACGGCGTTTGAAGCGCAGATGCAGCAGTGCGGCAAGACGGAGACCAAGTTCCTCGACATACTGGCGATTGCGCTGTACCCCTGCGACGCGCACGATGCGAGCGGTTTGCTCTATCTGCGACCGAGGACGGGTACGCCCATTGTGGTGGCGTGGCAGGCAATGAACGGCGCGGTGGTGATGCGCAGCGTGTACGCGCCGCAGGAATGACGGAAACAGCTGCAAAGAAAGGAAGAACCCCATGAAGAAGATGCTTGCAATTCTGCTTGCCCTGCTGATGATGCTCAGCGGTATGGCGACAGCGGAAGAAACGACGGATAACAACACGAACATCAGCCATATGCTGGAACTGTGCCAGCGCGTGGATATCCTCCTGCGCAGCGACCGCATTGTGGCCGATTTGGTGGGCGACACGGACGCCGCTATCACCGAGGAACAGAAGATTGTCAATCGCCTGCGCGCGGGAAACCGTACGATGCCATCTGCCGTCTACTATGTCACGGGCGAAACGCTGCTGGCAGGCTTCATCGGCGATAACCCGGATTACACCGATACGCCGGAGCAGCGCAGGGTGATTCAGCTGATGCCGCAGCGCATTTTGACGGAGCAGCAGGACACATATGGCAAGCAAATGCTGAACCAAATGGCGCGCTCGACGCAGTATCCCAAGCCGGACGGCGAGCCTGAAATGGGCATGTATATCGCTCTGTACGCGGATGCGCTGCCGATGATGAGCTTTTGGATCAGCGATGGCACGGTGAACGACATGTACTGCACGCCGGTGCTCTCGGATGAATTGGCGGCGTGCAAATCCGCTGAAGAAGTGACGGCGTGGTTCGCAGCGCAGCAAATGCCCGAACTTGCCTGCACGGCGGTGGATTTGGCGGGCGTTGCGGCGTATCCCTTTACGGAGGATCCGTTCGGTGACGAGGGCGAGCCTGTGCCGTTCGAGCGTCTGGCAGAAGCGGGCAATGCGCTGGATGAACTGATTGAAAGCCGCTATTTGCAGACAACGTGGGGCATCAGCGACGAGGATGTGGCGAAGCTGGCGGCATACGCGCATGAGGGGCAGTCGCCGCGCAGCATCTACCGTATTGAATTGATGGAATCGTCGATGGCGCAGATGCTCCGTTTGACTTACCGTTCAGAAGCGCCGCAGGTGCTGTACGAGGCAACCTGCTCGTGGGCAATGGAAATGTATCACATGGTGACACTCTTTGCCATGTACGACGAATACAACGCGGGCGTGCGGACGTTGTATCAGCAGGAAGAGGACGAGGATGAGGAAAGCGACAGCCTCTTCACGGACGAAACGAGTGAGACGGATACGCCGGATGAATCCCTGAAGACGGAAGTGGAGAATTTCCAGAAACTGACGCAAGAAATCGACGCGCGCTACTCGCTGATTATGAACCAAGCCACGCAGAAACACTTGTACCTTGACTTGAACGAACGCACCAATGCCATGTATGTACTGCTGTACGATGAAGGCGCGCCGATTCTGGTGATGTCGAGCATGGAGAACGGCGTTTCGTGCCTGCAGGTGCGCTATTTCCCGACGGCGCAGTTGCAAAACTGCCAGAACACAACGGACTTGATGTTCTACTTCACCGGCAACAATGTCCCGTTTGAAGTGACGGAAATCCTGCCGCAGGGTGATTTAGCGGACATGGCGGAAGCTGCGCAGTAAGCAAAGAAACGCCGCGCAAGGATTGGACGAATCCTAAAAGTGACGGCACCGAAGGAGTGTCGGGGGCGAACGGAAAGCCCTGCGCCCCAAAGCAGAATATCCATAACAAAACACCGCCGCACCGGAAAGCAAATTACGGTGCGGCGGCGCGTTTTGTTATGGGGCAAAAATCGACGCAGGCAGTTCCGCGTCTTGCTTTTCTTCCGGCTTTGGGGCGAAAAGCCCGCTGAACCACCGGCTCAGCGCACTTGGCTTCTCCACCCGCGCCACCTGCACGCTCTGCGTTCCTTCCAATAGAATGCCATTGTCCAGCAGCTCCGCGTGCACGGGAATCACGCGATATGTGTATGTTACGCCGGGCTGGGCGCGGTTGTCGGTGTAGTAGAGTGTTTCGCCCGCGGCGGCGCGAAGCTCAGTCAGGATGAAACTCTCTCCGGCAGCGTCGCGCTGAACGCGGTAGACGGCGGCATCACTGGCCTGAATGACCAGCAGCGGCTGCCCGTCGTCAGAATGCGAAACGGAGAAGGATTTTGCGGACGCGGGCGCATTCCACACATCGCTCTTCTTCCTCGGCTGTGTGCCGTCGAGAAAAACCTCATTCAGGCGGTAGGCGCTCGGCGTGAGCGACGTGGCCAGCATCGGTTCGCCGCGCCACTCGATGGCCTTCTTGTCAATGTCCGCGCTGACGATGCCCTTGGGCTTGGTGAAATCGGGCTTCTTGCGTCCTGTGTACCACGCGCGGAGAAAATTGCGCGCCAGCGAAGCGGGATTCGTGCCGCCAGAGACGCGGTTGGGCAGGCGGTGCGCCGCGTCCGGCTCGTCGTAGCCCATCCAGACGGCGGTGGACAATTCCGGGGTGTACGCCGCCATCCACACGTCACGGTTGCCGCCGCCGCTTTCATTGACCGTGCCGGTTTTGCCCGCGACAGGTGTCCCCGCGCTGGAGAGGCGTGTGCCCGTGCCGGAAGAAATGACGGTTTTGAGCAGGCTTGTCATCAGATACGCGGACTGCGCCGACAGCACGCGCGTGCCGGTGGTTTCGCGCTCGTAGATGACGCTGCCGTCGCGGTCGGTGATGCGCTCGATGAAGTACGGCGCGTAGTATGTTCCGCCGTTGGCAAAGGGCGCGTACGCCGCCGCCATCTGCACGGGGGATGTGCCGTAGGTCATGCTGCCCAAGGCGAGGGAGAGATTCGCGTCGCGTTCATCCAGCTCAATGCCGACGCTTCGCAGATAGCGCTGCGCAGTCTGGACGCCAATGGCCTGCAGCACCTTCACGGCGGGGATGTTCAGGCTGTTTTTGAGCGCCGTGCGGACGGTCACGTTCCCGTAGTAAGCATTGCCCGCGTTGCGCGGCTTGTAAGTGCCGAAAGCGGTTGGCGCATCGAGAATTACGCTGGCACACGTCCATCCGGCGGATTCAATCGCGGGGGCGTAGACAGCCAGCGGCTTGAGCGCGCTGCCGGGCTGACGGCGCAGCTGGGTCGCGCGGTTCAATCCGCGGCGGGTGACGTACTTGCGTCCACCGACAATGGCGCGCACTGCCCCGCTGCTCGTGTCCACCGCGGCGGATGCTGCCTGCACGGGCGTGCCGTCCTTGTTATCAGCGGGAAAGACATCCGTCAGGTACTGCTCGTCCATGATGCGCTGCATGTCCGGGTCGAGCGTCGTATCGATGCGGTAGCCGCCCGCGAGCAGCGTTTCGGCGCTCACGTCCAGCCGGTTTTCGGCCTCATCCAGCACGGCATCGACGAACCAGCCGTAATCTGTCTGCACCTGCGGCGCGCCGCGGGCGGTCAGTTCCTCCGCCATTGCCGCGTCGTATTCCGCCTGTGTCAGCATATTTTCCTCCAGCATGATGGACAGAATGTACTCCCGGCGCTCGCGGTTGCTCTCCGGCGCGGATTGCAGGCTGTACGCGGATGGCGCTTTGATGGCAGCGGCGAGGGAGGCAGCCTGCGCAGGGGTCAACTCCGCCGCATCGACGCCGAACGTGACTTCTGCTGCCGCCTGCACGCCGTATGCGCCCTGTCCGAAGTAGATGAAATTCAGGTACATGTCCAAAATTTCGGCCTTCGTGTACTGCTTTTCCAATTGCAGCGCGAGGTGAATTTCCTCCAGCTTGCGGGCAATCGTCTTCTGACTGGACAGGTGGGAGAGCTTAATCAGCTGCTGGGAAATGGTGGATGCGCCCTGACTGAACGCGCCGTCGCGGACGTTGGTGAGCATAGCGCCAATGATGCGCGTGATGTCAAAGCCCGGATGCTTGTAGAAGCGCAAATCCTCCGCAGCAAGGAACGCATTTACGACGTGCGCGGGCAGACGCGACGTGTCGATGACCGTGCGGTTCTCCTTGCCGACAAGCGAGGTGACGTAATCGCCGTTCTTATCGTGTATGGCACCGGTCTGGGCAAGCGACGTAAGCCGGGACGGGTCAAGCGACTGCCAATCCGCCACGGAAAACGCCTGATACGCCCAAACCGCGCCGCCGAGCAGCAGCATCAGCAAAATCGCCCAAATCGCCGGAAGCACCCAATGCCTTTCTTTCTTCATGTCTGCCACGCCTCCCATATTTCTCTTTCCATCCTGCCCCGAAAATGAAAAAAATCTGCATGGAAATATTTTTCATCACTCAATAGAGAGACGGTTTACGAAAAAAAGCAGATATTTTGTTTTTTTTGTGAAAAAAGACTGGTCAAACGGGTGAAATTGGTCTATAATAAAGCACAGACAGATAGACGCGGCAGATGCCCGTCTGATTGAAGGAGGAAAACTGTGCGGAAACTTCTTGCGATTCTGCAAATCTTCGTGCTGATGGCAGCAATGGCGCTGCCGACAGCTTTCGCCGCCGAAGCGCCGATTATGCTCGCCGGCTTGGAAGCTGCGTCGTCCTCCAGCAGCACGGAAGCGCAGCATGACTGGGACACGAACTTATTCTTCCAAACAATGCAGGAAAAAACCGGGATTGCCTTCTCCTTTACCGAATACGTCAGCCGAGAGGCATGGACGGAGGCGAAAACGGAAATGCTGGCGGGCGAGGTTGCCATGCCGGATATGTTCTTCAAGGCGGAGCTGACCCCGCAGGAGACGCTGGCGTTCTATGAAGCGGGCAAGCTGATTGACCTGCGCCCGTATCTGGCGGAGTACGCGCCGCACGTCTGGGCGCTGCTGGAAGCCAATCCGGAATGGATGGAAGCCGTTTCGCTGCCCGATGGCGCGATTGTCGCCCTGCCGAGCATCAACGAACTGACGCCGAACAATACCATGTGGATTAACAAGACGTGGCTTGACCGCTTGAAAATGGGCGTGCCGACGACGGCAGAGGAACTGACGGAGGTGCTTCGTCAATTCCGCGACCGCGACATGAACCAGAATGGCAGCCGGAACGACGAAATCCCGCTGTCCTTCGTGAGCATGTGGGACTTGCGCTTCTTGGCGCACGCGTTCGGCATCAATGCGGATGATTACTACCTGACGGAGCAGAATGGCAAAATCAGCGAAGTGCTGACGACGGAGGAAAACCGCGCGTTCCTGATGTGGCTGCACGAGCTGTACACTGAGGGGCTGCTGGATTCGCAGGGCTTTATGGCCATGCGGCTGGTGGAGGCGGCGACGTCCTCGTCATCTTCCAGCAGCAGCGAAACGGCGAAGTATGGCGTATTCTTCGGTGCAACGCCGCAGGACGTGGTCGGCGTGAATCTCGCGTCGGAGTATATCGCACTTGATCCACTGCTGTACAACGGCCAGCAGGTTTACCGCGATTTCACCGGCGACCTCTACCGCGGCACGTTCGCAATTTCATCCACCTGCGCAGAGCCAGAAAAGCTGCTGCAATGGGTTGACTACCTCTACACGGACGAGGGCTTCCTGGCGGCGCAGGTCGGCAAGGAAGGCGAGGACTACGACTGGAACGACGATGGCACATGGGCGTATGCCCGCACGGCGGAGGAAGTTGTCGCCATGCAGGGTACGAATACCATTTGGACAACCTCGATGCCCTCCTATGCCAGTGCGGAAATTCAAATGAAAATGGATGATGACGCAACGCACGCACTGGCAACGGAATTGGCGCGCGTCCGGCAATGGGAAAAGCGTGCAATGCCCTTGCTCTACCTGACGCAGGAGCAGATGAACCGTGTCACGGAGCTGCAAAGCGGCATCAGCACCTATGCGGAAACGCGCATGGCGTGGTTTGTCGCGGGTGACGTGGAACTTAATGATGAAACGTGGGCAGATTTCTGCGCGCAGGTGAAGGCGCTGGGCATCGACGAGATGGTCAGCATCTGGCAAAGCGCCTATGACAACGCATGGCATCTTGACAAGTAATACTGTTTCCTGCATTCACCTGCACCATCCGCTCGCGCCTTGGCGCATTCTCATTTGAAAATAGTATATACATACGCAAACCATTCAAGAAACCATCCATTGAATGAAAGGACGGAACGAACATGAATCAGTACGCCACGATGATCCGCAACCTAAAATCGCCTGAGGTGATGGAACGCCTGATGCACCTGTATGGCCGCCGCGACGGTATGCTGGTGGAGCAGACGGGACGCTATATTGGTTTGCTCAAACGGCATGAAGAGCTGTTTCACGAGAACCGCGAAGTGCTGATGATCAGCGCCCCCGGCCGCACGGAAATTGGCGGCAACCACACCGACCACAACCGCGGGCGTGTGCTGGCGGCGGCAATCAACCTGGATACGCTTTCGGCGGTTTCCGCGCGCGACGATATGATGGTGGAAATCCACTCCGACGGCTATCCTGCCATCAAGGTGGATTTGGGAAACCTCGATGTCGTTGAAAAGGAGAAGGGGAAAACCCATGCGCTGGTGCGCGGCGTGGCGGCGCGGATGGCGGAACTGGGCTACAAAATCGGCGGCTTCAACGCGGCAGTGACGTCGAACGTCATGTCCGGCAGCGGCTTGAGCAGCTCGGCGGCGTTCGAGGTGATGACGTGCGCCATCTTCGACGCACTCTACAACGGCTTCACCATCGACTACAAGACGCGCGCGAAAATCAGCCAGTACGCTGAAAACGTGTATTTCGGCAAGCCCAGCGGTCTGCTTGACCAGATGGCGTCTTCTGCTGGCGGTCTGGTGACGGTGGACTTCAAGCATGATGACCCCGATGTGCGCCCGATGCACTTCGACTTTGCCAAGTACGGTTATTCGCTGGTCGTGGTGGCGACGGGCGGCAATCACGCTGATTTGACGGACGATTACGCGGCGATTCCTGCGGAAATGAAGAAAGTGGCGGCACTGTTCAATGAACCGTACCTGCGCCGTGTGCGCCCGGAGGAGTTCTATCAGGCGCTGCCGACCCTGCGCGGCAAGGTAAGCGACCGGGCGCTGCTGCGCGCCATGCACTTCTTTGAAGAGGACGAGCGCGTGGTTCGTCAGGTGGCGGCGCTTGACCGCAACGACCTGTTTGCGTTCCTGTGGGAAATCATCTGCTCCGGTCGGTCGTCGTATATGTATCTGCAAAACGTCTATGCGAACCCGAAGGATCAGAGCCTGTCGCTTGCGCTGGCGATGGCGGAACACATGATGCTGGACAAGGACGGCGCGTGGCGCGTGCACGGCGGCGGATTTGCTGGTACGACGCTGAACTTCGTGCCGGACAAGCTGCTGAGTCAGTTCATCGAGACGATGGAGGGCACGTTTGGGGAGCATTGCTGCAATGTGCTGGACATCCGTCCGGAAGGCGCTGCCGTGCTGCGGCTGGAATAATGAAATAATTTCGGCAAAATCTTGACAAGGACTGCCGCCTGTGCTATCATAACGATGGCGCGGGCGGCAGATTTTGCTGAAACGCGCGAAACAACTGCACAAGCCACTTGGAGCTTCTTCGGGGCAGGGTGAAATTCCCTACTGGCGGTACAGCCCGCGACCCTTCCGCACCGCAATGGGCAGGAAGGCTGAGCCGGTGAGACGAAAGTCAATTCCGGCGCCAACAGTATAGTCTGGATGAGAGAGGAAAGCTGGAAATATGCGCGGAATTTTGGCGAGTATGGCGAAGTTCCGAGATGTTCCGCCCCTGAAAAGCGAACCTGCTTCAGGGGCGTGCATATTTTTAAGGAGGCTTGTCCTATGACAAAGCAGAAAACCCGTTCCAATCTCTCTGTCCAGTACATGACGCGCATCGCCATTCTGGGCGCACTGTCCGCCGTCCTGTTCCCGCTGGAAATCCCGATTGTCGCGTTCTACAAGCTCGACTTCAGTACGCTGCCGGCGCTGCTCGGTGCGTTCTCGATGGGTCCGCTGCCGGGTCTGGCGATTCTGCTGATTAAAGACCTGTCACGTCTGGCGTATTCGTCGAGCATGTATGTTGGGGAGCTGGCGGATTTCATCATGAGCGCGGCGTTCATCCTGCCCGCGTCGCTGATTTACCGCAAGCACAAGACGCGCAAAACCGCGCTGGTCGGCATGGCGGTCGGCACGCTGTGCATGATTGTGGTGTCGGTGCTGGTGAACTGGAAGATGATGATTCCGTTCTACATGACCGCGTTCCACATGGACATGGAAGCGATTATCGGCATGGCGCAGAAGGCACTGCCGTTCGTGGATACGGAATGGAAGGTGCTGCTGTATGTGACGGCGCCGTTCAATCTGCTGAAGGGCTTCGTGCTGAGCCTGCTGACGTTTGTGCTGTATAAGCGCCTGTCTCCGCTGCTGCACGTCCGGAAGTAAAGAAAATAAACACGCGGACACAGCCTGAAAGCGCGCACAACTCAATCGCGAAAAAGGGTCAAGGGAGGAACTCCCTTGCAGAGTCCAGAGACAGCGTCTCTGGTGGGGTCAAGGGGCAACGCCCCTTGCGCCTCCTTATAATAGGAAGGAACATAACTATGAGAACACATTCTCCCAATGAAACACGCGAACTGGCGAAAAGGCTGGCGAAAGAGCTTCGGAGGGGGGATGTGCTTCTTTTGTGGGGCGATTTGGGCGCGGGCAAGAGCGAGTTTACGCGCGGACTGGCGCAGGGGCTCGGCGTGACGGCAACCGTCACCAGCCCGTCGTTCACCATCCTCAACGTCTACGACGACGGGCGGATTCCCCTGTACCACTTCGACTGGTATCGGCTGAACAGCGTCGAGGAACTGTACGAAATGGGCATGGAGGAGTTCCTCGGCGGCGACGGCGTGGCGGTGGTTGAGTGGCCCAGCCAGTGCCCTGAAGCCATCCCGGAAACGCACCTTGCCATCCGCCTGACCCCGGTGGACGAAACGACACGCGATGTGACCATTACTCCGATGGGCGGATTCCGTGAAATATCCTTGGAGGAAGAACAATGAAGCTGCTTGCTGTGGATACATCCGGGCCGGTGTGCGGCGTGGCGATTTTGACCGAGGACGGCATTCGCCATGAGTGTGCCGTCATGAACCACAAGACGCATTCGGTCAACCTGCTGCCCATGATTGACAACGCCTTTCAGTCCACGGGGCTGACGATTCAGGACATGGATCACTTGGCTGTCGTAGTCGGGCCGGGGTCGTTCACGGGCGTCCGGCTCGGCGTCAGCACGGTGAAGGGGCTGGCGCACGGCGCGGGGAAGCCCTGCGTCGCGGTCAACGCGCTGGAAGCAATGGCGGCGGGCATCAGCGGATTCAGCGGTGTCGTCTGCCCGATTCAGGATGCGCGCGCTGGGCAGGTGTACGGCGCAGCGTTCTCCGCGGGAGAAAATCGCCCGAATCGGCTGATGGCTGACACGCCGATGAAGGTTGAGGACTATGTGGCGGAAATCAGCCGCTTCGGCGACCGTTTTCTATTCCTCGGCGACGGTATGCCTGTGCATCGGCAGAAGCTGCAAACCCTGCTGGGGGATGCTGCCACGTTCGCGCAGCCGCATCAGGCGTTCCTGCGTCCGGCATCGGTGGCGTACCTTGCGTCGCTGGAGGCGGAAACGGTTGATTACCTGACGCTGATGCCGCTCTACCTGCGCGCCCCGAACGCCGCGCTCAACAAGAAGCTGACGGAGGGTCTCCATGCCTGAAATCACGATTCGTCGGATGACGATGGACGACGTGGACGGCGTGTATGCCGTGGAAATCAGCACGTTTGTCGATGCGTGGAGCCGCGACGCGTTCGTCAGCGACATGAAGAATCCTGTTGCACGCTACCTCGTGGCGGAGCAGGACGGGAAAATCATCGGCTATGCGGGTGCGTGGGTCATCCTTGACGAGAGCCACATCACCAACATCGCGGTGCTGAAGGAACACCGCGGGCAAGGGACGGGCAAGCGCCTGACGCACGGGCTGCTGCAATACCTCTCCAACCTCGGTGCGGCATACGCGACGCTGGAAGTTCGCCGCAGCAATGAAATCGCGCAGAACCTCTATAAGTCGCTTGGTTTTGTGCAGCTTGGCGTTCGCAAGCGCTACTACGCTGACAATGGCGAGGATGCGCTCATCATGGTCTGCGACCACATGCCGGCGGCTGACCCGGATTTCACGGAAGCCGAAACGGTATTTGAAGAATAAGCAATGGCGCTCGTCACATGACGGGCGCTTTTTTGAAAGGAGCAGCCTATGGCGACGATTCTGGTGACGCACGGCATCCCGGCAGAGGGATTTTCACTGCTTTCGGGAGAGAAAATTGTGATTCCGAAGCCGCTCATGCAGTTCTCAATGGACGAACTTGCGGCGTTGATTCCGGCAGCGGATGCGGTCGTTGCGTGCGGCGCGCTGCCGGGTGAAATCATCCGCAGGGGGAGAAAGCTGCGCATTATCGCGGGCTATGGCGCGGGCTATGACGGCGTGGACGTGCGCGCGGCGGCGGAATGCGGCATACCGGTCACGAATCTGCCCGACACCGTGACGGACAGCACGGCGGAACTCGCCATCGGGCTGATGCTTGCGGTTTCGCGCAGAATTGGGGAAAACAGCCTCCGCGCGCGAGAGGAAGCGCCGGAAAACCTGTTCGGCATGGGCAGAAGCATGGGGCGCAGTCTGCGCGGGCAGACGCTGGGTCTCCTCGGCTGTGGGCGCATCGGCAAGCGGACGGCGGAAATCGCGGCGGCGCTCGGAATGCGCTGCATCGGGTACAGCCGGCACGGGGTGAATCATCCGCAGGTGGAAAGCGTGACCCTGCCGGAGCTGCTGGCGCAGTCTGACGTGCTGTCCCTGCACTGCCCGCTGACGCAGGAGACGCGCCGGCTGCTTGACTGTTCTGCGCTGGCGCGAATGAAGCAGGGGAGCATCCTCATCAACACGGCGCGCGGGGCGATTGTGGACTGTGACGCACTGGCGGATGCGCTGGAATCGGGGCATCTGCGCGGCGCGGGGCTGGACGTGTACCCGGATGAACCGCACATTCCGCCGCGGCTGATTATGCTGCCGCAGGTTGTCCTGACCCCGCACATCGGCACGAACACGCAGGAGACAAGGCTGCGGATGGCGGAGGAGTGCGCACGGCAGATTGCGGATGCACTGGCGGGAAAACGACCGGCGCATGTGGTGAATGGGGGAGAATAATGCCAAAATTAAAACAGCAGCAGGGCGACAAGCGTCTCTGCTGCTGTTTTTGTGAAGTCAAAATGGCGTGTTCAGGCGATAGCACGTTATTTCGTCCATGCGTCAAACTCTTCATCCGTCGCCAGCACGGTGTGTGTGCCGCCGACGGAATGTTCCGTTCCTTTGGCGTAATCAATGCCGCTGGTGGCGTAGTTGTAGGTCAGCGCGACGCGATGCTTTTCCACCACGGGATTGGGGTGGGGAATGGCGGACAGCAGACTCTTGGTGTACGGATGAATCGGGTGAGAGAAAATCTCCTCCTTGCGGCTGGCGAGAACATACTCCTGCTCCTTCATCTTCAGCATTTCTGCGCGGGCGATTTTGCTCATGCCAATCCACTCGGTCAGCAGCAGCGTTACAATCACCAGACCGATGCCTTTGGGCATAAAAATCGCCAGCACGGACACGATCACCAGCCGCGGAATACTGTTGGCGATTTCGACAAAGCGCTGCATGATGCTGTCTACACGTCCGCCGAAGTAACCGGATAACAGCCCGTAGCTCATGCCAATGAGCATATCGATGATGATGGTGACGAAGGCAATCATCAGCGATACGCGCGCGCCGTACCACGTCCGTGTCCAGAGGTCGCGGCCGAGGTCGTCCGTGCCGAAGAGAAACGTTTTATCGGCATAAATGTCGTCGTAAGGTTCGCCCGTCACCATCTCGTGGATGGCAGGTACACGCGGGCTGATGCCGACGGCGGCCTTCTTGCGTCCCTTGGCATTGAGCGCCGTGACGATTTCGTCATACGCATATCCGCTGAAAAGCGGCGCGACGAACGCCAGAAAAATCATCAGCAGTACCAGAATCAGCCCAATCATGGCGCGCTTGTTGCGGATAAAGTGCGTTGCGACACCCTTCCAGTAGCCTTGGGAAGCATAGTTGGTGTCGGTCGCAATGTCTGCCTGCTCCAACTGCGCAAAGTCCCCGGCGACAGGGACGTATTCCGCTGCCTGCACCGGCGGGCAGGTTTCTAACTGTTTCATTCGTTTGTTTCCAGATGCAAGAGACAGAGCGGTCTGCTTGAAGAGAACCGCTCTGCCTGAAGATTTCGATACGATTTTAGATTGGCTCAGCCTCTTCTAAAAGCGCACACGACTGATTACTTGATGACGGCACTCTTATACACGCGGTTCAGCGCGACAGGATGGAATTCAATCCCCTTAACGCCTTCAGTATCATCATTTTAAGAAAAAGTAAAGGGGCGATGAACAAAAAAACATGAAATGTGCAAAGCAGAGGACACAGAGGGAAAATAAGAACAAGGGAAAAACAAAGGAATGTCCCAAATGGTGCTGAGAAAAGCAAACGCCGAAAAGTTCGAGAAGCCGTTTGAATACCATATACCTGAATCGGCAGTGAAAACATCTGGTATCACATGGTTCCTAAATGCTTGACTTTTCTTGCTGCCTGTGTTATCTTCCTATTGTAGCGTTTGCTTTTTCTGCAGCCCCTTGCATCTCCGCAAAGGGACGGTTATGCCACGATCCCCACCACCGTTAGGAGGTATCACAATGGATGACATTCTGTTTACCTGTGCAGGAACGAGTGACCCTGTTCGCGGCAATCGCGACGGCGGCATTCTGCATATCATGCGCTATTATCACCCGAAGCGAGTATATCTCTTCCTCAGCCAGCAAATTGCCGACTTGGAAGCACAAGATCACCGCTTTGAAAAGACTTTCCAGCACATGCAGGAAGTCTGTGCGGCGCAAGGCATCGTTTATCAGCCCAGCCTTTTTATGCATAATAGCCAGCTGTGTGACGCCTCCAAGATAGACCTCGTCGAAAAGCCGCTGCTGGAGTATTTCACCTCTGTTGCCGCAGAAAATCCGAATTGCCGCATTCTGCTGAACCTGAGTTCTGGCACGCCCCAAATGAAAACGCTGATGCAGTTCCTTGCGGTTGATTCTCCTTACCATGTGTTAGGGGTTCAGGTTGATGGCCCGCAGAAAAAGAAAGGCGAAAAAGACCCGCCGCGCACGGACGATAGAATGTATAACGTCGACTATGAGTTGGAAACAAATTATGATGATGAGCCGGATTGCCTGCCGGAAGGCGAACGGCGCAACAGAACGTCCGAGCCGGAAATGTTTGCCATCAAACATCAACGCCATCGCCAGCAGCTGCTGAAACTGCTGGAACGGCAGGACTATGACGCCATGCTGGATATGTCGCAGAATTTACCCAAACAGCTGCGAACGCTGCTCCAGCATTTGAACGCAAGAAACAACTTGCAAAGCGAGGAAGCCTACAAGCTGTCAAAGGAGCTGCCGGATTTAGGCTTTCCGCTGTATCCAGCGATGAAAAGTGATTCGCATTACCGCGATTTAAGCGAGTACTATCTGCTGCTGCGCAATCTGCAAAAACTGGGGCGGTATTCGGAATTTGTGCTGCGGCTGAATCCGTTTTTGACGGAGCTGCTATATACCCTGCTTATGCAGACGGAATTTTCTGGCTATCTGAAAAAGAACAACGGTCGAATTGATGTCGCGACGGATGTGCTGAACAGCAAGCAACCGGAACTGATGAAAAGGCTTCAAGCCGAAGCGCAGAGAACGCTGCTTGATTACAAAAATTTTAGCATCTTTCTTGGCATTTCTATGCTGCTTGTCACAGATACACTCTCCGACGCGCATCAGAATTTCCTTCGTGCCTGCAATGCGCTCAACACAGCGCAGCGCAACACAGCCGCGCATCAGCTTCATGCTGTGCTGGAAGAGGACATCAAGCACGATTGCTTCTTCGGCATCAAGCACTATGGTTCTGCTGAAATCGTGCAGAAATTAGGCGAACTGCTGGCACAGGCATACCCGGATGTGTGCGACAAGTCACTTTTCAGGATTTACGACCGCTGCAACGACTACATCAAGGCGCATTTGCAGCTGGGCGCTGCGAACCTCTAATTTTTGTGCGCCAAATCGGCAGCTTTTTCAGAGGTTCGCACCGCTTTGGGGATTGTTTTGACCAGTTTTGGATGTTGCTTTGTCGAACTTTCGCTTGACTTTTTCTGCCGTTTGTGCTATTCTTCCATTATCAGCACAGCTCCTTTTGTGGGGTTTTGCTGATGCAGCTTAGCCCCGCGAGGGGACGGTTACGCAGAACCTCCTCGTACTTATCTCGGTTAATCGGGATGCAGCTTAGCCCCGCGAGGGGACGGTTACGTCCTGCTGATAAACATCGTTGATTTCGTTTGTTGATGCAGCTTAGCCCCGCGAGGGGACGGTTACTATACCACAGATGGCAGCTTCGTCGAGGCGGTAACGATGCAGCTTAGCCCCGCGAGGGGACGGTTACCGAATGTGCGGCATGAAGAAATGGTACGTGTTGATGCAGCTTAGCTCCGCGAGGGGACGGTTACTCTCGCGCAGCGTTGTATGCGAGCTGACTATTGGTTGATGCAGCTTAGCCCCGCGAGGGGACGGTTACCTCCATATATGTTGACTTCCTTTCGTTTTTGTGTTAGATGCAGCTTAGCCCCGCGAGGGGACGGTTACGACTGTCCCGGAGAAGAAGTGGAGTACGCGAACTTGGATGCAGCTTAGCCCCGCGAGGGGACGGTTACTTCGTCGTTCGTGTACACGTCGCCCACTTCGAGATGCAGCTTAGCCCCGTGAGGGGACGGTTACGACCTTGCCAGTCAAGCCGTACATCCCGACGCGATGCAGCTTAGCCCCGCGAGGGGACGGTTACATAACACGCACTCCGTTGAGATTCGTCCATCCATATGATGCAGCTTAGCCCCGCGAGGGGACGGTTACCGCGAGCGGAGCGGAGCAAAACCCTGGCCGGGAAAATGATGCAGCTTAGCCCCGTGAGGGGACGGTTACTTTCACCGTTCGAGAATTGCCTTAATGGAAGAGGATACAGCTTATCCCCGCGAGGGGACTCCCTACATGTGTTTTCTCCGGCAAATTTCCGTCATTTTATTGACAATTCGCACATTCTCTGCTATACTTCATGGTGAACTTTTCCTTCTTGTTAACGGAGGTGGTTTTTTGAACGAATTAACTTTACAGGCAACTTTCGCCGGTTTGCTGCATGACATCGGCAAAATTGTCTGGCGCGCTGGACTGGGGAAACGCACGCACGCGCTCGCGGGCGCGGAATACTTAAAAGCACATTTTGCCGATCCCAAAGCGCAGAATTTCCTCGCCTGCGTGCAGTATCATCACGAGAAGGAACTGCGTGCGGCTTCCTTGCCGGCAAATCATCCCGCCTATATCACCTGTGCAGCCGACTCGATTGCTGCCTCCATCGACCGCCGCGGCATCGAATCGGGCAATCAGGATTATGACGTTTCACAGCCGCTGCTGTCCATTTTCTCGCATCTTAATGGCGAACATCCCAAACAGTTTGTTGCTCCTATTCAGCTAAGCGGCAGCGTTCCGTTCCCCGTTTCCGCCGCATCCGCCGCAAAGGCTGACTACGAGCAGCTCTTCCGCCATTTTGAGCAGGGTTTATCGCACATCGGCTATGGCGCGGAATGGCTGAATGCGCTGCTTGCCTTGCTGGAAGAATGCACGTCCACCGTGCCTGCCAGCACCTATCGCGCGCAAAGCGAGGATGTTTCGCTGTATGACCATCTGAAAGTCACCGCTGCCGTCAGCGCCTGCATCAGCGAATATCTGCTGGCACAGGGGATTGACAATTGGCGGGATTATTTGCAGTCTCCCACCTCTGATTTCCGCAAAACAAACGTTTTTCTTTTGTACACCGCTGATATTTCCGGCATTCAGAAATTCATTTACACCGTCGCCACCCGCGGCGCACAGCGCGCACTCCGCAGCCGTTCCTTCTTTCTGGAGCTGTTCATGGAGAATTACATCGACCTTGTGCTGGATGCGTGTGGTCTCAGCCGTGCGAATCTGCTTTACAGCGGCGGCGGGCATTGTTATCTGCTGCTGCCCAACACGGATGCCGTCAGAGCCACAGTGCGCGAAGTCAACCGAAAGACAAATGACTGGCTGATTGCGCAGTTCGGCATCCAGCTCTTCCTTGCCAACGGCTGGTGTCCGTGCAGTGCTGATGCGCTGTGCAATCGCCCCGCGGAAGAATCCCCCTACAAGGAGATTTTCGCTAAGGCTTCCGCTGTCCTCAGTCAGCATAAGCTGCAGCGTTATTCCGTTGCACAAATCAAGCGCTTGAATCAGTTTGCCGATGCGCTTTCCGGGCGCGAATGCACCGTCTGCGGGCGGATTGACAATTTGCAGGAGAATCGCTGCCCGTGGTGCCGCGCATTCGAGAATATTTCGCGGAAATTGCAGAATCCACAGTATACCGCTTTCTGCATCACCCGCGATTCATCCGCATACGACTTGACCCTGCCTGACCGCGATGGTCAGGATGTTTCCCTGCTTTTGCTGACGGAGGACGAAGCCGCCAAGCAAATTGCGCAAGACCGGCAGATGATTCGCTTGTACGGCAAAAATCGCACCATTCTCGGCGCGCAGATCTGCACACGGCTCGATTTGTGCGATTATTATGCCAGCAATCTGAACACATCGTTGGCGGCGCAGTCCGAGGGGATTCGCCGACTTGCCATCTGCCGCATGGATGTGGACAATCTGGGCGAAGCGTTCGTTTCCGGCTTTGAGCAGAAGGACAAACCGCTGCCGAAGGAACGGTATCATTTCGTCACACTCTCCCGAACGACCGCGTTTTCTCGGCAAATGTCGCTGTTCTTCAAGCGCTATATGAACCTTGTGCTAACGCAGAATGAACAAAAGCCGCTGCAAATTGCCGTCATTTATTCCGGCGGCGACGATGTGTTTCTGCTGGGCGCGTGGAATGACGTCATCACTGCGGCAACGCGGATTACGGATGCTTTCCATGCTTATACATCCGGCGCATTGACCATCAGCGCAGGCATTGGGATGTACGATGCGAAATATCCCATCCGCATGGCTGCCGAAGAAACGGCCGCCTTGGAGCAGCACGCCAAAAACGAGCCCGGCAAAAATGCGATTGCCTTGTTTGATCCGCAGGAACATCACACCTATTCGTGGTCTGTCTTTACCAGCGCCGTCTTGGGCGAAAAATATCAGGCGCTGAAAACCTTTTTCGATGGGCAGGATGAGCGCAGGATGGCTTTCCTGTACAACATCACGCATCTGCTTCGTCTCGCATCCACAGACAAGCTGAATCTGGCACGGTTAGCCTATCTGCTGGCACGCCTGAAGCCAAGCAGCTTTGATAAGGAAAAAAGCGCACAGTACGACGCATTCTCCAAGGCGGTGTACCGCTGGGCAGCCATTCCGCAAGAGCGCGACCAGCTCATCACTGCCATCTACCTATATGTCTACTTGAACAGAAAGGTGGAAGATTCAAATGGCTTACAACAATAACTACAATAGCTATAACAATCAGCGGCAGCCATCCAGAGGCGGCTTCACACCTGCGCCTGCCGCTCCGGTTGAACCCAAGGCAATCCCGGCAAACTATGTTGATCTTGCAGAAACGCTGATGAGCGCAAATTCAAAAAGCATCACAACATCCAAGCTGCGCAACTGGTTCAGCATTGCCAACGATATCTATAATGTAGAAAGCCGCAGCAGCGAAATCGGCCTGAAGCCGGAAAGCTGCACAAAACTGCTGAATTTGCGCGTGCGCATTGTCTACGATGCCGGCAAGGATTCCAAGATTAAGGATTTTGTCACCAGCGCGAATTTGCTTTCGTATATCAAAGGCATCGGCAGCAGCCGCGAGCAGATGATTCGTTTTGCGCAGTACATGGAAGCCTTGGTTGCTTATCATAAATACTTCGGCGGGAGGGAAGCATAACAATGTACGGAAAAATTATCATCCACTGCGTTTTGACCGTCAAAACAGGATTGCATATTGGGGATTCCTCTGCCTTTTCTGCCATTGGCGCAGTGGACAGCCCGGTTGTTCGCGACCCTTACACCAATCGGCCCATTATTCCCGGCAGCAGTTTGAAGGGAAAAATCCGCACGCTGCTTGTTCGCAGCAAATGCAAGGATATTGAGCATATGCCCGACCACAAGGATGACGACTCCGCCATTCTGCGGCTTTTCGGTTCCGCTGCGCCTGTCAAACGTTCCCGGCTTCAATTTGCTGACTGCTTTGTATCCAATGCCAGCGATTTTGCAAGCATTGGTTTGACGGAAGTAAAGGCGGAAAACACCATTAACCGTCAAACCAGCCAAGCTAATCCGCGGCAAATTGAACGCGTTACAGCAGGCGTTCAGTTTGGCTGCACCATTGTGTACGATATTGAAAATTCCAGTGAGCTGACCCCCGATTTGCAGCTGCTGGCGCTTGGCATGAAGCTGCTTCAGATGGACTATCTGGGCGGTCATGGTTCGCGCGGCAGCGGGCGGGTCGGCTTTTCCGATTTTTCTTTCCAGCATTTTCAGGATGAAACCTCCGACCAAACGTTGATGGACATTTTCAAGGAGGCCGAGAACTATGAATTATTCCCTAATTCGTCTGCGATTTGATGGCCTTGCTCACTTCGGCACTTCCGATTCCGCGCTTTCCTTATTCACATCAGAAGATCATTTCTATGCCGATACGCTCTTTTCCGCACTTTGCCACACTGCATTGTCTCTCCACGGCATTGATGGACTCCATTCGCTCCTTCAGCAGGCTGCGGATGGTTCATTGCTGCTCAGTGACAGTATGCCGTGGCATCGTACCGCGCACGGTGTTGATTACTACCTGCCCAAGCCTTGCAGGACTTTTTCTCGTCTCCCGCAGAAACACGAAATGCCGCAGGGCAGCCGCAAAGCAATGAAAAAACTTGCATGGATTCCCGCTCGCAGCTTTTCTGATTTCTGGCGTTCTATTGCCGGAGAAGCCTCTTATCAGCCGCAGCCGGATGCTTTCGGGACACTTGCAGGCAGAACGCAGGCCGCCGTGTCCGACGAAACGGATACCGTTCCCTATCAGGTGGGCGCATATCGCTTCTTTCCCGATTGCGGTTTGTATGTGCTGATTGGCTGCAAGGAGCAGCGTCAGCTGGATTATTGCGCCGAATTGTTTACGGTGCTTGGTTTGTCCGGCATTGGCGGAAAAACCAGCGTCGGCTACGGGCGTTTTACCGTCGAAGAGCAGATTCGTTTGGACGATTCTGATGATTCCCAGCTGGTATTCCTCCAACATGCGCTGGCGGACGCATCTGCGCCCTATCAATTGCTGCTGACAACCAGTTTGCCGCGCGATGATGAGCTGGAACAAACCATGCAGCACGCGCAGTATCGGCTGATTCGCCGGAGTGGTTTCATCCAATCAAACACATTTAATGCAGAGCCATTCAAAAAGCAAACGCAGTATTACCTTGCCGCCGGCGCAACTTGTACGCAGCGTTATCACGGAGATTTGTACACCGTTGCCGAATCGGGCAATCACCCCGTTTACCGCTATTCCAAGCCGATGTTTCTGGGGGTGAAGGCATGATTGAATCAGGAACGCTCCAATGCTTTGACTTGAGGCTGACAACGCAAGGGCTGCTCCACATTGGGGACGGCAAAGTCATCCCGAAAAAATTTTACATGCTGAACGGCAATACCATCTCCTACATTGATGAAGAACGGCTGTTTGCCATCCTTCTCCGCCGAAATCAGCTGGAGCGTTTTGAAGCCTATTGCCTTGGTGCGGACACAGATTTAGGACGCTTCTTCAAGAGCATTGCACTTTCTCCCGTTGAGCAGCATGCGCTTGTGCGCTGCACCTTCCGCAGTGCCGATGCACTTGATGAAAACCACTCGTGCAAGGAAATTCGTCCTTTTATCCGCAACACGGCCAATCAGGTTTACGTTCCCGGCAGCAGTATCAAAGGCGCGCTGCGCACAGCTCTGCTTTTTTCCATGATTCAGCAGGATGGCAGCAAAAAAGCCCCTCTTGATTGGCAGAAGCCAAGGGGCGCTTTTGAAGCACGTTATCTCCATCAATTGTATCCGCAGATTGAGCGCGATACACCGCAGAAAGACCTTCTGCGCGGACTTTCTGTTTCCGACAGTCAAGTCATCGCAGACAGTGCCATGTGTTTAAGCTGCAAGTGCGATGCCAGCGTCAGCGGCGCTGTCCGCAAACTGCCTGTCTGCCGTGAGTGCATTGCACCGGGGCAGCTGATTCATACTACGCTGACGTTGGACCAGTCCATCCTGCGCGGCAGAATTACCAAGGAATCCTTGCTGCGTGCCATCCAAACCTTTGCCGCATACCATCAAAAAACGTACGCTGAACATTTTACCGTGCCTGACCATGCGCATTATCAGCTTGCAGCGTCAACGCTCTTTCTTGGTGGCGGCGCCGGCTTTTTCAGCAAAACGCTGTCGTACCCCTATGAGGGAAAGCAGCTTGCTTTGCAGCATGTTTCTGCGTTCATGTGCAAGTCTTTCCGTGCGCATCATCATGAAAACGACCCTGCACTGGGCATCTCCCCGCATACTATGAAATATGGACTGTATCATCAGGAGTTATTCCCGTTCGGTCCATGCAAGGTGGATATTCTATGATAAAACAATACCGAATCAGCTTGGAAAGCAAGCAAGCTGGGCTCAATGCGTCGATTGCCTATCCGCTTTACGCATGGCTGTTGTCACAAGTGCCGACTGAAGTTGGTACGGCGCTTCACGAGCAAGCCACCCGTCCAATCAATCAGTATATTCTTTGGAATGCTGCTGCCAATCGCGGCGAATGGGTGGTTAACCTCATGACCGACGAGATGGTCGAAATATTTTCGCCTATCTTGAATGCGCTCTCCGTCATTGCTCTGCGAAGCGGCACATTGCTTGCCACCGCAGGAAGCACCGTGGAAATCCCAAATTTCCAGCATCTGTTGAAGTGCGGCGAATCGCTGTCAAACGTTCAGCTTTTTCCAATCCACTTTCTAACGCCCACCACTTTCAAACAGGATAAGCGTTATGTGATTTTCCCGCAGGAATCGTTGATTTTACAGTCCTTGATCTCCCGCTGGAATGTCAGTTTTCCTGAAGCTCCGATGGATGACGAAGATGCGTTTCAGGCACTTCTGCGCGGCATTCACATTGTGGATTACAATTTGCACACCACACGCTATCCAATGAAGCAAGTGCGGCTTCCTGCATTTCAGGGACGGATTAGCATTGAAACGCGCCTGCCTGCGCCCATGATGGCGCTGTGGACAACGCTGTACAGCTTTGCCCCTTATGCCGGGATTGGTGTCAAGACGACGCTGGGGATGGGCGGCGTGTCAATGATGAAGGCATCCAATCTGCCTGTGTGACCCCTCTATTTAATGATATATTTTTGATGCCAACACATGAACGACAGGCGTTCCCGATGGAAAGCTCCTACGAGTTAGCAACGTCTCCGCTCCTCTCCGGCGAGGACGCAGTGGACGGATTCACGAGCATCTCCCGCGCACTTGCGTCGCGTAGTAGAATTATTTGGAATAACATAGCACCAAGACGACGAACACGGCAAAAGAGGAAATGTCTTTTAGTTGACCCAACCACCTCCTATGCAAGTAGAAGAATCGCATGGGAGGATTTTTGGTGCGCCCGGCATAATACTGCGCCATTGGCTTGCGCCTTTTCCACTGAATCGTGCGGGAATCCTATTTGAAGCCGATAGTGCGGAAAATTTCTTCATCGGCGACTACTTTCAGCGCTTTGTGGATACCCTGCGTTTTTTGAAGGACGGCGATAAGCTGAAACTCAACGAAGGCTGGAAGGATTTTGCGGATGCGTCCGCAATCAAAACGGGTTTAAGTTTCTGCGAGGAATAGGGGATGGCTTTCAGCCATTCAGCAGGATTCTGTGTGAATTTTGCGAGAAAATCAACTTCTTGGATGATGCGGCGAAAGACCTTGATGCGTGCAGAATGAGTTTGGATGGAATCAAAAGAATTTTAGATGACTTTGATGAAATCTATGGCGATTATCAGCTGTCAGCGCGCGTCGATATGCTGCTGAAATTTCTTGCGAAACGAGCGGCACAGGAATATCGGTACATCAGCTTTCAAGAGAAGTCCCCCGACAATGATGCCGTGCAAATCATGACGGTTCACAAGGCAAAAGGGCTGGGATTTCACACGGTTTTTCTGCCTGAACTTACGAAAAATGAGTTTCCCGCGCGTACGCTGGGCGGGAAGCAATACTATCATGTGCTGGGCGGCACATTTGCGGAAAACAAAGACAAATATCAAAGTACGCTTGATGATGAGCGGAAACTCTTCTATGTTGCTGTCACCCGCGCAAAACAAAACCTGTACATGTCCTATGTATCGGCAACGCAGCCGGTGTCATGCTTCGTACAGGAAGCGGCACAGTCACCGTACTTGCAGATAAACGACCGCGATTTGACCTGCAATCCGAAAGCCTCCGCTGATTCCGACAAGGCAGAACTCGCCCAGTATGCACGCAGTCAGCTGCAAGATTACTACACGAAAGCGTGCCGCATTCTTCCGGAGGCAGATGCGGACTTAAAGCGCATCGAAGGACTATCGCCCGACGAGATGATTGCGGAAGCAGAAAGAAACAGTTTGCTGTAACGAGGTTTATTTCTCGTGCAAACAATGCGCTTGAATTGCACTTTTTCTCGGAATTTTTGCCCGGCAGGGATGACGCAGCTGGGTTGGACTCAATTATGAGGGGTATCCCTAATCCTCCACGGCGTTTTCCGACACTTCGAGGTGAAGCCGAGCGTGCTGCAGCCGCTGTGAAATTTAGCGTGCGACATGGCGGTGGAGGGGGTCATCAACGACTTGAATCTGCCGATGCTCACGAACGCGCAGACGGCGGGGCAGGTGCAAGTCCTCCAGCAGATTGCGCCGAGGGTCAACAACCTGCTGACGGCGGAGAAAATCTACGCGTATCTGCGGATGAATCCGCCGAGCGAAACGGAATTTGCCCGCCTGAAACGCCTGTTTCCGCCGGATAATCACGCACTTTGCTATGCACCGACTGCGCGCGTTGCTATGGCGGAGGAACAAGCAACGGTGGATAACGGTGGCGGTACATCAGGTACATCACAGCGCGGTCAGCAGGACGACGACCGGCCGAACGACGGTCAGCAGGAGGATGCCAGCACGGCGCAGGCACAAGCGGCGCTATCCGCCCTCTTGCAGGACTGGCAGCACATTGCCGAGCAGATGCAGACCGACTTGGAGACGTTCCACAAGCAGCGCAGCGACGAGGCAGGCGGCATGATGCAGAATCTCCGCGCCGTCAACCGGGAAAAGTACGACTACACGGCGTTCCTGAAGAAATTCGCCGTGATGGGCGAGGCCATGCGCATCAATGACGATGAGTTCGACTATGTGTTTTACAGCTACGGGATGCAGCTTTTCCCCGAAAAGCGGATGCCGCTCATTGAGCCGCTGGAATACAAGGACGTGAAGCGCATCCGCGAGTTCGTCATCGCGATTGACACGTCTGGGTCGGTGATGGGCGAACAGGTGCAGGCGTTTTTGCAGAAGACGTACAACATCCTGCAAAGCACGGAGAGCTTTTTCAGCCACATCAACGTCCACATCATCCAGTGCGACGAGGACATTCAGGAGGACATCAAAATCACCTCGCGGGAGGAGTTTGACCACTATCTGCAAACGATGGCCATCAAGGGGCTTGGCGGAACGGACTTCCGCCCGGTATTCCAGCGGGTGGATGAGATGATTCGGGACGGGGAGTTTGCCAACCTGAAGGGGCTGATTTACTTCACGGATGGCTACGGCTTATTCCCGGAGCGGATGCCCGCCTATAAGACCGCGTTTGTGTTTGTGGAGGATGGCTGCGAGATTCCCGAAGTGCCGGTGTGGGCGATGAAGCTGGTGCTGACGAGGAAAGAGGTGGAGGAGATGGCTGAAAGCACCAATAAATGACGCGGAGGAAAAGCAGATGGATACAGCCTTATCCGTTGCCGCACTTGTAGTATCCTTGTTTTCGGCGGGGTTCACGCTGTATACGTTCATCTGGACGAAAGTCCGAGACCGAAAGCAGGCGACACTGGAAGCATACAATCGGCTGCAAGAGCAGGTGCTGGATCATTTGAACGTGTACATGCCCAAGCAAATTGCGGAGATTGCGAGGAACACACGTTCCGAAGAGTACAAGCAGATAAGCGCCTATGTTGCGCGAATCGAGCATTTCTGTGTCGGTGTAAGCCAGAAGATTTATGATCGAAACGTGGTTTACGAACTGGCGCAGGGCTACTTGGACGGCACGATAAAGAGCCGAATTGAGCCGATGATTGAGAAGAAGAACCGTTTTGGACACGATTATTACGCCAACATTCATCAATTTTACGATTGGATGGAGAAGGCGCGAAAAGAAAAGGAGCGTAAAGGAAAATGAGCGACTTTCAGATTGAAAATGGTGAGCTGGTGGAGTATACGGGAAGGGTGGGGATGTGGTGATCCCGGATTCGGTTACATCCATCGGGGATAGGGCGTTCTATGATTGCCACAGACTGACGAGTATAAGCATTCCGGACAGCGTTACGTCCATCGGGAAAGAGGTGTTCAGTAACTGCAGCAGCCCGACGAGCATAAGCATTCCGGACAGCGTCACGTCCATCGGGGAAGAGGCGTTCAGTGGCTGCAGCAGACTGACGAGCATAAGCGTTCCTGATTCCGTTACTTCCATCGAAGCACCAGCATTCACGGAATGTGAAAATCTGCAAGACTTCACCTGCCCTTCTTCTTTCGCGAAGCAGCTGCAAACCATACTGCCTAAAACGAAGACAACCATCATCCTTCACATCCCCGATATTTCAGGCATGAGCACCAAATTTCTTCTCAGTGTTGTAATCGGATTTGTTGAGGACAAACGAGACTGGTCCGACGAAAACGGCAAAGTGTATGCGAAATACATCAAAACAAAAGCACTGAAGCTGGCAGGTATGGCGATTGAGCACCCCGATTTGTTCTACCTGATGCTTCGTGAAAAGCTGATTTTCGCCAAGGATTTGGACGCATTCACAAAAGCCGTGCAGGACAGCGGCAATACGGAGCTGATTGCGGCAGTGCTGGACTATGCCAACAGCAACGTTTCCGAAAAGGACAAGGCAAAAGTTCAGCAGAAGAAAGAAACGCTCGACACGAATGTGACGAATTTCCTGTTTGATGCGGAACAAATTGAGCAAATCAGCGGGAAAACGTTCGCTGTCACAGGCAGGCTCAAGACGTTCGCCAACCGCAACGAGCTGCAAGCCTGCTTGGAAGCGTGCGGTGCAACGCTGACGGAGAGGCTTTCGCGCGACGTGAATTACCTCATCACGAACACGCCGGATTCGGGCACGGCGAAGAATCGGGAGGCCGAATCGCTGGGAATTTCGCGCATCACCGAGGCGCAATTCAACGAAATGGTTGGCAGAAAAGTGTAAAAAATGCCCTCCGCCGGTTACTCACAACCGCGGAGGGCATTTCTATATCCTCATTTCGTCCTCTAAAAAGTGCGAATTTGATATTTTGATACACAAAAGGTGGAAACTTGTTGAGGAGATTAGCACCTTCACCTCTTGAACCCCATGAAAAGCATTCGACGACCCGCAAACCCTTGCGCAACAAGGCTTTGCGGCACTTTCACAAGTGCCAAATAACCCCGAAATAACCCCGTCATCATGAACGGAACAATTTTAGCCCCTGTGCTGTGTATGCGGTTCAATGTCAAGGCGGCAATAAGCACAGGAGGTTTGCTTGATGAAAATGACGATGACGAACGAACTGCCTGCCGAAATCATGGAGAACGGCATTCATTACACCCTTGTGGGCGACTACTACTTTCCTACCTGTATGCTGGCGGATAGGTCGCCCAATGGCAAGTGGGCATCCATGTATGAGCGCTATTTGCAGGAGAAGCATCCGCACGAGTATGTTAGGCTGATTTGGGCGGATGAACTGGCGGCGCTGCTGGAATCCGTGCAGAAGGAGTGTGAGGAGCGGGTAGCAGTGCTTGTTCGGGAGATGGCGGAGGCGGAAGGCGTGGATGAGGAGATGAAGGAAAATGAGCAGATGGAGTGGGTGCAGAGGATGGAGATGATTTGCGGCAGGGCGGAAGAGGTTGTGCGCGAGGAAATTGTGGGATAAGGGAAAAGAGGAACGGCAGCAGTAACATGGGTTTCCTGCTGCTGTTCTTGTTTGTATCATAATCGCTGATATGGAAAAACGGACAAATTCAGCAATTATTCATTGGAAAATCGGACAATCGATGCATCGATGCAGATAGCCTGTTGAAAAATTAGGCAGCACATGATATAATCATCATGGAAAACAGGGCAAGGAGGCTATTATTGTGCCTGCAAGAAAGAGCGAAAAGGAGCTTGCCCTTCGCAGCTCTGCCGCGGAATATCTGACCTTTGTCGCCGCCACTGGCGAGAGCGACGTCAGCTTCGAGATGCGCTACGAGAATGAGAATATCTGGTTAACGCAGAAGATGATGGCGACATTGTATGACGTGTCCGTAGCGGCAATCAATCAGCACTTGAAGAAAGTCTTCGAGGATGGTGAGCTGCGCGAGGAATCAGTTATTAAGAAATACTTAATAACTGCCGCGGATGGAAAAAGCTACAACACAAAGCACTATAACTTGCAAGCCATCATTGCCGCCGGCTTCAAGGTCAATAATCAGCGTGCCGTGCAGTTCCGCAAATGGGCAGGTCAAATCGTGAAAGACCATACCATTCAGGGATGGACAATGGACGTGGAGCGCCTGAAAAAGGGGCGTATGTTCACGGACGAATACTTCGAGCGGCAGCTTGAGCAGATTCGGGAAATACGGCTGAGTGAGCGGAAGTTCTATCAGAAGGTCACAGACCTGTACGCAACGGCGTTTGATTACGATAAGGACGCCAAGACGACACGCCTGTTCTTTCAGACAGTGCAGAATAAGATGCACTTTGCCGTCCACAGGCACACGGCTGCGGAGCTCATTGTGGAGCGCGCGGATGCCAACAAGGAGCATATGGGATTGACCACATGGGAGAATGCGCCGGATGGCAAGATTCTGAAAACAGACGTGACGGTAGCCAAGAACTATTTGAGCGAACAGGAAATGCACTATCTGGAGCGCATCGTCTCTCTTTATCTGGACTATGCGGAATTACAGGCGGAGCGCAAGATTCCCATGAGCATGGAGGACTGGGCGAAGCGTCTGGACGGCTTTTTGGAGTTTAACGGAAACGAGCTGCTGACAGGCCCCGGCAAGATCAGTGCGGAACAGGCCAAGCTCCATGCGGAAACGGAATATGAAAAGTATCGGATTATTCAGGATCGCCTGTACGAAAGCGATTTTGACCGTTTCCTTATGTTGGAGCAGGAAGTGAATCACAAACCGTGAAATTCCAATTTAAGACATAGCAATACCAAACCGATGCCGTTGGTAGCGTTATGAGGGCGTTCAATGGACACAGCTCAAAGCTCCTCGATTGCCCAAATAAGGATAAACATGACAAAATATCCTAGAACCGTTCATGAATTTAGAACTTGCCTTGATAAAGTAAACGTGGTATAATAGCAGCGTGGAAGAAGAAAGAGCAGGGAGCAAGCCGTATCCGACGGACTTGAGAGACACCCAGTGGAAAGAAATCGCTCCGCTATATTCGGGAATGCGGAATCGGAAGTGGAGCAAGCGCAAACTGACGAACACCGTGCTGTACATTGTAAAGACCGGATGTCAGTGGCGCCAGCTTCCGCATGACTTTCCACCGTATCAAACGGTGTACAGCTTTTTCAGCCGAGAAGCAAAGTCGGGATTATGGGAGAAAATCCTCACTTATCTGGTTGGAAAAAGTCGTAAAGATACGGGAAAAAGTGCAGAACTGCACTATATGCTAATTGATGCGCAAAGCGTAAAGTTTTTTATATGGCAGACGCCGGTGACATGGCGGTCAGCGATAAAAAGACCATCATTGCGGACAAGACCAGCAACAATGGATCGGATCGCGTGTTCCGCACAAGGTTTACCCTCAAGAGCATGGAATTCAAAAAAACGGGAACCTATTACCTCACCATCGTGGAGAAAGAAAGCGGAACTGTAGTGGGTTGGGTTGAGTTCACGATTGATGTCGCATTTGTCAATGATTTTGATTCCTAATCGTATGCGTGTAACAGGCCGCGCTCTTTGATGTGTGACAGAATACTGGTTACGTAACAGATGTGACTGGAGGAAACGCGAATGCTCAACGATTTGATTCAGAGACGAGTTTTGATAGTAACAGAGATTTCTGAAAAAGAAGCGGAGCTTGCATCCTTGGATACCGAATTGGCTTCCATGGAAGACAAGCATTATCAGGCCCAAATGATTGAGTCCGCTCTGGAGGAGTATTATGCTGAGCTGTATCAGAATCATCCAATAGACCGTTCACAAGAGGATGAAATCCGTGATTTGATTCAGGATAAGCGGGACAGTATCGAAAAAGCTGGAATAAAAAGAGAAGAGGACATAAAGTCTGTGGGACGCTGCTGGTATTTGGATGAGAAAAAGCGTGAGTTGAAAATAAAAGCGGCTAACAAATCATACGTTAATGAATTGAAACGGATATTTGGAGAGCTTGAAGTTGACATCAAGAGGTTTTATCAGAAAAACATTTCCAAGACGGATCTTGTTACTATCATAGGCTTGATGGAAATGATATGCGTTAAAGGTGCAGAGGTTGGAACCATTCCACTTAGTTATCAGCAAAAGATATACAAGTGGCAGCAAGCTGTAAAAGAGCTTCCCGATGATGAGCAGAGAGACAATATTGAAGAAGAGGAGCAAGAGAAGCAAAGAATCCTCGCAAGACTGGATGTGCAAAAACGTGAACTGGAAAAAATAAATAAGGAAAGCACCTCTTTAAAAAAGACCTGTGCCTTACAACAGAAAGAATTGGAGGAACAGCGTGTAAAGCTTTCGACACTCAATACTCAACTTTCCATGAAAACAAAGAATATTGAAGACGATACCACTGAAAAAAAGGAAAAGGCTCAGATCGAATTTGATTCCAATTTTCAGAAGATTAAAGAAAGTCGTGCAAAAAGAAAGGAAGAGTTACGTGTCCAGATTGCAATTCTTCATGACAGTATAATGGCTGATGAAGAAAGAATGCACATGCTGAAAAATCAAAAGAAAGAACTGATGGAAACTTGCAGCACAATCCAAAGAGAGTATCAGAACAAAGTCAGTTCTTTGCGTCAAAGCATAAATGCTAATCGGCAAGAGTTGGGACGGTTGGAAGACGAACAGCTAAGACTGTCAAATGCCTATACACAAGCTAAAAACGATTTCGATGACAAGCTGAGTAGTGCTCAAAAAAATATACTCAACAGTCACAAAATACTGGAACAGTTGAGAAGAGAAAAGAAAGATTGGGAAGAAGCAGCTCAACGAGCATTTATTCTTTCCTTTAGAAAAAAAACGAAACATAAAGGAAAAAATCAAAAAAACGCTCTGCGTATTACCGAAATGGAGAAAACAATCCAAGAAGAGGAATCAGCGCGGATTGCTCTTCAACGCGACGATCCAGAATTGAATGAAACTCATCCGCTGAAGAATCAACTGGAAAAAGTATCTTCATCGATTGCCCGATTAGCGCAGACAATACAGGATCAAGAATCACAGATAAGCTCTCTAACAGCAGAAAATCCTGCTTGCAATAGCATACATCCGGTGAAAGTCCAGCTCGCTGATGTTACAGAGAAGATAGAACAACTTGTTAAGGCAATCGATGATCAACATGCGCAAAATGCATCTTTGGCGGCTGAATATCCGGAGCTTGAGGATGAGCAGGTGATCAATGCGCTCAAGCAGCAGTATTTAAAAGCAATCGAGGAGATCGACAGCCAGGCAAACGAGAAATTGTCAAATCTCCATCTTGGACAAGAAGAAGTGGCGAGCAGAATTCAGAGCCTCACAGCAGCGATTGATGAGGGAAGAAAAAGACTGAATACATTACAAGATGAGTTAGAGAAAAGGAAAGCTAAACTCCAGGATATTGAACAGCAGATAAACGATTTTCACACCAACTATTTGATTGGTAAATTTGGAAGCAAGTTTCAAATAAAGCAGCAAAAAAGTCAAAAGAAAGCAGAAGCAAAAACAATCTCTGCGGAAATAAGAAAACTGAGCAAGGAGCTGGCCGCGCTTGATAAAATGATCGCAAAAGCAGAGAAGGAACAGAAAAAACAGATGGAGGCTCAAAGAGCAAGCCAGATTGAAAAAGCAAAAGAAGATGAAAAAGCACGTAGAGAGCAAGAGGAACGCCAACAGAGGATAAAAAAGAACTTGAGAAGAGAGATATTGAACAGCAGACAGTTCAAGATAATTCTGCAATATTTGATCACTTGACAAGTGTTGTAAGAGCATTGGAAGGAGTCAAATATCATGAATTGCTGAATTCGGAAATATGTCCGCTCCAGGATGATGGTAAGAGAGTGATAACTAACAGCATTGTGAGAAAACAATACAAGCAATCTGAAGATCATTCTTGCTGCAACCGTTATGCACTGATCTTTGTTGATCAATCCGGCAAACCAATCAGTGAGATGCGATTGATCGACAGGAAGGCGGATGGTGAAGAAACAAAGACTTCGTTTGAATTAAAGTCTGAAAATGGGTTCAATGGCGTAAAGTATTACTTGCTTATGCTGAATTTCGATACAGGCGACCTGATCTGTGTACAAGAATACAATGTCAACATTTCATTCTCAAATGACTTTGACTTTTAATCATACCCAAAGGAGGAATAAACATGACAGAATTTGATGCGAAAGTCCTGGAATATTTCCCCGGCAAGGTCGTCAGAAAAGACCTGACTTCTCTGATGAAAAAAGGTGCAAATGTGCCAACCTATGTTCTGGAATACCTGCTTGGCATGTACTGTGCTACAGATGATGAAGATGCCATTGAGATCGGGCTTGAGAAGATCCGGCGAATCCTGAGCGAGAACTATGTTCGCCCGGATCAGAGCGAATATGTCAAGTCCAAGATCAAGGAAAACGGACAGCATACGATCATTGACAAGATTACGGTTATCTTTGATGAGCGTGAGGACAAGTATGTCGCCCACTTTACGAATCTGAGACTGGATCCCTTTGAAGTACCCTCTGATCTGGTGGTGCACAATGAGAAACTGCTGGTCGGCGGCATCTGGTGCATCGTCAAGATTGAGTACATAGGCCTCAATGCGGATGACGAAGACCGTGAAGAGTTCGAAGAGGATATTTTCGGAAACCAGAAGCGCAAAAAGAAGATCAAGAAAAAGAAGTCCAAATATGACTCTCCGTTTATAATCTCATCGCTCAAGCCGATTCAGATGCCTAATCTGGATCTGGACGATATCAAGGAAGCACGCGCTTTCTTTACCCGCGATGAGTGGATCGACCTTCTGCTTCGCTCCGCTGGTTATGAGCCGAATGAACTGTCCCAGAAGGAGAAATTCCACTATCTGCTTCGCTTTGTGCCGTTCACTCAAAAGAACTATAATCTGGTTGAACTTGGCCCCCGTGGCACTGGCAAATCGCATGTGTACAGCGAACTGTCCCCCTATTCCATCCTGATGAGTAGCGGTACCACCACGGTCTCTAACATGTTCTACAATATGTCTTCCCGTCGCGTTGGTCTGGTGGGCAATTGGGACTGCATTGCTTTTGACGAAGTGGCTGGTATCACCCAGGCGTCTGGCGATATGGTGCAGATCATGAAAAACTACATGGCAAACGGCAGCTTTGCCAGAGGTGCGGACTCCATTAGCTCAGATGCTTCCATTGCCTTTGAAGGCAATACGTTCCGCAGTGTTGCTGATATGATGCGTACCACAAATCTGTTTGAGCCGTTCCCTGCTGCCTTCAATAACGACTCTGCTTTCTTTGACAGAATCCACGCCTATCTACCTGGCTGGGAGACGCCCAAACTGCGTTCTGCTCTGTTTACCACCGGGTATGGGTTGATCTCGGACTGCTTCTCTGAGTTCTGTCATGCAATGCGCAAATACGACTTCACCAATTCCTTCAGTGCCTTTTTCACCCTGAATAAGCGTTTCAATACCCGCGATACGATTGCGGTCGGCAGAACCTTTTCAGGGCTGGCAAAACTCATTCATCCAAATGAGCGCATGACCAAAGAAGAAGTTCGGGAGATACTGGAATACGCCATTGAATGCAGGCGGCGTGTAAAAGAGCAGCTCCGCAAAATGACGCCCGGCGAATTCAGAGATGTTGATCTGGGTTATATTGATGATGAAACCGGTGAAGAGATCATCGTGGAGCTGCCGGAAGTTTCCGGCGGAACGCTGATCCGTCAGGGCTTTGAAAAACCTGGCTATGTGTACGGTGTAGGCCGGTCTGTGACGAATGTCCTCGGTATCTATCGACTGGAAAACAAGCTCGTTTCCGGTACAGGCACGTTCAGCTTCCGGAATGTGGAAGGCCTTGCACGCGCGCCGAAGAGCGTGCGCGATAGCATTACAGCCGCCTTCAACTACTTCGGAGAGAACGCCGAAAGAATCATCGCCGGCTCTTACGAAGAATTTGATTACAGTCTATATTTCAACGATCTCCAGAATCGCGGCGTCAGCGATGGAATCTCGGTCGCCGAGGTTGTCGGCCTGTTCTCCGGCCTTGCCAATCGTCCGGTCATGCCCTCTCTGGTCATCTGCGGTCGGGTTGTCATGTCCGGCAGCATGATGCCAATTACAACGGAACTGGACGAGATCTTTGTTACGGTAGCGAATGCCGGAGCGAAGAAAATCATGCTGCCCGCCGAGAGTAAGGAAAAATATGAATTGCTTAAGGCTGACCTCAAAGAGGAGATTGAAGTGATCTTCTATACGTCGCCGCTTGACGCTGCGAAGAAAGCGCTGAGGGTTGATTGACATGGCAGAGTTTAAATGTATCAGCTGCGGCGCAGTGAAGAAAAGCGAAAAAAGCTGCAGCTGCCCTGTCTGCGGGTACAAGATGCTTGAGATGCCGTATGACAAGGATGACGCGTTAAGACGTGAAATCCGTGGTTTTATCGGAAGACTCCGTCTGACGGAAGTGACCGGAGACTCTTTTGAGTTCTTCAGAGAAGTTCCGCTGGATGAAACCGATGATGATGACGACAAGAAAAAAGTAAAGACCATCAGAAAATCGCAAGACGATAAACGTTTCCCTGACTTCCATACGATACAAGGGTTTGTTTGCGCTGCAACAAAAACAGAAATGTTCTGCGAGCGCCTGAATGAGTCCATTGAGCAGATTCGCAAGCACATTCATGCATCATACTTCCAACAGTATCAAGTATCTCTTGAGAACCTGAAGGACACATTTGATGGGCTTGATGAGGTTCTTCAGGAGGCTCTGTCTGCGGTAGAGGTGAAAGTTGATCTCCCGGAAGTGCAACTACCAAAGATTACGCTTGCTTATATGGAGACGCCAGATCAATCCCTCCTGCCTTTGGCGGACGAAATCCTCAATGCGCTGCTCGAACTGTCCCGTAAGGTGTTGAAGTTCATCAAGCAGAACAACATCTACGGAACTGCATATCGTGAAAAGCTGAAAAGAACCTATCATCCTGAGGCGAACGCAGATTACATAAGAGACTTGGCCCGCTGCAAGGAAGGAGTAGAAAAAACGCTTGCGAAAAAATACGTGGTCGACCTGCTCTCAGATGGTTCTGACGAATTATTCGATATGCTGATGACGCTGTGGTATGCCATCGAAGTCATCATGTATGCTCCGATTCTTGTCAAGAAGAGCGTATATACCTTTGAAGATGGCACTACGGCTACTAATGACACGCTTAAAGGTATTGTCATTGAGAAGTTGTCCGCAAGGTATGCGGACGTCGATTCGGCTATCCTGGCGTTTGATTTCCTTTCCGGTAAAACTGAGGAAGAATTGTTTGATCTATATGACAAGATGATTGAACTGGATTCCTTCGGCATGATGGGAGTCAATAAACAAGGTTTGCTGAAAATCGGCGAAAGCGAGAAGCAGCTCAATGAGCTGATCGGACTCAGTGGGATCAAAGAAAGTATAAAAAAGATCAAGGCATATTCCCTCATGAACAAGGACAGCGATGCCTTGAATATCCACATGTGCTTTCTGGGAAATCCCGGTTGCGGCAAAACAGAAGTTGCACGTTTGGTTGCCGGCATTCTCTACGAGAATAAGATTCTCCCGACAAAGAAAGTCATTGAGGTGGATCGCAGCGGCCTTGTGAGTGAATACTTTGGCGCCACTGCAGAAAAGACCAGATCCGTGATCGCCAGAGCAATGGGGGGCGTGCTGTTTATCGACGAAGCCTATGCACTGGCGAATAATGCCGATACCGGCGGCATTACAGACTATGGCAGAGAAGCTATCGATACGCTCGTTAAAGCCATGGAAGATCATCGGGGAGAATTCTGTGTCATCTTTGCCGGTTACAGGAACGAGATGCAGAAGATGCTCTCTGTCAATCCCGGTCTTAAATCCAGAATCCAGTTTACCTTGGACTTCCACAATTACGCGCGCGAAGAGCTGAGGGAAATCACCATGTTGATGCTCAAAAAGCGCAATTATACGATCGGCGAAGCCGCACTGAGTAGGATGCTTGATATCACGGATGTCAGAAGAAAGGACCCGAACTTCGCCAATGTCCGAGAAATCCGAAACATCCTGGATCAGGTTATCATGTGTCAGAATCTGCGCTGCGTTGGCACGGAGAATACTGAAATCGGCATAGTTGATGTCAACAAGTATATCCAGGACGCCAAGATCAACCTTCCTACCTCCTCCGCTGGAGCAGCCAAACAGATTCTGACCGGTGAAGAGGAACTGGATGAGCTGATTGGCTTGAGCGTTGTAAAGCGCATGGTCAGGAAAATCAAGGCATACGCAAAACGCAATCAGGGTCTGGCAGATTTCAATCTGCACATGTGCTTCTATGGAAATCCCGGAACAGGAAAGACGGAAGTTGCGCGGATTCTTTCCCGGATTCTCTACGATGCGGGTGTTCTGGACGAGGCGAAACTGATCGAAACAGACGCGCACGGACTGATTGGCAAGTATGTCGGCGAAACGGCGCCGAAGACACTGGCCAAGATCAATGAAGCAATGGGTGGCGTGCTGTTTATTGATGAAGCCTATTCTCTGACAGGCGGAACGACTGTCAACGGAGGCGTTACCAGTTACGGAGAAGAAGCCATAGCGGTGTTGCTGAAAGAAATGGAAGACCGCAGAGGCCAGTTCTGCACTATACTGGCTGGGTACAGAGACGAAATGGTCAAAATGATCAGCACAAATCCTGGCTTTGAATCGAGGATCCAGTTTACGCTGGAATTTCCGGATTACACAAGAGAAGAACTGGGCCTCATCGCGCAGTCTTTCCTGGCAAAGAAGGGATACTCCATAGACGACGAAGCTTTGAATCGACTGCTGGACATCATGGGGTACTTCCGCAACAAGCCGAACTTCGCAAATGCGAGGACTGTACGGAACGTTCTGGATCAGGTCATTATGAATCAAAACCTTCGGACGGAAGATGAGAATGGCGACAACGTGATTATCGTGGAAGATGTGGACGACTACCTCACGGATAAAGGAATCGATCTTAATAAGCCAAGCACCGGAACGAAGAAGATCGGTTTTCAGTAAAACCAGCAGCCGACTCGCACCAGGAAAACCTGATCTTTATAGAAGAACAAACAGGAAGCGCACATGGAGATTCTCCTGGTAGTAGAACCATCTGGAATGACATAGTTCCAAAACACATCAGTTTCCTCTTGAATGTATTCTCCCGTAGTAGAACCATCTGGAATGACATAGTTCCAAAACACATATTGATTTCTATCCGCTTGTGTCTTAGTAGTAGAACCATCTGGAATGACATAGTTCCAAAACACGGCGTCGTAGACAATCCGCATTGCGGCGGTAGTAGAACCATCTGGAATGACATAGTTCCAAAACGGCTGTTTGGATGTTTCCCGTGCGGATACTGTAGTAGAACCATCTGGAATGACATAGTTCCAAAACTCCCTGTCACAGGTCGCAGACAAATCTCGTGTAGTAGAACCATCTGGAATGACATAGTTCCAAAACATCCCAGACGGATACGCGGAAGAAGTCTGGTAGTAGAACCATCTGGAATGACATAGTTCCAAAACTGGTACATCGCCGGAATCATCGAGAACATTGTAGTAGAACCATCTGGAATGACATAGTTCCAAAACACCTTGCACGCAATTACAAGCCCTTTTTCGGTAGTAGAACCATCTGGAATGACATAGTTCCAAAACACCATTGCGCCACTATGCTATCTGTCTCAAGTAGTAGAACCATCTGGAATGACATAGTTCCAAAACACGCGGGAAGTTCACGGCGGCGACTGACCTGTAGTAGAACCATCTGGAATGACATAGTTCCAAAACTCGAAGATGCTTGAACACGACAAAACGGTAGTAGTAGAACCATCTGGAATGACATAGTTCCAAAACTCGTACCATCTTTGATACTGTTCGTTGATGGTAGTAGAACCATCTGGAATGACATAGTTCCAAAACGTCGGCGTCAAGCAAAAATGGCAAAATCGTGTAGTAGAACCATCTGGAATGACATAGTTCCAAAACAAACTGCGGTCTGCGTCAATGCCTATATAAGTAGTAGAACCATCTGGAATGACATAGTTCCAAAACCTCAAATCCATGAGGTAGGGACCTTTCGGTCGTGAGCCGCTGCCACGCCGGATGGTTCTTTTCTTTTTCAGTATATCACAGCTTGATGATTTTGTCATCATAATTCTGATCAATTTGCCAACGAATTTCCTGCTCATGCATCGGAATCGCCTGATTTTGAAAAATCAGCAGCGTCTTTACTTTCGTGTAGGCGGCATACTTGATGACTTCCTGCCAATCCGCGTCCGAAAAGTAGTTGTCAAGATTGCAGAGAATCAGCAGCTTTTTCGGCATCCATTCCGCCAGAATATCCAGCAGTTTGCAGATTCGCACCAGCGGCGACGTATTCAGCGGGCAATCAAGCTGTACACCGAACGCTTTGCAAACATCCTGTACCGTCATTTCGTCCGGCGCGATGATTTCCAGCGGGATTTCGCGCGTCACGTCCTGAATGAAATCTGACAGCTCCACCATCTGCTTTTCCCAGCGGACCTGTCGCAGCGGATTTTTGCGAATGAGCTGATTAATTTCCCCGTAAAGTGCCGTCATGATTTTCTTGTTCGCAAAATCAATGTGGAACGGGTCGGTAACAACGTACAGCAGCTTTGCTGCATCCAGAAGGTCATCGTCCTGCAAGAATAAGAAGGGCTCCAAGGATTCTTCGCCCGCTTCCAGCGCAAGGAAACTCTGCACAACCCGCGCGTACAGGTGCGGAGAGGCAATCTGCATCGAAGCCGCATGGTCATCGACGATTGGCAAATCATGCTCGAAGCTGATGTTTCTCAGTATCAAAAGAACCACAACCTCTCTGTCGTATCCAGCTGTTTTTCCTGCGGGCCGCCCAGCAGATAATCAATCTGGCTGTACTGCTTTTCCGTGATGATCATCAGCTGGATTACGCCTTTTACTGGCTTGATGCGATTAACGCGCTGTTTAATCAGGTCAGCCGACACCGCATTGACCGCCAATTTGCAGTATACCGATTCCTGCATCATCAGAAAGCCGTCCTTGATGAGGTCTCTGCGGAATCGCCCGTATGCGGCGCGCTCTTCCGACGTTGTCACCGGCAAATCAAACATCACGATGACTCTCATGGCTCGCATCCTCATAGTGCATCATCATTCCTTCTGTCCATTCCGTCTGACCGTCAAGGCAATCCGTCGTATTGCGCACAAAGCGGGCGATGGCAGTGCTGACATACATCTTTTGCTGCTGATAGCAAATTTCTGTATTCAGGATGTCCAGCAGTTCGTACTTATATTCCTTGTCAAACGTGCGCTCTCCCTGATGCAGCACGACCTCATCCACCAGAAAGCGGAATGGTTCCATCAGGTCGCAGGAAAGGTTGAAGCTGTTGTAGGCGTTCCGATGGTGAATCCCCAGCTGCGTCGCGTAGCCGCGTGCAGCGACTTCCTTGTTGAAGCAGGAAAGCAGCAGCGAATAGCCGTAGTTCAATGCTGCATTACGGTCACTTTTCAAATCGCGCGAAAAATCCTTGCCGAAAATGCGGTTGAAGTAGACCTTTGCCGCGTGTCCCTCGCGATTCGTCGCGTCACCGAGGGTAACGCTCTCCGCGAAGGCTGCAATTTGTCTTGCAGCCTCCACGGAAACTTCCTGCATCACGCCCGCCTGATTAAGAATCTTCTGCTGGATGATTTGCTGCCACAGCGCCGCTTTCCGCGCATCACTCCAGTTTGCCTGCGCCATCATCCTTGCCGCTGTATCATGGCTTCCGGCATAGGGGAGTACCTGGCCGCATGGATTCCGCTTTTCATCACAGAAGATGACGTTCACCTTTTCGTGCATCAGTTCGCAGATGAGATACCCCGTCAGTGTGACCATCGTCGTGTCCAGAATCAGCGTGTGCAGTTCCGAAATGTGAACCGTCCGCACCTCATCGCCGCGAATGATGAGAAAACCATCCTTATACGTCAGCTTGCACGGGCTTTGAATCACGACGGTTCGGAATCCGGCCATAGCTTCGTCCTCTTCTCGCGCAGTCCTGTGATGGACTGGTCAATCAGGGTAATATGTGATAAATTCAATACTTTGTTTGTAATTCTTCCTTGATTATCACTCAATTCCTTTCTTGACAGTGCTGTTTTATACATGGCATATTGCCCGTTGACCGCCATTACTTTCATCGTTTCAACAATGAAAATACATTTTTCTTGGAAACACAGGGTATCAAAATCAATTACTGACATGCGCTTTGCCACGCCATTGAAAATTGGATATTGTTTCTCCATCTTTTCTATCAGAAGTGAAATCAGCGTGTTTAGATGCTCTTCGTCATCTGGCTGCAACTGCTTAGGCGCTTTATACAGCTTCCAAAGCGTGTGATGCAGATATGTCGGAATAAACAACTCACGCGCATTGTACATCTCGCTGCAGCTTCGCAAAAGAAGTTCGCTGCCCTCGTACTCAATACGCTGATTCATCAAGATCGTCGGGCGAATGATTTGAACTCCCGGATAATCTTTCTCCAGATAGTCCACCAGCACTTTCGGATTCTGCTCAATTGCTTCCGCCAGATAAATCGGCACATTCACCAGCTCACCAACGCGCTTTTTGCCCTTTTGATAGCTGATTGCCGCAATATATGCAGGATATTCCTTGTTATATCCGCCATATTTCATGGTATCCAAGTCTTTCTTCAAACACAATTTAGCTTTTACACTCCCGGCACGGTATCGTGATTCATCATAGATAGCACCAGACTTCTGCCGTTTCAAGAACACCACATGCCCATCATGGTATCCCCACACCGCCTTCAAGTAGCAAATTTCCTGCTGTGCATTGTGGATGATTTCCCCGGTATCCGGATCCTCCTGATCCTGGCTGAATTTCGCCAGTATCATGCCGTGCTTCGAGCTTAAATCAACCTTGTTATCATCACCTTTATTTGCTTTCTGCGCCTTTCTGACGCGAATCGCCGCAGACGACTCGCTGTCAAGCCACGGTACAAAGCGCTCCACGAAGTTTCCCATTGTCGCCGCAAGGAAGGCATCGTACGCATGGTGCATGTCGTTCAGCTCACGAATCTTGTAAAGTCCGTACTGCTCTCGCAGTTCTGAGGACAGTCCTGCCTTGATGCCGCTCACATGCACATCCGGATAATAGCGCTTGAACAGCTCCGTCACGCACTGCACCATCTGTCCCGTTTCCACCAGCTGCCGTGCGACAAACTTTTGCTTGTCATCAGCGCTTACCATACTGCGTGTCAGATTCTTGAACTTTTTTTCGCCCATGAATCCCTTCTGGCGCAGATAATTCCACCACGGGCGCTGTGAATCCCGAATGCTATCCGCCAGCAGAAGGTTGTCTGCCTTGCGCTGATTTTCACCTTTCAGCACCAGTGCGCGGTTTTCAATCGAATTGTCCACGATATAGCATCGCGGCAGAATATGATCAATTTCCGTCGTTGCCGAAAGCTGGTCAAAATCAAGCGGCTTGCCGCTGTAAAGCGATTTCCCCAGCTGCAGCAGATACAGGTACTGCTGGTCATCCAGTTTCTTTTTATCCTTGCAGTTTTTCAGTACTTCCCAGCACTCTGACGGCACTTTCTCCGCTGTCTTATCTTCCGCCAACTCTTTATACATCTGCTCCACTTGGTTCAGACGTGACTGCGTGCGCTGTTTCTTTTCATCCGGCGTTTCTTCGCGCGTGTTTTCCAGATAAATGGCGTGCGGATGGCAGCCCTGATGCTCAATCAGTTCCTTCACAATGCGCACTGCCGTCCAAATTCCGCGTTTCAGTGCCGGAGAAACCTGCAATTTCCGAATCTCGTCGTATTCGATTTTCTCTTTCGGTTCGCCCAGCTCCATCAGCCGCTCTTTTGCAATCTTCTCTTGAAAATGGTATTGCGGATTGTTCAGCACCTGCATGAAGTTTTCATTCGTCGCGCGCAGAACTTCCATGATTGTTGCCGGCTGATTCTCATATTCACCCAGCACATCAGTCAACAGCTTTTCGCTCAGTCGTCCCCAGCCAGTATAGCGCCGCTGCACCAGAAAACTCAGCTGCGTATCCGTTACGTCCGGATATTTTTCTTGAATCAGCTTCTTCAGGATGCTGCGATCCTCAAAGATGGTACTCCAGCGCACCAGCGTTTCCAGCTGCTCCGTCGTCTGGTCGTTCACGGTGAATCCGTGCTTCTCCAAGTCATACCGTGTGCGCAGGCTCGCTGTGAATTTATTCGGTTCCTGTGTGCCGGAAATATCATTCTCCGTAACATCCGTGTATGGGCTATTCTGCCGAAGCCACTTTGCAAACACTTTGTAGGAAACTGACTTGTTCTTAGCGAAAAGTTCATCCATCATCCGCTTTTTCAGCTGAACGTCACGAATCAGATTGCCCTTTACGCGGACGCGGTTCAGCTCATTCAGCATAAGGTACTCTTCATACAGCAGGGAATGCAGCGGCAGCACGTCCTCTATCGGCAGATAGGTGCACTTGTTTGTCAAGTTCGCAATGAACCCCTCCGCCGTTTTCGTCTGATTCACCACATCAAAGAAATTCCACGGGTAGGCAGGCTGTGTTTTGTCACGCACAATCCACTTCTGGAACGGGCTGTTTTTATCTTGATACAGCGGACCGACATAATACGGCAGACGGAACGTGCAGATGCTGAGAATTTTCTCCCGATTTTCCCGCAGTGTCGGATAATACTTTCCTTGCGCATCGAGAATTTTCACAAGTTCCTCCGCCTGAATCTGGTTCGGGATTTGACCGTTCAGATTGATGCGCTGCAGCGGCAAAAAGCCGTTCGGCTCATCTATCGCTTCCAGCATAGGCTGTGCGGCTGCCGCTGCTTCGGCATCCTTATTGCCTGTCAGCATAGCTTTGAGCACCTTGTAAAACTCATCTTGTGTGCAGCGTTGCAACTTCTCTTTTTTGAATTTTTTCGGTTTGCGCAGGTGATCCGTATATGCCGCATAGCCTTTTGCGTTTTCATCATCACGAAACAGTGCATAAAACTTATCCGGCTGATAGGCTTTCACCCATGCTTTCAGTTTCTCCAAGTCACGCCCGTGCTTCTCATAACGCGCTACCATCGTGTCGGAAATCGTCTGCCCGTTTTGACGAATTTCCGCAAACAGCTGCCAGCGATACAATTCCAGCATCAGAGCAAACACTTCCGCCTGCGCTTCCGTCATCCCAGCAAGATACGTTTCTTCCGTTTCGCCTTCAATGGCGCCTAAGGAGGTTTTTTCTGGTGCATCCGTCTGACTTTCATAGCCAATCAGCGCTTTTAAAGAACCTTTGTAGCCCAAAAGAAGCGACGCAAGTGCTTGTGCAGCCTCTTTGCTTTCTTTTTTCTTGCCTGCGTACAGCAGCTTCTGAATCTGCTCCTTGCGCGCCATACCACGGAGCGAGTGATTTTCCATCGTGTGACAGATTTCCTTTGCCGCATTTTCTGCCGGCGCAAGCCCGCAGACAAAACTTTCGGGGTCTGTCAGCAATTCCAGCAGCTCCTGCATCTTTTGCGGTGCTTCCGCACCGATGTCAGACAGCGTTTGCCCTTCCATCAGGAAATGCCCGCGATATTTGATGATGTGGTGCATCGCCAGATAGACATAGCGGATGTCCGCCTGCTTTGTGCTTTTCACCAGCTCATTGCGAATATGATAAATCGTCGGCAGCGTCTCAACGGATACTGTTCCATCCACAAACAGTGCTTTGGGCAGCTTCGCATAAAACTTCTCATACTTGCTGTCCTCTGCCCATAAGAACGATTCATTCATCCGAAGAAAAAACGCTGGGTCTGCCGCACACACATCCGGCGCAACCAGTGCTTGCAGCAATTTGATACGCTTGCGCCGACGTGCCAGCCGACGCCGCGCTGAACGCTTCTGGCGACGTTCTTTCGCCGTCTGCGCTTCCTCAAACAGAACCGAACCGTATGTCGGCCGCTTGTGGAAGCGCAGCAACCGTCCTTTTTCGTCCGTCATTGCGTAGCCAACAGAACTTGTGCCAATATCCAGCCCGATATTGTAGACTTCTTTCATGATGGTGCGCCTCTTTCCTTTGCTTTGTCGCTCTATGAATCGCTTTTGCAAACGCTTGAAGTGTTCCCACACGATATGCGCACTTATGAAAAAAGCCGCTTTCGCGGCGGAGCCTCTAAAAGCTCGCAATCGATTAGGGAGTGGGGAAATCCTCGGCGAACCTCGGAATCCTTGGTTTTGACTCACTATACCATTCCAGATGGTTCATTTTCATTATATAGTACTTTGTGCATTCTGTCAAGTGGTTTTTTGAGTTTTTTACTTGCTACTTTTTTCTACTGCCCGCGTTATGGGGGATACTCCGCTCCTTTTTTCAAGTGCAATGAGCGGAAGGCAGAGGAGAAAAGGTGCGAACAGATGGTGCAGTTTAATCCGGAAATAGTATAATCTGTTCCAAATACATCCGCTTTAATTGCAGTATGCCTTTTGCGCCCAATCCTATCGCGAAACGCAAAAAGCCGTCTTTCATCCGTCCAGATCCCGCATATTGTGACAGCCCTGAAACCGCAGAAAGTCGCTGACCTCAATTTTGTCCTTGCCCAGCATCATCTTCATGCTCGCATTGACCATGCGGATGTCGTACTGCCCTTGGAACAGCGGCGTGATGGGGAGATCCAGATGCAGCAGGCGGTAGACCGCAATCATGGCGGTGCGGACAGAAGTTTCAACCGTGAACACCACGTCGCCCTCCAACTCCACGAACTGACCGATGAAGGCAAGGTTCTTATTGCCAGCGGTAATGACCTCCGGGCGGTCTTTCAGCTTGCGCGGCATGAACTGGCTGGTGATGTAGGGCATCACGACAGGGATGGTCAACATTGATAAAATGCCGCAGTCTACGTTTGATGAAATTATCGAAAAATATATGAAAATGAACATTGCCCATTCCTTTCGAGAAGGTAACGGCCGTAGCACCTGCATTTGGCTTGACCACATCCTGAAAACTGAAATTGGCAAGGTGGATAAGGAGGATTATCTTCTTGCGATGGAACGCAGCCCCATAAAGGATGTAGAGATTAAGGTGCTGCTGAAAGCGGCGCTGACTGACGACATCAACAGCCGAGAGGTTTATATGAAAGGGATTGATTGTAGCTACTATTACGAGGGGTATGTGGGGGTTAAGACGGAGGAGTTGTAAATTATAGAGTGCCTGGATTGACAACGCTATTGATGTGGGAGAAATTGTTATCCCTGTGGAGTGGACTACAACCGATGAGCGCAAAACTGGGAAAGCAGTCACTGGCAGGAAAAGAGGAAAAATCGTTTGAGGCTGATAATTTTCTGCACTGTTGAGAGGCTTTTACATTTGATCACTTCTGTCTACGATACGAAAATATCTTAGCCGGTTTATAAAACCAACTATGTATTTTCTGCATCACCTCATGAGGCGAAACATTCGTGCAAATCGGTCGTATTCACTCAAAGTTTACGAAATCCTATTGAACATCCGATTCGGCGGTGGTATAATCGAAATGGTTATGCTGTACATTCTGTGCTGAGGTGAAAACTATGAAAGCAAGCTACAAAAAATTGTGGAAACTGCTTGTGGATAAGGATATGAGCAAAGGAGATCTTCACAAGGCGTCGGGGCTATCTTCCAGCACCATGACGAAACTCCGAAAAGGCGAAGATGTGTTCATGGAAGCGTTGAGAAAAAACTGCATTTGCCTCGACTGCAATATCGGTGACATCGTGGAGTTTGTAGACGAAAGCAAGAGTAAGAGTCCACTTTATGTGACCGCCAATATGGTAGGATAACAATGAGCTTGGGAAAACGGCTTGGATGGAGAAGCGAATGGAACGATCTCTGATTTATAACGGCACGATTACGGCGGAACAGTTCCTCTTTTACGAAATCCGCATTGCATCGAAATATTACCTCAGCGGAACATCCGTGGAGGACGCAATCGAGAAAATCAAAAAGAACAATCTGTTTCAATACCCGACCGAGCGGCTTGTTGCCCGCATGGTGCGAAGCTGCTATAAGCGGCTGGATGCATTAGACGATGAACAACTCCGGCAGGAATTATCATCGGCTCCTACTGAGATTGCAAAGCAGATCAACCTCTATGCCATGATGCGCTACAATCGCATTGTGTGGGACTTCATGATCGGCTTGATTGGAGAAAAGTTCCGAAGTCAGGACTTCGAGTTTTCTCGAAAAGACCTGAACGTGTTCTTCTCCCACTTACAGGAGCAGAACGATGATATTGCCGGATGGAGCGAGTCAACAGTCAATAAAATCAAGCAAGTTCTGACAAAGGCTCTGGTCGAGACCCAGATTCTTGACACCTTTAAATCGACACGGCTCAATCCGCTGTTCCTTTGCGAAGAGCTGGAAGAAGGCATCCGCAGAAATAACGATCTCGAAGCACTCGCAGCTTTTAACTGTTTTAGATAGGAGACTCTGGCATGAGCGACATCAAGCAAAGGTTGGATAGAATCCGGGACAGAATATCCGACCCCAGTTTTCTTGCTAACAAAGGATTAAGCAATGAAGTCGGCATTCATGTGTTCTGCTACGATCCGGCAGACGAGTTGATTGTCAGAGACTTCGTTTCCCGGCTGAAAGCAGAGAACGGGACGCCATACCACATTAAGGAGTGCGATCTCTATGAGATTTTTCTCAACCTCTTGGAGGACAAGCGCGTTTTGAAATCTGTGGACGGACTGGAAGAAAAGCGCGGAAAGGAATACCTTCTCAAACAACTTCAAAAGATTGCAACGCCGGAGGCGCTTCTGGAATACATGAAGTACGAACCGCATGAATACGGAGACGTTCTATTCCTGACCGGCGTGGGAAAAATCTTCCCGTTTATGCGCTCTCATAAAATGCTGGACAGTATGCAGCATCTCTTTGAGGACATTCCCATCGTCATGTTCTATCCGGGATCGTTCAACGGACAAGACCTCGGATTATTTGGAAAGTTTCTGGACGGACACTACTACCGAGCATTCAACCTTTTGTAATTGGAGGAAGACACCATGAAAATACAGAGCATGTTCCAAAAGGACATCGACCGTGACATCAACGGTGTTGTGCAGGTATCGCAGGACGACCAGCGTAGTGTGAAGCAGGAACTTGACGAGTATATTATCACGAAAGAACTACGACGCCATTTTGCCACGTTCTTTGATAACTATGTTAAAGCCATCGATTATCCGACAGGAAAAATAGGCGTTTGGATTTCTGGTTTCTTTGGAAGTGGTAAATCTCACTTTCTGAAAATGTTGTCTTACCTTCTCTCCAACAAAGAGGTGGATGGTAAACACGCTATTGATTACTTCACGGACAAATTCGACGACCCGATGATGTACGCCGATGCAGCCAGATGCTCGTCAATGCCGACTGAGACAATCCTGTTTGATATTCTAAAACAGGCACCAGTGAACAAGGATGAAACTGCAATTCTACGTGTTTTTGCAAAGATGTTTTATCGGCACTGCGGCTTTTATGGGGATGATCTGAAGGTTGCTCGGTTGGAGCGTTTTATCGAAAAGCAGGGTAAAACAGAGGCGTTTCGTGCGGCGTTTGAAAGTGTACATGGTGCGCCGTGGGTGGATGATCGCGACGCATTTGCCTTTTTTGAAGATGATCTTGTAACAGTTTTGCAAGATGTACTTGGAATGAGCGAACAGGCGGCACGTAATTGGTTTAACGGAGAGGAGACAAATGAGTTAAGCGTCGCTCAGTTGGTGGACGACATTGTCGCATATGTTGACACCAAACCGAACAATTTCCGGCTTTTGTTTATGGTGGATGAAGTCGGCTTCTTTATTGGAGACAACAGTGATCTGATGGGAAATTTACAAGCTATTGTTGAGGAAATTGGTAGACGATGCTCTGGCAAGGTGTGGGTCATGGTCACAAGTCAGGAAGCGATTGACTCCGTTGTGAAAGTATCTGGCGATGACTTCTCCAAGATTCAGGGACGCTTCAATACTCGGCTGAGCCTGTCTTCCTCGTCCGTCGATGAGGTCATCAAAAAGCGTGTTCTGGCGAAGACGGAGGACGCAGATCTCCTCCTGCAGATGGAGTATGATAAAGAAGCTTCCGGCTTAAAGAGTCTGTTCGCATTTGACAATCCGATTCTCGATATCAAGGGCTTTACCAGCGCAGCAGAGTTCAGCGCGACCTTCCCCTTTGTGCCGTATCAGTTCATTATCATCCAGAAGGTGCTTGCAGAAATCCGCAAGCACGGTAACTCCGGCAAGCACCTTTCGGGCGGTGAACGCTCCATGCTGTCCGGCTTCCAAGAGGCGGCGCAGAAAATCGAAGACAAGGACGAGAACGCCCTTGTGCCGTTCTATCAGTTTTATGACACGGTACATACTTTTCTTGAAAGTACCATTCGCCGAGTTATCGACCGCTGCCAGAATGCGGCGGATGCCCACGATGGCTTGGAACAGCAGGACGTGAACGTCCTCAAGTTACTCTACCTTGTCCGTTATATTGAGGATGTCAAGGCGAATATTGAAAACATCGCCATCCTGATGATTGATGATATTCACACGGACAAGATTGCCCTCCGTGCGTCCATCACGGCTTCACTGGAACGCCTTCTGACACAGAACTACATCTCCCGCAACGGCGATACCTATGCTTTCCTGACGGACGAGGAACAGGATATTGCCATCGACATCAAGAACACGCCGGTTGACAGCGCACAGATAGTCCAGAGCATTTCTCAGACGGTTTATGGCGAAATCTATCCGGCAAAGAAATATAAATACGGCAAGTACGACTTTGCCTACGATCAGTATGTGGACGAGACGCTGAACGGCGCGTCCACTGGCGGAATGCGGCTTCGCATTGTCACCGTGGCAAGCGACCTCTACGGCGTTGACACTCAGCGGCTTATCTTGGAATCGCAGGTCAACAATGCGGCAATCGTTGTCCTTTCGGCGGACACGCCCTACTTTGATGAGCTGGAACAGGCGATGAAGATCCGCAAGTATGTCAAGCAGCGGAATGTGTCGCAGATGCCAGAGAGCATCCAGCGGATCATCCGCGACCGCAATGACGAGGCGCGGAAGCTGGAAAGTCATGCCCGCAGTCTGATCGAAAAAGCTATCGTCGAGGGCAAGTCCTATGTTCACGGAGAGATTCTCGACCTGAAATACGGCTCCGCAAAGGAAAAGCTGGACGAGGCGATGAAGAACCTTGTCGAGAGCGTCTATTCCAAGCTCAACATGGTTAAACAGTTTGTGGACAGTGATGCTGGTATTCTCGAGATTCTCAACAGTACGCATGAAGAGTTCGGCTTCACCGGACTGGGCGCGAACAACGAAGATGCTCTCAATGAAATCAGCCAGTGGTTGGAGCTGCAAAATCAGAAGATGCTCACGACCTCGATGGGCGATGTGCAGCGCCGGTATCAGGCGATCCCCTACGGCTGGAAGGAGATCGACATCGCAGCCCTGATTGCCCGTCTGATCGTCCAGCAGAAAATCCAGATCAACTATGGCGGCGCGGCTGTTGCCAAAGAAGAGCGCCGCTTGGTGGACTTCCTGCGCAAGAAGACCGAGATTGACAGAGCCATCGTTGTGCGGCGTATTGCGCCCTCCGAAGAGCTGATTCGCAAGAGCATCAACTTCCTGCGCGACTATCTGGGCGCAATGGACATCCCCTCTGATGAGGATGGACTGATTCGCTTTGTCCTGAGTACCTTTGAAACCAAGCGGAGCCACTATCAGAAGCTCCTTGATGATTTCTACACCAAAGAGAGTTACCCCGAAAAGGAAACCGTCACTGCAGCCCGCAACCTAATGAACGATGTTCTGAGCCAGCGCAAGGATAATGTTGCGCTGCTCAAGTGGATGGTGCAGAAACAGGACGATCTTCTCGATTCCGCCGAAGATATGGAAGGCGTGGAGATGTTCTTCAAGACGCAGTGGACTGTTTTCGCCAATGCTAAGAAGCGCCTTGCCAGCATTCTCAAGGAGAAAGACTACTTTGCAACAGATATAGATACGTTGAACGTCATCAACACGATGTCTACGATTCTTGCCATGCCGAAACCCTATTCCCGCATCGGAGAGCTGCCGGAGCTTGTCCAGAAGGTCAAGACCGCCTATGACGGCTTGATGGATATGAAGCGCGATGAAGTCGCCGAGAACATCCGCCAGTGTATGCAGGATGTTCACCAGCTTGCCAGTGAAGCGTGGGACGCTGGGACGCTGCTCCATCAGGCGGACGATTATTTTGTGTGCAAGCGCGAAGCGGCGAAAGTTTCGACATCCCTCACCGAGCTGGATGCCATGATTACGCAGCTTCTGAGTTACAAGGACACGATCTGCCGCCGCATGGAGGTCATGTCTGCCTCACATCAGCAGGAAGCACAGAATCCCACGCCCGCAGCGACCGGAACGCCCGCGCCGAAGCCCCCGAAGATCATGACCGTGCGCCGATACGACCTATGCTCGGTCAAGCGTCTGCAAAGCAAGGAAGACATTGATAAGTACGTCGAGGCGATTCGCGAAAAGCTCTTGAAGACGCTCGAAAGCTGCGACGGTGTGCAGATCAACTAAAGGAGCATAAGAAGATGAACAAATCAAAGATTCAAAAGTTTGCCGTGGACGGGCATAAGCTCCTTTACAAGCAGATTGCCCAAAGAGCTTATCAGTACGGCATTGAAGAAGGAAACGTCGGCAAGGCGGATGCTACCGAAGTTCGCGGTCGCATTCTCTCCCCGCTTGAGAAGAGCCAGCGAGCGGCACTGATTGCTGAAATCAATGCCAATGGCTATCCGCAGACTATCGAGCGTGTCACCTATATCTGGTTTAACCGCATTGTTGCGCTTCGGTTTATGGAGGTCAATAACTACCTGCCCTCCCATATCCGCGTGTTCTCAGACGCATCCGGCGCATTCAAGCCGGAGATCCTGAACGATGTCCTTCATCTTGAGATGGAGGGCTTGGACAAGGCGCAGGTCGCGGAGTATATTGAAAATAATAACACCGAAGAACTGTATCGTTACTTGCTCCTGACGCAGTGTGCGGAACTGAAAGCAGCGCTGCCGGATGTGTTTGGACTTGCGCAGCGTGATAAAGATTACACAGAATTGCTTTTTCCGAATAATATGCTTCACCAAGATAGTTTTATCGGAAAAGTTGTAAGCGATATTGATGAGGTAGATTGGGGTACTGCGGAAAACTGGCAAAACAGTGACAGCGATCATTTAGTTCAGATTATCGGCTGGCTGTATCAGTATTACAACACCGAACTGAAAGACGATACCTTTGCACTGCTCAAGAAAAATGTGAAGATCACAAAGGAGCGCATTCCTGCCGCAACGCAGCTTTTCACGCCGGACTGGATCGTCCGCTATATGGTGGAAAACTCCCTCGGCAGACTTTGGCTGGAAGGTCACCCCAATGCCAAGCTGCACGACGGCTGGAAATACTATCTGGACGAAGCCGAGCAGGAGCCGGAGGTGGATGCGCAGCTTGCCAAGCTCCGCGAGGAATACAAGACCATCAAGCCGGAAGAGATCAAGGTCATCGACCCCTGCATGGGCAGCGGTCATATCCTTGTCTATGCCTTTGATGTGCTGATGCAGATTTATACCTCTGCCGGTTGGAATCAGCGCGAGGCGGTGCAGAGCATCCTCAAGAATAATCTCTACGGTCTCGACATTGATGACCGTGCGGCGCAGCTTGCCTATTTTGCGGTCATGATGAAGGCGCGGCAGTATGACCGCCGTCTGCTCACGCGCGGCATTCAGCCCAATATCTTCGCCATCCGCGAGAGCAACGGCATTCAGGCAATGACTATTGAGTATTTCCATAAGAATGATCCAAAACTGAAAGCCGACATCGAGAGCATTGTCACCGAAATGCGGGATGCCAAAGAGTACGGCTCTATTCTGAGCATCACACCTGTTGACTTTGCCAGACTGTATGCCCGATTTGCTGAAATTGACAATGACATCAATGTAATGCGGAAGCCTGCACTGGATGAACTGCTGCCGCTGGTCAAATGCGCCGAATTGCTGGCGCAGAAGTATGATGTGGTGGTGACAAATCCGCCGTATGCTGCTGTATCCGGGCTTGCGGATGATATGAGCAAGTTTATCAAGGCAAATTACCCGGACAGCAAAGCCGACCTATTTGCCGTGTTTATTGAGCGCTGTGGCGAAATGCTGGTGCAGGATGGCTATCAGGCGATGATCACGCAGCACGCTTGGATGTTCCTGTCCAGCTTTGAGAAGCTGCGCACAAAGCTGCTGGCGGTCGATATTGTCAATATGGCGCATTTCGGCGCAAGAGCGTTTGAAGAGATCGGCGGCGAAGTGGTGCAGACCACCTCGTTTGTTATTCGCAAGAGCCATATTGCGGACTATAAGGGTGAGTATTGCCGTCTGATCGAGCCGACCTCTCAGCAAGGAAAAGAGGATATGTTCCTTGCGGGTGAGAATCGCTATGCGGCGGATCAGTCCAACTTCACCAAAATTCCGGGGTCTCCGGTGGCGTATAATTTCTCAGAAAAGATTTTTCGTGCATTCGAAGCATTCAAGCCCCTTCCGGAATATGGAATTACAAGATTAGGAATGACTACAGCAAGCAATGAGACTTTTGTTAGATTTTGGTTTGAAGTTGCAATAAGACGCTGCTATCTGAATGCAACCAATGCGGAACAAGTTCTCGATGCTCATGCAAAATGGGTTCCATACAACAAGGGGGGATTGTTCAGACGATGGTTCGGCAACATGGATTGCGTAGTAAATTGGGAGAATGACGGTTATGAGATAAAACACTTTGGAGAAGACACAGGGCATATTCGATCCACAGTTCCAAATACAGAATACTATTTTCTTGAATGTGGAACATGGTCAAAAATATCATCAGGAAAAATTGCAGTTCGATACAGACCTGTCGGGTCAATTTTCGATGTTGCTGGTGCCTGCCTCTATTCTCAAAACAGAACTAACCTTTATTTATTGATTGCTTTTCTCAACTCGAATGTTGCAATGAAACTTTTGAGTGTTCTTTCTCCAACAATGAACTTTGAAGGGGGACATATTTCCTCGTTGCCAATTTGTATTCCAGATAATAGTGCTGATTATACAGCTAAGGTGGAAAAATGTATTTCCATTTCGAAAGACGATTGGAATTCCTATGAAACCTCATGGGATTTCAAGCGGAATCCGCTGGTGTGAGGTGCGATATGAATTGGACTGATATTGTTGCCTTGGTTTTCTCGGCAATCGCTGCTGTTTTTTCTATCTGGTCTTTCTTTTTGGAACGAAACCGCGTCCGTAGAGAAGCCACTATTCATGCATTTGAGGAATTGGAAAAAGAGGTATTCTTGCAGAACGACTATACAACGCTACCGTTGAGAGCAAAAAGAGAGGTGGAAGAACATAAATTCGGCGTAGCGTGGAGACGTGGGACAAAATTGCTATCGAGAATCGAACATTTTTGCGTCGGCGTTCAGGCAAAAGCGTTTGATCTGGACACGCTAAACCGCTTGGCTGGCGGCTATTTTATCAACCAGTACGAAAACTGGAAACCAATCATCGAACAAAAACGTTTGGACGACCACAGCATGAACCACTACAACGAATTTGAAGATGTTGTTAATAAACTAAAGAAAAAGCGAAAACCAGATTGACATGATACAGAGGTTATGCTTAGAAGAAATGCTACGCCATGTCATATTTAGACACTATTAAAAGTTCCTGAATTATGATGTGCCATCTGCAACTTGGAATCAACTTTGAACTAACTTGCGTCTTTCACAATGGCATTTACCGAACTGTTGGAGGAATCATTGATATGGGAAGACTAATTTCCGATAAATACGCCGCATGGAAGCAGGAGTGCGAAGCTCGCTTCCAGCAGCTCAAAAAGAACGAAGAAGAACTCAACCGCATTTTTATTGACATTTACGGCTTGCAGGATGAATTGACGCCGGATGTGGCGGACAAGGACGTAACCGTGCATCGCGTGTTTGACAGCAAAGACGATGTGCCGGAGTCCATGAAGGGCAGCAACTACGTCCGCACTATGCGCGACGAGATTGTCTCCCTCATCTCCTACGCCGTGGGCTGTATGTTCGGGCGGTATTCTCTGGACGTGGACGGTCTTGCCTATGCGGGCGGCGAATGGGATGCCAGCAAGTACAAGACTATCATCCCGGACAGCGACAATATCATCCCCATCTGCGATGACGAGTATTTTGACGATGACATTACCGGGCTTTTTGTAGAGTTTGTCCGCAAGGTCTATGGCGAGGATACGCTGGAAGAAAACCTCAAGTTTATTGCCGACGCGCTCGGCGGCAAGGGTACGCCCCGCGAGGTGATTCGCAGCTACTTCTTGAATGACTTCTATGCCGACCACCTGAAAACCTATCAGAAGCGTCCGATCTACTGGCTCTTTGACAGCGGCAAAAAGAACGGTTTCAAGGCGCTGTGCTATATGCACCGCTATCAGCGTGATCTTCTCGCCCGCCTGCGCACCGACTATGTTCATGAGCAGCAGGAACGTTACCGCACACAGCTTGCCCAGATTGGTGATGCCATTGACCACGCCAGCGCATCCGAGCGCGTGAAGCTGACCAAACAGCAGAAGAAGTTCCAAGATCAAGCGGCGGAACTGCAAAAATACGAGGAAAAGGTTCACCATCTTGCCGACCGGAACATCAAAATTGACCTTGATGACGGCGTAAAGCATAACTATGAGCTGTTTGCCGACGTACTGGCGAAGATTAAGTGAAGGAGGCTCCCATATGGAATTGGTCGAAGAAATCCGAAACCTCATAGAACTTAAAATTGAGGGGGATTATTGGGACTTTAAGGAAATGTGGCATGACAACAAAGCCAGTCTCCTTCATGACATTATTTGTATGGCAAATAATCAGTTGGGGCGCGATGCCTACATCATTATCGGTGTAAGCGACAGCAGATGCCAAGACGGTGTCAAAATTAAAGGTGTTACAGAGGTAAATAGAAAAGATCAACAGCACTTGATTGATTTTTTGCGAAGTAAAAAATTTGCAGGCGGGCTTCGACCGCCTGTCTATTTGCAAACGATTTCACTTTGTGATGATGATGGTATTCCGCAATCAGTAGATGTCATCATCGTGAAAAACTCAGAAAAAACGCCTTTCTTTCTTGTGGATAATTTCAGAGATAGAGATAAAGAAATCCGAGCTGGATATATCTATACAAGGGTTGGTGACACAAATACAGCGATTGATTCAATGGCTGATATGGACAAAATTGAGTATCTTTGGCGGAAACGCTTCGGGATAGATTTGTCAGTTAATGAGAGACTGCTTCGCCTCTTAGATTCTCCAGATGACTGGGTTGGAGACTTGAATTGGGGAAACTCAAAATATCACAAGTATTTTCCAGAGTTTCAAATTCAAATTGAAGACATTGAGGATCAATCTCAGTTTTCCACAAATAGCATTATGCAAAATATTGCTGATTATCAAGCAGATAGGAGCTATTCTGTAAGCAATTTGACTATTTATTATCACTCAACAATTCTTTACAAAGAATATGTTATCTATTTAGATGGCGGACGGCATCTAATTCCTTTTCCAAAAACACATACTGTTTATTCGGACACAGTAGTTGGAGGAGAGCCTTCTCTAACTTATATTTATCTAAACATGGATAGTGTATCGGGAAAGTTATTTAGATGTTTTTGTTGTACAGAGCATAACTGGTACAATGAGAAATGGGACTTACGCCCCGGCGTTGCGTTCCTTATTTTCGATGATGAGGCGGTACAAGAGCAGTTTAACGATTTTGTGCTAAATCGCCTTTATGCAATCGAAGATGAATATTGCAAGGCGCTAACTGCAAAAAAATATGTTCGCAATTCACTAACTGATGAATACTATATTGGTGGTTGGTCAAAAGCAAATGAAATAAAATCATGGCATTTATATGAACAATTTTGGGACATGGTCGGGAGTGACTTGCATGACAAACTGCCAGAAATGCCAAAAGAAGGAATTTAACGAGGGAGCTAAACGCTATGACCACAGAATCTATTCAATTTAATTTGCGAGAGCGTTTTGCAGCTCCCTTGCCGGAGTTCTATCGCCGCAGGATCATCTTCTGGAAGGACGAGGATCGGGAATTTGAGAAGGACGTTGACGAGCTGAACTTGGAAAACGTCAAGATCATCAAGCTGACTGGCACAAACAACTTTGCCGTCAAGAAGTTGCTTCTCCACGACGATTTAGAGAGCGATTACCTCGTCTACTGCCCAATATCATACGCCGGCATCGAAGATAACTGGCTTCAGGACATTGAATATTATAGCGAGACCTTCCGCGCAGATTTTATCTCGATGCAGATGGATGAGCTGAATATCGCACCGTCTGCCACTATGCGGAAGGCGGTCAAACTCTATGCCAAGTTCCTTGAGAACAAGGAACGCCGTCAAAAGCTGCACAAGATCGGGCGGGACTATCAAACGCCCCTCCAGCTTCACATCGACATTATGGCGGTACTCGCCGGTTTGAGCGAAGGCTCTGTGCAGGATGTCATCATCGCTGTCCTTGCCGCAGGTCTTGATAAAGAGACAAACAGCGTTTTGCAGAATATCCGCAAGTTCGGCAGCATTGAAGCCTTCTGGCAGCTTGCGCGGAAATACACCGGCTATATTGAGGAAGAAGACAAGCCGCTTGGCTATTTTGCAGCGCACGTTCTGCTGGCTGCGCTTTCTCAGACGATGAATGCCTCCGTTCTGAAAGGCTTGGAGCGTTTCGTTTCCGAGACCAACAAGGCATACTGTTATAGCATCGTCCACGAATGGCGTTCCCGCGAAGATAACGAGGACTTGTATGAGCTGTGCCGTACCGTGGAGAACGAATTGCAGCTCCCGACGCGCTTTGACAAATTTGAGCCGGAAACGCTGATTACGGGTGATGTCTTCCCGTGCATCAACGAAAGCATCCTGAAACAGCTCTATGCCGAGATTAGCGACCATGTAGTGAAGGTCGATCTCATCATGAAGGTCTGTGAAAACAGGCGGACAGCCGGATGGTACGAGCGTTTTTCTGATTATTTTGACTGCCTTTTCTTCATCGGAAGGATGCAGAGCTTCTATCAGGAACACGGCGGCGGATTCCATATCGTTGAGCCGAAGAAAATCTGGAAGCTCTATACGAGTGAACTCTACCGAATGGATGCATATTACCGACATTTCCATTACGCTTTCGGCAACTCGCTCAAGAACGCAAATGATGTTCTGGAAGACGGCTTGAAGCACTCGACGGAGTTTATCGAGGCGTTGTATCAGAACTGGTTCCTGCGTGAATTGACCGCTTGCTGGACGAATGCGGTGTCAGATGACCTTGCTACGCTTGGCTATGTCTCGGAGATTGAGAAGCAGCGGGATTTCTATAAGAAATATGTTGTTCCTGCAAGCAGCAAGAACACCCGCGCATTTGTAATTGTCTCGGACGCGCTTCGCTATGAGGTTGCTTCGGAGCTTTCCGAACGCATTGTGCGCACCACAAAGGGAACTGCCGAACTTATGGCGATGCAGGCGATTTTCCCGTCCATCACGAAGTTTGGTATGGCAGCCCTTCTTCCGGGGAAAAAACTTTCTGTGAATGACAACATGGAAGCTCTCGTTGACGGCAATCCCACTCGTTCTACCGTAGAGCGGAACGCAATCCTAAACGCGATGCCGAAAGCCAGCGTTGCCATTCAGTACAATGACCTTCTGAACATGAAAAAGGATGAACGGCGAGAGTTGGTTGCCGGAAAAGATGTAATATACATCTACCACAACTCCATCGACGCCATCGGAGACAAAGCCACTACGGAGTCCAAAGTCTTTGACGCCTGTGAGACGGCAATTCAGGAGCTTTCCGGTATCCTACGTATTATTGTGAACGAACTGAGCGGAACAAATATTTTCATCACAGCAGATCACGGGTTCCTCTATACCTATAAGCCTCTGAATGAGAGCGACAAGATCGACCGGAAAGCCTTCTCCGGCAATGTTTACGAGCTTGGACGGCGTTATGCGCTGACTGCTCCTGACACAACTGCTGACTTCCTGCTTCCCGTCAATCTGGAACGGGAATTGGACGGTACGCCCATCAAGGGCTATGCCTTGCAGGACACCATCCGCATGAAGGTTCAGGGCGGCGGAGAGAACTATGTTCACGGCGGTATCAGCTTGCAGGAACTTGTTGTGCCTGTAATCGCCTTCAAGAACCTCCGCACGAGCAATAAGAATTACGTTGAGGTTAAAAACGCGGAGCTGAAACTTCTGAGCGAAAGCCGCAAGATTTCCAACCTGATCTTCTCGTTGGAGTTCCACCAGCGTCAGCCCGTGGGCGATAAGATCCAGCCCTGCACCTACTCCATCTACATGACGGACGATGAGGGCGTGGTGATCAGCGACCGGCAGACGGTCATCGCGGACAAGACCAGCGACAACGCGGCAGATCGCGTGTTCCGTGTCCGGTTCAATCTGAAAGCCGGAACGTATGATAAGAAGAAAGTCTACCGTCTGGTGATCGCAAACGAGATTGACGTGGAAGAGATCGAGTTCCACATCGACATCGCGTTTGCGGACGATTTTGGCTTTGACCTGTGAGGTGAGAAGACTGGATGAGCAGAGAATGAGCGGCGAGACCGGTGATAAGAACGCAGTGCTCGACCAGAAGCTGCGGCAGTTCTTTGACGGAAAGATTGTTCGGAAAGACCTGACGAAGAAAATCAAGGAAGGTGCGAATGTGCTGGTCTATGTCCTTGAGTTTTTGCTTGGTCAGTATTGCAGCTCGGATGATCCGGAAGTCATAGAGAACGGTGTGGAGAACGTCAAGCGCATCTTGGCGGACAACTATGTCTGCCCGGACGAGGCGCAGAAGATTCTCTCCATGCTGCGTCAGCGCGGAATGCACACGGTCATTGACAAGATTACCGTCAATCTGAATATGAAGAAAGATACCTATGAGGCGGAGTTTTCAAACCTCGGCATCAGGAACATTCCCATTTCAGAGGATTATCCTGCGAAGTCTGAACGGCTGCTCTGCGGCGGTATCTGGTGCATTGTGCAGCGCGAATATGAGTTTCTGGAAGAAGAGAAAAACGCTCCTCCCATTTATATCCGAAAGCTCACGCCAATCCAGATGCACCCATGTGGACATTGAGGAATTAAAGGAAGGCAGAAAGAACTTCACCGAAGAAGAGTGGCTTGAGATTGTGCTGCGCTCCTGCGGTTATGAGCCGGATAAGCTGAATGAACGTGAACGCTGGCTTCTGCTTGCCCGTATGCTGCCGCTTGTTGAGAACGACTTCAACCTCTGCGAGCTGGGTCCTCGAAGCACCGGCAAATCCCATATTTGCAAGGAAATCTCCACGAACAGCATCCTTGTTTCCGGCGGTCAGACTACCGTTGCGAATCTGTTTTACAACATGAGCAGAAAAAACGTGGGCTTGGTCGGCTTGTGGGACTGCGTAGCGTTCGATGAGGTTGCCGATATCAACTTTAAGGACAAAGATGGCATCCAGATCATGAAGGACTATATGGCGTCCGGCTCCTTTGCCCGCGGCAAAGAGGAAAAAGCCGCGACCGCTTCTATGTTTTTCGTTGGCAACATCAATCAGAGTGTGGACGTGCTGCTGAAAACGTCCAGTCTCTTTGAACCATTCCTACCCGAAATGGGAACAGACACGGCGTTCCTCGACCGTATGCACTGCTATATTCCCGGCTGCGAAGTTCCAAAGTTCCGCCCGGAGCATTTCACCAACAATTACGGTTTCATTATCGACTATCTGGCAGAGTTCATCCGGGAACTTCGCAAGGAGCAGTACGGTGATGCTTTGGACAAATATTTCCGCCTTGGCAAGAAACTCAATCAGCGCGATACCATTGCCGTTTGCAAGATGGTCGGCGTATGATCAAGCTGCTATATCCGGATGGAGTGTTCACGAAAGAACAGCTTGAAGCAATCCTCAAGTTTTCACTCGAAATGCGCCGCCGCGTCAAGGAACATCTCAAGAAGCTGGGCGGCATGGAGTTCTACGATGTCAATTTCTCATACATTGACAACGACACCTTTGAGGAACATTTCGTTTCCGTTCCCGAACAGGGCGGCGGAAAGCGATCCCCGAAGGAATGTGCAATCCCGGTCAGGTCTATACGGTCTCGCAAGGAAAGAGCGGCATGATTGGCGTCTTCCGTTTGGAATCGCAGATGCTTCCCGGCAGTGGGAAGTTTGAGCGGAAAGGGCTGAACTCTGACGGCAGGTGCAAGGAAGCGGCAAACACCGCCTTCAACTATCTGAAAGCGAATAGAAACCGCATCAGCGGCGCGATAAGCACGACAACGAAGGACTATATCATCAATTATCAGGATTTGCAGGGAATAGGCATGACCGAGAAACTTGCGCTTCCCACGCTGATTGCACTCTGCTCGATTGCGCTTGGGAAACCGACCCTCAGCAGTCTGGCTGTGCTGGGAGAGATCAGCATCGCGGGAACGATGCTTAAAGTGGACGAGCTTGCAAACGCGCTTCAAGTCTGCCTTGACAGTGGCGCGAAAAAGGTGCTGCTGCCTATTACATCGGCGATTGATCTTGGACTTGTTCCACCCGACTTGATTGGCTGCTTCAATCTGGTTTTCTATCAGAGTGCAGAGGATGCGGTATATAAGGCATTGGGCGTTGAGTAATTCCGATAAAAAGCGATGCGGGCAACCAAAACTGGACATTGACAGAGGTACTTCGTTCGTTTTATGGGCATTGAAAAATGAGAACATATTAGTTGCCAAACTTTTTTGCGCTGCAAAGCAAGGGTAATGGTGAAGTAGTTATCGCTTATGTACAGTCACTTTGCGAAATACTGAATTGCTATGGAGTGAATACCATTTCTCTATGAGCGCGTATATTTGTGTCCGTGCAAAACACCCCACAAAGCCGTAAAATCAACAGTTGGGTATTTCGATGCAGAGCCTAAAACTAAAATCAGCTTACATTTGCAGAAAGAGTGCATTTTAATGCGATAAATTCCGGGTGTCATATTGAAAACAGCTCTATCCTTGTGATATAATGTGTGCACACACTTTCAAGGAGGTGCAGCATGGCTACACCAAAGCTGAAAAAACAAGATGTTATTGATGCCTTGAACTTTATCGACGAGAACGGAGTTCCCGAACATAATACAAGCGTAAAATATATACTTGTGTCCGAGAATGGGAAAAAATATCCGCCGAAGTATGTGGTAGCCGTTGCTGACCATTTGGCAAACAGCACGGATATTTCGACAGAATCCTTTAACAGCGTTGACGCAAAGAAATATCTGGAAAGTCTGGGCTTTACCATCGAGACAAAGCCGCAGGAAAAATTCGAGTTATCCATTACTGCCGAGAGTATAGCGTCGACGGACGAACGCTTTACCATGGACAATCTGAACCTCGGGGATAACTATAAGCCGCTGGATGCTTATTTCAAGAGGGTAAATGGAGATGTAATCAAGCGAGCTTACAGCAAAGGAGAAAGAAGAAATTCTAATCAAACTTTGCCGCGCATTGCCTGTCAGGTGTTTGAAAAGCAGCTTGCCGCATTATCGGTTGATGAGAAGGAGAACTTTCCTGTCTGCAAATATAACCCGGACAGCGACGTAATCAGAGGTATTTATGCGAGTGTTGACGATTTCAAAAAGCACCGCAACACGATAGAGTACCTGACATACAGCTATGACAATGGACGTCAGTTTGTTATCTATTGCTGGAATATCTTCTCTACGATTATCTTCATTCAGGAATGTTTGAAGCGTTTCGGTGAACCGGGAGATCAGTTCATTTTGACATACCGCGAAAAAGATGAGAAGGAAACCGCAGCGGCAGAGACGGAAGCTGCTGTTCAAGAAGAGCTTGTTCAACAGTTCAAGGGATACCGAAATCCGTTTTCTTCCATGCTGATTGAATCAAAAAATCTGATTTTCAGAGGTGCGCCCGGTATCGGAAAATCTTATCTTGCCAAAGAAATCGCTACGGACATTATCAGCAATGGGTACTTTGACGATTACACACTTCTTACTGACGAGCAGAAAAAACAGGTTGAGTTTGTTCAGTTCCATCCGTGTTATGACTACTCTGATTTTGTTGAAGGACTAAGACCAAAACTCAATAAGGATGGGACAATGGGCTTTGAATTGCAGGATGGAATTTTCAAGAAGTTTATTGCCCGTGCCAGAACGAACTATGAGGACTCCAAAAAATCCAGAGAAACCGTAGAAAAGGAAGTTACGGTTCAAGAGTCCATGACAGAGTTTTTCTCTGGGATTGAGTTTGGCGTTGATCCATTCAAGACGATTAATGGAAATGAATTTACCATTACCGACGTGGATGACGGGCATATCCATATTTCCATTCCCGGAAATGCATCTGTCAACAGTCTTGCTCTGAATCTGGATGAAGTTAGAAAGATGCTGGAATCCGGGCAGAAGTTTGAAAAAATAAAGGATATTACGTCCTTTTTCGGAAAGACGTTTGCTACGCAAGGATACTCCTATGACTTTGCTATCTATAAAGCAATCAAAGCGAAGAAAAGAACAGTTTCAAAAGTAAAGGCAAAACACGAGAAACTAAAAAAATACATATTCATTATAGATGAAATCAACCGCGGCGAGATTTCAAAGATTTTCGGTGAACTGTTCTTTACAATAGATCCCGGTTATCGCGGAAAAGCCGGCGAAATCTCCACGCAATATTCTAATCTGCACCCTGATCCTGACGAAAAATTCTATATTCCTGAAAATGTCTATATCATCGGTACCATGAACGATATCGACCGCTCTGTGGACAGCTTTGATTTTGCCATGCGCCGTCGCTTCCGTTTCGTGGAACTTAAAGCGAATGAACGCCTTGAAATGCTTGCATCACTGGAAAACGAGGAATTAAAGGCAGAGGCAATCAGAAGGATGACAGCGCTCAATAGGGCAATCACAGAGGTTGAGGATCTGAATGAAAATTATCAGATTGGAGCATCTTACTTTTTGAAGCTGAAAACACTTGATTTTGACCAGCTATGGACTGATTATCTACAACCGCTCCTACAGGAATACATTCAGGGAATGTACGATGAGGAAGGAATTATGAATCGGCTCGCAAGGGCATACGGCTATCAGAAACCTGCCAGAGGTGATGCGAATGAAGCTGCTCAGGATCAAGGATAACTCCCAGCAGAAAAAAGATGCCTTTTCTCAAGTAGCGAGGCTGACAGGCAAAATTGCAGATAAAACATTGGAACAGCTTGAGCGTGAAGGTGTATTCGTATTTCCTGAAACCGTAAAGGATGCAGGAGATATTACACAAGACCAGATGATCCTTCAAAGCGTCAATGACACCTATCGCTCCGGCAATGTGATGGGCTTTCTCGGCTACGGTGATGAGCGGCTTGTAATCGAGTCCCGTTTTTGTAGAGAGGGTGAGGATTACTTTTTTCAGTATCTTTTAGACAAAGTGCTGGACTTTCCAAACATCGTAGATCTGAACTCCGATGCCAATCAAGACAATCGACTGTTCAATTTTCTGTTGTTCCTGTTTCCGTATTACCTCAAGGCAGCTATGCGGAAGGGATTGTTCAAACAGTATATCCGCCACAGGTACAATGATGGAAATGCAAAAGGCACGATTGATGTCGCAAGGCATATCAAGGAGAGCACCCCATTTGTGGGAAATGTTGCGTACAGTCAGAGAGAGTTTTCCTACGATAACAGTCTTATGGAGCTGGTGCGGCATACCATAGAGTTTATCAAAAGAAAGCCTTACGGAAATAAACTTCTTATCAAAGTAAAAGACGAGATAAAACTTGTTATAGATGCAACTTCGACTTATGAGCCGTATGACAGGCAGAAAATCATTGAACAGAATAAAAAGAATACCATCCGCCACGCTTATTTCAGGGAATATCTCGCTTTGCAGAGGTTGTGTCTTTTGATTCTTCGACACCAGAAACATCAAATCGGTACTGGAACGAGGCAGATATACGGTATTCTGTTTGATGGTGCATGGCTGTGGGAGGAATATGCTAACTTGCTCATTGAAGACATCTTCTATCACCCAATGAACAAGAGTGGCATAGGCGCTCAGAGACTATTTGATGGAAATGTAGGATTGATCTATCCTGATTTCATCAGCCGTAATAGCGAGATGCGGATGATTGCCGACGCCAAGTATAAGCCGATTGACAATATTGGCAACCGAGATTATTTGCAATTACTTGCCTATATGTTCCGTTTTGGTGCGAAGGCGGGTTACTATCTCTATCCTGAAGCAGATGGAGCTGACGATTTGAAATTACAGTTGAATCGTGGCTCTACCTATGAGAAAAATGTTATGCCGCGTGATGACATCAGCATTACCAAGCACGGCTTGAAAATTCCTGTAAGTGCACAGAATTACTCGGAATTTACCGCAAAGATGAAGACTCAGGAACAGAAATTTATAAGCGTGTTTTATGCGTAATTTTATAGAAGCACGCAGAGCAGCATATTAAATAATCGAACAATAATAGCCCGTAGGAGTTAAAATGTGTAAACGAGCAAAATGTTCCTTCGTTTGTCTTTGAGACACTATTAAAATTCGACTCGCCTATCTGGATGCTACACCCACTGTAAAGGGGTGACGGCTTTTGCAAGAAGCGCTCTAATGCCCGGCAAAGTGGTCATGTTTTGTTTTGCACCCATCACAGACTCAGAGTTATCCCCAAAAAGGAAATGGATTGATTTGAAGGATATCTCTGAGTATTCCGCGCGAGATTGCGCAGCACGACCGCTCAAATTGAGCATCCATTCC
>ERZ791903.185-NODE-185-length-100963-cov-13.571342_pt1 | contig 100963 bp, 86 predicted proteins | sample MGYA00510148_ERZ791903 | MGnify/ENA primary metagenome ERZ791903 (study PRJEB30046, sample SAMN00792080) | human gut metagenome | study: EMG produced TPA metagenomics assembly of the A metagenome-wide association study of gut microbiota in type 2...
CTTGCATGTGTTAAGCACGCCGCCAGCGTTCATCCTGAGCCAGGATCAAACTCTCGTTAAAAGTGTTTGTATCCAGTTCAGAATCAACATACTAGCTAATTCTTCCCTTTTTACTGTTGTTTGGTTTTTAACCGTTCGCTCGACTGCCTCAAGCTCAAAACTTCGTTTTTCGCTTTCGTGGCTTCGCCAATACTCACAAGCATCACTTTCTGAAAGCAAGCTTTCAAAACTGCTGCTTTGTTCGTGCAGTCTTCGCTTTTCGAAAATCTTCTCTTAAAGAAATTTTCAAGGGTTATTGTTGTCTATTGTTCAATTATCAAGGTTCTTTTTGCTGTTCTTTTCAAGCGACAGCTTTTATATTTTATCAAAAGCTTTTCTCTTTGTCAAGAACTTTTTTATTTTTCTGTTTCGTTTGATTTGGAATTTTCATATCCGCCTCTAGCGACAGCTTGTCTATACTATCACATTCAGATCATTCTGTCAACAACTTTTTTTGATTGATTTTCAATCTTTCCAATCACTTCCAACCAGGAATGTCCCTCCTCCGCGTCTTCTCTGCTCTTCCGTTCTTTTGTTGCTCTCAGTGCTGTTCCTCAGCGACGAATGTTATCTTACCATGCCTGTTCTTAATTGTCAATATTTTTTATATTTTTCATGCAATTCTGAATATTCTGATAATTCGTTTTGTTTCTGCAAGACTATTTCTTTCACAATTATAACGGATACAGCTTTATATAGTAGAAAGTTTTTCAGGAGCCAAAAGAATCCGCATGCATTTGGCAGAATGCACACGGACTTTCAAATTTAAAGCATCTCGAACCTTTCTCCCAGAAATTCGGACTGACTTCAATCTCATCTGAGAGAATCTTATATCCATGCTCTTTGCAATATGTATAATCTTTCTCTAACTCTTCTGACCGATATGCAATATGATCAACCCTGGTTGTCGCACCTCCCGGAAGCTGGTCTCTCTGAGAAATTTCATACATCTTTCCGTCTGACGGATTCTCTAAAAAGTATACATTATGTCCACCTTTTCCCGGAAATTTTCCGGCAACTCTGAATCCAAGCATTTCTTGATACCACTTTGCATTTTTTATAAAATATTCCCTTTTCACATAATCTTATTTTGAGTATAATCATCTTTACAGCTATATTTTCAAAAAGATGTTGGGGTCAAAAGCCCCCAACAATGATGCCAACGGATTGTTTCGTGCTACGCACTCCCACAATCCTACCCGCTATTCGCATATCATGGTGCTTACGCCCCACTTTTATGCTACTTTACCAGTAATACACTTGCTTTCTCTACTTGATAGCAAGTGCATAGATTCAAGGAGTACTAATATGTTCCATTATTATATGTTCAACAAACCATTTGGCTGCGTTACTGCACGTCGCGACACTCTTTACCCAACTGTTATGGATTATTTTTCAGAACTGCACAATGACCATCTGAATCCTGTCGGACGTTTAGACCGTGAGACAACCGGTCTTTTGCTCATTACAGATGACGGTAATTGGAATCAACAGCTCACTCATCCTGCCTATCATAAGAAAAAGACTTATCTTTTTACCGTCCTCGGAGACCTGACAGAAGATCGACGCCAGTTCCTGGAAAATGGAATTTTGCTAAAAGGATCTCCTGTTCCTACTTCTCCTGCAAAGATCACTCTTTTCAAAAAAGATACTCTTGCTAATATTCTTGATACGCTGCATCCAGAAGTGCAGAATGCAGTCCGTACTAATCTGCCTTCCCATCCGGTTACCTATGGAGAAATCACCATCAGTGAAGGACGTAAACGTCAGATCCGCCGTATGATGAAGGCTGTTCACTGCTGCGTGATCGAATTAAAGCGGATTTCTATTGATGACATTCATTTAGATGAATCCCTTGCCCCTGGAAAATGGAAAGAAATTTTCCCCTTTGAAAAAAATTCTCCTGTTTAAGAGATTCCATGGACTCAGCAAACTTTTTGTCTGTTACTCACATAAAGAAAGATCAGGAAACGAGATTGCCTTACTCTGCTTTCCCGATCTCCTGATCCTTCTATTTTTCTGCTCTTTCCTGCTCTATTCTTTTCTGATTTTTTATTCTTTCCTACTCTATTCTTTTCTGAGCTTTTTATTCTTTCCTACTCTTTTTTCTTTACATTTCAGATTTTCCATACCTGGTTCAGGCTGCTTTTTTATCTGTTCATTCAGCCTGCCATATAACTGGGTCATCCGATATAGCTTATGAACTATCTTTTTATCAAATGCTCCCTTTTCCATCTGCCAGGTCCAGTTTCCACCCAATGTGGAAGGCATATTAATTCTTCCACTTCCGTCAATTCCCAGAATATCCTGTATCGGTGTCACGCATAATTGTGCTGCACTTCCCATTGCAAGCCGCATAAAATCCCACGTCAATGTATCATCATCCAGCCTGGAAACACCCATATATTCTTTTGCAAAATCACGGCTTTCTTTATCCAGTGTGCGATACCATCCTCTGGTCGTATCATTATCATGCGTTCCCGTATAAACCACACAATTTTCAGAATATCTGTGAGGAAGATAAACTGATTCCCCGCTTGGATCAAATGCAAACTGAAGCACCTTCATTCCCGGGAATCCACTTTCTTTCAACATCTGAAGGACACTCTCTGTCAGAAAGCCGAGATCTTCCGCAATAATTTCCGGTCTTCCAAGCTCTTTTTCAATGGCCTGAAAAAGTTTCATTCCCGGTCCGGGCATCCATGTTCCATTTTCCGCAGTCGACTCACCGTATGGAATTGCATAATATTCATCAAATCCTCTGAAATGATCGATCCTTACAACATCATAGCGCTGAAAACAGTACCGGATTCTCTGAATCCACCATGCGTACCCGGTCTTTTGATGATACTCCCAGTTATATAATGGATTTCCCCAAAGCTGTCCCGTCTTTGCAAATGCGTCCGGTGGGCATCCTGCTACTCTAATCGGATTATTTTCTTCATCAAACTGAAATAATTCAGGTGCAGCCCATGCATCTGCACTGTCAAAAGCCACATAGATCGGGATATCACCTATGATCTGAATTCCCTGTTCTTTTGCATAAGTATGCAGCTTTTTCCACTGCCGATCAAATTCATACTGCTGGAACTGATAGAAGCCGATCTCATCTTCCAGTTCTTCCTTTACTTTTTCAAGTGCAGTTTTTTCCCTTTTCTTTAAAAGCTCTTCCCATTCGCTCCAGCTTTTTCCCTCATGGGCGTCTTTAATTGCCATATACATGCAATAATCTTCCAGCCAGAATGCATTTTCTTCGAGAAATTTTTCGTACTTATCATTTTTCTGAAATCGTCTGTATGCCTTTTTCAGAATCTTAAATCTGTTCTGATATATTTTTTCATAATCAATCTTTTTCTGTTCTTTACAGCGTACTTCCTTACACTCCTTCTTTGTCAGAAGTCCCTCTTTCACCAGCGTCTTCAGATCAATAAAATACGGATTCCCGGCATAGGTAGAAAATGACTGATATGGTGAATCACCATATCCGGTCGGACCAAGCGGCAGGATCTGCCAGTAACTCTGCCCCGCCTTTTTCAGTTGATCTACAAATTTGTATGCTTCTTTTGAAAAGCACCCTATTCCATATTTTGATGGCAGCGAAAATACCGGCATCAAAACTCCACTCGCTCTTTTCATTTTATTTCCTCCAGATCTTTCGCCGTTACAGTTTCCAGATATCCTGATTATACTCTTCGATCGTTCTGTCAGAAGAAAAGTATCCGGCTTTTGCAATATTGATCAGTGCTTTCTTTGCCCATGCTTTCTGATCTGCATATGCCTCCAGTGCTTCTTCCTTCTTTTCTTTATAAGCATCAAAATCAAGCAGTGTCATAAACCAGTCTTTACTGATGATCTCATGCTGAAGTCTTTCCAGATTCTCCTTCTGTCCTACTGCAAGCACTTCCTTGCTCGTGATAAAATCAACTGCAGCTTTGATCGCAGGATTCTTTTCATAAAATTCTTTTGAAACGTAATCAGCTTTTGCATAATGTTCGATCACTTCATCACTGGAAGCTCCAAATACAAAAATGTTGTCATCTCCCACCAGTTCATGGATTTCTACATTTGCACCATCTTCCGTTCCGAGAGTCACCGCTCCGTTCAGCATAAATTTCATATTTCCTGTTCCGCTTGCCTCTTTTGATGCAAGTGAGATCTGCTCAGAAATATCACATGCCGGAATCAGTTTTTCAGCTTTCGTTACGTTATAATTTTCCACCATCACTACTTTCAGGTAAGGACTTACATCAGGATCATGGTTAATGATCTCCTGCAGACAGAGGATCAGATGGATGATATCTTTTGCAATCACATATGCCGGTGCAGCTTTTGCCCCAAAAATCGCAGTTACCGGTGCAGCCGGAATCTTGCCTGCTTTGATTTCCAGGTATTTATCAATAATATATAACGCATTTAACTGCTGACGCTTATACTCATGAAGCCTTTTGATCTGGATATCAAAGATCGTATCCGGGCTGATCTCTATATCCTGCGTTTCTTTCAGGTATCTGCACAGTGCTTTTTTATTTTCTTTTTTGATCTTCACAAGCCTTTCGAGAACCTTTTCATCATCCTGATACTTCAAAAGCTTTTCCAGTTCTGCTGCATCCTTCTTGTACCCTTCCCCGATCAGCGAATCGATCAGTTCTGTCAGAGCTGGATTGCAGTGAAGCAGCCAGCGGCGGAACGTAATACCATTGGTCTTATTATTAAATTTTTCAGGATAGATCTTATAAAAGTTATTCAGTTCCGTCTCTTTTAAAATCTCAGTATGCAGTGAAGCAACACCATTGACACTAAATCCGTAATGCAGATCTATATGTGCCATATGGACTGTATCATTCCGGTCAATGATGGATACGCTCTCATCCTCATATTTTCTTCTTACTTTATCATCCAGAACTTCAATGATCGGAACCAGTTGCGGAACAACCTTCTTCAGATATGCAACCGGCCATTTTTCTAATGCTTCTGCAAGGATCGTATGATTGGTATATGCACACGTTTCTGATACCACTTTCACTGCATCATCCATATCCATGCCACGCAGCATCAGCAGACGAATCAGTTCAGGGATCACCATAGTCGGATGTGTATCGTTGATCTGGATCACCGCATACTCCGGAAGATCATACAGCTTACAGCCTTTTGCAACACATTCATCCAAAATCATCTGTGCTCCCGCACTGACCATAAAATACTGCTGATAAATACGAAGAAGTCTTCCATTTTCATCACTGTCATCCGGATATAAGAACAGCGTCAGGTTCTTCTCAATCTCTTTTTTGTCAAAATCAATTCCATCCTCCACGATCGTCTCATCTACTGAGTCAAGATCAAAAAGATGTAATTTATTTGTCAGATTATTATATCCTGTCACTTCAATATCGTACATTCTTGCTTTGACGTCCAGACCTCTGAAGGATACCGGATATACTATATCGGTCTTTTTAAGCCACGATTTCTTCTCGATCCATGGGTTCGGAGTTTCCTTCTGCAGGTTATTCTTAAATTCCTGTCTGAACAATCCAAGATGATAATTCAGTCCGACACCATCTCCCGCAAGTCCAAGCGTTGCAATGGAATCCAGGAAGCACGCTGCAAGTCTTCCAAGCCCCCCATTTCCCAAAGACGGTTCCGGTTCTATTTCTTCGATCTCGCTTAAATTCTTTCCATGCTTTTCAAGAATTTCTTTTACTTCTTTGTAGATTCCAAGATTGATCATATTATTAGACAATAATTTTCCAATAAGAAATTCTGCCGAAATATAATATAATTTCTTTTTGCTGTCCGTACGCTCTTTTTTTGAAGCCATCTCCTGTACGATTGTCAACAGAGCATCATAAATTTCTTCATTAGATGCCTGTGAAATCTCTTTTCCCAGTATCTGATCCAGCTTTTCCTGCATATTCATAGTCTCTTCTCCTTTTTCATTCCGTTCCATTCTATGGCGATTCCACACCGCCCGTCTTTATCTTATTTTCACAATATGTATTTTAATACTATTTTTTTATCTTTTCTTGCAATATAATTTCATTTTATAGTACAATACTATCATTCTATGATGCCAGTGGCAAAAGGTCTAAGCCCACATGAGCTTGCTCATAGGTGGGTGAAAAACCTTAGGACCCGCCCCGATATGAACATAAAAGTGGGATGATAATCCCACGATATGCGAAGATTGGGTAGGATTGTGGGAGTGCGTAGCACGGAGCAATCCGTAGGCATCAAAGTCGGGGGCTTTTGACCCCGACATCATTCTATTGTATAAGCAGGCATTATGTGAGTCGATCCTGTCGCTCATCCATGAACCACTCTGAAAGGAGCAGATTTATTTGCAGATCAATAATTATCAGAATTATCACGAAACCAAGCAGCACACAACTGCAGAATTTCCATACAATACTTATCCTTGTTCCATTCCACTGGATTTTACCCGCGTCCCGCTTCACTGGCACGACGAACTGGAACTGATTGTTATAAAAAAAGGGCATGGTCTGATCTCAGTCGATTTTCAGAAAAAGATCGTCAATGCAGGAGACATCATTTTTATCCGTCCGGGCTGTCTTCATTCCATCGAACAACATGAATCCGATTCCATGGAATACGAAAATATCCTTTTACTTCCCGAACTTCTCATCTCCGGGGACAATGATCTCTGTGCCACGCAGTTTCTCCGTCCTCTTATGTCAGGTTCTGTTCCTGTAGAGATTTTTTTTACTCCTGCCGTCCCCTGCCATGGACAGCTTACTGAGTGTATTTGTCAGATTGACCTGTTATGCGAAACCCGTCCTGACGGATGGCAACTTGCATTAAAAGGTTATCTTTTTCAGTTCTTTTACATTCTGATCTCAAATCAGAAAAAAAAGGAACACGCCTCTTCTCCCCGGTTAAAATCTCTCGAAAAAATGAAGCTTGTCCTCAGATATGTAGAAGAACATTATACTGAACCAGTCTCCATTGAAGATATGGCCGCTCTCACTTATTACAGTAAATCACATTTTATGAAATTTTTTAAACTTCATATGGGAACCGGTTTTATCGAATATCTGAATGACTACCGACTTACGATTGCCGGACAGAAACTGAAAAATTCTTCCGACTCCGTTCTTACGATTGCTGAAGAATGTGGCTTTGAACACCTTTCTTACTTCAACCGGCTTTTTAAAAGAAAATATGGAACTACTCCCGGAAAATACAGAAGCGGCTTACACTGAAGCCGCTTCTGTATTTCCAGTTTTTCTGACTCTTTTATTCCTTTCCATGCGGAACGTATTACGGATGATAATATAATTCGATCGGGTCGATCGGATCAAATGGATGCTCCTCTTCCATTTTTTTATTTCTGCCATGACGCTTTAACAATTCACCACTTTTATTATAGACCCAGAATGAGTATACCAGGAATTTGTTGATCTTTCCGATCTTCTCTTTCGTCGTCTTGTTGTAAAGTACTCCACCTGTTTTTAGCGGAGTCTTTTTATGGATCAGGGAGATCAGCTCCGTCTCACAACTGACCGGTTCAGGCAGGATCGTATACCCCCGACCTACACATTCACTTTTATGGGAGTCACTTCCTCCGGTTGTCAGCTTTCCATATTTCTTTGCAAGCTTCATCGCTCCGGCATTGGACTCCGTTGTCTCACAACTGTTAAATCCCTCTACAAAATCAAAACGCTTGATAATCTCCGGTGACTGGTAGAATTTTCTTGCATGCGTAAAACTCATATACTTTTCACCGCATGGATGTGCAGGTCCAAGAACTCCGCCATTACGATGAACCAGATCGATCAACAACGCCAGCGGCATTCCCCGCATTTCCAGCAGACGGATCTTAACTCCTTCCGGCATGATCACCAGGATATGACCCGCATCACGCGTATCATATTCAATCCCTTTCAGTACAACAAAATCTGTATGCTTCTTTCCTTTGATATTCTCTTTCCAGTAACGGTATCCGTTATACGTATCATGATCCGTGATTACCATTCCCTGGAATCCCTTTTTCTTCAGAATTTCAATATACTCTTCAATCCCGACTCTGCTGTCTATTGAGCCTTCTTTTACATGACAATGCATATCAATCTTCATACGCACAGCCTCCTTTTCTGAAAGAATCCACTTCCATACCTGTTATTCTTCCCCTGATTCATCCTCGTCATAATAGTCCTCATCCTCTATTTCAGGATCTTCGTCATCCAAATAGTAATCTTCATCTATTTCAGGATCTTCGTCATCCAAATAGTAATCTTCGTCTATTTCAGAGTCTTCCTCATCCAAATACTCGTCTTCCTCTGTCTCAGGGTCTTCCTCATCCAAATCCCCTTCTTCCTCTGTCTCAGGGTCTTCCTCATCCAAATCCCCTTCTTCCTCTGTCTCAGGGGCTTCCTCATCCAAATAATAATCTTCTTCTATCGTGGAATCTTCTTCATCAAAATAATACTCCTCTTCCTCCACTTCAGATGCGTCTTCCTTTTCCATCTGGTCCTCTTCCACCATCTGGTCATCCTCTTCTACTTCATCGATCCAGTTTCTTGCTCGTTCCACATCATTTTCTGTAGAATTATTTTCACGGATCTTTTCCGCTGTCTTCAGATTGCTCTTTTTCTGCTTACCCGATTCCATGAGCATCTGAATCCACACTCCGAGTACCGCTGCCACTATGCATAATACAATATGGATCCATCTCATATTTACAGGAATCAGATAATAAATACAGCTTCCTGTAACCATACCGCCAAAAATGGAAGTGACAAAAATCGTAACAATGCTTGAAAACCAAATAAAGACTACTGCTACAAGCAGACCGACACCGATACAGACTCCCCACAGAATCACACTGTCCGGTTTCAGAAGATGGACTCCCACCAGTGCTGTCATCAGCCAGCATAACCAAAAACCGCCCACTTTTTTCTTCCATATACTTAATGCGGTCAGAATTACTCCCACTACCAGTCCCGGAATCCATATGTAATCCACAGCAAGTCCCGCGAAATATGCTGCTGCCGCTCCACCGACAGTTCCAGATACAAAGCCGAATATAACTGCCCACACTCTGACAAATTTCCACCCGGTCAGGCAGATTCCAATTCCTAACACGCCTAATACGATCAGTGAGATCAATTCTACCTGAGTCAGCACATGAGAGCTGTCATTAAACCCTGCCAGCAGTACATTAAAATCAAAATTTCCGATCGAATCCACAATCATTTTCATATTCATATACTCCACCTTCGTTCTTCTGCGATTCTTTTCCCCTTTGTTACCTCTTCTGATCTGAAGACATTCCCTGTTATATATTTTAGCAATTTTCACATTATAATACAAGATAATTGACTTATAATATCTCTCCCTTTAAAATAAAGAGGAATGCTGTTGACAATCGCAGACATTGAATCATATAAAGGAGAAATCATATGGAACAGTTAAAAATTCCTGAAGGCTATACCTCTCCGCTCACGATCCGTGAAACGGAAGTTGCCATCAAGGAAGTAAAAGATCATTTTGAACGTGCACTTGCAAAGAATCTGCATCTGACCCGCGTTTCCGCTCCTCTTTTCGTCCGTCCTGAATCCGGGCTGAACGATAACTTAAATGGAGTAGAACGTCCGGTTTCTTTTGGAATTAAAGAACAGAATGATGCTGCAGCAGAGATCGTCCATTCTCTTGCGAAATGGAAAAGATATGCACTGAAGCATTATGGATTCCACTCAGGGGAAGGACTCTATACTGATATGAGTGCCATCCGCAGAGACGAGGATACCGACAACATCCACTCTCTCTATGTAGACCAGTGGGACTGGGAGAAAGTTATCTCCAAGGAAGAACGCAACATGGAAACCCTGGAGTATACCGTCCGCAAGGTTTATGTGGCACTGAAGGATACAGAAGATTACATATCCAGAAGATACAATTACATCGAACCTCTTCTTCCGGATGATATTTTCTTCATCACCTCTCAGGAATTAGAAGATCTTTATCCTGATCTTTCCACAAAAGAACGTGAGACAAAGATTGCCAAAGAAAAGGGAGCGGTATTTATTTCCAAGATTGGCGGACTTCTTGCATCCGGTGAGAAGCACGACGGACGTGCACCGGACTATGATGACTGGGAGTTAAATGGAGATATCATCGTTTACTATCCGGTTCTCGACATGGGACTGGAACTTTCCTCTATGGGAATCCGTGTAGATGAAGTTTCCCTTAAAAACCAGTTAAAAGAAGCCAGATGTGAAGAACGTGCTGAACTGCCATTCCAGAAGGCTCTGTTGAACGGTGAACTGCCTTATACTGTAGGTGGTGGAATCGGTCAGTCACGTATCTGTATGTATTATCTGAGAAAAGCTCATATCGGAGAAGTCCAGTCTTCTCTTTGGCCGGATGACGTAGCAGAAAAAGCTGCTGCCGGCGGAATCCAGCTTTTATAAAGCAGGTGTAACTTTTGCCGATTAAAAACGGCAGTATATCTTTTTGTCGTATACCTGGCAAAAAAGCCGGGAACAGATCTACACTCTGTACTTCAGAGTGTCTCTGTTCCCGGCTTTCTCTTTTCGCAGTCATTTTCCAGGATCTTCACAACTGCAACTGCCTGCATGTGCTGTGCCTGATGCCGATCCTCCACAAGAGCCTTTGGATAACCGATCACACCATGACCATCATATGGATCATTAAAGTAATAATTTTCCTCATCCGCTCCGACCAACAGCATACAATGCTCATTGGAAATCCACGTAAAGGTCTCCCCCGTCTCTTTCAGCTTCCAGACTGGTCCGGTCTTCGGTTCACGCATATTGATACATGCCCAGAAAATGACCGGCATTCCTTTGCTGACATATCGCTCTACAAGCTGCTCTGCCGTCTTTCCCGATTCATCAACTGCACGATAATGAATATTTTTCTCCGTTTCTGTCTGCTGCTGCAACTTTTCAGCCACTGCTTTTTCTTCAAAAATCCGATTTAAAGACTCCACGATGACCGGAGCATAGCATCCATAGGATTCCGCATCATAGGGACTTCCACAAAAACAATGTCGCGGATCCGGTCCATATAGATCACCCCTGCGTTCTTCAAATGAATCCTGCTTCAGATAATCCCGGATAAACTCATCCACACTCACCCTGTAGCCAAGATACTGCAAAAGCATCACGGTCGATACGCTTTCACATCCTGTGGGATAATAATGACTCTGATCAAGGTATGGTACTTCAATTTTTATCATCTTATGCTGCCTGCCTTTTAGAAAGAACGATCTTCATTCCCATCAGGATTGCCAAAAGGATCAGTAGACTGATTCCCAGTGTCAGCCACCATATTTTCGTAAGTGCCGCAATAATATATCCAACCATACATACACCTGCCACAATCGCCGCATACTGCATCTGCGTGGATACATGATTCAGATGATTACTCTGAGCCCCTGCGGAAGACATAACCGTTGTATCTGAGATCGGTGAAACATGATCCCCGCACACTGCACCCGCAAGAACTGCTGATACAGAAATGATCATCATCTCCAGACTGGTATTTCCTGCAAACATTCCTGTTGCGATCGGAACAAGGATCGCAAATGTCCCCCAGGAGGTACCTGTTGAAAAAGACAGGAAAATCGCAACTGCAAATAATACTACCGGGATGAAAATACTTGCTGAAGCATTCTCTCCCACGATACCGCCTACAAATTCAGCCAGTCCCATTGCATCTCCGATTCCTTTCAGTGACCACGCAAAGATCAGGATCGTAATCGCCGGGATCATCAGCTTAAAGCCTTCTACCAGACTTTCCATAAACCCTTTAAAATCTACAACCTTTCTCGGAAGATACAGAAGCATCATAAAGAAGATCGTCACCATCGTTGCGAAAATCAGACTGGTTTCTGCATCACAGCCGGAAAATGCAGTGATAATGTCTTTCGCTCCGCCAAGATAACCGGTATAGATCATTGCTCCGATCGCAGAAACAATTAGCACCGCAACCGGAAGTACTAAATCCATCACTTTACCGCCCGGGTTCACTTCATCCTCAGACACCTGCTCAAATTCATCACCACCGCTGGTAAATAAGTCACCCTTCGCCGCATTTTCTTCATGCTTTTTCATCAGTCCGAAATCAAAGCCCGTAAAACAGATAAAAAATACCATCACCAGTGTAAGGATCGCATACAGGTTATACGGGATAGTACGCAAAAACAACTGAAAACCGCTGATCCCTGCATCTGCAGGCACATACGAGTTCACTGCAGCAGCCCAGCTTGAGATCGGTGCAATAATGCACACCGGAGCTGCCGTTGCATCAATGATATAGGCAAGTTTTGCTCTCGAAACTTTCTGCTGATCTGTGACCGGACGCATTACCGATCCGACTGTCAGGCAGTTAAAATAGTCATCTACAAAAATCAGGACACCCAGTCCCATCGTCGCAAGTAAGGCACTCCGCTTGGTTCTGATCTTTGTTCCCGCCCATTTTCCATAAGCAGCAGAACCTCCCGATTTTGCCATCAGTACAATGATCATTCCCAACAGTACATCAAAAATAAGAATATTCAGATTCATACTGTTCTTCATGATCTCAAAAAAATTAACAAATGAATCCCACGGGTGGAATCCACTGTAAAGGAGTGCTCCTACGGCTACTCCGATAAATAAGGAGCTGTATACCTCCTTTGTGATAAACGCAAGTATAATTGCGAGAAGCGGTGGAATCAAAGCCCACCATGTTCCAATAAACATAGACCCGTCCATTTATTTTACTCCATTCCTTTCATTTGCATCTCTTTCATTCTATAGGAAGCTTTACAGAATGACAAGCCTTTTCTATAACAAGCCTTGCAGAAGCACAACGATTTTCTCTTTTTCACATTTCAGATGCCCTGCTCCAGAACTCATTGAAATTCAACAGATCCGGCAGATAAATATCCGCATGATTCCAGATTTGTCCCAGATTTTTATCGTTCGCCTTATCATAGACTGCGACCGTCTTAAATCCCGCACTCTTTGCCGTTCTGATTGCATGCCATGCATCCTCAAAGACCCAGGTCTGCCCCGGATCTGTATCCAGTTGAAGTGCCGCTGCGAAATACAGATCCGGCTGATTCTTTCCACTTCCGATCTCTGAAGCCGTAAAAATTCCTTCAAAATAAGAAAAAACTTTCAGTCTTTTCAATGCTGCCTCTGCATTCTTCCGGTCACCGGAAGTGGCGATCACCATCGGGATCTTCCGTTCTTTCAATTCTTTCAGATATTCACGTACTCCCTCTTTCAGAGGCACTTTTTCCACATAAAACTGCTCTACTTCCTTTACAATCCCCTTTGTAACCTCTTCCACGGTCTGCTTCAGTCCGTAATGAGAAATCAGATACTCCGCTGCTTCTTTCAGACTCATTTCATATAGAATCTCACTTAAATCTTTTTCTGCCTGGATCCCGAATTTCTGTAAATAGAGTTCACCGAGATTCTCCCATACAGGCATGGAGTTCAGAAGAACTCCATCTACATCAAATATAACACCTTTTACCATAACTCTTTCTGCCCCTTTATATCATATACATCATCGCGGAAATAATTTTTGATATCTTCCGGCATAAATACTTTCCGTTCAGAATCATACCATAATTTTGTTTTTTTATAAAGAGATATCATTTCCAATTCTCATCCGGATGTGCTATAGTAATTGCTGGCTACAGTATCTGTAGACAGGAATCTATCGTTATCGCTGACTGAAGATTTTTATTACATAAAACACAGGAGGAATATTTTATGAACTTTTTTAAGAAAAATGGTGCAGGCCTGCTCTTATGCCTGCTGATTGCCATTCCATCATGGCTGCTCGGAAAGGCTGTCCCCGTTGTCGGCGGTCCGGTCTTTTCTATTCTGATCGGTATGATCGTTACCCTGATCCTGACCGATAAAACCGTCTTTTCACCGGGAATTAATTTTACATCCAAAAAGATCCTGCAGACAGCCGTTGTATTCCTTGGATTCGGAATGAATCTCACAGAAATTCTGGCAAAAGGGAAGCAGTCTCTCCCGATCATTCTTTCCACCATCACTACATCACTGGTAATTGCTTTTATTATGTATAAAATATTGCATATCAATTCCAACAGTGCAGTTCTGGTCGGTGTCGGTTCATCTATCTGCGGAGGAAGTGCCATTGCAGCTACTGCACCGGTCATCGGAGCTGATGATGAAGAGATTGCCCAGTCTATCTCCGTTATTTTCCTGTTCAACGTCATTGCCGCCCTCGTCTTTCCTTCACTCGGAGCTGCCCTTGGTCTGACAAATGAAGGATTCGGATTGTTTGCAGGAACCGCCATCAATGATACCTCTTCTGTCACTGCCGCTGCTACCGCCTGGGACGGAATCCATGCAAGCAATACACTGGAAGCTGCTGCAATCGTAAAAATGACAAGAACACTTGCGATCATCCCGATCACATTAGTCCTCGCCATTTACAAAAGCCGGAAATCCAAAAATACCGAAGGATCTTCTTTCAGTCTGAAACGTGCCTTTCCGATGTTCGTACTGTTTTTCGTTCTTGCATCGGTTGTCACAACCATCTTTCATCTTCCTGCCGGTGTAACCGCCCCGTTGAAAGAACTGAGCAAATTTCTAATCATCATGGCAATGTCCGCAATCGGTCTGAATACGAATATTGTCAAGCTCGTCAGGACCGGAATGAAACCTATTCTCACCGGATTCTGCTGCTGGATCGGCATTGCTTTTGTCAGTCTTATGATGCAGCACATTCTCGGTATCTGGTAGAATTTCACTGTCAGACAGGATTTAAAAAGTGCCACTTTCTTTTCTGGAGGATCATCCTCTGCGGATCGGAAAGCGACACTTTTCTTTTTCTTATCTGTTCTGCTTCAATTATTTTTCTTCCAGGATCTTATCAATACTTACCAGCTTCACACTCAGTACAAAAATATCTGCTGCCATCTCAAGTTCCTCCGGAGTCGGATAAGACGGAGCGATACGGATATTGCTGTCATGAGGATCTTTTCCGTAAGGGAACGTAGCTCCTGCACCGGTCAGCACTACACCCGCTTCTTTTGCCTTTGCCACGATCGCCTTTGCACATCCATCCAGTGCGTCAAAGGAGATAAAATAACCTCCCCTTGGTGCGATCCATGAACCGATCTCCAGTCCGCCAAGTTCTTTGTCCAGTACTTCCAGTACCGTTTCAAACTTCGGTCTTAAAATATCAGCATGCTTCTTCATATGCTCTACGATTCCGTGGATATCTTTAAAGAATCTTACATGACGAAGCTGGTTTACCTTGTCATGTCCGATCGTCTGTACCTTCATCATATTACGGATATCTTTCAGGTTCGCATCTGATGCAGCCATTGCTGCAATTCCTGATCCAGGAAAACTGATCTTGGATGTAGATGAGAACTTATAGACCATATCCGGATTTCCTGCTTTTTTACACTCCATCAAAATCTCCAGCAGATAATCCTGCTTGTCCTCGTACAGATGGTGAACACAGTAGGCATTGTCCCAGAAAATACGGAAATCTTCTGCTGCCGGTTTCAGATTTGCAAAACGGAAGACTGTCTCATCTGAGTACGTAATTCCCTGTGGATTAGAATATTTCGGAACACACCATATTCCTTTTACTGCAGGATCATTATTTACCAGTTCTTCTACTAGATCCATATCTGGTCCTTCCGATGTCATCGGAATATTGATCATCTCAATTCCGAAATGCTCTGTAATTGCGAAGTGTCTGTCATATCCCGGAACAGGACAGAGGAATTTTACCTTATCAAGCTTACACCATGGTGTACTTCCCATAACTCCATGAGTCATTGCTCTTGCAACTGTATCATACATAACATTCAGACTTGAATTACCAAAAATGATCACATTATCCTTTGGTACTTCCATCATATCTGCAAGAAGCTGCTTTGCTTCATCAATTCCGTCAAGACCACCATAATTCCGACAGTCAACGCCATTGGCACAGGTCAGCTCTTCACTGCTGTTCAGTACATCCATCATCCCCATTGACAGATTCAGTTGGTCTGCAGCCGGCTTACCTCTGGACATATCCAATGAAAGACCCTTCGCCTTAATCTCTTCAAAGCGGGCTTCCAGTCCCTTCTTTAACTCTAATAACTCTTCTTTGCTCAAATCTTTGTATGCAGTCATTGCAGGATTCCTCCATTCTTTCTTGAATACTCTTGTGACATCGCCACACTAATTGCTATTGTATACAACTTTTGACATTTCGTCAATGGTTTCTTGCATTTTTGTCAGTTTAAATCGAATTTTTACGGTTCCATTTTTATCTTTTTGCATTTTCTCACCTTTTTTCATGCATTTTCTTCTTTTTATTTTTTCACTTTTCTTTTCCGTACCCAGTCCTGGTTTTTTCCCTGATTTTTTATTGAGATTCTTTTCCTTTTTCTGCTTTATGATATGATGTTGAAGACAACAGAGGAATTTATTTTATTTCTGACCCGGACGGATACTGGCTGGAAATTGTGCCTGCATAGAAAATAATCAAAAAAAGCCATCGCTTACTGCGATGACTTTTTTCTTTCCTGCTAATATCTCACATAATATACCACACGGACTTTACTGACCTTCACCGGCACACCCGTCTGCTGTGCCTCGATCATCTGACCATTTCCTATGTAGATTGCCACATGACCCGGTGTCCAGCAGATATCTCCCGGCTGCGGATCACTGACGATTGTTCCGCCTGCAAGAATCGAACCACTTGTTCTCGGGATCGACTTTCCTGCCTGTCTGTAACAATACTGAACCAGTCCTGAACAATCCAGTCCGACATATGGAGTTGTTCCACCCCATACATACGGAACACCAATCTGTGAATACGCTGCATCTACAATCGCATTTCCGGTACTTGGATTGTATGTAGCACCACTGTTGGTTGTCCCTCCGGTATTGGTCGTACCACCATTATTTGTAGTACCACCGTTGTTCGTTGTCCCTCCGGTATTCCGGTTATTATTATTCTTCTTAGCCGCCTCGGCTGCCGCAGCAGCTTCTGCCGCTTTTCTTGCTTCTTCCTGACGCTTTGCCTCTTCCTCGGCTGCTTTCTTCACAGCCTCGTCAATCTGCACATCAAGATCCTTGATCTCAGAACTCTTCTCGGTGATCGTCGTATTCAGTTCCGTCTTCTGCTCTTCATACTCCGTCTGCGTCTTCTCAAGATCATCCATCTTCGTCTCAAGCGTATCCTTCAGCTCTGCAACTTTCTCTACTGTTGCTACATACTCATTCAATTTCTTTCTGTCATAACTATGTAAATCCTGAGAATACTCTGCCTGCTTCAATGCACTTGTCGTATTACCGGAAGAAAGTACCTTTTCCACCGTTGCACTTCCGGTTCCCGCCTCGTACATATACTTGATACGACGCTTCATCGCCTGATACTGCTGCTCCTGCTCTTCCTGGGCAGCCTTCAGATCTTCCTCTGTCTGCGAAATCTCTTCACCAGTCGTGATCAGATCATTCTCCAGCTCTGAAATCTTTGTCATCAGAGAATTAAGCTGCGTCTGCAGGCTGTTCACCTGCTCCTCAGTATCCTTTTTCTGCTTCTTCAGATCACTTACCTCATCTGCAAGAATCGGAGTGACTGAAAGTGAAAAGGTCAACGCTGCTGCAACAACTACACTGCAAATCTTCTTTAATTTCATCTTTTCACCAATCCTTATTATATTATCTATGTCCCCACATATATCGTTCATGATACAACATCAGACAGCTTTTTTCAACAGATTTATACGAATCATCCTTAAAAACTATAAAAACTGCCTGAAAAAAGCGGTTGCATCTTCTGCTCTATCTTCTTTTAAAAACTTTTCTGTCAAAGACATATCCGGTCATTTTGTTCCATTCATATCAATCATTATAAGATGTCGGGGTCAAAAGTCCCCGACTTTGATGCCTACGGATTGCTCCGTGCTACGCACTCCCACAACCCTAGCATCATTATAATAAATAATCGATGAAAATTCAATCTATTTTTAACATTTCTGTAACATTTAACATTTTTTTCATAATCTTTTTTGCAGATTCCGTCACAGCAAGTCCACCCATACCGGTTTCCTTCAGACAAACAGGAAGTTCATTCCCGATTCGTCTCATACTGTCGATCGTATCATCCGGTGATATCGCACTGACTATTCCTGCCATGGCGAGCTGTGCGGCAGATATTGCATTGACTACTCCCGCAACATTCCGCTTGATACAGGGGACTTCCACCAGTCCTCCCACCGGATCACACGTCAGCCCCAACATATTTTTCAGGGCAAAGGCTGCTGCCTGCATAATCTGCCGGGTCGTACCCCCCTGTAAGAAAGTCAACGCCCCGGCTGCCATGGCCGCTGCCGTCCCGATCTCTGCCTGACATCCGCCGGATGCTCCTGCGATGGACGCATTTTCTGCAATCACTTTACCAATTCCCGCTGCAGTAAAAAGTGCCTGTACCATCCGGTCTTCTGCCGGATCATCTCCTGATTCCTCTGATTCTGCCACAACTTCCTCATAACTTATAAGTACTGCAGGGATCACTCCGCATGAACCTGCAGTCGGAGCGGCAACGATCCGCTTCATACAGGCATTGGATTCTCCCATTTTCAATGCTTTTTCCATTGCCAGAGCCATGTATCCACTGCACAGATTTTTGCCGGTCACATTAAACCGGTGCATTTTTTCTCCATCCCCGCCAGCCATACCGCTTGCCGAACGAAGCTCTGCAGCATATCCCTCATCTGCCGCTTTCATTTCATGATACATCTGACGCATTCTTTCAAAAATCTGTTTTTCTGTCTCATCTGTCTCTGTCTGCTCTGCCTTCAGTACGATCTTCCATACCGGCTTCTGTTCTGTCTTGCAAAGTTCTTCCAACTGTCTGATACTATGATATTCCATGCTTATCTTCCTCCGGCTTTCTTCAGATAGGTCACTTTGATGATTCCTTCCACTTTTTCCAGCCACTCCAGTCCGTCTTCCGGCACATCCTGATCACATTCCACAACCATGACTGCACGACCGCCTTTACCGGAGCGATATAACTGAAGCGTTGCAATATTGATCTTTTTCTGTGCAAGCATGGAAGTCACCTCTGCCACATGCCCCGGCTGATCCTGATTATGGACGATCAAGGTCGGATTTTCACCTGAAAAATTCGTTTCAATCCCATCAATCTGTGCGATATTGATCCTCCCTCCACCGATGGATTCTCCAATAATATCCAGTTTTTTCCCTGAAACTCCTTTTAATTTCAGTTCCACTGTATTGGGATGTCCTTCCTTTAATCTTGCTTCTCCGAACTCAATTCCGACTTTCTTTTCTTCTGCAATCCTCAGACTGTCAGCAATTCTTCCATCGTCAGGACTCATTCCCAGGAGTCCTGCCACAAGTGCCTTATCCGTTCCATGCCCTTTCCCGGTTGCAAGAAAGGATCCATAAAGGAGGATCCTTGCCTCTTTCACATCTTCTCCCAGCAGATTTCTTGCCACAAAACCAATTCTCGCCGCCCCTGCGGTATGAGAGCTGGACGGTCCGACCATAACCGGTCCGATAATGTCAAAAATTCCCATCTTTTCTCTCCATTTCTTTCTGTCGATACCAGACTTCTCTGACCATATTATTTCTCAAAGGGCAAAAAATTTCAACCCTTCCAATAGAAAGGGTTGAAATTAGTCTGTCTTATTTTTCAGATTTTATAATCGCTCTGATCCATTATAAATCCTGATTTTTATTTCTTTCTTTTTTTCCCAAGCAGTGTTCCGGCTGCAGCACCACCTGCAAGAAGCATGGTCATTCCCGGAAGGAGTACATTGGAAACATCTCCGGTCTTAGCTGCCTTGCTGCCTGTGACTGTTGTTCCGGCAGTTTTGTTGTCAGATGGTTTCTGATTATCGGACGGTTTCTGCGTATCAGACGGCTTTTGGTCGTCCTCTGTCGGTTTCTTATCATCATCCGCAGTTGTCACTTTCATCTCAACTGTACCTGAAACTTCTCCGTTTGTACCGATTGCCTGAACTGCGACTGTATACTCTGTTCCGGCATTCAGTCCGGTAAATGTATACTCTGTAATTGCTGCATCTACCCTGGCAACTTGTTTTCCATTTAAGAAGACTGCGTACTGGGCAACTTCTGCACCACTTTCCGGTGCTTCCCAACTGATCTTAACTGAATCTTTTCTGATCTCAGTTTCATTCACATTTTCAGGAGTTCCCGGTTTTTCCGGAACATCCGGCTGATCCGGTTTTTCCTGCTTCGGAATACTTCTTGTCTGCTCTGCATCACACTTCTCGCAAACTCTCTTTTCAAGCCCCTCTTCCTCTGTTGTGGCCGCTTTTACAACAGTCCATTCTCCATAGCTGTGACCTGTTGCTGCGATCTCTGTTGCTTCTTCCAGTGTCTCATTGCAGTCTTTACAAACAAGCTTTCCTGTAGATCCCGGTTCCGTACAGGTAGGATCCTTTACTCCGACTCTTTCTGTATTTTCATGCTTACACTCTGTCACTGTCTCTGTTACAACGATCTCGTATGTCACTCCACCGATCACAACGGTTGTTGTTCCTGCTTTTTCTGCGGTAACGAAATAGCCTGTTCCCGGTGCAAATAAATACCAGTCATTGTCATTTGCAGAATAGCCGGCAACCTTTGTATTGCTGCGGCCGTAGTTGTTCAGATACTGTCCGCCATAGGAAATACCAAATCCATCAGATGCTCCATTTCCTACTGTCAGTGTCTGAGCTGTATCGCTCAGTCCTACATTACTTCCGTTAAAACTTAAATATTTTCCGTTGACATCCTGGATTGTATATCCTCCGTCAACCGCTTTCACAGTCCACATATAAGCAGACTGGTCATCCGACTCAAGGTCTGCTGCCTTCATTGCAAGTCCTGTCGGTGTTCCTGATGCAGTACTCTGGCTGTTTACCAGTACATAAGAGCTCTGACCGATCAGATATTCTTTTCCTGATACGATCTCTGTATTTTTCACATATGGAGGCTGATCGCCATTTGCTGTAAGAGAAACAATCTCCTGACCGCTTTCCTGCTGCATCAGCTTTCCAGGTGCAAGGAATTTCTCTCCGACTTTCAGTTCCACTTTCTGTACTTCATTTTTTACTACAACATAATAGGTAACTGCACCGATGGTAACAGAAGTTGTTCCTTCGCCTGTTCCCTCGAAAGTAATCTGTGTACTTCCCGGTGTTCCCTCTGTATTGGTCTTCAGCTTTCCTACATGCTCATAACGATTTGCCATAACTGCTGCAGATGGTACAACTACATATTTATTACCATTTGCATCTGCCTTTGTCACGATCAGATATTTTTCGCCACCCTGGATCTCATCAAGTGCTGTCACTTTCTGATATCCGTGTACTGCAGAATCTTCCGGTGCAGAAGCTGACTTCTTATATAATTCAAAATAGCAGTTGTCAGCAACTCTGCTGTTCCTGTCGAAATACAGCTTGGATGTATCAGTACTCCAGAACCATAAAATATTTCCTACACTTCCTGTTGCATTATCTGTCAGTGTAAACAAGCTGTCTGTATCATGCTTTGCAACTGTGATCGAAGTTTCTGTCGTACTACTTGGAACATTATTAGAACCGGCTGCTCTTGTTCCAAGGTAGACAGTCTGTCCGTCTGCTGTTGTCGCTTTCACTTTGTACCGGTTGTCTGTTCCTGTAGCTTCAAAAGTATATTCGCAGTCATCCAGATCCAGCTCTGCACCGTTAAATGTTGCGGTTGCGGTTGCTTTTACTGCGACTGTCTTTACTTCCGGTGCCTGTGGATCTTCTCCTGTCATCGTCACCTTTGCCACATTTTTATCAAGTGCTGAAGTATCTGTGCTGCTGTAATTTCCGGTTGTATCTGTATAGGATTTTGTTCCTCCCATATTCAGTTCTACAACTTTGTAGTTCTCTGTATCACTGATATTCAGTTTCAGGATTCTGACATAAGAACCTGCATGAACCGTTACAGTTGCCTGCTTCAGTCCTTCTACCTGCCCTGAAGTAACTTTTAATTTTCCATTCTCATATACGGCTGTTACGGCACTCTCATCGGATGATGTAACTTCAACCGATGTCCCCTCTGCAACTCCATTGACCGCATAAGTCTTTGTCTGCGAAGATTTCATGCTGTCTGAACTGATCACATTTCCATCCTTGTCTGTCAGCCAGACACTTCCTACTGAAGCTGATCCGACAATATCTTTCAGAGCGATCTCTTTGAATGTGATCGCAGTTCCGTTGCTTTCATACAGAAGACCGATATTTCCGTTAGCCATCTCCGAAATACAGGAATATGCATAGTATGCACTTCCATTAATACTGTAGTTATATGCCCAGTCAATACTTCCGTCATCCTGAACCAGTCCTACGTAGATCTTTCCTGCCGCACGGCTGGATGTATTGGACGGGCACGCAAAAAAGATGGCCGTCTTTCCATTGATTTTCTCAGAATATGTGGTAGCTGTAAGCTGACAGGTCGCATTATAGGAAATTCCCATTGCCTGTGGATCTGACCAGGTCTCTCCGCCATCATTAGATACATAGTAGACATTTTCACGACGTACAAACATATACAGCTTTCCGTCTGCCTCTGTGACAACTGCCTCAGAACTAAAATTCTTTGCAGATGCTCCTCTGTGCCACGTTACCCCATTATCATCAGAATAGATTGCCGCACTGTTCTTGTCACCATTTGTAAATTCATAACATGTAAATACGATTCTTCCTTTATGTTCTCCCGTAGAGATCACAATTCCGCGTCCCGGTCCTACCAGCAGACTCTGCTCGGATGCTTTCTTTACATCCAGAAGTGTCGGCTCTGACCAGGTCTCTCCGCCGTCTGTAGATTTTGTCACATAAATAAAATCTGTCGGATACGGGAAGTACGGAGAATCTCCACAGAACAGATTCGTATTGACTCCGTTTCCTGTGATATTGAAATACGCATCCACCGTATAACCGCTGACTGTATTTCCCGAAGCATCCTTCAGCAGATAATAAGAAGTGGCATTCTCATCCGGATTCTTTTCCAGATAATAAGTAAATGCTGCATTCATACGCTGTGCTGTATCAGAAGCGGCCGTCACACTGTCTGTTGCTTTTGCAAGCACAAGACGATGCTGGGAATCATATCCCGTGTGTCCTGTCTTTGGTGCATAACTTGCACTGTTCAGTGCTGTTCCGGCCGGATACAGATCCGCTGCCATATAAACAGTCCCACCATCGGTCGTCAGTGCCGGGTCAATAAATGCCGTAGAACCGTTATTATGTACATTTCCATTATCTCCTAAATAATTGGCAAAGGTATAGCTCCAGGTCTTACCATTATCCGTAGAACGGGAAACGATCGTATCCAGTCCGCCGCCGTCACCTCCGCCATTCCAGCGTGCATCACTGGATGCGACAAGAGTTCCGTCATTCAACGTAACAAGTCCCGGGATTCTGAAATTCGTACTTCCACCCGTACCTGCCAGAAATGGCTGCTTTTTTGTTGTTCCGTCTGCCGGCTTTGTTCCGTCATACGCATTATTCACAGCTCCGACCGTAGTTGGGAAACATCCAAGCGTCAGAACTCCTGCCAGCATCAGAGCAAGCACTCTTTTTTTGTTTTTCATCTTTTTCCTCCTCTTTTTCATAATACCTGCATAACTTTTCCATTTATACATAGTCCATTATATTATAATCTTTCTGTCATTTTTTCACTTGTATGATTCTACTTTTCCGCAATCTGATTTTATCTGATTCGGAACTGCCGAAACCTATTCTTTAAAGCATTGAAACCTGTTCCTTTTTTCTGTAAAATGAAACCATCCCGGTTCCGGAACGCAGAACTTTGATTCCGGCAGATTTTCTGATGCACGAAAATGATAATCCGGATTTTTATAACAGACAGTGGAGGTACTATTATGACAGAATCAGAGATCAGAAAGCTGCTTGAAAGACAGCGTACTTTTTTTTCAACAGGGAAAACTCTTCCCGTTTCCTTTCGTCTCAGACAGCTTGAAAAGCTGAAAAGATCCATCCAAAAAAATGAACCCCTTCTCCGGCATGCACTGAAAAAGGATCTTGGAAAAAGTAATATGGAAAGTTATATGTGTGAGATCGGGCTGACGCTCTCCGAGCTTTCATGGATGCAGCGTCATGTCAGATCCCTGGCAAAAAACCGGACTGTACCAACGCCTCTCTCCCAGTTTGCCGCCCACAGCTACCGTTCTCCTATCCCATATGGGACGGTTCTGATCATGAGTCCGTGGAATTATCCGCTCCTGCTGACTTTGGAGCCGCTGATCGATGCCATTGCCGCAGGAAATACCGTCATCCTGAAGCCAAGTGCCTACGCTCCTGCCTCACTTGCCATGATCAAAGAAATCATCGAAACCACTTTCCCGGCAGATTATATTTCCGTCATTGAGGGAGGACGTACAGAAAATCAGGCATTGCTCCGCCAGAAGTTTGACAAGATCTTTTTTACCGGAAGCAAGGCTGTCGGAAAGGAAGTTCTGCGGCATGCCGCAGAGAATCTGACCCCTGTTACATTGGAACTGGGTGGAAAAAGTCCTTGTATCGTTGACTCCACCGCAAAAATCCCACTTGCTGCCAGACGTATTGTTTTTGGAAAATTTTTAAACTGCGGACAGACCTGCGTTGCACCCGATTATATCCTGTGCCATCATTCGGTCCGGCAAAAATTGGTTGCTGCGATCCGGCATGAGATCCAGATTCAGTTTGGAGAGAGTCCGTTACTGAACCCGGATTATGGCAAGATCATCAATGCAAAGCATTTTCAGCGACTTTCAGAACTCCTTGATCCTGAAAAGATCGTCTGTGGAGGGAACACCGATGCGGCAACTCTTCGTATTGAACCTACTGTTATGGCCGATGTTACCTGGGAAGATGCTGTTATGGAAGAAGAACTCTTCGGACCGCTCCTTCCGATTCTGACCTATGACACTTTGGAGGAAGTAATCCGTACTGTAGAATCACATCCACATCCGCTGGCTCTTTATTTTTTCAGTGAAGATAAAACCGCACAGAAAAAGCTTCTTCGCTCCTGCCGTTTCGGTGGCGGCTGCATCAACGATACCGTAATTCATCTGGCAACCAGTTCCATGCCATTTGGCGGCATAGGTGAGAGCGGAATGGGATCTTACCATGGAAAAACCGGTTTTGAATCTTTCAGTCATTTCCGGAGTATTGTGGACAAAAAGACTTGGATGGATCTTCCGATCCGATATCAGAAATATACGCAGAAAAAAGAAAAGCTACTGCGGTTATTCCTGCAATAGCTCTCTCCTTTTTCTATCTTTTCCATATAAATTTTCTGCCTGGTTCATATTCTTTCGACAGAAGATGGATCAAAAATTCTTCTGTCGAAGCCAGCCCTGCGATCACGCATGTAATTTCACAATACCTCAGTGCAAAATCCTGCACAAGCATATACGGCAGACAGAAGACACAAAAACCTGTCGCCTTGTTCAGAATCGTATGCAGTGACGCAAACCGGTGATACCGCACAGCGGCTGTAACATAGGAGCAGGCACGGATCACCAGTACCGCACCGATACAATACCACATCCACACCGGAAGCACTTCCAGCAGAATCGGGAAAAATTTTACAATCATCACCGCATAAAAAATCAGATCTGAAATACTGTCCAACCTTGCCCCAAACTCACTGGTACTGTTCGTCGCTCTTGCGATCGTTCCATCCAGCACATCCGTTATTCCGCAGAATGTATAAAGAAGATAAAAAGGCAGTGTCAGCGGCCGGATCAGTAAAAGTCCGACAGTTCCCACGATCCTTAACATTGTGCAGATGTTCGGTGGTGTCAGTAATTTTTCTTTCATAAACCTTCTCCTCATTTCCATGTATCCTGTTCTTTACTTTCTGTCAGTATTTGATAAAATTTATTTTAACAGATACAGCAGTTCTTCAAAGCAGATCCCATCTGCCAGAGGGATCTCCAGTTCCACTGACCTCTGAATGCATTTTCCGATAAACCCGGATGCCTTTCTCACTGATTCAGTCAGCCCGGTTCCATTGACCGCATCCGCTGCAATGATCGCTGCAAAAATATCGCCGGTTCCCGAACGAGGACTTCCGATTTTTTCCGTCTGGATCATCTCATACCCTGCTCCCTTTTCGTAACAGAGATTTGCTACATGATTTTTCTTCTCAATCCCGGTGATCACTACTTTCGCCGGTCCTGAACCGGCAATCTGCTCTGCCAGCCGCTCCAGTTCTCCGCTACTCCATTCTTCCTTATATTGCGTACCGGTAAGAAGACAGGCTTCTGTCACATTCGGTACAACAATATCTGCATACTGCACAACTTCACTCATCTTCCGGCACATTTCTTCCGTATAGGTTGCATACCGCTTTCCACCGTCTCCCATAACCGGATCGACTACGACCGTTGTATCTTTTTCTTTAAAAGTGTGTATAAACTCACCGACAATCCTGATCTGCTCTTCTGAACCCAGGAACCCGGTACAGATTCCCTGAAATTTAAGTCCCAGTTTCTTCCACTCTTCAATATACGGTTCCATCTCTGCCGTATAATCTGTGCAGTAAAAAGAATCATAAGCTGTATGATCCGAGAAGATTGCTGTCGGAACAGCACAGCACTGTACTTTCATCATGGAAATAACCGGAAGCTGCACTGCGATCGAGCATCTGCCAAATCCCGTAAAATCATTGATCAGTGCAATCTTTTTCTGTTGATTATGATTCTGCTGCTTTTGATCCTGCATCTTTTTCCTCCGTCTTTCCTTTTTTGACACCCTTTGCATTCGGATAAATTTTCTTCATCTTCACATCATCATAATGCTCATCCGTCCAATGCTCCCATCTGGTTTCCGCCCTGATCCCTTTTTTTCTTTCATCATACCGCACTAAAGCCATACAGGAAACCATGATATTACAGCACATAAATACAAGCAGTCCCCAGGTTATGATCTTTCCGACCTTTCTGGGAATCCGTTCAATCCATTTTTCCAACGGTGGATACAGACTTTTAAACCATACTACTGCAGCAATCCCCCAGAAGAAACAGTAAAGAAGATTGATCCTGCCACCTAAATTAAATGGAATATTGCTGTAATCCCAAAAGACTTTTCCGAAAAAAATCTCGGTAAATACACTGCACAGATACTCATACGCACCACCAAGCAGTGTTCCTATAATAAATAAAAAGGTATTACTGCGGTCTTTATATTTATAGAGCAATGCTGTTACCAGTGCGATTGCCAGACCCCATACAATACTGAATGGCCCCCATACCACACTGCTCCGGCTCATCCATACCCCCATCGTGATCCGGCAAAAAATTGTCTCCGTAATGTCACCTAAAAATGCCCCGATAATAAAAAGTAATACAATCTTATAAAATCCACATCCGACCGCAAATGCATTCCTTTTTTCTGCTGCCTTTTCTTCGGTTTTCCGTACACTCGGATAGGCTTTCTTCACACGCCTTTCGACCCGTTCTGAAATCCAGGAGCTTAATCTTGCACTCAGCTTATCAATCTGTGCATCCGTTTCTTCCCACTGCTTCGGATTTCTGCTGGCCCCTGTCAGCAGCATAAAAGATGCAAAAACATCCACACACAGGAACAGCAGCAACACCAGGATCAATATCTTCATCACAAGCTCCGGGAGAAGATGCAGCAAATCCAGACTCAGCATATTGCCCCACCGGACAGCGATATACCCCAGTCCGCCCCAGACCAGAGATGCCGGAAGACAGATATATCCATCCAGATTCCACTTCACATTGGAATAGTCCCACCAGCGTTCTTTAAAGATCCGCTCCATCAGATGCCCGCCGATCCACTCTACAACCGTAGCATAAACTGCTGCAAAAAGAAAAAGCCAGAATCCCGTCAGTTCCTGCAGTCCCACAGTCATAAGAACAGCCGTAAATCCGTACATCACACAGTACGGACCATTCACAAGTCCCCGGTTTGCGAATTTTTTCTGTTTCAATGTGGCCAGAACAGTTTCCAGTATCCATCCGCCAAAAGAATACAGGAAGAAAAGCCATAATAGTTCATAGATCGTATAGTGATTCAAATCGTTCTCCTCTTTCGTTTCATTTTCTGTTTATTTTTGTACATTTTTTCATCCGCTCTCTGAAGCAGTGCGTCCAGATCACGGTCTGTCCCATCCGTCCACGCATATCCGACTGCCGCTGAAACTATCTTTCGAGGTGATGTCTCTGTACGGACGCTGAGACAGACTGCCGCAACTGCCAGGCACAATACAATCACCAGAGCTGTAGATTTCACCTTTTTCATGTTGCTTTTCCTCTTGTTCGTTGAATAAGCCACGCTTCTTCCTGCTTGCTAACGCTTATTATACCATGATCGGCACCTTTGGTGCCTGAAGCTGCTTCGCAGCGATCATGATCGCCATTCGCCGCTCACACTGAAAAAGCTGTGCTTTCTCCTGCTCGCTAATGCTCATTATATCATCTTTCATGGTTTTGGCAAATTTATTATTTCTACCGATTTTGCCACATGTTCATCCATCCCTGCAGCAAATGCTTCATTCCTGTCCTCCTCGAATGCATTCGCAGTCATGACGATCACCGGTATAGACGCTTTCTTCTGATCTCTTAACTTTCGAATCTGTCTCGTTGCATCGTACCCATTCATCCTCGGCATCTGCACATCCATTAAAATCAGATCATAATATCCATACATCCTCAATGCTTCTGCATTCATATGAACAATCCGATGACCAGGCAGAGTATACGCCATCACTCCACAGCTTTGAACATCCAGCAGTTCTTTATAATAGTCCTGTTGCAGGAGATGCTCCTTTCTGAGCGTCTGATTCATTTCTGCAAACCGCCGTTCAGCAATCTTGTCCTTGTTATCCGCTCCAATCTCCAAAAAGAAAAGCCATACTCTGCATTTCTTCTATGCAAAGTACAGCTTTTATCTGCAATAGATCTTCTTTAGGGGATGTGAAAAACTCGATTGAGTTTTTTTGCATCCCCCTTTTCTTGCTCTTACCGGAGTAATCCACTTTCCTTGAGCAAAATTTCCAGATCGGTTCCTTCCACAGCTTTTATTACTTTCTTTAAGACTACCTTTTCCTTGAGAGAAAGCGGAAGTTCATCAATCGGTTTTTTATCAACTGCGTAATATGCAGCACGCAGCAATTCACGTACATCGTACTTCGAGCCCCACACCTCCGGAACACCACGATCTACGTTCATAAGTGTGTAAACTGCTTCCATACCTGTACGGATGGAGTATTCTGTCGTAAAAATAGTGTCTCTCGGTGTCTCCGCAAACTGTCCCAGGAATGCAAAATTGACAGCACCTTCCGGAACAACAAGCGGACGATCACTTTCTTTTCTTGGCTGGAAGAAAGCATTGATGTATGGCATGAAGCAGGTTGTTGTATTGCAGCGATTTTTTGCCCAATCGTCAATCTGATCTGTCGGGACGCCAATGTGATAAAGCCACTCACGGCAAACTTCTTCACCTGTACAATCCCGCATTGCCTTCTTTACATAATTTCCTTCTTTATTCGTTGTAAGTGCATATACCCAGATCAAAACCGTATTTTTATCCTGTGCTTTAAACTGCGGCTGACGATTGATTGTCCATGAAAGATACCAGTTATCGGTACTATCCTTCACTGTCACAATTCCTCCGGTTGTTACTTTTCCTTCTCTCGGATCACGCTTGCAAATGCTGATAATCTTCTGGATAATCTCTTCATCCGAGGTTTCCACAGTTGCACTCATCCAGTTTGTTGCTTCAAAATCGTCGCAGAATTTATCCGGATTACCATACTCACCATTCTTTGCCTGTGCAGCAATATTCTTCCACAAATCCCACGATTCGCCTGTACCGTTTTTAATCAGGCTCAAATCCGGTGCTGTATTCTGATCTCCATAGCAGGAAGTATCTGTACAGCATCCATTTGTTATAAAGACCAGATCATCCTCAATCAAATCAATTGTACCCGGTTTTCCAGCCTTTTCATATATAATCTGTGTGGCAGTTTTTTTACCATTTTCATCTTTGATGACAACATTTTTGACATCCATGCCATATTCGACTGACACACCATGGCTTTCGAGATATTTTACAAGCGGAAGAATCATGCTCTCGTATTGATTGTATTTCGTAAAGCGGAGTGCGGAAAAATCCGGAAGTCCATCAATATGATGGCAGTATCTGCACAAATACCGTTTCATTTCCAGTGCAGATGACCATCTTTGAAATGCAAACATAGTCTGCCAGTATAGCCAGAAATTCGTGTCCCAGAAGGAATCCGGCAATATCTCACTGATTTTCTTATCCTCCAAATCCTTTTCCGGTGTCATAAACAACTTTGACAATGCCAGGGCTGAATCCTTATCAAGTGTAAATTTCTTATCTGTATGTGCATCCTGCCCGCATTTCTCAGAAGCCCTGCAAAGGGAGTAATTCGGATCATGCTTGTTTAACCAATAATACTCATCCAAAACAGAGACGCCCGGTGTCTCTATCGAAGGAACATCACGGAACATATCCCACATACATTCAAAATGGTTGTCCATTTCTCTTCCGCCACGCATATAGAAACCTTTTCGGACATCCTTTCTTCCATCGCAGCTGCCCCCGGCAAGATCCAGTTTCTCAAGGAGATGAATGTGCTCTCCCTTTACCTGCCCATCTCTCACCAGATAAAAAGCGGCTGAAAGCCCCGCTAATCCTGTTCCAATGATATATGCTGATTTCCGGTCAGCACCCTCCGGTTTTTCCGGTCTTGCAAATGCTTCATAAGTTCCTGCTGAATAATACATAATAAAAACCCTCCTTTTTGTTTAAACTGTGTCGTTTTCTTTGTTTCCATATGCACAGTATATCCACAAAATCTTTTTCCTACTATGCACAAAAAAAGAGAACTGTCATAGAAAGCGACAATCCTCTTACATTGCATCCATATACGACAAACCACAAGATTTGTCGTAATCAGCTCCTGTTCAGTTTTGCATTATTCAATGCATGTGCGAAAGATCCTTGAATCAATGCATTTAATCTTTCTATGATCTGTTTCGGATCCTCCTTCATTCCCTTATCAATCCATTCTAATACCAGACCAACAAACCCATATTTGTAAAAATCTGCAATGAATGCTTTATCCTCTTCCCGCACGACCATATCTGCCGCTTTTTCTTCGAGTACATTATATATTAGCTGATACGTTACTTTATACAAATAACGGTAAATATATCCTCGCGGAGCATTATGATAGATGTTGACAACAAAAGGTTCGTCCTTTTTCAGTAGATGAAATATTGCCAGAAATCCTTCCTGCCACGTATCATATGTTTTATTCTGTTTCAGAACATGATCTGCATCTGTTTCACAAATCCATTCAATCAACTCATATATATCATGAAAATGATAATAAAAAGTCTGACGGTTTATCCCACACTTTTCCGTAATGTCATTGATTGTTATTTTATCAATTGATTTTTCTAATAATAATTCCTTAAACGCAAATGCGATTGCAAACTTTGTCGTTGCCTTGCTCATGCTACCTGATCCCCCTATTCTTTACTTATATATTTTACCGTCATTGGGTGATTTTTGCAAATTCAAATTATTGTGGATTGTCTTCATGAAACAGATGATTGGACGGATCCTGAAGTCTGGAAGAAAGCCAACCCATCTCTCGGCATCACGGTTGGGATGGATAAGGTAGAGGCCGCCTGCGAATCTGCCAAGCAGAATCCCGGTGAAGAAAATTCATTCAGACAGTTGCGACTGAACCAGTGGGTGAAGCAGGCTGTGCGCTGGATGCTATGAAGCTGACACTGGAACAAAGGCTGGCCCACAGCGGTCATCCAGTACTCCTCTGGATGATGGATAACATTTATATCCGTACTGATCCTGCTGGCAATGTAAAAGCAGACAAAGAAAAATCCACAGAAAAAATCGACGGTGCAGTTGCCACGATTATAGGACTTGACCGTGCGATCCGCTGTGGAAATAATACCGGTGCTTCTGTCTATGATGACAGAGGGATCTTATTCCTATAACCCCTGCATACTTTACCTTATAATACGCATACTATTAAGTGGAAATCCCCTTAATGTGTTGCTGTTTCCCTTATTTTGTTGTAATATTTAAGGGAAAAATCGGAGGTGAAGGAAATGAGAACTTTTAATTACTCTGAAATCAAGAAGCAAAAGTGGGATTCAGATGTTCTTAGCTTAATTGCAGCAATTTATAAAGAGGCCGGTAAACAGGAAATGTACCTGAAACAACGTCCTGAAGAATTAGAAAAACTGGTTGAGATTGCTAAAATACAAAGCACCGAGGCATCAAACGCAATTGAGGGAATTGTTACAACAAGCACTCGTATCAAGCAGATTGTAGAAGAAAAAACAACACCAAAGAACTGTGATGAGCAGGAAATTGCAGGGTATCGCGATGTTCTTAATATTATTCACGAAAGCTTTGATGCAATTCCTATCACACAGAATTATATTTTACAGCTTCACAAAATATTGTATAGCCACATGAATAATCCTATGGCCGGAAGAACTAAAAGTGTACAAAACTATATTAGTGCCACCTATCCAGATGGCCATGTAGAAACTCTGTTCACTCCACTTGCTCCATACGATACTCCACAAGCTTTAGATAGAATATGTGAGGAATATAATCGTGTCATTGGAAATATGGAAGTTGAACCCCTGATTGCAATTCCAATCTTCATTCATGACTTTCTTTGCATCCATCCGTTCAATGATGGAAATGGACGAATGAGCCGTTTGCTTACAACACTTCTGTTATACAGAAATGGCTTTTATGTTGGCAAGTATATTTCATTGGAAGCTAAGATTGCCAAGAACAAGGATCTGTATTACGACGCACTTGGTCAGGCACAGATTGGCTGGCATGAAGGGACAGAGGCCCCAGTGCCATTTATCAAGTATTTGCTTGGTACTGTTCTTGCTGCATACAAAGATTTCGAAGAACGTTTTGAACTTGTTGAAACAAAGTTGCCAGCTCTCGAAACAGTCAGACGAGCAACCTTACACAAAATAGGTCGCTTCACAAAGCAGAATATTCGTGAGCTTTGCCCTTCGCTTAGCGTCAGCTCTATAGAGGGCTCACTAAGAAAATTAGTCGCATCTGGTGAACTAAAACGTGAAGGCTCAGGAAAGAACACTTGCTATTTTAGAATAAAATAATACCATTAAGTATTTTATATTTCCCTTAAACATTTCCATTTTTTAAGGGAAAGTCACCGTGATTAAGGTTAAGCATCTGCAAATGCAGGTGCTTTTCTTTGCTCAAATTTAGGAAGGAGTGTGATTATTATGAGCATTTTAAGCGGACTATTCCGGTCAAGAGACAAGCCCACCAACAGCACTAACGGCAGCACTTACCGTTTCCTGTTTGGTGGCAGTAATTCCGGTAAAGCGGTGAATGAGCGAAGTGCCATGCAGATGACTGCCGTCTACCCTTGCGTCAGAATTCTTTCCGAGTCTATTGCTGGCCTGCCGGTTCATGTTTATCAATACACCGACTCCGTCAGCAAGGAAAAGGCTATCAAGCATCCGCTGTATCACCTGATACACGATGAACCAAATCCGGAAATGACATCCTTTGTCTTCCGGGAGACCCTGATGACGCACCTGCTTCTTTACGGAAATGCCTATGCGCAGATTATTCGAAATGGCAAGGGCGAAGTCATCGCACTCTATCCATTGATGGCCAACCGAATGAGCGTAGACCGTGACGATAAAGGCCATGGGACGAGGAAACAGTATTGATGTCAGGTTGCCCCCCCCGATAGTTCTCGGGAACAAATCGACTAACCGCTTTCGTCCCGGTTATTATCATTAGTTCTCGGAAACAAATAGCAGTTTTTTAATTCTTTCAAAAGACATCTGCTATTAGTCTTTTTTAGGATACTTCCATATTGTAATTAATTCATCTGATAGCATTTCTGCTCTGGCTAAAATTTCATCTTCGCCCCATTTGCTTACAGTTGTCAAATAACTGCTAATTTTTATTGGTGTGTGTCTATATCCTATGGCATTTCCTGCCTTGTCAGTACAATCAACTTTATCCGAGAACCTCTTATTCTGATACTCAGAATTATACCCAGTTAATGTAAGATTGCCAATTGTATGGACATAGGTTTCATGAATTCGATTCGCATCTGCTCCAAGGTCAGATTTCCAATCATCAGACAGTGTTTGCGGCATAATATGTTCAATTGTATACTCCGAAGTAGGAACATACTCTTTTCTTCTATTATTCTCAAGTTTATCCAGAATTGTTTTAGTCCTGGAAGAACTTAATGAATAAATTTTTAGGGTTTTGAGCGTGTCCTTAATTTCAGTATCACTTGGCATTCTCTGTGCCCAAGTCAACGAAAAGAGATTTGCTTTAAATGATTTTAACTGATTGGTAGCATTAAGGCTCTTCAGCATAGAAATACAGACTGGTCCAGCAGTATTAGTTGGCAATGCACATATAGCTCTACGCATCCAATACGATTCCATAATTGTAAGAATTTCAACAACATCGTCATCAACGATGAGGCCATCATTTCTGTCCGAGAGAAGTTTTAAGATTGCTGGAGTAATCTTAAACTGTCCTGTCTTCCGGACCTTAAATAAGGCTCTTTGTATACGTGTGCCTTTATCAGAAGCGGTATTCCATTCTGTATAGTACTTAGAATACTGATGGATTTGTTTTACAATTCCTTCTGTTCCAGCAGCTTTGTTCTCATAGTAGTAATTTTTGAATACATCATAATAATCTCCAACTAACTGCCGCTGCAAAACAGACGTCATATAATAATTGAAGAAACTTTCAAATTGAGAAGACTCACCAGATTCCATTCCGAGAGCTTTCTCCATAGGATGCCAATATTCCAGATACAGTTTTGTCTGCTTTGACGGCTCGACTGTCATCAGGAGAAAATTGCGAATTTTGTCAGCAGTAGAAAGCGGCAATCCTGTACTATTCACCGTCTCAAATACTAACTGTGCATTATCTTCGGGAACAAGACAGATGTCGACTAATCTCAGCTTTTTTATTCCATCATACACCAATTGAGGTTCAACATTACTGTCACAAAGAGCCTTGTAGATGATTCCATAATTCTCGAAAATCTTGCTCCTTTTAATATCATCCGGCTTAGTTCGATTTTCAAGAAGTTTCATCCATGCATAGAAGTCTTCTTCATTTAACCTTACTTTGTAATATGTATCCCCAGTCTCGTCCTCATTTGTCAGATATCTGCGAGACAATTTTTCTAATGATGTGGTTGCTTTATTATAATCAGCATCATCAACTATTTTCGCTCTTGTGTAGTCCCCAAGAGCAAGTAACACAATTGAGATTGTAGTAAGACGCTGCTGTCCGTCAATCACCAAATATTCCTTTACTGCGGAAGCATGCATCGCGTCCTGCTTTGCAAGATAGATGACAGAGCCAATAAAATGACAAGGCCTTTCATTATCTTTTGCCACCTTTAGAATGTCATCTATCAATTTTAAGCAATTATCCTTCTTCCAGCTATATTTTCGCTGATAAATAGGAACATAGTATTGAGCCTCTGCCCCTAAAAACTTTGTCAATTCTGTATCTATCGCTTTCATAGTGTGCTCCTTTATTGCCCATTCCATCACATCATGCTCTTAAGGATTACAGATGCAATGTTTTTTCCCTCACGCCAGTCACTTCCAGTCTTAGCAATCGTGGTTTTATATCGTCCATCGCCGTAATAGGTGAGTCGATAATGCTTACCTTCCTCAGTAATCTCAAAGCCCAATTCTAAAAGCTGCTGACGCATTGAAGCCGATAAGGTTTTGTAATCCTTAAACAAAATCTTCACGGTGCGTTCTCTTTCGTCTCGAATATTCTGATAATCGTTAGCATTAAGCACATCAGTCAGAGCATCCCATCTTCTTGTCTTCTCACCAAGATTTTTGAGTTTCTCAGCAATAGCGTCCAGAATCATCTCTCTGATTTCGCCTTGATAAAATTCTTCCTCTTCGCCCAAATACAGTATCGGCATATTATCTGCACTACTCATTTTAGAACGCAACCCTTGGTTCTCGTAAGTAAGGATTTCATTTGCATGGGTCAATTCTTCAACCTGTTTTTTCAGCTTTTGAATGTCCTCGTCTACAGATTCAATCAGTTCATCTGCTTCTGCTGCCACGCGGTTTTTCTCAGATTCAGCCGCCAGCAATTCTGCACCTCTCATACTCAATCGATCTCTAAGAAGTGCATTATTTACGCCTTGCCAAGTATACAGCTTATCCATCATTTGAGCGTTGCAGTACTGAATTACACTACGAATAACCTTTTCAGACAAAACAGCATCAATTCCATCGTATGCACGATATAGATACTTCTTATGACCATATGCACTATTGGGGAAGTATACACCGATAGCACCGTTGAATTCATTTTTGTTATCACACTGCCGACGGATTCTTTCGTTCAGCCATGTACCTTCTTCAACAAGCACATGGGCAACACCTTTCAACCTTCCAGATAATTTCCAAATATCCACCGGATCTTCACCGTAGTATGTTTTGGAGATATACACAACAGGGAGTCTATACCTTGAAGTGCCATTGATTACATCCGTCAACAAGTCGACATTATCAGCTTTAATGAAAATCGGCTTGCGGAGCATTGGCAAAATTCCATCATCCTTCAAATAGCCGTGTTCTATCAGTAGAGTGATAAAATGCGGTGTAGAAAAGGTTGGGTCAACGGCCAGCGCCTCTTCCAAATAACTACGATCGAGTTGAATAGACATTCTCATGTCATTAAAATTCATAACGTAGTCGGTATCCCAGACCACACCATCTGCTTCGGTTTTTTCATAGCGAACCGCGATGATGTTCTCATTTCGGTATTCCTCGATAGCAAGCCACAGTGTCTCGGTACCATATCGGACATTTCGTTCGCCATTCCATTCGATACCTTGAATTATATTTTCTTCATGAGGACTGCCCTGATTCCACTCCAGAACCAGCTGGATAAAGGAGTCCTTTGTCATTGTATCATTGATTTCAAGTAGCGTAGAAAATAACAGCATATGACATCTTGCCTCCGTATTTTACACAGAAAGAGACATGAGATTCTTTCTCAGAGCCTGTCCCTCAATAGGAACATAGCAGGAATCCACAATAAGTTCTCTTCCCAGAATATCTTCCAGTGCAATGGTCTGCCATGTTTCCAGCAGAACCGGGTTGTTTTTCAAAATTGTGTTAATATTCTCAAGCACCAGCGGACTGCTCAGTTTATCGAGCATCGCACGACCATCGGTAATGTTTCCGGCTGAATCAACGATATTTGCATGGGCAATCTTCCAGAGTTTTTTCTCACTGAGGAGTCTAAGGATAAAGGCATCCACAAACTCTTTCTGTGCCTCTTCTTTTGTATTTTTTAAACTATTTTCTGTCACATAATTTACTTTATTATCCCAGGATTTTCTTATTTGCTCACAACTATATGTTTTTCCTTTTTCACTTTCGTAACACTGCAAATAATTCTTTCCGAATGATTTCTTAATAATAGGCATATCACCATTCTCCTCTACTCACATCACTTCTACCCAATAATCTCCATATTCTTTATATTTTATTAGCATGATGACGATATCCGAACGAAACAGCTTATACATTCCACTTATTCAACTAATTCATTCCCTGCCCTCTTAACTTTGTATTTTTGCCTGATTTTCAAAAATTCAATCCTCCTACAAGTCCGTTCCTAACTTCGGTAAATCATTTAAACTTACTGTTTCCAATGTCTGCAACTGCTGTACAGCTAATTGCCGGAGTAATTCCATTCTCTCTTTTTGCATCTTCCCCTGATTAATCAATACTGCATTATAACTTTCCAAATTTGCAAGCACCAACAACTGATTTAGAGTTGCCACATCCCGCATATTCCCTTTTGCTGCTGAATTTTCATCTTTCCACTGTTTCGCTGTCTTACCAAACAAAACAACATTCAACATATCCGCTTCATTGGCATAGGTATATGCCACCTGCGCAGGTGTTAATTCTGGTGGAATCAAATTATCCTTAATTGCATCTGTATGTATCCTGTAATTTAGTTTAGATATTTCTCTGTTTAAGTTCCAATTCAAAGATAACCGGCTATTCTCATCTGCCTTTAATCTCCTGTAATCCTTCATGATATATAACTGGAATTCTGGAGAAATCCACGTTGCAAAAGACATAGCAATATCACTATGAGCATATGTTCCGCCATAACGTCCCGCTTTTGATACAATACCAATCGCATTCGTAGTTTCTATCCATTTCTTTGGTGACATTGTAAATGCGTTTGCTCCTGCCTGCTTTCTAAACCCCTCGAATTCGAGGGGGTTAAAATCTGGATTGTGCAGCCTTTCCCATAATCCCAAAAATTCTATTACATCTCGATTTCTCATCCAATTTTGTATAACCGCTGTTGGGTCATCACTTTTATATCGAGCGATATCTGTCAATGAAATAAATTCATTTTCAAAGTCCTGCGTGTAAATTCCGATATCTATCCCATTGGCATGAATCGTTTCTTTTATTACCTTTCCCATTGCACCTCCTACAACCATGTCCAATATGTTCTTCTTGTTACTAACATCTTACTTAAAGTCTTTTACTTCTTACTTTCATCTTCCCACATCTTCTGATACTTTTCTGCTGCACACATCTTCAACCAATGGCAAATAGACACCATACGCTTCTTGATAAAGTTTACTGATTTTCTCCGCAATCTGATATGTACTTTCTTCCATCAAATCACCTCAAAATATTTAAGAGCATCCTTTATTGCCTCCACTTTCTCTTTCGGTGGATGCTTTCTCGGTTGGTTCAATTCTTCCACAGCATTAGAGGCATCATACATGGTCAGCCCCAGAGACCTTTTTACTTCTGCGATATATGCAGTATGTACCTTGAATCCATATTTCTTCTCAACATACTCCTGTATCATTTTATATGTGATTTTCGGTTTCGGCTGATATTTCTTCGCTCGTTCCGCAATTGCATTCAACGATATCTTATCATCATCTTCTCCAAATTCCACTTTCACATTAATCTTGCTATCTGGTGACTTGTGGGACAGAAGCACAATACTTTCTACATGAACGGTCTCACAGAACTGATCGACTGCCGTCATCTTCTCCACCCGGTATCCCGCCATCTGCATCATCTCAAGATCCCGTGCAAGACTGGTCATCTTGCAGGAAATATAAACGATCCTGTCCACTCCATACTCAAGAATCTTAGGCAGTGCTTTCGGATGGATACCATCTCTCGGCGGATCAAGGACGATCACATCCGGCTTCTCCTCGATCTCGTCCAGCACCTTAAATACATCGCCTGCTATGAATTTACAATTAGAAAGTCCATTGCGGAGAGCATTTTCTTTTGCAGCTTCTACTGCCTCCTCGATGATCTCCACACCAATCACTTTCTTTGCAACCGGAGCCAGCACCTGACCGATTGTTCCGGTTCCACTGAACAGATCAAAAACTGTCTTATTCTCAATATCTCCGATGTATTCCCGGACAGTCTCATACAATACCTCTGCTCCCCTGGAATTTGGCTGGAAGAAAGAAAACGGGGTGATCTTAAACTGCAGTCCGAGCAGCTTTTCATAAAAGAAATCCTGACCATAAAGGATTCTTGTCTCATCACTTTTTACAACATCTGAAAGTGAATCATTCAGGATATGAAGGATTCCTACGATCTTTCCTTCCAAAGGAAGCTCCAGTAACTGTTCTTTTAATTCTGTCAGGTCATGCTCTTCCTGCGTAGTCGTTACAAGGTTCACCAGAATCTCTCCGGTCGTATCCCCCCGTCTCAGAAGTAAATGCCGCAGATATCCGGTATGCTGCATTTTCTTATAATAGCTTACATTCCACTTCCTGAAATATGCAAGAACACAGGAAAGGATCTGATTCATATCCCGATGGACCAGTTGGCAGTCTGCTGCTGTCAGGACATCATATGTGCTTCCTTTTTTATGCAGTCCGAGAGAAAGCGGACCGTCCTTATATTCATCTCCAAAAGAAAACTCCATTTTATTACGATAATGAAACTCTTTTGGACTTTCTTTTACACTCTCAAAAATATAATCGCCCTTTACGACAGGATCCATGATCCGATGGATCTGTCCCTCTTTCATCTTTACCTGTTCTTCATAGGACATAGTCTGGTACATGCATCCACCACAGGCCGGGAAAATACTACAGACCGGCTCCCTGGTCTCCAGCGGTGATTTTTCCAGCACTTCCAGAAGTCTTCCTTCTCCATTTCCCCGCTTAAATTTATTGATCATAAAGCGGACTTTCTGACCCGGGATACCATTTTTCACCGTGACATATTTTTCTTCCTCCGGAATATAAATCATTCCCTTATTCGGGAAATCCACTCTCTCGATTATGCCTTCATAGATCTGTCCTTTTTTCATTATTTCCTCCCAACAAACAAAACAGACAGGGTGTACTCCAACCGTCACATCCTGTCTGTATTCTTCTTACTGTGCTATTACCATCTTGAACTTATACCTGAACTTATACCTGATCATCCTCATCGAAATAATCGTCAAAATCGTCATCAAAATCATCTTCAAAATCTTCCAGATAATCCGGTGTCACAAAACGGAATACCGCATATGCAATGGCTGCGATTCCTGCAATCGCACCAATAATTGCAAGTACCCATACAACCGCATTCTTCTGCTTCTCTGCCTCGTTCTTATGCAGGATTTCTTTTAATTTTGATTCAGCGATCATATCCTCTAATTTTTTATTCATATCTGCACATCCTTTCTAACCTCTCACAGGTTACGACTGATTTTTGTATATTATAACACTTAAGCTCTGTTATTACTACCGCTTTCGGAGATTTTTCCTAAAAACTCTGTCCCGGTTCTCACATCATAATCATCTTTTCTGATCGGCTGACAGTCCACAAACCTATGAAATCTTTACCAGTTTTGCGAACTTTGCAAACATCTTCCTGACTCCTGCACTGTCAAAATCCACCGTTACTTCATAATCTCTGCCACCGGACCGAATCTCAAGAACGGTTCCCTCCCCAAACTTCACATGACGCACCCGGTCTCCTTCTGCATAATCAGGACTGCCACCTGATCCTGCTGCAAGCTGGCTGCCTTTTTGAAGAGATGCCAGTCCCTGGCTGCTCTTACCCGAAGAAACTCCGCTGCTTTTTCCTGCCCCGTTGCTATAAGCCGCACCGAAAGCCCTTGCCCGGAATGCTTCTCTTGCATGTGCATATGTATTCTGCTGTACCGGCACTTCCGTCTCTGGTTCAATCCTGCGGCTTCCTGTATCCAGAAGTTCTGCCGGAATTTCCTTAATAAAACGTGAAATCTTATTATACTGGGTCTCGCCTCTGACCATCCTTCTTCTTGCACAGGTAAGCGTCAGCTCCTGCTCTGCTCTTGTAATCCCCACATAACAAAGCCGTCTTTCTTCTTCAAGATCATCTCTGTCGTCTGATGTGATCGTCATATAACTTGGAAACAAGCCATCTTCCATTCCTGCCAGATATACATGAGGGAACTCCAGCCCTTTGGCACTGTGCAGTGTCATAAGGACAACATAATCCTGTTCTTCATCCAGACTGTCAATATCCGCAACCAACGCCACTTCTTCCAGAAAAGCACTCAATGTAGCCGGTTCATCTCTATCTTCTGCTGCCTCTTCGTATGCGGCTGCCTTATTGATCAGTTCATCAATATTTTCCTTTCTCGCCTGTGCATCCTCTTTATCCTCGGAATCCAGACTCTCCATATATCCCGTCTTTTCGATCACTTCCCGCAGCAGATCCGTAATGCTCATCTGTCCGGTAAGCCCTTTAAAATATTCGATCAGAGCTGCAAAAGAATCCAGCTTTGCTGCACTTCTTCCGATTCCAGGGATCAACTCGGGAGCCATCAGCGTCTCATAAAATCCAAGCCCACGTTCTGCAGCAGACTCCTGGATCCGGTTGATCGTAGTCAGACCAATGCCCCTTTTTGGCACATTAATGATTCTTCGTACCGCAATATCATCCATTCCATTATCAATCGTCTTTAAATACGCAAGCAGATCTTTGATCTCCCGGCGGGCATAAAAGTTGACACCGCCCACAATCTTGTACGGGACATTCATCGCAACAAATTTTTCTTCCAAAAGACGGGACTGTGCATTCGTTCTGTAAAGCACCGCGTGGTCATTATATGATGCTCCTGCCCTTACTTCCTTTTTTATATCTTCTGCAATAAAATCCGCCTCATCATATCCTGTATCAAACTGCCTTAAATGAACCAGCTCTCCCTCCCCGTTGGCAGTCCATAAAGTCTTTTCTTTCCTGCCTTTATTATTGGCGATTACCCGGTTCGCTGCATTCAGGATATTGCCCGTGGAGCGGTAATTCTGCTCCAGCTTTATGACACAGGCATCTGAAAATTCATGCTCAAAATCCAGAATATTGCGGATATTCGCTCCACGAAACTTGTAGATCGACTGGTCATCATCTCCCACCACGCACAGATTCCGATACTTTCCGGCAAGCAGTCTTACAAGCTGGAACTGCACTGTATTCGTATCCTGATACTCATCGACCATAATATAGCGAAACCGCTCCTGATAATTCTCCAGCACATCCGGCTGCGTCTGCAGAAGCTGAACCGTCTTCACCAGCAGATCATCAAAATCCAGTGCGTTATTCGCCTTCAGTTGTGCCTCATACTCACGGTATACTTTTGCAATCTTCAGCTTTGCAAAATCTCCTCCTGCATTCAGTTCAAACTCATCTGGAAGGATCAGTTCATTCTTGGCAGAAGAAATCGCCGACATAAGGCTTCTCTCTTTAAAAACCTTTGTATCAATGGCGACCTTTTTACAGACTTCTTTCATCAGAGTCTTCTGATCGTCTGTATCGTAGATCGTAAAACGGTTATCATACCCAAGCCGGTCTATAAATCTTCTTAAAATCCGCACACACATCGAATGAAAAGTGCTTACCCAGATGCTTTCCGAGCCAAAGCCCACCAGGGAATCCACCCTTTCTCTCATCTCTCCTGCTGCCTTGTTCGTAAACGTGATCGCCAGGATATTCCACGGATTCACATTCCGCTCTTCGATCAGATATGCGATCCTGTGCGTCAGTACCCGGGTCTTTCCCGAACCTGCACCCGCCAGGATCAACAGAGGTCCATCTGTATGATATACCGCCTCTCTCTGGGGTTCGTTCAATTTATCATAAATACTCATAAAACTGCTCTCCTATCTACTGATTATGCCTCTGCATACCCATCATTTGTATCTTCCATTATCGAACATACATTCTTGATTGTCAAGTCTATGTTATTCTTAATTTCGTCGAGATCATCCTGTTACTGTTCCTCTGCATTATTCTGAGTTTTTACTTGCCATATAGTTTTAAATACTATATAATGAGTCTGTCGAGGTGATAACATGACTATAGATATGAATGATATGCTTAACAGCATTTTAAATGAACTTTCCCATCTTCAATATGTGCATCCGGGTGACATCCCGAATATTGATCTTTATATGGATCAAGTCACTACTTTTATGGATGAACAGCTCGCTTCTACCAAGCGATATAAAGAGGATAAGATCCTTACCAAGACCATGATCAACAATTATACAAAGAACAATCTTCTTCCGCCGCCTGTGAAGAAGAAGTATTCCCGGGAGCATATGCTGCTTCTCATTTTTATCTACTATTTTAAAAGTATTTTGTCGATCAAAGATATCGAAACGGTACTAAAGCCATTGACGGAAAAATATTTCTCCGGAAATGATACAATGGAACTTTCCTCTATTTATGAAGAACTCTGCCACATGGAAAAAGAACGGCTCGACTCGCTGAAAGACAGCGTATCTTCCGCTTATGATAAGGCAGGAGAAGCTTTTGACCAACTTCCTGACGGAGAAGACAGGGATATTCTCCAGAAGTTTGCTTTTATCTGTAATCTCAGTTTCGACGTATATCTGAAAAAGATGATGATCGAACGGATTATTGATGATATCGCAGCTCCTTCTTCTAAGAATAAGAAGGACTGATATTTAAAAAAAGACACGTTCCAATGGTTGCAGCCACAGGTTCGTGTCTTTTGTATTCTGCGTCCGAAGATCCCCGGCCAAAGATCCGCTCATACTTTTCTCCGAACTATCTTTCCACTTTCTATTCTTCTGCAGTTGATGAATCTTCTTCCTTTTCTGTAAGTCCGATTCTCTCAAAGACCATATCATATCCGTCATTTCCGTAGTTCAGTGAACGGTTGACTCTGCTGATCGTTGCTGTAGACGCTCCGGTCTTCTCTGCTATCTCAAGATATGTCTTTTGCTCTCTGAGCATCCTTGCCACTTCAAAACGCTGGGAAAGCGAAAGCAGTTCGTTGATCGTACAGATATCTTCAAAAAAAGTATAACATTCTTCTTTATTTTCAAGGCTTAAAATGGCATTAAAAAGATAATCAACCGCCTCAGTCCTTATTTTCTTGCTCATGAAACCAATCTCCTTTTCACCCTCGTTTAATTACTGTTACATTTTAGCACACTAAATTTGTAAAGTCTACTACTTTATTTTTTCCATTCCTCGACAGTTTCCATCTATATCTTTGATTTTTCCATTGTCCAAACTGACACAAAATGCTATAATACTTCTGTTATTAATTTTGTCATTGACAAGGAGAGGAGTACATAATTAATATGAAGTGTCCATCATGTGGTAAAGAACTTGAGCGTATGAAAAGACAAGTCGGCACAACGGAATCCGGAGATCCGATCTTCAACGAATATGCAGTCTGCCGTGACTGTAAGAAGCAGTGGAATCTCGACAGGCAGCGTGCCAGGAAAATAGCTGCAAAAAAAGAGGCTGAACAGGCAGAAGCAAAGCCAGTCGATAAAGCTGAAAGCAAAGTCGCTGTCAGACCTGCTGAATCATCCGTATCCAAGAAGGGTGCAGCAGAAGAAAGCCCGGCTGCCAAAAAGCCTCCAGTCAAAAGATCTGCTGCCGGCTCTGACGCTGAAAAAGTAAAGGAAACCGAAAAGAAAGCCGGAGCAAAACCTGCGAAAAGACGCAGACTGACAGACGCAGAAGGAAAACCTGTACGTCCGAAGGCTTCAAGACCGATCAGTAATGATGAAACTGCTGAAATTTCCGAGAAACCGGAAAAAAGACCAGTCAAAAAGAAAGTCAGACCTGCTTCTACAGAAGAACCGCTTTCCACAAAGACGCCAGGGGAGAAAAAGGCGTCCGCAAAGAAACCGGTCAAGAAGCGTCATCCTGAAGAAGCTTCTGATACTAATAAAGCTTCTGATGAGCAGAAATATGGAAATATTCCTGCAGAGCAGGTTCGTACAAAGCGTGAAAAGGCAGTACGCAAAGGATATGAAGAGATGCTTGCGACAGATCCTGACAGCAAATTTGCCAAAAAGAAGAAAAAGGACGAAGATCCTGATGAGAAGAAAGTAAAAGATACAAAGAAAAAAGAGCAGTACGACGATGAGTATGATGATGATGAGTACGAATATGATGATGTACCAAGATTCAGACCTGCCCGTATCATCCTTGGTATCCTCTCACTTCTCGGTTTCGGATATCTGATGTACAGAGGATTTACACTTGGACTGAGCAGCACCTCTTCAGACGGTTCTGCTACTTCCGGTATGGTTTATGTGATTCTGGCACTCTGCATGCTGGTTTCAGCTCTGCTGTATTTCATCATGGTGAATCGTTATACGATCTTTGCATTCCTTGCACCAATGCTGTTCTATCTGGCAAGTGCCGGATTTGCATTCCTGAAACGCGGAAGCGAACTGGAACTGCTGATTGTTGCCGGTGTAAGTGCTGCTTTCGCAGTCATCTCACTGATTCTTGGTATTGCCTCCAGAGGCGGAGATTATTACTATGAAGATGACGACGAGGACGAGGATTATGAAGATCCTTTCGAAGACGAACATGATAACTGATCTTACTCAGATCGTTGAGTTCAAATAAATTACAGAATGATGATCGGGGAATATCCCCGACAAAAATCCATCAATCCGGCAGATAGTCCGATTGATGGATTTTTTATATGAGAGAGCTTTTTATATGAAAGATTTTTTTATCAGATCCATCAACATGATAATCGCTCCCCCGTTCTTTCATTTTTTATCTTCCAGCACTGAGGATCTGCCCCGTAAAAATCACCATTCGTTCCATTTGCTACTGCCGGACAACCTCTGCACCACGCTTTCAGCTCGCATTTACTACATTTTATAAATCGGTCATATTCTCTGTATTTTTCCATCTGACAGACCCATACATCCGCCAGTCTGTCCTCAAATATATTGGCAATCCTGCTGTCCGTCACTCTCCGGCACGCCATCACGTCTCCATTGGATGCATTTCTGAACATCAGACGTACAAATGGACCTACAAAAAATATTTGCAGTAAAAGTGCTGTCGGGAAACATAAACATGCAGAATACCCTCATTGCGGTAAATACAATACTTTGAATTTTAGTTTTTGGCATTTTCTTCTCTCCTTTACTTGTATGAATAGCCTGGAATATCTTATATATCAAAAAAGTACGCTTTCTTGACATATAAAAACGACATCAAATACATCGCAGCTATCAGACATGGGCCGCAATAATATTTAATGTCGTTATTATTTCGCTATTTCATTTTTGCACGATGCTTATTGTATCACATTTTTTTCTGAAATATAAGCAAAATTTTACTCTGCATCAAAATCTGCTTCAAATACACCTTCCGGTGCTTTCATAGTCAGAATTCCAAGATTAAACTCTTCATCTTTCACCGTAATATGGTATTCAAAAACTACATCATCCTCAAATTTTGACAGCAGAAGATACTCTCCATTTTCTTTTCCTTCGATCTGGTCACAAATATCATTATATACCTTTGCTCCTGAAATCTCTCTCGGATAGCCGGAAGCTTTTATTTTCTGCTCGATGATCTGATATAACTCGTCCATTTTTCATCCTCGTCTTTCTTCTTAAGGTCAGCCTGCTTCTTTCACTGCCTTTGATATATTATTTTTATGATGCCAGGGATTGTGGGAGTGCGTAGCACGGAGCAATCTGTAGGCATCAAAGTCGGGGGCTTTTGACCCCGACATCTTTTTACTTTGCCCGGATCATCTGTACTACTGCCACTACAATCACGATCACCATCGCACCCAGCATGATGTACATAGGCCAGACAGGGAATCTCGTTACCAGGCTGCTGACTCCTACATCGATAAATAATCCCGTAGTAAGAATCTTTATTGCTCCCAGCATTACCAGTGCTATTTTATACAGCCTTTCTTTATTCTCCTCTGTGACAGCTACCGGGAAGTTCCATATAGACGGAACTTTTTCAATCAGAGAGAGCAAAAGCAAAATGACTGTTGCCGCAATCACCTCAATCCAAAGAATTCCTTTGCCCCCATAACTATCTGCTATTCCTGCAGCGTTAAAATGAGTCGGAACTGTTCCGGGGATCCTGCTCCAGATACATACAAGAACAATAACATATGCAAGTAACATACATAAACTGACTAAATTTGAAATTCTGCGGATCATCTTCATAGCACTCCCTCCTTTTAGGGATACTATAGCACCAGTATTTTCTTTTTACAAGTATCCGCAAACAAGATTATATCCTGGTTGAATCCTGTGTTCCCCAAATCCCTCTTGCAACTACTGACACTGCACCAAATAATACACCCGCTACCGGCCACAGAATCCAGGTATAATCCCACCGCACACTCAGGAAACTCCATCCAAGATAGATTGCTGTAGCAATACACCAATAAGCAGTTGAATAGATTTCAAACTTTTTCTTTACAGCCTTTTCCTTTTGGGAATATTCTCCCTCCTGAAGCAACATATCGTAACTTCCATTGATCGTACTGACACGTACAATTAAAAATACCCCCACTGCAACAAGCAAAAGGAGAATTGACACATCACCTGTAATCATATACTCCGGTTGTTCCATCGCAATTCCGATCAAAAGAGGAATAACCGCCAGAATGCAGAAAACAACTCCCAGGATAATCCCTCTTGTATAAGTACCTTCATAATCCTGCTTCTTTTCTTTTACCAATCCTTTTACTCCATAAGCAGTTTCAATCAGTTCCTTTTTCAGATACTCATATGCTTTTCCGCGAATCCCATAAGAAATAAAAATAGCAACTGCAAGGGAAACCATCACCAGTACCACCGAAACTCCAATCCCCACCGCAGTATTTTCACTCAGATTTCCACCCGTTGCACTGGAAAGACCTGTCAGAAAAATGAGCAGTGACGGACTCATGATGCAAAGAGCAACTGCCCCTGCCAGTATGACTGCATTTTTTCTCTTCCATTCCAGAAAATGATTTGCCTCTTCCATAGATACATTCCTGTAGACTGTATCTTCTGTCCTATAGTCTGATATTTTCTCAACCTCTTCTTTTCCCATTTCATCCTTTAACAGATAATCTGTACTGACCTCAAAAATTTCTGCCATGCGGAGTAATTTCTGCAAATCCGGTACAGACGATGCACTCTCCCATTTAGAAACAGCCTGCCGTGATACAGACAGCTTTTCTGCCAGTTCTTCCTGTGACCATCCATTTTTCTTTCGCTCTTCTGCGATTTTTTTCCGATAAGATCATATCCATTTTCCTCCTCTTTTCAGGTTTTCATCTATATTTTATGATCTGATGCCAGGGTCAAAAGGTCTAAGTCCACATGAGCTTGCTCATAGGTGGGTGAAAGACCTTAGGATCCGCTCCGATATGAGCATAAAAGTGGGATGATAATCCCACGATATGCGAATATTGGGTAGGATTGTGGGAGTGCGTAGCACGGAGCAATCCGTAGGCATCAAAGTCGGGGGCTTTTGACCCCGACATCATGATCTTATTGTATCGGATTTTCCAGTTGCAGACTACCAAATCAGGCTGAAATTCTGTCAACCAGCAGTTGCAACTGCATAAATAATCCCTGAAGTGCTGCTATCAGTGCATCGAAAAGAATGTTTCCAATCGCAATATACCCACGGTTGACGGGTGCAACAATATTTTTATACAAACTCTTGACTTTTTTTATGAAAAGAAGGCAAACCAAATGAACAAAAAAAGCGAAAATTACTGGCTTTTAGACGCAGTCTGATGAATCCTCTAGTTCTTCCGGATTTCTTTTGCAGCCTCAACCATATTTCTAAGACTTGCATCCGTTTCCGGAACACCTCTTGTCTTTAATCCACAGTCCGGGTTTACCCATAATTTTTCACGACTGATCTTAGTAAGCATAACTTTCAGTGCCAACACAATTTCTTCAACTGATGGTACTCTAGGAGAATGAATATCATAAACTCCAGGACCAACTTCTGTCTCAAAATGATTTTCTCTCAGCGAATCCAGAATCTGCAGATCTGAACGAGATGCTTCAAATGTAATCACATCTGCATCCATATCATCAATGGCTGGGATAATATCTGTAAATTCACTGTAACACATATGCGTATGAATCTGTGTATCTGCTTTCACTCCACTATGTGTCAGACGGAAAGCCGGGATTGCAAAATCCAGATATTCTGTATACCAGTCTGATCTTCTGAGCGGCAGTTTTTCTCTCAAGGCAGCTTCGTCGATCTGTATCATCCGGATTCCATTTGCTTCAAGATCCAGTACTTCATCTCTGATTGCAAGTGCAATCTGCGAGATGGATTCCTTAATGGAAATGTCTTCTCTTGGGAATGACCAGTTCAATATCGTAACCGGGCCTGTCAGCATTCCTTTCATGATCTTATTCGTAAGTGACTGTGCATATACGGACCAATCTACCGTAATCGACTTTTCACGATATACATCGCCCCAGATGATCGGTGGTTTTACGCATCTGGTTCCGTAAGACTGTACCCAGGCTTTTTCTGTAAAAAGGAATCCTCCCAGTGCTTCGCCAAAATACTCCACCATATCATTTCTTTCATATTCTCCGTGTACCAGTACATCAAGTCCGATTTCTTCCTGCCATGCCACACATTCCGCGATCTTCTTCTTGTTGAAATCCACATATTCCTGTCTGGTAATCTCTCCCTTTCTAAAGGCAGACCGGTTTGCCTTTACATCTTTCGTCTGTGGGAAAGATCCAATCGTCGTTGTCGGGAGCTCCGGAAGTCCAAAAGCCTCTTTCTGCAGTTTCTGACGTTCACTTCTCTTTGGCTCTCTGATATAATCCGCTTCCGTTACATGTGATAGTCTGTTTTTCACTGCAACATTTTCACATTTTCTGTCTGCCGCAAAAAGATCATGGTTTTTCTTGTAAGCTTCTCTATCGAAATATTTCTTATCTTCCGCAAGATCACCCAGTTCCTTAAGTTCTGTCAATTTTTCCTCAGCAAAAGCAAAATAAGCTAGATATTCTTTGGAAAGCTTTGTCTCATGCTTTAATGTATATGGTACGTGAAGCAGTGAACAGGAAGTAGATAATACCGTCTGGATTTCTTTTTCCTGTAATTTTTCTAAGATCTTTAAAGTTTTTTCATAATGATTTTTCCAGATATTTTTTCCATTAACAAGTCCCGCAAAAAGTTTCTTTTCCTTTGGAAACCCATATGATTCAATTAATTGAAGTGTCTCTTTCCCTTCCAGAAAATCAAGACCGATTCCATCAAACGGCATCTCAATCAGATCCTGGTAAATATCTCTTACATCCCCGAAATATGTCTGTAAAAGTACCTTACAATCTTTTACTGCTGTCAGAATCGCATCATAAAGTCTGTGGAAAAGTTCGATGTCTTCTTTTTCCATATCCTGCACCAGTGCCGGTTCATCAAACTGGATCCATGCGATCTGCTCTTTTTCACACTTCTCGATCAGATCTTTATATGCATTTACAATCTCATCCACATAATCTGCTGCTGTCTTATTTCCTGTACATCTGCAAAGCTTTAATATGGTATATGCCCCGGTTACAACCGGTTTTGTCTCTATTCCAAGGCTCTTTGCTTCCGCATATTCTGACCATAATTTATCTCCCGAAATTTTGATCTCTGTATCATCTTCCAGTTCCGGAACAATGTAATGATAATTCGTATTGAACCATTTTTTCATGGCAAGTGCCTTTACATCCCCAAAAGTTCCCTGATACCCACGAGCCATTGCAAAATATGTATCCAGTTCTGACAGATTCAGTTCTTTATATCGTTTTGGAACAATGCCAAGCAGTGCCGCCGTATCCAATACCATATCATAAAATGAAAAATCATTACTTGAAATATAAGTAATCCCTGCATTCTTCTGTGTCAACCAGTGTGTCTTCCTCAGTTCCTGTGCTTTCTGCAATAATTCTCCGGCTTCTATTTCCTTCTTAAAGTACTTCTCAGAAGCAAATTTTAATTCTCTTAATGTACCGATTCTTGGAAAACCTATTACTGATGTCTGCATAAATCATTACCTCCAAATTTGTTATCTATTTTATGGAAGTCATTATAGTTCTGTCTGTGCAATTTGTATAATACATAAAAGAACATGTTAACTATAGTTTCAAGTTATAGCAAACGCCCTATCATATTCCCGCAAAGATATTCTTCAGTCTGGATACCTGATAAACCCATTTAAAACTTCTCGCTCAGTTTTTCGGAACAAAACAATTTGGACAAATTAAAAGCCTGCCTGAGATTTCACCTGTTCCGTTTCTCCTGCATACTTTAAATGAGAATCTAATCTTATCTGGGAGGACTTATGAAAAAGAAATTGATATCCATACTTCTCACTTCTGTCATGACTGTCGGGCTGTTGTCTGCCTGCGGTTCTGCTCACACTGATGACAACACTAAAAATTCTAAAACAAACACAACAGAAACTGTCTCTGACATATCCAGGACAGATTCCGGTTCTGCTCCCGTCTCTGTGACATTGAATGAAGTGGCTCATTCTATTTTCTACGCTCCGATGTACGCTGCGATTGAAAATGGGTACTTTGACGAGGAAGGAATTGATCTCACGCTCGTTACCGGTTTTGGGGCAGACAAAACTATGACTGCTGTTATTTCCGGTGAAGCAGATATTGGTTTCATGGGATCTGAATCTTCTATTTATACGTACAATGAAGGTGCCAATGATTATGTTATCAACTTTGCACAGCTAACCCAGCGTGCCGGAAACTTTCTTGTTGCAAGAGAAGAAATGAAGGACTTTAAATGGACTGATCTGAAAGGCAAGGATGTTCTTGGCGGTCGAAAAGGTGGTATGCCGGAAATGGTATTTGAGTATATCTTAAAACAGAATGGCATCGACCCACGGACGGATCTGAACATCAACCAGGGCATCGACTTTGGTTCAACTGCTGCTGCATTTTCAGAAGGCAGTGGAGACTTTACAGTAGAATTTGAGCCAAGTGCCACCGCCCTTGAAAGTGAGGGAAAAGGGCATGTCGTAGCATCACTCGGTACGGACAGTGGCTATGTACCGTACACTGCATACAGTGCCAAAAAGAGTTATCTTGACAAAAACCCTGATGTCATCCAGTCTTTTACCAATGCATTGCAGAAAGGTATGGATTTTGTTCAGAATCACACCCCTGAAGAAATCGCCGCTGTCATCGCTCCACAATTTCCTGAAACAGATCTAAATACGATCACAACCATTGTCACCCGCTATTATGATCAGAAGACCTGGAAAGAAGACCTGATTTTCGAAAAAGACAGCTTTGAACTTCTCCAGGATATTCTTGAAAGTGCCGGTGAACTGGATTCCCGCACTCCGTATGAATCTCTTGTCACTACAGAATTTGCAAAAGAAGCTTTAAAGAAATAAAAAAGTAATCAGTTTTTTCAAACCACTTCTTTATGCGTCAACTCTCTTGATATGATGTCGGGGTCAAAAGCCCCCGACTTTGATGCCTACGGATTGCTCCGTGCTACGCACTCCCACAATCCTACCCAATATTCGCATATCGTGGGATTATCATCCCACTTTTATGCTCATATCGGGGCGGGTCCTAAGGTCTTTCACCCACCTATGAGCAAGCTCATGTGGGCTTAGACCTTTTGATCCTGGCATCTTGATATGTTATAATGAAAAAGAAACGTTATGAAAGGAGATCCTGCCACTTATGATCGACAAAAAACTGATTCCCTACAGCGGATTAAAAAAAGAACCCTTTTCAGGGTCTCATCATGGAATGCGGTATTTCTTTCAGGGAGATGACGGAAAAAGCAGTACCACTTTCACTGTATATATTTATCCTGAACCATGGTGCTTTGAAGAGACTCCTGAAGAAGAAAAGGAGAAAAAATCTTTTCCTCTTTCCGATGAGGGCATGGACGATGCTATTGCATGGCTTTGGGATCGATTTGAGACTGAAAAATCCAAATGGCTTGACGCGGCTAAAAATACCATGCATATTGTAAATCATGCCTGAAGGCAAAAGCAGCTACAGTTTTTCCTGACTGAATGGTCTGGAAGACTGTAGCTGCTTTTTGCTGTATTTTATATTTTTACGATACCAGGGTCAAAAGGTCTGACACCACGTGTGCTCGCACACTAGTGGTAGAATGACCTTGTGACCCGCCCCAATATGAGCATAAAAGTGGGGCGTAAGCACCACGATATGCGAATGTTGGGTAGGATTGTGGGAGCACGTAGTGCATAACAATCCGTAGGTATCATAGTCGGGGGGCTTTTGACCCCGACATCTTTTACTTTAACAGTTCCATATTTATTTTTTCAGATATTTCGCTGTCTCTAAAATACGATTTGCATTTTCCACACGTTCTTTTGTAGGTGGATCAATCCCTGCAAGCGGATAATCGTATCCCAGTTCTTTCCACTTGTATTCTCCAAGCGTATGGTAAGGAAGGACTTCCACTTTCTCGACATTATCCAGCGTTTCAATAAAATCATGAAGTCTCTCAAGATATTCATCATAATCGCTTCTCTCCGGGACAAGTACGTGACGAATCCAGATCGGCTTTTTGATATCAGACAGATAACGTGCAAATTCCAAAATATTCTTATTGGAATGACCTGTCAGAATCTTATGCTGCTCGTCATCTATATGCTTGATATCCAGCATAAGCATATCTGTATATTTCATCAGTTCTTCCAGTTTACTGAAAAAAGGCTCTTCTCTTGTAAATACAGCTCCGCAGGTATCAATATTCGTATGAACCCCTTCTGCTTTTGCCTTTTTGAACAGATCGATCATAAAATCCATCTGCATCAGCGGTTCTCCTCCACTTACTGTGATCCCGCCTTCTTTTTTCCAGTAAGACCGGTAACGAAGTGCTGTTTTCAGCAGTTCATCTGTCGTCCTCTCTTCTCCGTCCTGCATCTTCCATGTATCCGGATTATGACAGAACTGGCAACGCATTGGACATCCATTTACAAAAATAATAAAACGTACTCCCGGTCCATCAACTGACCCAAAGCTCTCCGTTGAATGGATATAACCTTTCACTTCTGACATAACTTCACCTCCCGCAACTTTTCAATAAAGTTTCTCCAATATCATTTTCTGTATTCCGACTTGTTAAAAAGGACGCAGCTTATAAAATGGCTGCGTCCTGATCTAAGTCTGATTCTTCTTAGATGATACAGATTAGTTTTTCAATATCTGATCATACTATTCTTAACATCCTCGAATCTCATTTGTATCGCTAATTACATAGTCTCGTGACATGTTCTTGCGATAACGTCGAGCTGCTGTTCACGAGTCAGGTCGATGAATTTAACAGCGTATCCTGATACACGGATCGTGAAGTTAGCATACTCAGGTTTCTCCGGATGCTCCATAGCATCTTTCAGTTTCTCAACACCGAATACATTTACGTTCAGGTGATGTGCTCCCTGATCGAAGTATCCATCCAGTACATGAGCAAGGTTCTCTTTACGCTCATCATCTGTATGTCCAAGAGCATTCGGGCTGATTGTCTGTGTATTAGAGATTCCGTCAAGTGCAAGCTCGTAAGGAAGCTTAGCAACAGAGTTAAGAGAAGCAAGAAGTCCGCTCTTCTCTGCACCGTAAGACGGGTTAGCTCCTGGTGACAGTGGTTCTCCACCCTTTCTTCCATCCGGAAGAGATCCTGTAGCCTTACCATATACAACGTTAGATGTAATTGTAAGGATAGATGTTGTCGGTACAGAATGTCTGTAAGTATGGCACTTATTCAGTTTGTGCATGAATTTCTTCAGCAGCCAGATTGCGATCTCATCTGCACGATCATCATCATTACCGTATCTTGGGAAGTCTCCCTCGATCTCGAAGTCTGTTGTGATACCGTCTTCGTCACGGATTGCTTTAACCTTTGCATACTTGATAGCACTTAAGGAGTCTACTACGTGAGAGAATCCTGCGATACCTGTTGCAAATGAACGCTTAACGTCTGTGTCGATCAGGGACATCTGTGCAGCTTCATAGTAATATTTATCATGCATGTAGTGGATCATGTTCAGTGTATCAACATACAGCTTGGACAGCCACTCCATCATCTCATCATATTTTTCCATAACTTCATCGAAGTTAAGGTACTCAGATGTGATCGGCTGATAAGCCGGTCCTACCTGAACTTTTGTCTTCTCATCAACACCACCGTTGATAGCGTAAAGAAGACACTTAGCAAGGTTTGCACGAGCTCCGAAGAACTGCATCTCTTTACCTGTCTCTGTAGCAGATACACAGCAGCAGATGCTGTAGTCATCGCCCCATACCGGACGCATAACATCATCGTTCTCATACTGGATAGAACTTGTTGTTACAGAAATCAGAGAAGCGAACTTCTTGAAGTTCTCCGGCAGTCTTGAAGAATAAAGAACTGTCAGGTTCGGCTCTGGTGAAGGTCCCATGTTATTCAGTGTATGAAGGAAACGATAGTCGTTCTTTGTTACCATAGAACGTCCATCCTGTCCCAGACCTGCTACTTCAAGTGTTGCCCATGTCGGGTCTCCTGAGAATAACTGGTTGTATGATGGGATTCTTGCGAACTTAACCATACGGAATTTCATTACCATGTGGTCAATGATCTCCTGAGCCTCTTTCTCTGTAAGTGTTCCAGCCTTCAGATCTCTCTCGATATAGATATCAAGGAATGTAGAGATACGTCCTACAGACATAGCTGCTCCATTCTGAGTCTTGATTGCTGCAAGATATCCGAAGTACAGCCACTGAGCTGCTTCATGAGCATTCTTAGCCGGCTGAGAAATATCAAATCCGTAAGCTGCTGCCATTTCTTTCATTTCTTTCAGAGCTTTGATCTGATCAGCAAGCTCTTCACGAAGACGGAAATCCTCACCTTTCATGCCATGTCTTGCATAACGCTCAAAGTCATACTGCTTTCTCTCGATCAGGAAGTCGATACCATACAGTGCAACACGACGGTAGTCACCTACGATACGTCCACGTCCGTATGTATCCGGAAGTCCTGTAATGATCTTGTTGTGGCGGGCTTTCTTCATCTCTGGTGTGTAGATGTCGAATACTCCCTGGTTATGAGTCTTATGATATTTTGTAAAGATCTCATGCAGCTTCTCGCTTGGCTGATATCCGTATGTTGTACAAGCCTGCTCAGCCATCTTGATTCCACCATAAGGCATGAATGCTCTCTTCAGCGGTTTATCTGTCTGAAGACCAACGACCTGCTCCAGATCTTTCATGCTCTCATCTATATATCCAGGACCATAAGCCGTAAGACCGGAAACAACTTCTGTCTCCATGTCAAGAACTCCGCCTTTAGCTCTTTCTTCTTTCTGAAGTTCCTGTAATTTGCCCCATAACTTGTCTGTTGCTTCTGTAGGTCCTTCAAGGAATGACTCATCACCTTCATATGGTGTATAGTTCTCCTGGATGAAATCACGTACATCTACAGAACTTTTCCAGTTTCTTCCTTCGAAGCCAGCCCACTGTTCAAAATTAGCCATCGAAAAAATCCTCCTTTTTTCTCTCCAATAATAGTTTTGTATTTGTTTTACGGGCATAGTATAACACCACGTTAAATAAAAGACAAGCGTTATTCTGAGAATACTTTTCATGAAGGCTCTTGTATTTGATTTTGTACAAAAATGGGCGTTTTCTTCCAGTTTTATAGGTACTTTCCTCGAAGATTTTCTGTCTTTTTTACTGCATTTCAGTACATTTGTAAATTGAGCAATCAGCCCTGCTTTGCTATAATTAGGTTCATATCAATCAAATGAGAGGACGATTATGGAAATTAGAAAAACCAAACCTGAAGAACTGAATATTCTCATTCGTATGTATGAGAATGCACGTATATTTATGGCAAGTCACGGAAACCCTCTGCAATGGGGGAACACCTATCCTGCACCACAGATCCTGATGGACGATATTTCCTCCGGGAACAGCTATGTCTGTGTGGAGCATGATAAGATCATTGCTACTTTTTATTATAAAGAAGGAATTGATGATACTTATGTCCGGATCTATGAAGGGCAATGGCTCAATGAGGCTCCGTACGGAGTCGTACACCGGATCACTTCCGACGGCACGATCCGCGGTGCTGCTTCCTTCTGCCTGAACTGGGCTTTTAACAAATGTGGAAATCTGAAGATTGACACGCATCGTGATAATATCGTCATGCAGCATCTGCTTGACAAGAATGGATTTAAATATTGTGGAGTTGTCTATCTTGAAAATGGAAGTGAAAGAATTGCCTACCAGAAAGTATAAGATGCCAGGGTCAAAAGGTCTAAGCCCACATGAGCTTGCTCATAGGTGGGTGAAAGACCTTAGGACCCTGGCATCAGTATAATACAGGACAAACGCAGAGCAAAATGTGCCATGCCCTCAAAGCCTCTGGCACATTCCTTATATAAAAAATCCCACAGAACGCATACCCTTTCGTACGCATCCTGCGGGATTCTTCTTTTAAGCTGGAAATCGGACTTGAACCGACGACCCCTTCATTACGAGTGAAGTGCTCTACCAACTGAGCCATTCCAGCACGAATTGCCACTTCTGACAACCTCAATCATTATAACTTGTTTTTTTTCTGATTTCAACTACTTTTTTTATTTTTTCAATTTTTTACCTGTTGATCCTTATTTGCTCTCACTCACGCCGCTAATATTTTTTCATATTATAATGTAAAGATGCCAGAGTCAAAAGGTCTAAGCCTACATAAGCTTGCTCATAGGTGGGTGAAAGACCTTAGGACCCGCCCCGATATGAGCATAAAAGTGGGATGATAATCCCACGATATGCGAATATTGGGTAGGATGGTGGGAGTGCGTAGCACGGAGCAATCCGTAGGCATCAAAGTCGGCGGCTTTTGACCCCGACATCATGTAAAGGAAAAGTCAAAATAATATCCAAATCAGTTGACATCCCTATGCCCCGGTGTTATGATTTCTTTGAACATCAGAAACGTAGGTAGAGGTTGCATTTTTCATAAGTAGGATGACGGATGTGTCAGGAACAGAGGAACTCATCAGAAAGGGAAAGATGCCGAAAGGATGAGAGCTCCTGAAGGCTCATTCTTGGGCATGACATTAAGAGTGGCATGACTGTCATCGCAAGATGGAGAGCTATCTGATTTATACAATGACGTATATTTTGGAACGGCGCATCTTGCCGTTTCTTTTATTGTTTCACCATTTTAAAGGAGGATAAAAAAGAATGGCAATTTTTAAAGGCGCAGGCGTAGCGATTGCTACACCAATGAAAGAAAATCTGGAAATTAATTTTGATAAGCTGGATGAGATGCTGGAAGAGCAGATCGCTGGCGGAACTGATGCGATCATCATCTGTGGAACAACCGGTGAATCCGCTACCATGACAGAAGCTGAACATGCTGAGACGATCCGCTTTGCTGTGGAACGCGTCAACCACCGTATTCCGGTTATTGCAGGAACTGGTTCTAATTGCACACGTACTGCCATTGAGCTTTCCAAAGAAGCAGAAAAAGACGGTGCTGACGGACTTCTTCTTGTAACCCCTTACTATAATAAAGCAACCCAGAATGGTCTCATCAACCACTATACTGCAATCTGTAATGAGGTTAAGATTCCTGCCATCCTCTACAATGTACCAAGCCGTACAGGATGTGGATTGCAGCCACAGACAATTGCAACACTGGTAAAAAATGTAGAAAATATCGTCGGTGTCAAGGAAGCTTCAGGAAATATCAGCAATGTAGCACAGATCATGCACTTATGCGACGGAAAGATCGATCTGTACTCAGGAAATGACGATCAGGTCGTACCGCTTCTTTCCTTAGGCGGACTTGGGGTCATCTCCGTACTTTCCAATGTAGCTCCGACTTATGTCCACGAGATGTGCTATAAATTCTTCTCAGGAGATATCGCAGGAAGCTGCAAGATGCAGTTGGATGCACTTCCACTCATTGATGCATTATTCTGTGAAGTGAATCCGATTCCTGTAAAGGCTGCCCTGAACATGATGGGAAAAGAAGTCGGAACGCTTCGTGCCCCATTGACAGAAATGGAAGATGCACATAAAGAAGTCCTCAGAAAAGCCATGGCTGATCTCGGACTGATTCAATAATCTTTCTACATGGATTTTTGAACCGAACTACTATAAAAGAGGATCTGTCAACCGACAGATCCTCTTTTTGCATTTCTCATTTTCTGATAACAACAGGTCAGGTCATATCCTGGCAGCCCCGTAGCTCTGACTCATACTTCTTGACTCATGTTTCTTGACTCTTGCTCCTTGACTCTTGCTTCTTGACTCATGCTCCTTGACTCTCGCTTCTAATGTGCAAACTGACTCTCATAAAGATGTCGGTAGAAGCCCCCCTGTTCAAGCAGACTTTCATGATTTCCCTGTTCGATCACCTTTCCATCTTTCATGACAAGGATCACATCTGCCTCCCGAATCGTAGACAGACGATGAGCAACAATAAACGTGGTTCTTCCTTCCATTAATTTAGCAAATGCCTGCTGAATTTTCAGCTCAGTTCTTGTATCAATGGATGAAGTTGCTTCATCCAGAATCAACATTGGCGGACGGCACAGCATGACTCTCGCAATACATAACAACTGCTTCTGTCCCTGTGACAGACCACCACCGTCTTCTGTGATCCATGTATCGTATCCCTTTGGAAGTCTGGAAATATAACTGTGGATGTGAGATGCTTTTGCAGCCTCAATGATCTCTTCCTCTGTCGCGTCCGGTCTTCCCATCGTAATATTCTCCCGGATTGTCCCTGTCTTAAGCCACGTATCCTGAAGAACCATACCATATCCTGCACGAAGACTTTTTCTCGTCACTTCCCGAATGTCAATATTTTCTACTTTGATCTGACCTCCCGTCACATCATAGAACCGCATCAGAAGATTGATCAGAGTCGTCTTGCCGCAGCCTGTCGGCCCGACGATCGCGATCTTTTGTCCCGGCTTCACATCCAGATTAAAATCTTCGATCAGCTTCTGCTCAGGAACATAAGAAAATGATACATCTTCGATCTTGACATTTCCATCAATGTCTTTCAGAACCACTGCCTGCTCCGGTTCCGGGATCTGTGGTTCTTCCTCAATCAGTTCAAACACTCTCTGAGCACATGCGATCGCATTCTGAAATTCCGTTACGACACCTGAAATTTCATTGAATGGCTTCGTATACTGGTTCGCATAACTTAAGAAACTCGACAACTGTCCTACTGTCAGTGATCCTCTTACCACCGCAAATGCTCCGGTAATCCCGACTCCCGTATACACAAGACTGTTGATGAATCGGGTGGAAGGATTCGTGATTGAGGAAAAGAACGTTGCTCTTAACGATGCCCTGTTCAGTCTTTCATTAATCTCATCAAACCGTTCTGTTACGTCTTCCCCTCTGCCAAATACCTGCACTACTTTCTGATTTCCGATCATTTCATCAATCAGCCCTGTCTGTTCTCCTCTGGTTTCAGACTGGATCTTAAACATACTGAAAGTTCTCTTTGCGATAAAATTCGCCACGAAAAATGACAGTGGAGTAATCAGTACAACAACTACCGTAATCTTTACATTAACCGAAAGCATAAAACAGAACGTTCCAAGGATCGTTGCCACGCCGGTAAATAACTGCGTAAATCCCATCAGCAATCCATCTGAAAACTGATCCACATCTGCAATCACACGGCTGACAACTTCTCCATATGCATGTCCGTCAATATATTTCAATGGAAGGATCTCAATTTTATGAAATGCTTCATTTCTGATATCTCTTACGATCTGATATGTCATTTTATTGTTGCATACATTCATCAGCCACTGTGCCAGTGCCGTTACAAGCGTACAGATCCCGATCTGAACCATCACACGCAATACCCCCGGAAAATCTACATTTCCTCTGCTGACGATAAAGTCAACTGCATGACCTGTCAGCTTTGGGATATACAGGGTCAGAGCAACTGATACCGTTGCAAGTAAAATGGAGAAAATCAGAAAAATTCTGTATTTTCCTAACCGTTCAAATACTTTTTTCAGAGTTGCCCCCTGATTTACTTTTTTCTTATTATTTCCTGATCGATCAGCCATTTGCTACTTCCTCCTTCGGGAACTGTGAGTAATAGATTTCCTGATAAACCGGACATCCCGCAAGTAATTCTTCATGCGTACCGATTCCTGCAACTGCACCGTCATCCAGTACAATGATCTGATCTGCATACTGAATGGAAGAAGCTCGCTGGGACACGATAAAGACAGTCGGATTTTCTTTCATGTCATGGATCGCCATCCGCAATGCCGCATCTGTCGCGAAATCAAGTGCCGATGCACTGTCATCTAAAATCAGGATTTCCGGCCGGCGTACCAATGCTCTCGCAATCGTAAGCCTCTGCTTCTGTCCACCGGAAAGATTTCTTCCCCCCTGCTCGATTCCAAATTCAAGTCTTCCCACTTTATTATCAACAAATTCTTTTGCCTGAGAGATCATCAGTGCTTCGTCCATCTCCTCTTCCGTTGCATCTTCTTTTCCCCAACGCAGATTATCTGCAATCGTTCCTTTAAAAAGAACTGCTTTCTGAAGAACCATACCAATATGATCCCTTAAATTCCCGGTATCATATTCTTTGATATTTTTACCAAAGATCTTTATCTCCCCTTTTGTTGCGTCATAACATCTCGGTATCATATTCACCAGTGAAGACTTTCCTGATCCCGTTCCTCCGATGATACCAATCGTCTGTCCTGCTTTTGCAGAGAAGGTAATATCTGAAAGTGATTCTCCTGCTGCCCCTTTGTAGGTCAGGGATACATGATCAAATTCCACTGCCGGAACAGCCGGGTTATCCACATTGACACCATCATTCCACAGAAGTTTTCCACTTTCCATGGATGGTTTTTCATCAAGAATGCTTTCGATCCGGTTTCCGCAGGCAACTGCCTTTGTGACAGAAATGATCAGATTTGCCAGTTTGACCAGCTCAATCAGGATCTGTGACATATAGTTCAGAAGAGCCACAACCTGTCCCTGGGTCAGATCTCCGATATTGACTCTCATCGCTCCGATATAGATCAGGACAATGATCGCACCATTGACGATCATATAGGTAAGTGGATTCATCAGGCCTGAAATCCGTCCAACAAACTTTTGTGCGTCGGTCAGCGTCTGATTTTCTTCCTCATAACGCTGAATCTCATCCTCTTCTTTATTAAACGCACGGATTACTCTCGCCCCTGTAAGATTCTCTCTGGTCGCAAGAAGCACGCTGTCCAAATTTGACTGTACCTTCTTATATAATGGCATCGTGACCAGCATGATTCCAAATACCACGACTGATAAAAGCGGAATTGTGACAACAAAAACCAGTGCGGCCTTTGTATCTACCGTAAATGCCATAATCATTGCACCAAATACAATAAAAGGAGACCGGAGAAACAGACGCAGTACCAGATTCACACCTGACTGCACCTGATTGATATCACTGGTCATCCTTGTGATCAGTGTCGATGTTCCCAATGTATCCATCTCTGTAAATGTAAACTTCTGGATATGTTCAAATAATGCATGCCGCACACCTGTCGCAAATCCAGAGGCTGCCTTTGCCGCAAAATACTGTGCTGTGATAGAGCAGACCAGCCCGATGATTCCCAGTGCGATCAACACAAAACACATCTTTACAATATAAGGTCTGTCTTTCTGTGCGATTCCCACATCGATCACTGCTGCCATAACCAGCGGCACAAAAAGTTCAAACGACGCCTCCAGCATCTTGAACAACGGAGCCAGTACTGACTCCTTCTTATAATCTTTCAAATGTACAAGTAACGATATCATCCTTTTTTCTCTCCACCCTTTCCGAGAACCTGCATTTTTCTCCCTCTTAGTATATACCGGGAAACAGAAAAAATCGGGCTTTATTCAAGCCCGATCTGTTCAACCTGTCTGCTGATCCGCATCGCTTTTGCATATGCCATCAGACGTTCCGTAGAACGCTTATCATACTTCTTATACTTTTCAATGATCAGATCAAAAATTTCTTTTGGTATATCATTCTTAAATCTTACACAATCACACACACTTCTGTCAATATCATATACCTTATAACTGCCATATTCCGTATTGAAAACTTTCTGATCTTCCTCAAATGCTTTCTCTGAAAAATAATGTCTGCATACATCAAAATTCATCTTCATCTTGTGACGGTCACTTCTCTTCGTCGCGATCGATAAAACCTGCGGTTCCACATCAATGAGTCCCATATAATAACAGGCACTGTCTGCACAGATCACTGCATTTTCATTCACGCGGGCTACCTCTACCGCCTTATAATCTTCCGGCTTACCATACGCATCACTGTTCACCCAGTAATGACCATGTGCGATCTTTTCAAGCTTTTCCTCTGCCGTCAACAGACCGATCTGTCGATTCGTCAATCCCTCTTTCATCAGATCTTCTGTATCAATATATCCTTTATATTTTTCTGAAATATTCCTAACTTTGTCATAAATAATCTGTCTCATAGCTAATTTTCCTCACTTCATGTACGTAATACTCTAAAGATGTCCTCTTATAATGTAAGAATAATTTTCCCCATAATCCTCATTGAACGTATTGTAACATCAATTTATTTTTTTTACAAGGCATGGATTTACCATATTTCGCACTTATTTTTTAACTATTTTTTACAAGAAGTGTTATAATATTATAATGTCAGGGTCAAAAGATCTGAAACCACGTGTGCTTGCACACTGGTGGTAGAATGACCTTGAGCCCCTCCCTGATATGAGCATAAAAGTGGGGCGTAAGCACCATGATATGCGAATAGCGGGTAGGATTGTGGGAGTGCGTAGCACGAAACAATCCGTTGGCATCATTGTTGGGGGCTTTTGACCCCAACATCATATTATCAAAAATATCATTACTAGGAGGATTTTACTACAATGGACATAAAGGAGAAAATTCATTCATTATCAGAGGATCTGCTCAAAAATATTGAACGTCTTGTTGTAATCAATTCGCAGCTCGGTACACCGGCTGAAGGGATGCCGTTCGGTCCAGGACCGGCAAAGGCCTTAGATGAGGCTCTCAGCATCGCCAGAGAGCTTGGTTTTAAAACGGTTAATCTTGATCATTACTGCGGTTATGCCGAAATGGGGGAAGGAGATGATATCGTCGGTATTGCCGGACATCTCGACATTGTTCCTGCCGGAGGTGACTGGACTTATGATCCATTTGCCCTTACCCGCAAGGGAGATTATGTATATGGCCGTGGAACGACCGATGACAAAGGCCCTGTTCTCGAAGCACTCTATGCCATGAAACTGCTTCGGGATTCCGGTATCAGACTCAATAAAAGAGTTCGCCTGATCATGGGCTGCAATGAAGAAACTGGTTCAAGATGTATGCAGCATTATAATAAAGTAGCCGAAGAATTATCCTGTGGATTTACACCGGATGCCAATTTCCCCTGCATTCACGGAGAAAAAGGACAGGTGACCATGACAGCTCATTCCAAAAATACCCGGATCATCTCTATGAATGGAGGATTCGTCTTTAATGCAGTATGTGATTTTTGCACAACGGTTATTCCTGCCGAAGATGGATTAAAGGAAAAACTGGAAGCAGCATTCTCTGAATCAGGACTTATACAATATCATCTTCACGAATCCGATGGTCTCATCCAGATCGACGCAAAGGGAGTATCTGCTCATGCCAGTATGCCTGCTCTTGGTGTCAATGCAGCCGGAGTTACCTTTGCCTGCCTTGCAAAAGCCGGGTTTGAAGATGATTTTGTCAGATTTTATAACTCTCATATTGGAACTGCCTGTGATGGCTCCGGACTTGACCTGAAATTCCAGGATGCTTATGGAGATCTCACATTATGCAATGGTATTGTCAAGACAGAAAATGGAGAAATTTCCTGCACTATCGACATCCGCTTTCCTGTCACATTAAGCACAGAGCAGATCTGTACCATGTGTCAGAACAGACTGGAAGACTCGGATGGATACATCGAAATCCAGACTCTGACTGAACCATTATTCTTCCCAAGAGAATCTCCTTTGGTTGAAGCATTATACAAAGCCTATACCGATGTAACCGGAGATACAGCAAATGAACCACTCGTCATCGGTGGAGGAACTTACGCAAAATCGCTCAAAAATATCATTGCATTCGGTCCTGAAAAACCGGGGATGGATTATCATATCCACGGAGCAGATGAATTTCTTCTTGTCTCGGAAATGGAAGAAGCTGTTCTTATTTATATGGAAGCAATCAAAAATCTGCTCGCCATTTAACAAAGGCTCTATATTTCTGATCAACGGAGGCTGATTTATGTCTACAAAAGATTTAAAAGAAAAAGGAACTCATTTCCTTCTTCTGACGGGCAGCACATTACTCATGGCTGTCGGTACTTATTTTTTCAAATTTACCAATAACTTTACATTTGGCGGAATCACCGGTCTGGCAGTCCTTATTGCTAAAACCGGTGTAATGTCCGCCGGTGATTTCAACCTGATCGCAAGTATGATCCTTCTGCTTATCGGAATGATCATACTTGGCAGAAAATTTGCCGCAACAACTGCTTATTGCAGCATCCTGCTTTCCGTCACGCTCTCTCTTCTGGAACGGATCTGTCCCATGACCCAGCCGCTGACGGATCAGCCTATGCTTGAATTATGCTTTGCGATCGCACTTCCCGCACTTGGATCTGCCGTTCTTTTTAATATTGGTTCGTCCAGTGGCGGAACCGACATTATTGCCATGATCCTGAAAAAATACTCCAGCTTTGATATTGGTCATGCTCTGCTTGCATCCGATATCCTGATCACGATTGCAGGTTTCTTCGTCTTCGACATTAAGACCGGTCTGTATTCTCTGCTAGGTCTGACGGTCCGGTCTTTTATGGTCGACAGCTTTATAGAAAGTCTGAATCTTTCCAAATATTTTAACGTTGTCTGCGATCACCCGGAAGTAATCTGCGATTTTATTGTACATACATTAAACCGAAGTGCCAGTGTATGCCATGCCAGAGGAGCTTATTCAGGTCAGGATAAATATATTATTTTGACAGCATTGAACCGTGCCCAGGCAGTGCAGTTGCGAAACTTTATCCGTCAGAATGAACCGACAGCATTTATCCTTATTTCCAATACAAGTGAGATCATCGGAAAAGGATTCCACAGTATCTGATCACTGGACTTTTTCCTTGATTTATGATAGGATAACACATATTTTTTTACAGGAGGGAAAGACAGATTGAATAAAAAATTGAAAGTATTACTCTCGTACCTCGCAATTGTCCTCGGAGCATTGATGGCCAGTTTTTCTGTTGCCTGTATTCTGCTCCCCAATGATGCCATTGACTATGGGACTGCCGGTATTGCAATTCTTATCAGCAAAATGACCGGTTATTCACTTTCTCTTTGCGTTCTTTTTGTCTTTCTTCCTTTTCTGATCGCCGGCATTATCATGCTGGGAAAATATTTTTTTGCCAAGGCATTGATCGGATTTGCAGTCTATACACTTGGGCTTGCCTATTTTGAAAAAATCCCGTTTGAATTAAATACAGAACATTTTCTTGCAGTCGCATTTGGCGGTGCGATCCTTGGTATTGGGCTTTCCCTTATTCTAAGGAACGGAGGCTGTATTGACGGCTCTGAAATCTTCGCCAATATTGTTGTTCATCAGATTTACAACAAAACCGGAAAAGACTACAGTATTTCCTACATATTGATCGGATTTAATCTCATTGTATACCTTGCAGTCTTCGTACTCATCAGCCGGGATTCCGCCATGCTGAGTCTTCTGGTATACATTATTGCCACAGCAATTATCGATCATTTTACAGATCATTTCGAAGCCATCAAGCAGATCACGATCATCACCAAAGACCCTGACAGAATTATCCGGCAGATCAAAGAAGACCTCAATAAGACCTGTACGATCATCAATTCTTCCGGTGTCATTGCCGGAGAAAATAAAACTCTGATCTGCTATGTAAATTACTTTGAACTTCAGAAAGTAAAGACAATTATCTCTGAAAATAAGGGAACTTTCAGTACTGTTTCCACAATTGAAGAGATTCTCAGATAGTCTTTCTATAATATGAAAGGATATTAATTATGAATATTACCGTTTATCTCGGAGCTTTTCCCGGAAATGATCCTTCCTTTGAACTTGCAGTAAAAGAACTCGGCACCTGGATCGGCAAAAGCCACAATGCACTCATCTATGGCGGTTCAAAATCCGGTCTTATGGGCTTGATCGCAGAAAGCACCCTTCTTGCCGGAGGGGAAGTGACCGGTGTAGAGCCACAATTTTTTATAGACAGTGAACTCCAGCACGATGGATTAACCAGGCTCATTGTCACACAAGATATGGAAGAGCGAAAAGCGAAAATGATCGAACTTGGGGATGCTTTTATTGCATTTCCCGGTGGAACAGGAACATTGGAAGAAATTGCAGAGATCATTTCAAAGGTATCCTTAAACCAGCTTGATGCCCCCTGTATCCTCTATAACCTGAACGGTTACTACGATCACCTGAAAGCTCTTCTCGCTCTTATGATCGAAAAGGGACTGTCTTCTGAAGAACGGCAGGAAGGAATCTTTTTCGCTGAGAACCTGGAAGAAATCCGGCAGATTCTCAGTGGGAAATGATCGTATCTTATCGTTTTTTGTATAGAACCAGCTCCGGGCTGGTTCTATCGGCTTCATATGTGCAAATAAGGATGAAATCCATACCTGCAAGAACACCAAAATACCTGTCTCCTTCAAATTCTGATTCTGACTGAGTACCTAAATAAGTGGTCTGATCATCCAGAAATTTCACATTTCTTCCATTTGGCAGAGTATATTCAAGATTCACATACTTTCCGACAAGTGCATTTAACCTCGTGATCTCAGGCAGACCTTCTACATGGAGAGCGTTAATTTCCTTCAGTAACTTTTTCTTAAATTTTTCAAATTCTCCATGATCACTGAGTTCATCATATCTCTTCCAATAATCCAGCTTTGGAAGCAGTTCCTTCATATAAGAGCGAGCCTGTTCTTCTGTAAAATTATCCGTTACCATATTTTTAACGCAGACATTGATCAAATCCTCCATATCACTGTAAGTATATGTGCCATCCGCATAACACCACTTACAATAATCCTCATTGATCGATCCATCCTTGTCACGTCCTATCATCTCGTCATCTTCCAGTGGCATTCCACAACACTGGCAAATAAGCTTTCTTGGTGTACCTAAAAGTGTATTAATAGAAACATCAAACTCCTTTGATAAAAGTTTCAGAGTTTCTGTATTAGGAACTGTCTCACCATTCTCCCAACGGGACACCGCCTGCCTGGTAACCATTACTTTTCTCGCCAGTGCATCCTGAGATAAGCCCTTTTTCACCCGAAGCCCATAAATAATATCCTTTACTTCCATCGTATCCACCTCCGTTATTCGTTGTTATTATCATAACAGAATGAAGTCAGATGAGAAAGCAACTTGCGGTTGCTGAAAATCTTAATTGACCGAGCAGAGCGAGGGATGCTTCTTGAACGGAAGTTCAAGAAGATGGGTGATTCGACAATTTGAATTTGAACATTCATTAAAAGACGGCAAAAAGCTTGCCAAAGAAAAAATCCGAAAAATAGAATCCAACATTGATTCTATTTTTCGGATTTTGTTCTTTCCTCTTGGAGTAATTTTTTACTTTTAAGGAAGACTTTTTTCTACGCAGAGTCCACCCGAGGATGTCAAGTCATTGTCACAAAATTCTTTCAGTATCATTCCCATCAATTCCTGTGCAACACTTTCTGATTTAATTCTTATCAGATTATCCCACACATCTACTTTTCCTAACAGATTCATTCCTCCATCTCTTACTTCATCTGTCATATTTTTATGCCCTACCTTTCTATTCTTTATATAAGGCCTTGTATTTTTCGCGATTATTCGTTGCCTTTTGACATAGGTAATTTCAATGTCTTAAGAATAATATTTTCTCGATAGCAGAAAAATATGTCAGTTCCCAATCTACTAAAGAAGTTTTTCCAAAGCGTACTTTGCATCCTCAACCGTTGAATACAAACTTTGAACACCCGATGCATCTATCACGCTAAATTTATCTTTCGCTCTTAAATATTTAATCTTCCATTTACCAGCATTTGTGGATGATGTAAGTTCAATATGACAATCTACATCTTCCCAGCCTTTTGCCTGATTATATTTCACAGAAGCATTTGGGAGTTTTTTGAGCAGACAATACAATGCGTATGAATAATACTCCTCATTCCAACCATACAATCTAGTACTTCCCATGAGGAAAATATATTTCCCTTCAAATCTTACATATCTTTCACTTGCTCTGCCGTCAGTGTATTTATGCAATGAATCCATTATTTCCGGAACTGTAATAAAATACTTTCTCCAATCAGTTATACCAGCTACATCTCTGTCACATATCTTCTGTAAACTATCTGCAATATCATTTTGGTCAAATAATGGATCCTTAATAAGACTGAAAAACATCTTTCTTCTATTCTGATATGTTCCGTTTTTCTCATTGCTCTGAATTCTTAACAGACGTTTCCAACTTATATCTCTATCATTATCTATCAAAAAGCTAGAATTACTACTGTGGAATAATGTATAGTCACCCTTACACAGAAGAGCACGTCTTAATACATTTGCAATGTTTCTATTTATACCAACGTATTTATCATTCTTTCCTGCAATTGTAAATTCACCAAAAATCGACGAAAAAATGTTAAAGTATTTTTCAAAAAGACTTCTGTACTCCTGATCCGTAGCTGCATCCCACTTATCAACACAAGCATTTTTGAATTGCTTGTCTATTCCAGAAATCTCAAACAAGAAGCCAATCTGCCCGTTAAAATACTTATTATCTTCTGCCGCTATAACTAATTTTTCCCACTCAGGACTTCTAAGAATCAGTTTGGCTTTTAGGCATTCTTCATCGAAACAGTCACCATCAAAACCATGACCACTCCTGTCAGTCAGCTTATCCAGATAAGTTAGTATATCTCCACTTTCTGGCAACATCTTTCTAACACCTTTGCTAATAGCTCGAACATAATCATCGCCACCATTATAATTAGTTTCGCGGCTCAGAGTCATAACTACTCTCATCCAGTCAATAAGCTTTTCCTTAAATACATCTGGTGTAGAGATTAACGAATTATTCTGAATTATAAAGCCTAAATATGCATCCGCTTGTATTCTTGTCGAATACGAAATTCCAGATTTATTATCTGCTTTTTCAGTATCGTTATTTTCAATAATCCACTTAAAAAGTGCTTGCTCATCAAAATACTTATTTCCCTGAGCAAAAATCACTTGATTTTTCCCTGATGTCATTAAATCAAAAAGTTCAAATATCTTTACAAAAGAATCAGCAATCTTATGCCCATCCCATTTATCATTATATCCCTGAAATCTATTAATGAAATCAAGATGAGAGTATCCAATTACTTCCCTTATTTCTGCTCTGACTGGGTCGCGTCCTGATGCCGTCATATATGCTGCATACTCATTAATCATAAAGTTTGTAAAGAAATTCATTATTTTTTCATCATAAAGCTTTGTAGAATTATCCTTAACAAACTCCCAGAATACCTCTGACCATTCTCCATCTAATTTAGCTATATAATCATCTTTAGGTGTCCCAATCTCATCTGTAATATATTTAGAAAGCTTTGCCTTGAAATTCTCATAGTTTGTAAGATCTTTTCCTCTTGCATTCAATTTAATATAGATGCTGTCACCAAGATTATATTCACCAAGATCGAGAAAATAAAAATAAATGATATAGCTATCCTCATCATCGTCCGTCAGTTTTTCAAAGAAATCTTCATAATCTTCACCCTTGAAAATCTCATGAATAGAGTCAAGCATATTAAGCATCGCTTTAATTGTGGGATCATTAAGCCAAGAAGAACTGAACCAATTGTTATTCTTGATCTCCTCACTTATGCTTTCTACATCAGTTATTTTCTTGTCATCTCTGATAACAATAGTTTCATTAGTAAGACCTTTGCAAAAATCTCTTGAAGTAGTTCTGGTTTCATAAGTGAATTTTTTTATTCTTTTATTAGAACCTTTCTCAAATTTCTTACCCAATACAAGCATCAAGTATACATGTATCAAATACAATGTTGTGAGTCTCTGCTGTCCGTCTATCGGAATAAACGTGTTACCTTTTGTACTTCCATATACAAAATTTAAATCCAACGGCTCCTCATTTTTTAATGCATCCTTTATACTATTAAGGAAATTTTTTCTGATATCATTTACATTGTCTTTATCTCTACCTTGGGCATAGTCTCTCTGAATTACTGGTATTTCAATTTTCTTTTCGTCTAATAATTCCCAGAAAGTTATTCTTTCATTGCCATCCATTCCGAATTCCTCCTACTGTTCTTTTCTTGTCCCAGACAGATAATAGAAAATTTCATCGGCCATCTTGTCAAAATAATCTTTTCTGTCATTTTTATCCCACAAATACATCTGCGATACTGTCTTTGAATAGAATTTCAGAAACACATTCTTTGTGCAAAGTGGTATAAAACTTTCAACACCGCTCTTTTCAAGAATTTTATTTCTCTTAACAGGGAAAATATGATTTCTGTATCCTCTGTTCGTCCTCTGGTCAAGCAATGTTAAGTTAGATATCTCATTTATAGGCTTATTATCTATTCCTGTTTCTCCAGAGAAAAAAGCTATTACAGAATTATACATTTCATCGTATTCTGTAGCGTGCTCATCATCATAAAACTTGTTGTCTCTCACATCCTTAGCTTTTGTATACATTTCAAAAACTTTAGGATCTGATGCCACGCTTTCAATGTAAGGCCATGCACTATCAAGCCATTCCTCGCGTTCTTTCTTATTCTGAGCTCTTTCCGTCGTCACAGAATGGATATGTTCTATATCCCATTTTTGCTTCTGATATGAGTCAAACGGAAAACGAGGATCTGAATCTGTATTATTCTGCATTGAAATAACATTGAATAGCAACAGAATATTTCTAATCTTATCTTTGTCAATTTTCTTATCAGAATAGGATAATGATTTAAGATATTCCTCAACAACCTCATGTGTAAACGAAAAGTCTGTCTTATCCTTATCTTCAAAATCGATTTCATTAATAATGCGTTCTTTCAATTTGCACACAAATTCAGACTTAGTATGTGTTCTGTATAAATCACAGAGTTCTTCAAAATATGACTCTGTCTGATTCTCTTCTTTAGCTAAAAGAACACCTATAAGATGATACCACTCTCGGTTTTCATACCAATCTATGAACATATTGTAGTAACGCTCTATCTTACCCCAGAAGCTTTCCAAAAGTTCAGAATATGGCAGTGGTTTATCTGTCTTTTCATTCTCAAGATATTCCAATTCTCTACTGAAAATAATGAATGTATATGTATCTTTATTTAATTCTTCTTCATTCTCAACATAGAACTCCGGATTATTTCTTATACGATCCTTCACAATATCTTTAGCCATTATTCTAAAGATAAGTTCCATGTGGGTTTCTGATTTACTGAACTTGCCTGAACCTGTAAGGAATCGCCACAAGTCATCCCTCTGAAGCTTGGCTTCCATATTATCCCAGGCAGTACTGATTTTTATTTGACTGACCTTTATAACATCATCATTTTCGCCTTTATAATTATCCTGTTTAAGCAATAGGGCTTTTATCAGTTCGGCATTTGTGAGCTTGATTTTTCCCATATTAATATTTGTGAATATTATTTCTGGTTTAATATCCCCCTTTACTTCATACCAAATAAAACGGGTGTATGTTCTTATTTTCTCACGTATTTCTGCACCTATTGCTTTAAGATCATTTGCCTCTTCAAGCCATGCCTTTACAGTAAGATAAGCATTGGTAATATGATATGCATCTATATCATCAGAATTAATTTGAACATCATTATTAACATCTCCTAGTTCTTCCAGCCAATCGTGCATCTGAGGCTTATTCTGATAGTTCATCTGATATAATTGGGCTTTCTCTTTATAAAGCATCTTTTCTATGCAAGTCAGAATAATAAATAATGTTGTAAGTCTCTGCTGTCCATCTATTACGACCCACCCATTTTCCTTATCCTCAGTCACTACAAGTGGCTGTAAGCAATAAAACTTTTTTTCATTATTCTTTTCATAATCAAATTCTTTTATATCATTTAACAGCTGCTGAACCTGTGATTCCTTCCAACGATATCCCCTCTGATAATTAGGAACATAAAACTGCATTCCTAAAGGCATTGATTTGCTAACTAAGAGTTCCTCAACTTTCTTAGTTCCCATACTATTGTTCGCCATAGTGTTTCCTCCTACACATTATTTGTCATTCCTCTTCACATAAGTCAGTTCAATATCATAACCCAATGCTTCCATCATCTGCACAAAGGTATTATTCACCACACCATTTGGCTTCTTGATCATACGATTCACATATGACTTTGTGGTCTGAATACCCTCAGCAATCTGTGCCTAGGTTGTTCCATTCTCTATACATTTTACTTTTACATCAACTTCAATATTGTTCTTAACCATACCAAATCCTCAAATATCAAGTTTCACAAAATGAATAACTTATTGTACTATAAAAACTCGTTTTTCTCAATCAAAAAAGAAGCCAGTCAGACTCATCATCCAACCGGCTCCTGCCTTAAATCCCTATGAACTTTCTTACCTCATCCTTGAACTTCCAAACAATCATATAATTGCCAATACTCACTATTGTCATCCATTATACAATCTGGATGTTCCTCCGCGAACTTCCTAAAGAAGCCAATACGAAAAGCCCATACGACAGGTTTTCCATCTCCATTCCACATATCATGTCCAGATGGACATCCTGTATGTGCCATGCATATCACCTCTCAATCTTCACCCACCAACCACGACCATCTCTGTAACCGTATTTTTTCATAAATTCTTCAAATTGTTTTATTGTGCCAGAGTCAGGCTGACGTTCTGCAAGAAGCCCTTCTTCCTTTGCCGTAGACATTACCCTATCATCAAGCAAATCCATCATTTCTCCCCAGGCTTCAACATTATCTCTTACCCTGATATAGTCTTCTGTTCCCTCTTCATAATCATACAGATCATCTTCAATATACCAAAACTTATTGTGAACCAGCACATAAGCATCAACCAGCTCTTGAGTATTGCTGATTTGCTCAATTTCTAATTGCATCTGTTCTGCGGTCTTATCTGGCATTGGGTTCCCAGATAATATTACTGTACCTTCCGGAAAGAACTCTTCTACCGGAATACCTTCTTCCGAATCAAACGATTGATAAAACACTTTTTCATCTATCTGCTGTAGCCCTGAAACTTGACCATCGCCAAGTTCCATAATCACAAGCTCACCATCAGCTTTTCGTGCAATATCCACCGTAGCAAAGTTACTTCTTATTTTTTTAGCAATACTTTCTATCCAGCTTATTTCACTATCAGACAACTTAACATCCTCTTTTTCTGTCCAATAATTATCCATTATCAGAACTTTTCCGGCATAAACAAATACCCTATATTCCTCTGATATAGGCATTCCACTTCTCTCATGAAATCCAATTTGCTTTAGATTCTCAAACTTCCTCAGAACAATTCCTCCTACCAGTGAATCACCCTGACGTTCAACAAAATTCTTTATTACACTTGCCGTATTTGCAACATCCGCAATATTACTGATAAAACATGCATCATACCACTCGTGTTTTCTGCTCTTTACATAATCTTTTACAATATAAGAGCCGCTTAATTGTTTAGCCTTCAATAATGCATTTTCAACATTTCCTTCTGTCTCCCATACAGACTGTGCGGTCTCATCAGCAAAATCATCGTACCATCCAGGCAAAGTATGATATCTTTCATATTCCTCTGGTGTGTTGATCAGATAAATTCCCTTTTGCTCCAGTAATGTATAGAAATCTGAATACATCTCGGGTTTCATCATCCATCCACGATAAATTGTAAGACCAGAAATTTCCTCACCAAACAATGAAAGCTTACCTCTTTCCATATCTTCATAACTAAATAATGCACATGAGTGATGCAGTCCAGCCTCTTGATACTCAACTTCATAATCTTCATCAACTTTTCTTTGATACAGCGGATGATTGCAAAAAATAAAATTTATATCATTCAAGTCTTTAACAAGTATATTTCCATAAGCTTCTACGCCGTCTAACTGCTTAAACATTAATCCAAGAGGCATATCCTCAAAAGATTTTCCTTCCGCTATTATGCCTCTGAACATTTCTATTCCACTGACCTCAAATCTATTTCCTCTGAGATCTAAAAGGACATCTCCTATGTGAATGATGCAACCCTTGCTAATTTTTACGGTATAAACAACACCACGACCTGTTATTCTAAATCTATCTAAAATCCTTAATACGTCACCCATAATATACAAAATGATTATCCGATCAGCCGGAAGCTGATCTTTACCATTCGTCGCACCTCTACTTTTCTTCTATCTTATATTTCTTCTTCAATCGCTTCTTCTATTTTTCCTGCTTCATAAAGTTCTTCACCTACTGCACAGCGAAAACCATTCCCGTCATCATACGTCCAGTCAAACATTTCCAAAACTTTGTTACAAAACTCCATACGTTTTTCGTATTCACCTGCATTTCCCAGCTCCATTTCCATATCCTGGAGCCATGCCTCCACCGGATATTCATAATCCTGTGATTCCATCACTTCACTGATACTCATTTTTCGCTCTGCAGTCTCCATAATTTGCTGAAACAAAGCCCATGCATCCCACCAGCAGGAAATCATCTGCTTTTCATCCTGTTGATTCTGGACTTCATAACCGCGCTGCACCAGTTCATCCCAATCATCCCACTCAGTAATTATTTTATGTGTATCTTCAAAATCAATACTCTGCTGAACCATTTCAGCCAATGCATTCGTATACCTCTTTTCATCATATGACTGCTTTTCTTTCATCACATCATAAATCTCTGTCAGTGCTACCGCACCGATTTTTTCTTTCGCTTCCCGCATAGAATAGCCTGCATCAAGCAGTTTTTGGTATGCTTCTTTTGCTGCCGGCGGATCATTGTCCCGTAATTGATTATCTACCACATCTAATAATATTTTTTTAATCTTAAATTCTTCATACTTGTTTCTCCCATTTATCCTCTGCGTTTTATCAGAAAAAACAAGTCATTTTAAATACCTTCTGTCCGGTTACCAAATTTTTCTCATATAGCCCTGCACTTCTTAACAGTTCCATATCAGTCATATTTTTCCATACATGATTTTTGTTTTTATTAACCGCCATTTGTCTGGTTTTTCCAATCAACTCCATACATAAATCATCTTCTACTGCATACGGAAACATCTTCCGTTCACTATAAGTTGATGATTTACGGTTTGAAATATTTGCCATAAGATCGGCTGGCGTAGATACATCCTGGTCAGCATCTCCATTTCTGTCAAAAATTTTGTTATTGCAAAACTGTATCCGAGAACTTACCGGTATATATACCCACCATAGCGATTGGAAAAAGGACAAACTGCTTCAAGTACGCTACTGTTTAATCTGTAAATGGTAAAATAAAAATACACATTTGTTCTGTAATTCAGCAGATATTGTCTGCTGAATGCTATCTTGCATGTTTCTCATGCATATTTTCCCCAGGCAAACTATTCCTAACACACAATGCCCCTAGGATGTCAAGTCATTGCTACAAACTTTTTTGCTTTTCTCGCTTGAAAAAGCCTATAAAACCGTTGTTTTCTTTGTTTTTCCCCTATTATCTATTAAGTATTAACTCTACTGCTTCGACCAACTCATTACTGAATCCCTCAAGATCCTTTACCGTAACTACCTCATCATGAATTAATCGTACAATATCCCATATCATTGACGATTTTCGCACTTCAATGAGAACTCCCGGCTTTTTCTTATCATTTTTAATCCGATTCTCCAATTCCCAAAACTTATCTGATGCTGGTAGATTTTCCTGTAAATACTCCACATATTTCTGCACAAGTTTTTCCATATATGCTTCCTGCCAGTCACCAATTCGTTCTCTGTACAGTTTCCAATCCTTTTTCGTAGGTTCCATATTCTTCCCTCCCACTTTTGTTTTGAGACCAATGAAACTAACCACTACATTTCCTTTAAAATATACTTTCCCTTTCCTTTTCCTTCTACAGGAATTGCGATGTTCAATACTTGCATGGCCTCTATTGCTTTTCCTGCTTTATAATCACCATATCCAAGTTCTTTTTTTACTTCCTTACGACCAAAAATCTGATTCATGTCAAAAGCCTCAACAATTTCTTTCACATTTTCCGAAATGGTAGGAGTCAAAATCTTATTGCAGACTGCATCGTCAATAACTTGAAACAGTGGTTTTTTATCAACCAAACCGTGGTTTTCTTCTCCAAACCGTGGTTTTTTATCAACCAAACCGTGGTTTTCTTCTCCAAACCGTGGTTTTTTATCAGTTAAAGTACTGTTTCTGATTGTTGTCTGGAGCATAAAAGCATTCAGTCTATATTCAGGATCTTGTAAACCTACCGCTTCTAACTCTTTGCACATACGGTCAACACCCTCGCCATATTCCTTTACAAAGCTATATACTTTCAAAAATTCTGCAATCTTTGGATTCCTAGAAAAATGTGTATGTCGGATATTGTCTGTTTTCACAAGTCCCGGTAACTTTCCCGGACTTTCCACAACAATCCTATCATCAAACATTTTTATCTGAATATCAGTTCCTCTAATACTGTAATCTCGATGTGTAACAGCATTTACAATAATTTCCTGTCGGACAAACTTCGGATATTCTTCTTCTGTTACAAATAACCCATCCTCGCCCAGATAAGTTTTTTCCTTAATTTGTGTATCTAGGTATGCAACTGCATCTGTTATCATCTTCAGTATATTTCCTTCAAAAATGACATCCTTGATAACATTCATCTGTGTTCCGACACGTTCTTCTGTCCCTTCATAACGAATAAAACGTACACGTGCTCTTGGGAAATATAACTGCGGATTTTTACCGAATAACAATATTGCCGCAGAACTTATCTGCACTTTCCCATTTTTTTCTTTTATAAATCCTTTATTTTCCCTCAAATATTCCATTGCTGTCTTGGAATAGCCGATTTGAGCAATATATTTTTCTACAAAAGCTAAATCAATATCCTCTATATCAGTTTCCGGAACCGGTTTATCTTCAAAAAATCGTTCTCCTTTATCATACATCAACTGCATTCGTTCTTCAAAAGCGAGCTTTTTTGATTTATCTCCAACACGCATAAACACTTCATCTGCCTGATTCGCATGTACTTCCATACTTGGTTCAATATGCATAAGAAGAACATGATTCTCTCTTCCTTTAAAATCAATACACTGGACTTTTTCTATTTCTACTTTCACAGTCGGAACACAAAAATCAAACGGTACCCGAAGAAGTTCATTCAACTTTTGGATGTCATAATCGACACCTTCTATCCTGCGTGTCTTGTCAGATATTCCAATGGCAACTGTGCCACCATCAGCATTTGCAAATGCAATAATTGGTATTGCCAATACTTTGGGAGCAATATTGACACTTTTCCTGTCAAATACCTGCATTTCTTCGACTGCCAATACTTCTTCTATCGTCATTTTACCGCTCCTCTCCATTCACGTCTTTTACCTTTAACTATAACTATTTTTCATGCTTATCGCAATACATATTATACTCACTTCATGATTCCGCATTATATATTTCTAAAATCATTTCACCCCGGCAGACTATCCCGGACACACAGCACACCCGAGGATGTCAAGTCATTGCTACAAACTTTTTGACCTTTTTTCCCTCGATTTTTCCCATAAAACCGTTGTTTTGGAACAGAGGACGTTATATTGTTGTCACAAAATCAGCAGGGAGGATGTAACGTCATTGCTACAAGTTCAGTAGTAGTGGACGTTACATTATTGCTACAAATCAAGTCAGTGATTTCCACTCCACCTCCACTCTCCCATCATCATACACATATATTCCCTGCACATATTCTTCCAGCATCTCTCGTGTCAGCTTTTCATATCCTAAATACATCAACATCTGCTCCACCGGAACATTCTTTTTCATCAGGATTTCTTTCTCATTGTTTATCAACTCATCCAGTTCCTGTACACGTTTCTGCAGTCGTTCTCTTTCTTCTTCCAACTGCATCTTTTCTTCCATGAACTGTTTCTGATTCATCTGTCCTTCGTGATATTTCTCATAGTTCTGACGGTTCTGAAGCTTTATCTGCTCCTGACGTTTTTCACAGTCCGTACTTTCCAGCTCATAGGCTTCTATGCTGTCCGTATGCTGTTTTCTCATAGATTGCTGCATCTGTTCCTGGCTGATATTCTGACGTAAATATGCCTTAATTTCTGCCAGCACGATATGTTCCAGCATTTTGTTATCAGCTTTTCCGGCAAAGCATCCTGTATCTTCTTTTCCTTTACTGTAAGCACAGCTATAAAGGATATGACCATGAACCGGACTGCTTGAAGTCAGGCTTCTGCGACAATTTCCGCATTTCACATAGCCACCTAACAATGTTGTTTCCCTGTCGAATTTGCTTTTCTTGGCGTATCTGATCTGCAAGGACTGTGCTTTTTCAAAAATTTCTTTTGATACGATCGGCTCGTGGTGATTTTCCATCACTTTCCACTGATTTCTCGGCACCGGTACTTCTTTCCCTGTCCCGGGATCTGGAATTTTTGTCTTTCCATAGACCATACAGCCTATATAAGTTTTATCATCCACAATCTTCCGTATCATATCACTCGTCCACTGCAATCCTCTTGATGAAGCTTTCTTACTGTCTGATTTCTGTCGTCTGCTCATAGACTGCAAGGGAGTCAATACACCCTCTTCATTGAATAACTTACAAATCTCCATCTTGGAATATCGCTGATTGGTCAGTTCAAATACTCTGCGAATCACTTCCGCTTCGTCCTCTACAATCACCAGTTCTTTCTTATTTTCTGGATTGATTCGATACCCATAAGGTGCAGAACCACAACAATACTCACCTTTTCCCCGTCTGGTGCTGACTGCTGCCTTTACCTTTACAGACTGATCTTTCACATAGAAGTCTGCGATCAATCCTTTAAACTGTACTTCGATGTCTGAACTCTTTCCTTTATAATCTTTAGAATCATATCGGTCTGAAATAGAAATAAATCGTACTCCCAGGAATGGAAAAATCTGTTCCAGATAAGTTCCCATCTCAATATAGTTTCTGGAAAAACGTGAAAAATCTTTTACCACAATACACTGCACTTTGTTCTCTCTGGCAAGTTCCAAAACCTGCTTAATTGCCGGACGCTCCATACTGGAACCAGAATATCCGTCGTCGTAGAACTCCTGAAATGGCATAGAAGCCAGTTCCGGGATATTGGAAATATAATCTTTTACCAGTTTTCTCTGATTGATAATGCTGTTACTTTCTCCCTCTGAATCATCTTCCATGGAAAGACGGTAATATCCAATAATCAGTTTCTGATCACTCATGTTCTACCGCCCCCTTAAACCCGAAGTTGATTTCCAGTCTGCCATCACCATACAGATACATACTTTCAATCAAGCCCTCCGCAAGTTCCGCATTGATTCTGGTTGTCCCATCCAGTTCCAGCAGACTTCGTAAAAATCTGGCTTCTTCTTTCTGCTGTTTTTCCAGCTTTCGCATGGTATGCTCCAGAGCATTCTTTCTCTCTTCACAGAATGCTTTCCAGTTATTACGGTCATCTTTCATTTCTATATAGGCTTCTTTGGAAAGTTCACCCTCTTTATATTTCATAAATGCCTGTGCCAGTTTTTCTGAATGTCTTTCCATATCTATATTCAGTTTTCTGATCTCAGTTTGAATCTCATTGATTTTGGAAAGAAATACCGCACTGCTTATAGCAGACATATCCTTTTTCCGCAATCCAGATAACTGAAACTGTCTGGTCAGCTCCGAACGGACAATTTTCTGCAATTTCTCTTCGGAAATAGATTTGTGACTACATTTTCTTTCATCCCGATACCAGGCAGCATTGCAAAAGTAATACACATTGCCTCTGTATCTACGTGTACACATTTTCCGCTTACAATCACCACAATAGAATACATTGTAAAATGCTCTTTCATCATCTTCCCACCCTGCAGTAGTTTTTGTTGCTTTCTGTTGTGCTGCTTTTAGCCTGACCTGTGCTTTTTCAAACAGTTCTCGGCTGATAATCGGTTCATGGGCATTTGGCGTAATAATCCACTGGCTCTCGTCCAATATGTCACACCATTTTTCCCCTCTTTGAAATCTGGATTCGTATTTCCTCTGAACCAGATCACCATAATAATTATATCGGTTCAGCACTGCACGTATCGAAGAATTCCCCCACTGATGAAGGTTCTCTCCATCCTGACAGTACACATGATGATATTGGTTATAATCTGAAATCCGATGTACCCTATCCTCAAACAGCCTGTCAATAATGCTCTGTATGCCATCTCCCGAAGCATATTCTTCAAAAATCCTGCGGACAATCTTTGCAGCTTCCGGTTCCACCATCAACTTATAAATTCCATTTATCTTTTCCACACAATATCCATATGGAGCTGTAGATCCCACATACTCACCATTTTTCTGTGCAATACGTTTCGCTGCCCGTTCTTTTGCGGAAATGTCTTTCGCATAAGCATCATTCACCAGATTCTTGATATTCATGGATAATTCCTGATTCTTGGCATCCGGTGCAAATGAATCATAGTTGTCACATACAGAAATAAACCGCACTTTCATAAAAGGAAGAATCTTTTCCAGATAGTTGCCAGTTTCGATATAATTTCTTCCAAATCGTGAGAAATCCTTTACCAGAATACAGTTTATTTTACCTGCCCTGACATCATTCATCATCCGTTCAAATCCCGGTCTGTCAAAATTTGTTCCGCTTTTTCCCAGATCAGAATAAATGTCATATACAGCAATTTCATACTCTCTGTCTAGATTTTCATTGTGCTTCTGAATGAACTCTTTTATCAGTGTAACCTGTGTTTCAATAGATTCTGACTTTTTTTCATCACTGTCTACGGATAATCTGGCATAAATTGCAGCCATACATACCGGAATCCCAAGAACTTTCTTCTCTGTGTTTTTCTTATATCTTTTTGCTGTCCTTGCCATTTATCCCACCTCTTTCCTGCACTCTGTCCGGTGTTCCGCATAAAACCGTCTTATGACTTTCATTTTCTCAATCATATCCTGATAACGGATGTGAATTTTAATTTGCTTATTTTCATAAATATAGATTTTATCTACGGTCAGTGCCAGCAATGTGCGATCCAGTTCTTTGATTTCCAGTGATTTCTTCCAATCCTCCAACTGAACAGTTGCAGACACTCCACCCTCAAACATTTGCTTTACCAGCTTTTTCTGGTTTTCAATCATCTGCTCCAGTTCTTCACATTTTCTTCCGTAACTTTCCCGAAAATCATCGAACTCCTCTTTGCTGATCAATCCCTCTTTCAAGTCATCACCCAAAGATGCTTTCAGGCTGTAATAGCGGTTATATTCTTCCTGCAACTTACTAATCTGCGTATCATAACCGATTACCTGATCGTAGCTGACTTGCATCTCACAAAGTTCTTCCATAATCATCTGATAGTCTACAAAAAGTGCCGTATATGCCTGAATCTCTTTCAACACAATTCTTTTCAGCACATCTTCCGGAATGCTGTGTCTGGTGCAATCTCCACCTTTATTCTTTGTCTGGCAGATATAAAAGGCTTTTTTCTTCCCCTTATACTGATTTACCCTGCGTATCATCGTTGTCTTGCAATCTCCGCAAAACACAAATCCCGAAAAAAAGTTTGCACTGTCTGATGTTTTCGATGCCCTGCCATCATATTGGAGCAGCTTCTGAACCACATCAAAATCATTCTGCCTGATAATTGCCGGATGCGTATTTTCTACTTTCACCCACTCTGATTCTGGCTTATCCAGGCGTTGCTTTACTTTATAGCTGATTCGTTCCTGCTTGCCCTGTACCATGTTTCCAATATAGACTTCATTGGTCAGAATCCTTTTGATCTGCACTGCTGACCATTTCGGTGTATCTGAACTATGGAATCCGGAATTGTAATTCTCGCCATTTGCCTTTTTATATTCTTTTGGTGACTGCACATGTCGTACATTCAGCTTTTCAGCGATTGCTCCAAGACTGAATCCATCAATTTTCCACGAAAATATTTTTCTTACAATATCCGCTGCATAAGAATCAATCACCAGACAGTTCTTATTCTCCGGATCTTTGCAGTAACCATACGGTGCAAATGCTCCAATAAATTCACCTTTCTCACGTTTGATTTTCTGATGGCTTCGCACTTTACCGGAAATGTCTCGGCAATAGCTTTCATTTACAAAATTTTTGATTGGAACTACAAATGACTTCTCTGAAAAATCTGCTGTTTTACTGTCAAACTGGTCTGTAACTGAAATAAAACGCACATTTAAAGCCGGGTAGGTCTTTTCGATCCATCGCCCGGCTTCTATATACTCTCTTCCGAATCTGGATAAGTCTTTTACAATCACGCAGTTTACTTTTCCAGCTTCTATATCAGTTGTCATTCGTTTAAACTCAGGTCGGTCAAAATTTCCTCCTGAGTATCCGTCATCCACATATATATCAAAGATCTGAATATCCGGCTGGCTTTTTACAAAGCTCCGAAGTAACTCTCTCTGATTTGCAATGCTGTTGCTCTCTGACTTCGCATCGCCCTCTTCCACGTCATCTTTCGATAAGCGAAGATACAATGCAGCATCGTACATATCTGGCATATTCATTTGCATTTGTTCCATTTTACATCGCTCCCAACTTACTTATTCCATTGAATTTGAAGTCAGAAACCATGTATCACGTTCATTTTCCCTGACCTCACATTAACATAACATCTGTAGCTTCGCAAGATATTTTTTCAAGACTTGCATCTAATACATCAACTCCGTTCTTTTTCTTAGATAATCACTAATAGCATCTGTAGCATCCATTTCTCCTGTCATCTCCACAATCACCACATACCCTTCATTCATGTGAGCATACGGCTGATCGCCAGATTTATCCAGAAAAGTTTCCACTTTTTCAGAAATAGCTTTATCCATATCAGGAATTAAATCTTCAATATCCTTTAACTGCTCCAGATTAACACTGGAATCTATCACTGACTGATTCACCATGATGCTCACCTCTTTTCCAACATATTCTTTGTATCAGTTGTCCTATAACTACAATTTTCTCAATCACATCACCTTACCTTTCGCATTTTGTTCTCAAAGTTTATCTATTGCTGTGACATTGCATATTCTGTTCGGCGTGTTGGCTTCCATTCGTATAACCTGTTGTCAACGTCACAGTCAACCTCTATCAGAGTATTTCTGAATACTGCCAGCTTCTTCGCAAGCCTGCCAGTCGTTTCCGGAGTATCTTCGACGCTCGCCCATAAAATCATTTACGGAGTTATGGCATCTGTGGAATCAGATTATACAGCTCATGTAATTTTCAAGGTACAAAAGAGATTTTTTGAATATCCTTTCACTTATTACAGCCTGGAAACACCAAAATGTTGTTCACTTCAAAAAAATCCTCTCACTAATAAAGCCTGACAGAAGGATTTTACCAACCTCATTTTGCAATAATTTGCAAAAAGTATTTATCCTCATCTGTACATTCGCTTTCATGCGAACCTTTATCGTACCGTCACTTCAATTCGCATTCATGCGAATGTCAAGCGTTTTGTTCGCTTCAATGCGAATCTTTCTGTTTACATTCACTGTTTTTGGTAGTAAAATGGATTTATCAAAAAGAAAGTGGGAAATCTGATATGACAATCGGTGATAAAATAAAAAAAATCCGGACATTCCGGAATATGACACAGGCAGAACTTGGTGCTGCTCTCGGTTGGGGTGATAAAGGAGCAAACCGTCTTGCCCAATACGAAACAAATTACCGGGTTCCCCGTAAGGATCTGGTAACTGAAATGGCTAAGATTCTGGATGTGAATCCACTGGCACTGCATGAGCCTACTACTATGGATGCTTCTGAACTTATGGAAATCCTGTTCTGGATTGACGAATTTAATCCGGCAGCTATCAATCTCTTTCAGTTAGAAACTTATCCCGGAGAGAAATGCAATTCCAGCGAAGATACCTCTGTCCGTTATCACGATTCTGATAACTGGCCTGCTCATCCACCTGTTGGTATGTGGTTTAATTATGGGGTTCTCAATGATTTTATGAAAGAATGGATTCTCAGAAAAGAAGAATTAAGCTCTGGTGTGATTACCAGAGATGAATATTTTGAATGGAAAATCAACTGGCCACAGACCTGTGACGGGTGCGGAAAAGTTGAACCCAAGAGACAATGGCGAATATGTTCGTATTAACCCAAATCGGCTCATAATCCTCTACTTTATGTAGTGACTATGAGCCTTATTCATTTAATTTCTTCGCCCTTTTAATATTGCACAATGTTTACTCTTCATCCATTTTAATATATTGGCTATAGGTATAATAATTTTCTGTTCCAACAAGTTCCATTAAAAATTCTTTAAAAGTCTGATCTATAGGAATCGTCACAAAGAAAAATAACCGTTTTCTTGGCCTTGAACAACAAACATAAAACAAATTACGATTTCGTTCAAAAGAAATCTGCTTTCCACTCGGAATGGAAGCCTTTCCAGTTATCATAGGTGCATATGTTTCAAACTGGTACATATTCCAGCCCCTACTAATGACAAAAATAACATTGTCATATTCTTCTCCTTTGACTCCATGTTCTGTGGAAAATAACGCTTCAGGATATAAAAATTCTATTGCTGAAATGAATTGCGTATAATCCAACTCCAAAAATGCTTGAATTGACGTATTCGATGAATATATTGTTCCCGGTGCATTATGATACAAATGATACCATCCATCCAATTTAGGTGGAAAAGGAATTAATTTTGTTTCATTTATAACCTCAATAACATCAATTGCTCTTTTCTCTCTTGCTTCTCGTAATTTCTCTTGAAAAATTTTCCACTTCTCTTTCTCCGATTTTTTAGTAATAGGATATCTCTTAATTCCTAGAGTATCAAAAAGCAACTGCATATTTAACGTTTCTAATGCATGGTAGATTGGTTCAACGGTATCCATAAAAAACAAAAGAAAGGGATCTTCCTTGTCACGTAAACCATCGTTAATGATACTTAAAAGTCGTTCATATCCCTGTTGTGCAGCCAATACTTTATGTGTAATCATTAAAATTTTTAATGTATCAGTATCCGCTGTATTTTGTTTTATTTCTTCGGAGATTTTATTTAAACGTATTTTTAACTCTTCTGGAGGCAATTCGCCTTGAAAATTACGATCAGTACGACGTTCTCCATCATAATCCTCACATGTGATTACAACTACTTCCCCTTGAAAGTTATCTATCGCAGATGTTTGTGGCAAATCTGGCCGTATATCATTCAGAAGTTGAACAATTCTTGGCGAAGATCTAAAATTTGCACCTTTTTTTATCACTTCCAAATTTTTATGTTCTATAATCCCACAAGCTTTATTTGACTGATAAATTGTTTGCCACGCATCTCCAAAAAAAGCAAATTGTGGAGATTTCTTTTCTGCAATAAAATATTTAACAAAGCGTTCGATGATTGGTTTATAGGAGTCTTGATATTCATCAATCAAAATCAAAGGATATTTATCAGAAAATACACGTCGAAATTTTGCATTATCCAAGAGTTTGCAAAACAGCTTAAGAACATCATCATGATAAAGGTACTGAACTCCATTTTCCTTATACCGGTGCCCTAAAGTATATGTAACTTCATTAATCTTAAAAAAATCACCTTCATCTGCTAAAAAATCAGGTTCTGTTGTTACAACATCCACAAGATAACTTTGATATTGTTTGATTGCATTCCAAGCAAACGAATGAATTGTAGATGGAATAATAAATGAATCTTTTGATAATCTTTCTGTGATTACCTCTACAGCAGCGTTCGTATATGTAATACAAGCTACATTTTGCTTTTTTCGGCTATATTTAGACCACATATTTTCTTGTATCCATTCAATGACTCTATTAAGCGAATAAGTCTTTCCTGAACCAGCACCTGCTTCAACGCGAAAACTATGCCCATCCCGTAATGCTTCAATAATTTGCTCGTCTACTTTATCAGCTTCAGCTTTTGCTAATTCATAATTTGCACCATGATAATTTTCACACATAATCCATCATCCTTTTTATTCAAGTACCTTTTGGTTATTAAGCCATATTAATCCAGATTTAATATATTCCGGAATGTTATAATCAGTACACTCATAAATGAGTTTAAGTGCAAAATCTGTTTTACATTTTCCAGAGAACTCCAGATCACCTTCAGTCGGGCTATCACTTAATCCATAATGTGAACGATTGACATTCCGAATAGCTTCTTCTAAAGAATGTCCACATAATTCATTCTCTTTTGTTTGGAATTCAATATGACATTTTCCTCTGGTTTTATCGTCAGAAGACATTGATATTATATCTGCCAAATTAATTTTGGTTTTATCATCATGCTGCAACCCTTTATTCTTTCGAAACCACCATTTTAAAGTTTCATTAGATGTCGTTTCACCACACGAAACCGGAACAGATTTATAATATATTTGTCCATTTTTACCTTTTTGCCCCAATACAGAATCTACATCCGTAAGTATAAGACACGGAATACCTAAAAACTCAATAAATGGAATAAACTTATAAGCATACGCACCACCAATTTCAATTAAAGTATAATATTGAGCTGGTAATTTATATTTCTGTGAACTAAAATCTCCTGACTTATCGCACTTATCTATCATATCAGGTATTAATAACCGTTCTGATGCTCCTTCAACCAAAATTGCTTTATCCGCAAAAAATAAATCACATTTGGTTAATGTAAGATATTTCCTAATAAAATCACTATTATCTGGATTCTCCTGCGCAAATGAATTTAAATTTCTATAAATAACTCCTTCTTTTGTTTTTTGTGCATATCGAATTTTTGAGAAAGCCATAGTATTAGCAACATGAGCAGAATGTGAAGTTAAAAGAGTCTGAATTCCTACAGAAGTAATTTTTCCAAGGAACGCTTCTAAATATTCCGCAAAAGCATGTTGCATCTGTGGATGCATATGAGATTCCGGTTCCTCAATAAAAAGTAATGGTATACAAGCATTTCCGCACTTTTCTACCTTCTTCGCAAATGCCGCAAGAAGAAACTCCATTTTAATTAGATTTTTATATCCCAATCCATTATATGTACTAGGAAGACATTCATTACTTGTACCTGCGGTGTATGAAAGCTGGGTTTGATTTTTTATCTGATCATCAATACTTAATTGAGTAGTAACTCCTAGTTGAAGTTCTTCTCCATTTGGATACCCAAACCCAACCGAATCATTTACAAGTGAACTTAAAATACTATCACTTTGTTTCTGAACATTTTTATTTGCTTTCTCAACAATAGCACGCAACTCCTTGACTTTTTCTGCAACATTTGGGTCCAATTCTTCTTCATTCATTTCGAAAAATTCTGAAATAAGCGAAGAAAGAGAACTATTCTGTGTTCCGTCCTCTCCAAGGAGACGTTCTGCCGGAATAATATGAAATGGGAAAAGTTCTTCCAATTCTTTATGTTTCTTTATCTGTGTTTCCTTTGAATTTTTAGGATTCACTGCATAAATTACTAATTCAAAAAGTTTTGAAAAATTAGTACTGATAACATCCCGAGCCTCATCTGATGGCACAAAAACACCATTTTGGTAATAGCTTTCTTCCAAAGTTTTCCATAACGCCTTTTCATCTGGCTTTAAACGAAATTCCGCACGAATTAATGCAGTGGTAGTATCTACATCCACATCTATAATAAAAGGCGACAGTGCCCCTAAATTATCCTCCGAATCTTCTAAAGAATAATCTACAAAGAACTCTATAGATATTGGTTCTAATTGCTCGCATAACGATTCAAAAGAAATTTCTTTCGACATAAATGAAGCTATTATTTCATACAATGTTTTTCTTTTAACCAACGGATAGTCATCAAAGGAAAACGGACGTCCATTCAATACATTTTCTACACATGCCAAACATGATGTCTTAGCTGTATTATTTCGACCAACAATTAACGTAGTCTTAGCATCAACTTCTAATTCAGCATCTATAAGCAATCTGTAGTTTTTAATTTTTATTTTCGATATATACATATTTACATCCTTTCCACTGATACACGCCGAAGTAATCTGTGTACTATCTTTATCTTAAAATACTTTTTTTATCAGAAATATCCCGCCTCATATTTTTTTAATAACTTCCCCTCATAATATGTGGAAAATCACAAAAGAACATATTTCCATTGTGACTTTCCAATATTACAGATCAATTTTGATATTCAATCAACTTCACTTCTCCAGCTAGAACCGGAGCAATCTCCTCATCCAATTTTTTGACCATTTTCTCATGAGTTGCAATTGTATTAAGGAAATTTAAAAGTTTCTTCATATCATCCCGATTAAATTCACAATGAGTAAAATCATAAGAATTAAATTTTAACCATACTGACTTTATCACATCATATCCTGATATATTTAACCTCTGTAATGATAAGGGACATTTAATTCTTATTGTTTCTTCCCCATCCGTGAGCAATAATTGTTCATTTTCGGCATCAAATGGATGTGCAACATTCTTTAATTCAAATCCCACCGGTACTTCTTCCATAATTTGGTCATAATCATAGTTCAAAATATTCTCCGGAATATAGTCTACTTTTTCTAGTTCGGCAATTTTTTCTCCAATTCGAGCAATTTTAAGAAAAATATCCTTATCAGCTACAACAGGGACTCTTGCTCGCTTATCTGACTGATTTACAGTGAAAAGTGCCCCTTCAAATTCATCGAGATAAACTTGCGAACATAATACTGCGTAAATATAAAACACCAGATCTCTAGCACTTTCACGCTCATTCTTTCCAAGCATCATCATAACCCTATGAAGAATATCAGCAGATATATTGGATAACATTTTTCCACTTTTTTTATCTGGATATTGATTCACATAAATGTGAGAGTTGCCACGCGTACACATATCATTATCTGGATAATACCAACAAAATGAAACAAACTGTGACAATGTAGGATTCAAATCTTTTGGAGCATGTGCCATAGCAAATCCAATTGTATCTTTATGACTATATGCACTTATTATTTCCGGTCTAAGACGTGTTCCTCCACCTCCGATATGGCTATATTTAACCAATAATTCTTTCCATAACAACACATTAGATGTAAAAAATGGCCGGAATGAATATGGCTTTATATTATCAGCAAGAGTCTGGTCCATCACACTTCTGTTCTCGCACTCATTCAATGCATTTTCAAATGCTATTATTTTTTCAATTTTAGGTGGTTTATCCTGCTTTGCAAACCATGCACTTGCCTCTTTTGCTCCATTTATAGCTATATCACGACTCCGTCTTTTTAACATAGGAGCCTTAACATGCGTAAACATTGCGGTTGGTGCAAGCTTTATTCCAGAACAATGATTAATAAAAATTGCTGCTTGTTTTTTTTCTCCACTAACAGGCCAAAATTTTTTATACATTTCTGTATTAAATGGCTTTGTTGGAGAAAATGCGAATGTATCATTAGCAATATCATATGTGTCAAATCTCGATACAATTTTCTCAATACTCTCATTTAATAATTGTTCTTTATTTATTCGCATACAATGTGAATAATCGCAATAATGAAGCTTTGTTATTGATGTATCATCTCTATATTTTCTCGTCAAAACAATAACTGCACGCCCTTGAAGTGTGTGAAATAAACTATCACTTCTGGCTCCTGTTCTTGCATCTGCGTCTACAGATACAATCCATGCATCAGAAAAATTTTCACACAAATATTTTCTAGCATATTTATATGATTCTGCTTCCAAAAAAGATAATGGCACCACTAATGAAAGTACTGAATGATTCGGTGAATCTAACAGTTTTTTACAACTCCATCTTAAAAATTGCATAAATGGATTATTAATCTGTTTCTGAATATTTTGTCTACCTCTTCTCAATTCTTTTGGTGGTCTAAAATCCTCCATAAGATGATTTATAATAGAAAAGTCTTTATCTATATTATCTCTTATCGTATCCGAACATGGTGGATTTCCTATAACTAATTTCAATGGCATATTAGAGATACGACTTGCTTCCAATAATTCTCTGCCTTCAATAGAATCTTTATTTGCATCTCCGTTAAATACACTATTACTCAATGTATTTGCTAGTAAAATATGCACGCTGTTTCTTTTCGTTTCATCTTGCTTTTTCAAAACAGCCATTCTATAATTCGCCAACATATATGGTGCTGGAAGAATTTCTATTCCGCAAAGTGTATATGCACCATTTCCTGGGTCATGGTTAATCACTTCTTCCATAAATGATCCTGTTCCACAACAAGGATCTATAATAGTATTTCCATCATCATAAATACTTTTTCCCGGAAAATTCTTTGACACAACATAATTTGTCAATTTCACCACGAAATCTGCAAGTGCTTTAGGTGTATAATAAGCACCAAAATCGAATCTTGATTTTGCATCGTATTTTGACAAAAATAGCTCAAACAATTGATGATAGTCTGGATTAACTAATTGCTGATCTGTCATTTTTATAAAAGACAAAAACTTAATACATTCATCTATCCGTTGATTAATAAAAAAATTCTTGTCTGAATGATCTCTTAAATAAAGCATAAGATTTCTAAATGGTGTTAATGCTTCACCCTCTGATAAATCTTCCTTAATATAGGCTATAATTTTTCTTTCTTTTTCAGCTGGAGTATCTTCTGGTAAACACAAAACTCTATGAGCATATAAAAGACAGAACATAATAACTTGTGCTGTAAAATCAGCAAATACATCTGCCGTTCTCAACTTCGAATCATTATGGTTATAAACCAATTTTCGCATTTGTTGAAGCAAGATAATAACTTCTCTTTCATTATCATTCATTGCTTCCTCAACTGGAATATTTGCCAATTCTAAAATATCATCTGCCAACATTCTTGTTCTCACAGCAACAAGTTCTACCAATTTTGCTTCATTCATCTGCTGTGCTGATGGGTTTTTGAAGAATTCTCTCATATAAACTTCAAAACGTGGATTAAGCGTTTGAGCGGACCAATCTTTCGTATGCATTTTTTCTTTTTCTATAACAGATATAACAGCTGGTTCACTATCCTTACTCATACAAAATACAAATTCCAACCCATCAGTAATAATAAGCTTATGCCCTAGTGTAAGATATTTTTCTATTTGCGCTGCATAAGGTTTTGTATCAAATTCTTCCTCTGAAAGTCCTTTTCCCTCAATGTATCCATATATTCCCATAGTCTGTTTATTATGGATTCGCCAATCAGGACGGCCAACTCTTCCCTGTGTTGTAGGCTCAAGAATAACATCTATCTCCTCATTTGGATTGAATTCTTTAGCTAGTGCTTTTTCCATTGCATCCAGTGGCATTCTATAAGATAACTCTGCAGTGTACTGGCCACTATTTATAGCATTTTTATATTGATTCTGAAGTGCTTTCAAATACGCCTTCATAATAGCATTGTATGACATTAGCTTTTACCACTCCTTTTATAACAATCAATAATACTAGTTCCAATCTGTTTAGCAAGCAATGGCGGCACTGCATTACCTATTTGCCTTGCCATATCAACTTTACTTCCAGTAAAAAGAAAGTCTTTAGGAAAGGTTTGTAGCATTGCACCTTCTCTAAGAGAAATACTTCTGTCCTGTTCTGGATGGCCAAACTTTCCTCTTGTAAAGCTATCAAATCTTGCTGTAATGGTTGGCGAAACCTCATCCCACGCCATCCTTCCATAAACATTTCTGTATCCAATCACAGAACTATCTATTTTATGACAATCAGCTAAAAGCTCCTTAGGAAGATACTCTCGTCCTTGTCCCGGTTTTAGAGCTCTAATCCTTTTAAGGTTAATTTCAGACAACCTATCACGCCTGTGCAGCGAAATACCCGGATAATCACTTCCATCTTCAGGCGGCTCTGGCAAACTTCCTATAACATCTCTAACAGTGTAATGTTTTTCCATTTCTTTCGGATATTCGTAATTTGCTCCCATATCACTTCGTTCACCAATAATAATATATCTTTTTCTTCTTTGTGCAACTCCATAATTCTGGGCATCCAAAAGCTTAATATGAACTGTATATCCAATGTTTTTTAGTTTATCAAGAAGTTCCTCTAGAATTGTTTTCCCTCTTTTTCCCGCAATTCCTGAAACATTTTCCATAACAAAATATCGAGGATATAATTCATCTACCAGTTGTGCATACTTAAAAACAAGCTGGTTTCTCGGATCCTCATCTGCACCTCGTCTCTGCACCGAAAATCCCTGGCAAGGTGGCCCTCCTGCAAGAAGAAATAATTCTCCTCGTTGCATTTTGCAAATATTCAAAGCTCTTCCATCCAACATATCATTTATATCTGCAGTAAACGCTGGATGGCTAAAATATTTTTTATTTGCTTCTATTGTTTGAATGCACCGATTGTCAATATCAAAGCTCAAACGAATATCAAATCCCGCTTGCTGTAAACCAAGCCCCAAACCACCAGCTCCGCAAAAGCTATCTATACATGTATATTTAACCATATAGTTCCTCTTTTCGTTTTGTTTTTATTCCTGCAATAACACTTGAGTAAGAACTACTGACAGGTTTCTCTATTGATTGCGGACCTTCTTTCAATTGTTGCTTTGTTGGCTCTACTGACAATATTTCTATTAACATGTCTATCGCTATCCCGGCTGAAAAAAGAGGGGGAACTGCTTCTCCTATCTGGCGATACACATCATCCGATTTCCCTAAAAATTCAAATCCAATCGGAAAACTCTGAAGCAATGCCGCTTCCCTGGCAGTAAGTCCTCTATCCTGTTCTGGATGTGTATATCTTCCACTTGCAGGATTACGAGCATAATGTGTTATAGTAATTGATGGTCGATCCCAATACAATCTCCCATAGGTATCCGAAAATCCTTTTGTGCGATCAAGGCACGCTGGACCAACACCTGCTGGTCTGTTTCCTCCATCATGAGGTACCTGTTTTAAAACGGCAATGGTACTTTTTTTATGTGCTGCACTTTTATGCATAGGATCCGATGGATCTGCAACTCCCGCAGCAACAGGTTTTAATGCTCCTATCGCCTCTCTAACAGTTTTATAATTTTTAGGTTCCAAATATCCTTCTGGTAATATAAATTCTTTTTTCATTCCTATTACAACAGAGCGGAATCTTTCTTGTGGAACCCCAAAAGATGCAGCATTGTATATATTTTCTTTAACAATGTATCCTTCCTGTTCATATCTATTTTTTGCTGCATAAAAATATTTCCAATATCTATTTGATAAGAACTCTGGTACATTTTCCATTATAAAAGCTATGGGCTGAATAAAACTCACAATATCAGCAAACACATTCACGAGATTGTTTCTATGATCATCTTCTTCATTCCAATGCTTTTTTCTATGAGACGTAAATCCTTGACATGGTGCACAACCAATTAAAATTGTTGGTTTCATTTTATCATATCCTATGGTATCAAGTACTTTGATTAATTCTTCCTTATCTTCTGCCAATTCAATAATATCTCTATTTATAACAGGTGTATCAAAATTATGTGCATAACTTTCTGCCGAAAACTTATTTATATCACAGCCCCCCAAAAAATCAAATATGGGGATAATGGCATTAACTGCAGCAAATCCAAGTGAAGTTCCTCCTGCCCCACAAAAAAAATCTATAATCTGTATCTTGTTACCCGAATACATTTCTTTTGTTAACGGTTTAAATTTCTTTTGTTCTTGCTGTGCCCTAAGTAAAAGATCTGTCTTATATGATCTAAGATCTTCCGTTTCCCACATTCCAGTCATCACATACTTTTGGAGAAATTCAATGTTCATCATGATGTCCTCCATTCGTATTTTCTTCACCCTCAACGATTTCCATCACATCTCCAACATCACAATTAAGTGCACAGCATATTTTATCAATTACATCTGTTGTTACTCTTTCATTTTTTCCTAACTTAGCTAATGCATTTGTACTAATTCCAGAAGACAAACGAAGATCTTTTTTCTTCATATCTTTATCTATAAGAAGTTTCCAAAGTTTTCTATAGCTAACAGCCATCGATTAATCCTCCATTTCAAAAGGCGAAAATTGCCTTAGTATAACTTATAAAAGTATATCTCATTTTTATTGTTTCGTCAATTTTAAATTGTAATCTGCAATTTATTTATCTATTTCTCAATTTTCCAACTATCGTCTCTTAATTCTTTTATCTCAATATTATTTTTATAGCAACATATATTAACTGATGATATGAAAGACAGGAAATATGAACATATCATATTCCCTGTCTATACCTGCAAATTTTCTAGAAATATTTATTTTCTAAATACTTCCTAATCCAAACAGTCCCAATATTAATAAAGCAAACAATACCTAATAAATTAATGGGAATAACTTCACGAATCATATTTCCCAAAACTGCACTAAAGGAAACACTCAAAATAAGAACCGTTTTATACACACTATCCCATATTTTTTTGTACTGTATAGTTACTTTCCAGACAAGAAAAACACTTCCCATAATTCCAAAAATGATAAGAATCATTGTAAAACTACGTTCAAAAAGAACTTCTCCTGTTGAATATCCAAGATATTCCAGATTTTCAAACCATTCTGCATATTTTAACCACCATTCAATTGGTTTTTTTCCTAATTGAAGAATATCCCTTTGAAATGCCCCATTCTGAACAAGTGAACAAACAATAATCATAATATATCCCCAACTCCAAACGTACATATTTTCTTTCATATCATCAATTTCTCTTTTTGCTTTCTTTCTAGCTTTACGGATTTCCACCCCTGCCCTTTTCTTTTCATTACGGACTTTGGCTTCTGCCTGTTCCACCTTTTTCTCTGCTTCTTTTTGTTTCCTTTGTGCTTCATCTACTGCTTCAACAGATGATTTATTCACCTGTATCTGTAATTTAGAGTTCTGGTCCCGAACGTCTTTTATTTCTTCTTCGAGCTGCTCTTGCTCGCTCCTGCTCTGCAAACCGTTTCTGTTCCTCAGATCGTCGTTGCTCTGCTGAAGCGATCGATTCAACTTCTGCGTTTCGGACAGTTCTGTTGTCAGACGCTGAATTTCTACGGTTGATTTCCGAACTTCTTCTCGCAATCTCTGCCTGTCGGATAAGATCGTCTGTTTCTCTTCTTCCAGTGTCTGTATCTGCTTTTTCTGTGTTCGCATGAACTCTTTCGCTTTCTCGAAACTCTGTACGAGAATATCCCTCTCCACTTTTAGCTTGACTGGTGATTCTTCCGGCATCTGCGATGACTGCGTCAAGTTCTCTGTAGTAATTTCTGAGTTCTTCGGCTGCTCTACAGTCCCTGTTTGCTGCATCTCTGGATTTTTGCTTATTTCCATTAAATTCATTCTCTAAGCCCTCCTTGCTAATGTCCAGATGGAATGTTTTTGACAGATTGCTGTCACGCACTTTCTTTCCATCCTGATTCTGAAATGTGATGTGCTTCCGCTTCTCTGTCCAGTTTACGTTCCATCCAAACTGCTTCATTTTTTCTATAAACTTCTCTTTACTGATACAATTTTCCAGTGCTTTTAACACCGCCATTGCACAGTCCACTACAAAGCTGTCCTTTACCTGCTGTCGGAACAGGTTATATTTATCCTTACTCCATGCAATGACTTCCCCTTTTTCAATCTGGCTTCCATCAAAGTGCTTTCCTTTTTCGGCAACGGTCAGTCCTCGCTCCCGGCACATCTGATTGGTAAGCTGTTTCATACGTTCCAGATCTTTTCTGGTGTTATGCAGCTTTCTTCCATCTTCATAACTCACTGAATTTGTAACCAGATGGCAGTGGATATGGTCTTTATCCTTATGTACTGCTACTAAGGTCTGGAATCCACTGAACCATTTTCCCGCAAACTCTTTTCCAAATTCAAATGCCTGCTCCGGGGTGATCTGCTCATCTTTATGCCAGGAAATGATGTTGTGGGCGTACATTCTTCCAGTGTCTTTATCCCACATCTTCTTTTCTTCCAGAAAGGTTCTGTACACCAGATCATAATTGATTTCATCGTGGCGGTATGGACCTGTTACATAAGTAAGCAGCTCACTGGTCTTATCTGGTCGCAATACATATTCGATGCAGTTTCTCATTGCTCCATGTGTATTTGTCCGCTTATTAATCGTCTTATTAACTGCCATATCCTCTCACTCTCCTTCCGATACTTAAGAATATTTTTGTTGAGGAAATACAATATACTGTTGTTTGGTATTTCTCCATCTGTATGCAATTTTCTTGCAATCTGATTGATATTTGTAGTCGCTCCCCGGAGCTGGCAAAGAATATCTGCAAACATCTGGTTCAATCTTTTCAGTTCTTCCACTTCCTCTGCTGATGCTATCTTCAAGTCTGCGATTGCTTTTATCACAACTTCCTGTTGTGTTCTTCCTGATTCTTTCACTTTGTTTTGAAGCAAATTATATTCCTCGTTATTCATCCGTATGGTTACTGTATGATTTCGTTTTCTCATAGGCTTTCGGCTCCTTTCTCTACTCGATTTTCATTCTTTATTAACAGACACAGTGTTCTGGTGCATATTAGCAGGAGATTTATAAGAAAGTGCAACGCTCTCTTATACAGGTGCAGGACAGAGTCCTAGTCAATCAGTAAGTGTTCCGTAGGAATGTCCGGTGGACATTTCGCAGGGATACTTACGCTATTGACGTGCCGGGGTTCCAAGGGGCAGAGCCCTCTGGCAAGTTTAGGAACAGCCCAAAGGCTGGCTCCGGTGCAGAGTGGCTTGCCACTTTGCGAAACTTGCCTGTCAGCTCCCCACCACTGAACCAGAACCAGGCAAACAACATTTTTCCCACTGCGTTATCAACTCAAAATGGAGATGACGGTGGTTTTGTGGTGCAGGAACTGACTGTGAAAGAAAGAGAACAGCTCCACATTCCATAGATTTTTCCTTTCTGAAACAGGCTGATCATGCACCACTCCGATGCGAAGTATCGGACAATCATGTGCCGTATCCGGCACCCTATATCTTTTCTTTGCCTGCTTGTACAACTCTCTCATCTACAAACACCTTTCTGTCATATTTCCCTGTTATTTCTGCCTTTCTTTTTCTGAATCACTTTCCAGTTCTGCTGAAAAGCATAAAAATAGCAGTCATGAACGTTTCACTGATTTTTATCAATCGAAATGCCATCACTGCCATCGTCTTTTTCTGCTATTCTGTTTTTGTAAAACTATTCCTTACTGTCAGTCTATTTTTCTATTACTGCTATTTTATTTTGTCGCAAATTTCAAACAGGTCATGCAATAAATTCTCCAGTTTCATAAGTCTGCGATGCTGATACCAGATCAATCCGGGAAGTCCCACTGCAAGGAAGAACGAAGCACATAAAATCTTTATTGCCTGTCCTCTGCTGCTTATCCCTCCATATCCAAATCCACATACCAGATTCACGAATAAAACATAGAAATATCCACAAAATAAAACAAATTCAAAAATCCACACCAGCACCTTTTTCACTTTCTCTTTCACTCTGTACTTCTCCCTCCTGCATTTTTAAATTCAGTGTAGCGAATTTCTCGCTATATTTCAATAGTGAATATCTCGCTAAGTTATTATTATGCAAGAGGTGAAACGCATGTATCAGAGAATACGGGATCTGCGTGAAGATCGTGACCTTACGCAGAAGAATATGGGTGAAATTCTGAATTGCAGTCAGCGTATTTACAGTAATTATGAATGTGGTGATGTCGATATCCCTACTCACATTCTGATTAAACTGGCTGAATTTCATAACACCAGCGTTGACTATCTGCTAAACCTGACAGATGATAAACGTCCTTACCCAAGAAAAAAGAATAGCTCCACTTAAGGCAGTCCGATTTATTTTATGCAAACCGGACTGCTTTTCCTTTTTACAGACAGCTAAAAACTATCCGCAAAATCCAGTGCTGCATCCATATCAGCTTCTTTCTCCCAGTCCAGATTATCTTCTGCGATCTCTCCATCCGTTTTCTCCATTGTTAGTGTTCTGTCCGGCAGATTAATTTCTCCTACCGATTCTTTTACAAACGGTACAAGCATTTCCATCAGATTCTTCGCTATAGCCATCGGGGCAGATTCTTTCACTCCATCCCGGACAGCTGTTTCCACTCTTTCCAGAAAAGCATCTTCCTTTTCTCTGGTTTCCAGATACGGATCTGCTTCATTCCTGTACTCTCTGGAAAAATAATCGTTTAAAGCAACTACAACTGCTCTGGTGTACGATTTATATTTTTCCCTGTCCATCGTCTGCAAATATTCCCATGCCTGCCTGTCCTGTTCATCACAAAGATTCAAACGGATATTTGTGTTGATGATTTTCCGTTCTTTTCTCATACAAGCATCCCTCCGTTTCTCTGGATTTTCCTTACGGTCATTGCTTCATAGCCTTTCGCTGTGGCACAGATGTCCCGTACAATTGTCACCCGGCTCTTGTCATATTCTCCAAAATTCTGGATCATACAACCGCCACCGCCGACCACATACAGACGCATCAGTTCTGGATTATATTCCCGTTCTCTCAGCTTATGAAAGATTTCTTTCGTATAATCTCCGGCAGCTTTACGAATGACTGTCAGATATTTCTCACCAATATCTGCTGTCCCGGTACGGATCACCTGCTCAATCACCAGATCGTCCACCACTGTTCCCAGTTCTTTCAGCAGGGATTCCCTTACAGCAAGCACACACTGATGCGTTCCATATTTCTCTGTAAAGCATTTCTTCTCTAATGGACGGGAATTATTGATATACATGATATTCATAGTTCCATTTCCAATATCCACAAGCATATTGATTCCTTTGAAATCCTGTAAGCGGTAGAAGGCTGCTGCAAATCCCTGTGGGTAAATATCAGCTCCTGCAAACTCTACATGATACTCTTTATTACGGAATATAAAATCCACGCTTTCATTCTGGAGAAGATATTTCTGGAAATCTTCTTTCTGTGTAGCTACCCAGGTAAGGGGAAGTCCGGCTGCGATATGTACCGTTGCCCGGTTCATACCTTTCCCATCCAGTTCCCTTGCAATAGCTGCCAGTGTCAGCACATAATAGTCCTCATCCTGCGTTTTCTCTGCACAGAACTCCTTGTGTTCCTCTCCGATCTGGTAATACATGCCATTGTAAACAAGAAGATTGTTCTGAAAGATTGGCTCCTTGTCATATCTGGCTACACC